>Ga0265762_1000041_pt1 | contig 15201 bp, 13 predicted proteins | sample NZIome_4_FD_200870 | JGI IMG/M metagenome (GOLD analysis project Ga0265762, IMG submission 200870) | Metatranscriptome of rhizosphere microbial communities from Maridalen valley, Oslo, Norway - NZI4 (Metagenome Metatranscriptome) | ecosystem: Host-associated > Plants > Roots > Rhizosphere > Soil...
CGATGCGCATCAACGCGCAGCGCTCTCGAAGTTGCGCGCCGCTCGTTGGTAGATTTCCATCAATTGCGGATAATTTTTCTCCGCCGTGTACTTGGATTCGTATTCGGCCCGGGCTGCGATTCCCATGGCGTGCAGTTCTTCGGGATGAGTCCACGCCCATTCCACTTTGCTGGCCAAATCTCGCGAGTCGGACGGAGTGAAATGAAGTCCGGTTCGTTGATCCTCGACCAGTTCTTGCATGGCTCCCATGCGGCTGCACACGACCGGAGTGCTGCAGGCGAAAGATTCCGCAATCGCCATGCAGAATGTCTCATACCATTCGCTCGAAATGATCGCGAAGCGGGCGTTGTTAATGGCGGCCAGGGTTTCGTTGCGCGGTAACTGTCCTTTGAATTGAACCTGGGTGAGACCCTCGCGCTCTGCCTGGGCCTGCAATTGTTTCTGATCGGGACCACCTCCGATGACAACGAGAGGCACAGAGAGAGAGAGGCGTTTCCAGGCTGCCAGTATCGTCCTGACGCCCTTCTCGGGGGAGAGCCGGCCGGCGAACAAAGCGTAATCTCCAATGCTGGTACGTGCGCCCGGGTCGGGAGAAACGAAGTTCGGCTTGACCAAGATCCTTTCACCGGGCAGCCCGCCTTCTATAAACTTGTTCCGTTCGAATTCACTGAGAGCGACGAAGCAGGAGACCTCGCGCTTCCAGGTGTCTCGCAAGCGATGATACGCCAACATGAGAGCCACCACCGCGGAAGCGGAATAGGAATCGTGGTAACAGGAGTGTTTCACGCCTCGCCACAACGAACTTCCCAGGCATTCTTCACATACCTTGCCGTCGCGGAAAAATGTGCCGGCTGGGCATAGCAGGCGATAGTTGTGCAACGTCTGAACCACTGGGATCTTGGCCTCGTAGCAGGCCGAGTAGATCGAAGGAGAGATCATCACGAACGTGTTGTGCACGTGGACCACGTCAGGCTTTTCTTTCCGTAACAACTCCCGGAAATCACGTCGCGAATCGGAAGCCCAGATGGTTTGCTTGGCCAGGCTGAGGCGTCGCATTCCGTGATAACCATCCGTATCCCAATTGCTCCGCCGGTAGATCACCACTTGATTGCCAGCGTTTTCCAGCATTCTGCATTCTTGTTCAAAGACCGCGTCTTCGCCTCCAGGCTGCTGGTAGGTGTTGTGAACCATGGCAATCTTCACGAGGTCCTCAGGTTGCTTTCCCACCTCGGCTGACCTTGCCGGGCGCGGTTATAGAGGGTTTGTGGGGGTATCACGTAATGGCCATCGCCAGCGCGGGTGCTCAGCCTCGCGATCGAACTCCTCGAAGCACAGAGGGTCAACCACCGATTGTCAAGAATGTATGTCGGAAGAGCAGTCCAGTCAAGTCGTTCGAGCGGGAATGGCCTGATTTGATCAAAGCAGGCCATTTCCACAAAATGGCAGGTTAGCGCCCCTTCCTCTTAGCAGCCGGATCCCTTCTGACAAGTGAAGATCCTTGACGCCCATGTGCAACCGGGCCTTTGGGTGCTGCTCGCGGAACAATTGGCGGTTTGGTTTCCCTTCATGTATTCGTCCACGGCCCAGAACGTAACATCGTCATCCGGGTCCGAGGAAACGCTGACGTACTCGCCCCAATATGTATCGCTCTGGTCCTGTCCGCTCGCTCCGCTATCGGCGAGGATCGCTACTGGCGTGCCCAGAGTTCCGGAGGTGTTTACGGTAACGAAGTAAGGCGAAGGATCGTAATTGGCGGCGCTGCCGTGGGCGGTACTTCCGGTCACGGTATAAGTGATGCCGAGATCGCCGACCGCATCCATGGCTGCGCTCGGCGCGGACATGAAGTAGTGATTCGTCTTGTCTTGTATGTCTCCGATAAACACGGCGGAAGGAGTCTTGCCCGCCAGGATTTTGTAATAGCGGATCCCGGTGCGCCGGTTGGTGGCGGCTTCCTGAACCGTGTGAGCGACAGCCAAGTATTCTCCTGCGACTCCGGTCGTAACGTACCGATAAGCCAAGCGAGTCATCAGCCGGTCTCCGATGCTGTCAATGTAGCCGCCATATGGCTCAGGAATGCAGTAAGTGTTAGCTGGACTCTTCGGGGTGTAGCAACCCGGAGTGTAGGGATGAAACCTAACCGGCATAAGTGTCGGTCCCGCACCGCTGGTCAGGCCAGACCATGTCCAGAAAGCCAGCGCCTTCGAGGTGCAGGGTGAGACCGAGCATGTATCGTTAGTACCCGCATTGCTGGGATTCACGAGTGCGAGGAAATATTCCCCCGCTGTGTCGGCAGGAATCGGGTTATCCCCTTCGAAGTCCGCCGGCAAAATGGTATGGATCAACGTCTTGTCGGTTCCGCTGGTCCCGACGGCGTAGCTGGGGATGTAGGTATAGCACCGTGGGGCGTTCGAGGAGAGTCCCGCCACGATATCCTTCTTGTCGAGTTGGCAAACTTCGAACCCGACAATGTCGTAACTATGCCCCGGGTCTTCCAGATCCCACGCGACATAAAATCCGTCCGACCAGGTGCCGTACCTCGCGTAGTCCGGGAAGTACGCTGTTCCTGCAGAATTCTTGGGTAGCGCGGGATTCAGTTCGTAAGCGTAGGCGTTCCAGTAGCTCTTGCCGTTGTTTCCTTGCAGGTTACTTGCAGGAATGGGACCGTCGCCGGCGCTTACTCCGAAGCAAAGATAGTAGAGGGTTGTTCCCCCCGTTCCGAGGGCTCTGAAGATATTGCCCAGAACGAAAACTTCGTCGATCCGGTCATAACTCGCGAAGCCATCCAAGGACGGATTGCTGCAATAAGAGGAACCGCTCGGCGCGAACAATGTGCTGAGGAGCTGAGGCGCGGCGGTCCCATTGGCGGTGTTGGCGAATATGCCGCTGCCCGTGGCTCGGTCGAAGGCCTGCGTGTAGCTCCCGGCGAACTCCAAGTACTGGCCCACGCCATTCCCGTTGGTCGGCCCGACCCCGCCCACTGGATCCGCCTGAGCTCCAGGCTGAGATGGCACGGCGAGGATGCTGCTCGCATCCAGCCCTTCCAGTTGGCCGGACCACGATCCAGCCGCCGGCGACGTCGTATCGAAGCCCACCCAATTCTTGCCTCCCGGACAAGTGCTCGCACTGTTATTCCCGGCGCACCAGGTCTGCGCTGGAGGCGCTGGAGCTGCACAGGTTCCGTACGCAGGCGAGCCGCTGCAGTTGTTCTGCGCCGCAGAAACCAAGCTGCTAAGGGCAACGAAAACGGCGACGGTCCACGAAAATGTTCGGATTAGCATGTCTTCCCCTAAATGATGTGGGAGGAGTACGCGGCTCGCAGTAGCGCCCGTACCACGCCGTTCTCCCCATTGCAGAAGTCCTTTGTCCAAACCACTTAAGCCTAAGCAGATGGCTTCCGCCGGACAGGAGCGCATTATTTTGCAAGCGAGCGCCAAAAGGGGGGAGGTGGATCGTCGGCATCGCCAAGGCTCTGAAATCACGGTGCCCTGTGCAATTTCTTGCGTGGGGACCAGCCCCGATTCTGGCCTTGGCTGGAAGCCCAGAGTACACGGCACCGCAGTTTTGGACAAGAGTCCAAAGACCCATCTTCGCGTCGTTTTTCGTTCGAAACCAATCGCAGGTTCAGGCTGTGACCCGCCCGGAAAAGAAACTCAATTTCGGGAGGGATGGGGTGTGGGCGTTTTCTGGTTCTGGCGTACCTCGAGCGCGACCAGTTGTCCGTCCGTTTTTACTCCAATCAGAACGACCTTCCCTGACTTCTGAACCCGAACCGGCAGCAGGCATGACAAACTGGGAAACACAGATTGTCCGCGCTCCCCTTTGGCTTTCGTCCCCACCGATTGCAGCCGGAGTTGAGCCAGCGCAAACTTTCCCCGATGATTGACGATGTAATGCCACTCGCCGTTGTTATCGACGACTAGCAGGTCGTCGTATCCGTCAGCCTTAAGATCTGCTGTTGCGCCGTGAAATCCGAAAGGGTGGTTGGCAGCAAATATAAGGGGAAAGGTTTTTTCCTGCTCGAATTTTCCCTCGCCTTGATTGATCAGCACTTCGTTCCCGATGGTCGACCACAGTGCGACATCGAGTTTGCCATCGTGGTCAAAGTCCGATAGCTGCCCGTCGACGTAGGCATACTTCCAATTCTCTCCACCCGCTTGCCAGGTCTGGTCTTCAAACCTGCCTTGTCCCTGGTTTCGAAAAAATGCCGGAGGCTTGTTGTCTCTGAGCAGCAACAGGTCCCATCGACCGCTGTGGCCGAAATCGCCGGCCAATGCTCTACGCGTACGCCCCGGATTCTCGTCCAGGCTCTCCGCTAGATTCATTTCCCGGAAAGTTCCGTCACCTTGATTGTGGTACAGATGGCTGCGTGCGCTGGCGAAGTCATTGGGGAACAAGAACGACGCCTTCGCCGGGGGAGCGTTCAAATCCGTGTAAACCGTCACCAACAGATCCAGCCTGCCATTACCCTCGGCGTCAAACAGCAAAGCTGACGTCGCCAGTTCTCCCGGCATTCTCCTGATCCCGGTTTTTTCTGTGACGTCGGTAAAGGTTCCGTCTCCGTTGTTGTGATAAACCGTCACGCCTCCCAGTCCGGCAACGAATAGACTGGCGTGATCGGAATGGTCATAATCACCGAACGTCGCCGAAAGGTCGCTGCCGGTGCCGGGCACCCCCGCCTTTTTTGTGGTTTCGGCGAAAGTGCCATTTCTCAAGTTCCGAAAAAAGTGGTTCGAGCCTCCCGGCACAACCACGTACAGGTCGGGATATCCGCTTCCGTCCAGATCTCCCGCGGCGACAAAACCGCCAATGGCTGGAATCAGAAATCGTCGTGCGAACCCCAGCGAGTATTCCCCGGAGGCGATCGGTTTTTGCGCCGTCTGTGCGGAGGTTGGATTACTCAGCGGCGGCAACGAGAGGTGCATCGGTGCGGTCACATCGACCAGGGTGATTCCCTCAGGCAGCGGTTTCGGCGTGGCCTGAGACAAACCGGGATGCGGTAGGCAGACCCCCGCGAGTAGGAGCATGCCACCAAGAAAAGTGAGGGAATGAAGTCCAGCCAGAAATCCAGTTGCCCGAACTGGAAGTGCTCGCGAAAGGTCGGAGGAATGCCCGATTGAGCTCCTCACTTCCCAGTGCCTACCAGTTCAAGCGTGAGCGCGCCTCCGACGGCGTTATCGCTGAGCTGCACGTACGCCTGTTGTGGAATGGTCGCGACGCTCGGCGTAAACGTGATGCTGATCGTGCAACTCGCTCCCTGTGCCAGAGAACTGCCGCAGGTATTGGTTTGCGAAAATTCGCTCGGGTTAATGCCTTGGATCGAGACGGCGCTGATGGTCAGCGTTCCTGGCCCGAGATTCGTGATGAGTGTCGATTGCGCCGCGCTGGTCGTAGCCACCGCTTGGCCACGGAACGAGAAGCATGGAGCAGACACCGAGGGCAAAGGAGCAGACGGCATGTTCGCCAGCAATCCGAAAACATCGATTTCATTCTGCGTAGCGACATAGACCTTGCCGTTGGCAACGGTCGGAGTTTGAAACTTGTTGGCACATCCCATCTGATCTCTGGTCTGCTCGTCCACCTTCGCTTGAGTGCTGTTGTAGAGCATCTTCGCGACATTGGTTGCTGGGTACGCATATAGGATTGCTGGGTGGATCCCCGGAGCGCCAGAAAGAAGATCCTTGCGCTCGATGGCCCATACGATGCCGTTCTTGGTGCCGTTGGCCGAGACGGATGGAGTGCTGCCGATCGGGAATAGGTTTGACGTCTGTGCCGTCGCTGTAGGGGAAACTACACCGTTCGTCACCGTATATTGCTTCAGGTAATCTCCGCCGCCGTTCCCCTCGCTCATTACTCCCGAATAATAGATATAGCCCGAGGTTGGACCTTGCCAGTAAGCAGGATTGCTCCAATAGCCGTGGACAGTGCCCTCAACCGTCTGTATATCCGCATCCTGACTCGCGTTGTAGCCACCCATGCTGTCGCGATTCACCACATAAATGGGCACGGCATAATTGCCATCAGGAAACAGATCGCAAGGCGCGCCGCCTTTGCCTGCCTCAACGATCTCATCCGGAAACGCACCTCCTTGCGTCGGCAGAATCATCGGTCCGCCAGAGCCCAAATCCAGATCGGTGGCCTTGGGTGCACGGCATGCCTGATCCTGCGGCGTGAAATATTCGAGCACTTGCAAGGTTGGACTGAATTGAATCAGAGTGTCACCGTAATCGGAACCCCCGGTGTTTGCGTCAAACGGACCGTCTCCAGTGGCAGCGTACAAGTTGCCATTGGGATCCACCGCAAGCCCGTTCCCCGTGGCCCAAACTCCTCCCAAACTACCGTTGGGTGTTGTGCAGAAAACGGCCACCTGTGCCAGCGTCTGGGCGTTGTATGCAAAAATCCAGCCATGCTCGCTGCCGGCATAGGCGATGTAGACCATGTTGTTCGCCAGCGTCAATCCGGGCCTATGATTCTCGTGGAGCGCGTTGAAGGAAACTACACCGTGAATAGTTCCCGCGCCGGTGCCCTTCACCGAACCGGCGATCACCGCTGGCCCGCCTAGCGTCTCCGCTCCCGTTGTGATATCCAGAGCGTGCAGGCGCTGCACATAGTTCGTCACGCCAGCCGAGGTTTCCGCGGTGCGCACCAATACATACATGATGTTGGCGGTGGGATCAATCACCGGCGTTCCGGTGATCCCTGTGTTGGGGTAAATGCCGCACTGCAGGCCGCTTAGCACGCACGAGATGACGTTCACTCCGCTAGCGGGATTCGTAAAATTCAGCGACCACAATACGGTTGGGCTCAGGCCATCCGCATCGAATGCAAAGATGCTGTCACCCTCCGTTACGACATACAGGACGTTGTGCGTGCCTTGACCAGGAATGGCAAGGTTCGGCACATACAACGGCTGTGCGTATACCTGGTTATCGACCGGATAGGAAAACAACTTGCCGAAGGTCGTGGACCGGACGTTGGAGGTAGTAAGGAGAGTCTCGTTGAGATTCTGCCCGGTGCGCCCGAGATCGTTGTGCTGCGTGAAAGTGCCGGCAAATCCCTGCGCCACCGCGGCCGGCGCCAGGGCAGAAAAAAGCGCAGCGGACAAGGCTATTCGCCGCAACGCAGACCGTCTCGTGAGCATACTGTTCTCCAGATTGTTCTGTTCAGCTGCCGCTCACCTTGTCGAGGGCGGCGGCGGCAGCTTAAGTCAATTTTGCACGGATGCCGGCGCAGTCAGTACCGAACCGATGACAAAGCAACTCAATCCGAGTGTGAAGCAATTCGAGCGCGCGAAGATTTGTCAGCCCCTTTCGGCAACTCGTAGTTTAGCGCGGTCAGAGTAAGTCCCGGAAGCCTGCTCAGAGTTCCATAAAGTTCCATCGGTCCCATCAGAGTTCCATCGGTCTCATCAACGATTCACGAGAGAATGGTTACGAGTCGTCCGAAAGCGCCATGAGATGAGGCATCTGCTCCGGAAAACCTTGAGCGGGAGATTTCGGAGGAACCGGTCTTAAACTGGGCTCAGTCTGCCTTTCAAACGAAACAGTGTCAAGATGAAGGAACTTGCAATCGTGAATCGCGGCTTGGCTGGACTCAGCAGTGAGCGCTCAAGCGGAGAAGAGACGGGGCTCCTCGGGGCCGTCGCGTGTGCAATTTCCTTCACTCGCCACGCAGACAAAACGCCCATTTTTCCTTGACAAGATAAAGCCGATACACCACAATAACGCACGTTGTTCCTCCCCGCAGAACCCTGGATTTAGTAAGCAATCCCGTTCTATTCCTGCGTCCGCTGAGGCGAATTGTGTTTTGGGACCACGCAAAGAAGAGGAAAAAATGAACTCATTCCGGCGCCACGTAATTGTTTCCATTGCAATCTTTGCCTCCACGGCAACCCTGAGCGCCCAGACCAATGTGCTGACTTGGCGCAACGATATGGGGCGCGATGGTCTGAACGCTACCGAGACGGTTCTGAACCAAACCAACGTGAACTCGGCACAGTTCGGCAAAATCTGCTCCGCGGTATTTGATGGCCAGATTTATGCCCAACCGTTGGTCGTTTCGAGGGACGGCGGGAACACGGTCTACGTGGCCACTCAGAATGACTCGGTTTACTCGGTGAACGGGACAAACTGCAGCGTGATCAAAACTGTGTCACTCCTTGAGCCGACCGAAGAAGCGGTTCAGTGCAAGGACGTGGGAGGGGCGAAGTGCATGACTGTCAATCCCACTTTCGGGATTCTGGGAACCCCAGTAATCGATATCGCCACGAATACGATTTATCTGGTCAGCGAAAGCGAATTAACCACCGGGAAGTGCGTAGCCACGACCAATCGGAAGCCGGCCAATTGCTTCGTTCATCGCTTGCACGCACTGGATCTTACGACGCTTGCGGAAAAATTCGCCGGCCCGGTCGCGATCGCGGGCAGCTATCAGAAGGTTGGGTTTAGCTCCTACAATCACATTCAACGTCCTGGACTGCTCGAGTTGAGTGGTGCCATGGCGAATGGCGACAGCGGAATCTATATTGGATTTTCTGAGGCAGATGGCGGTGGAACCCCGGGCGTGAGCATACCTCGCGGTTGGATATTTGGCTATGACGCTAAGGAGCTCACGGCTGTGCCCTACCTGTGGAATTCGACGCCGAGCGGAGAAGGTGGCGGGATCTGGGCGAGTGGTGCAGGATTGGCCGCGGGACTCGATTCACCGAGCGGCGCAAACTATATCTATTTCACCACCGGGGATGGTGATTTTACTGCGAACACAGGCGGATCCGACTACGGTGACAGCTTCGTCAAGTTGACCCCAAGCTTGGTGCCAGCTTCATACTTCACGCCTTTTGGGCAGGCTTGTATGAATCCCGCAGACATGGAGTTTGGCTCCGGCGGCGTTATGCTGATCCCCAATAGCGGGTCGACCTACTATGGCGTCGCTGCCAGCAAGCTGGGAGATATTTTTGTCATGAACCGGGCAGATCCCGGCGGATACACCCCTCCGACCAATTCCACTTGCCCAGCCACTGGAACCAACGCGAATGCTCAATATTTCCTCGGCTCCTCTCACCAGTACTACACGACGCCCGGGTATTGGAATTCACAGATGTATGCCATTCCCATGTTTGGCACCATGACGAAGTATCAGATCAATTCTCCTGCATGCCCTTCGGTCCTGATTTGCACGACTAACACTGTGCATACGGCCGTCAGTTTCGAGTATGGAACGAACCTCTCGCTTTCCGCTTCGGGCACCAGTGTGGGAACCGGGATTGCATGGGCTGCCTCGGGCAATGGCTGGCCGACCGCGACCACGCCGGCGCCAGTTACCCTCTACGCCTTTGACGCCGAACACGCTGTTTCCAAGGCCATTCCGATGTTGTGGAATAGCAGCCAGTGTCCCGCTCGGGACCAGACCGGAAACTCAACCAAGTTTGTCGTACCCACGATCGCCAACGGAGTGGTATATCTAGGCTCGATGGATCCGACCGACTCCACCAATACCCGGGGACGACTGGACGTGTTCGGACTGACCAGTGTCGCATGCGACGGAGAGACAAAATAAGCGAGAGCTGGTAATCCGATTCTGCTAAGCGTGCACTGCGCCTCTCGGTAAAGCCTTGCTCCTTGCCTCCTCCGCGGCTATCAGTATTTCTTCTCCGTTGCACGAAATTCCCAGCGAGTACAGACCGCGCCAGCGGTTTTGCCGCAGGCAGAGTCGCGGTTTTGTCTCGGAGAGAAAAAACAGAGCAGGAATGAAGTGAAAACAACACTTTCCGCGGCAGCGTTATTGTTGGCGCTCGGTCTCACCGCGTTCGCGGCGAAGTCGAAAAGCCCGCCGTATCACGGCACCGCGCTCGGGAGCCGTCCGTCCCGCTTTAGGAGCCCAGGAACAATACCCACTCGGACCACCTTTTCTGCTCAGTCCGTGTTTTGTTCTACGGTGGCAATATCAATCTGGCCCAGCCTGAACGCTGCCGGACTGTCGGATGAGAACACTCTTCTTACTCTGGGAGGCGGTTCCCCCTACGCTCGTCACGGAGGGTAACGGTGTCCCCCACGCCGATTCCCGGGCCGCCTTACCGATACGCCAACTCCTTCGCCCTTTGGGCAGCTTTGACTACAGCTTTGATCAGAGTCACGCGCAGCTTTCCTTCTTCCAGCTCCAAGATGCCGTCGATGGTGCATCCCGCCGGTGTTGTGACCGCGTCTTTCAGCAGAGCTGGATGATCGCCGGTCTCTAACACTACCGTCGCTGCGCCGAGTGTTGTCTGCGCCGCAAGCAGTGTTGCCACGTCGCGCGGCAGACCGACTTTTACTCCCGCCTCCGCCAGCGACTCCAGGATGATGTAGATGTACGCCGGGCCGCTTCCTGACAGAGCGGTCACGGCGTCCATATGCTTTTCGTCGACCGCGACCGTTCTTCCTCCAACTGCGAAGAGAGCGCTGGCCGTCTCCAGATGTTTGGCAGTCGCGAACTTGCCTCGACAAAGGGCCGTGATGCCAACTCCCAACAGACATGGTGTGTTCGGCATCGCCCGTATCACCGCCACGTCGAGACCGAGCGCGCGCTCAATGTGGCCCGTCGGAACCGAAGCGGCCACCGAAATAAAAAGTTGTCCGCTCGTTATCACCGGCTGGATCTGGTTTGCAACCTCTTCCACCATCTGCGGCTTCAAGCCGATCAGAATGATATCCGCGTCGCGGGCAGCCGCAACGTTGTCCGTACCCACTGCAATGCCCAGCTTTTCACTGAGACTCCGCGCTCGCTCTTCGTGCGCTACCGTAGCCCGTGCTAATTCCGGCCGCAGCAATCCTTTGTCGAGAAGTGCCTTGAGTAGGATGCCTCCCATTTTTCCGGCGCCTAAAACGGCAATCCGCTTTCCCGCTATATCGACTCCCATGCGTACTCCTCTCGTTTGTTTGACGCCGCTATCTGATCCTGGAGGTTCGTCCGTTGCACCAATGACGAATTATCGTTGTCTCGTCGGCCACTCATTTTGCTTTGTGCGGATAGATGGATGGCGGACAGGAACGAGTCTATCAAAGCCACGGCGCCCCATCTTGTTAGGCGGACCTTCTGTTCGCCGAAGGCGATGCCAGAGTCCGGATGGCTGGCTCCTGCCAAGGGATGCTGTGAGATGGTTCCAGCAAAATCCGGTCCGGACAGAACCATCTCAGCAGCGCAGTCGCCATGAAGGTCGGGACCAAAGCCATCACCACCATCATGGAAAGCAATGCCGGCGAAATGACCCTGATGTCCAGACCGACATCGAGGATCCCCAACTTCACCAGGCCGCGTGTGTTCCTGAGCATGCCCAGTCCTGCGGCTTCCCGCATCGGCATTCCCGTTAGCCAGGACGCGAGTGTCGATCCGCCAAGCTTACCCACGGTCGCGACCAGCATAATCAATCTGCAGCAGGTCCACATCTCCACGCCCTCACCAGCCCTATATTGGTGCGCCGCCCTAGGTGCTTGCTTTTTCGCGTTAATTGCTTGGACGATGGGGTGAGGCGAAAATCTGTCGTTTGGCGGGTAAATCAACGCGCTGCGTTTGCTCGCTTATGACGGGTATTTGGCGGTGTGCCAAGCGACCTTCTGTTCTATTGCCTATCGCCGCGATGGCAATTTCCGTTATAGTTGCCAGCACCGGCCGCAGAAAATTCGCCCGACGGGACTCCCCCAGGACCTTATTTCTCGCTCGTCCGGGCCACATCAGGATGGCACGTCGGTGCCATTTACCGCCGCGATCTACAAAGACTAAAGTCTCTCAAGCGGCGTATCAAAGCGGGTATCAGGGGTTGCCCCGTTTTGATGGTTCAAGTGTCCCCCTTCGCCATTCCAAATTATCTGCGCCCGATATGGGTGTGTGTTCACTGCGTGCGGATCAAAATCCAAGGAGAAAGAGAATGGCTCAACACGCAGTTCCATTACCGGAGAAATTCCGAAGGATCAAGGTGCTTGCCGCCGAAAGCACTCGCATGAACAGCCAACTGCTTGCCGACGCGCTGGCGCAGGATGGCCAGTTGGAAGTCACCGGGATAGAGCCCAGACCAGCTTCAATACTGGTGGCTGTGGCGCAAGAGAAGCCTCATGTAGTTCTGATCAGTTCGGCATTGGAAGATTCCGGTACCCAGGGTTTTGATTTGGCAAGGCAGATTTCGACAACGGCTCCGAGCACCCGCGTGATCCTGTTGATGGATGCCTCCAACCCCTCCGCCGTGGTTCAAGCATTTCGCTGCGGAGCCCGGGGAATTTTCTCACGTACGGACTCTTCCAAAAGTCTCGCCAAGTGCATTCATAGCGTTTACGAAGGTCAGGTGTGGGCGAACAGTGCGGAGTTGTGCTACGTGATGGAGGCCCTGCGCGCATCCGAACCGATACGACTGGTTGATTCCGGCGGCGACGCTATTCTTTCCAAGCGGGAGCAAGATGTGGTTCGCTGTGTGGCTGAGGGATTGTCGAACCGGGAGATTGCAAGCAGCCTCGGACTCACGGAACACACGGTCAAGAATTACCTCTTCCGCATCTTCGATAAGCTCGGGGTATCAAGCCGGGTCGAAGTGGTACTTTACGTTTTCCGTTTTCGCAAAGACTGGGTGGGCGCTGCTGTCCCCCATACCGTCGAATCGTTGGGTCCGGCTCTCCTGACCCCGCCACCCAAGCCGACGAGCAGATTGGGTCTGCCCGCGTCCCGCGTATCTGCTGAAATCTGACACCAGTCAGACTCCACCAGCCCTGCTTCGCGGCTACTGCCAAAGTAATCCGTCCGCCGCCGTGCTCACAATGGAGCGACCGATCACCAGGGAGGCCGTCGCCGCCGGGGACGGGACATTGAGCACGTGCAGCATCCTGTCGGAAGGCACAAACTGAAAATCATCGGCCAGTGTGCCCTCCCGCGTCAACGCTTGGGCGCGGACTCCCGACCCACCCGGCACCAAGTCCTCATCGCGCACTTCGGGAACGAGTCGCTGCAAGGCCCGCACGAATGCAGCTTTGGAAAACGACCGGTGGAATTCTCCCAGTCCACTGCGCCAATTTTTCGCCGCCATTCGCCAGAATCCAGGAAACATCAGGCATGAACCTAGGTCGCGTAAGTCAAAGTCTGTCCGCCGGTAGCCTTCACGGCGAAACGCAAGCACCGCGTTCGGTCCGGCATCCACACCGCCGCTGATGCGTCGCGTGAAATGAACTCCGAGAAAAGGAAATCGCGGATCGGGAACGGGATAAATAAGAGAACGCACCAGTGACGAGCGTGCCGGAATGAGGTCGTAATACTCGCCGCGGAAAGGCACAATCATTCCATGTGGATCGTCCCCCGCCATGCGGCTGATACGATCGCTGAACAATCCCGCGCAGTTGATCAGGGATTTTCCGGAGAATGCGCCGCTGCGGGTTTCCACCGAGATTTCAGCCTGGTTCCGCTTAATGCCAATCACTTCAGTCGACGTGAGTATGGATCCGCCTCTCGCGGCAATGAGCCCTGCATATTTGTCGCAGACTGCCGAGTAGTCCGTGATGCCGGTCGATGGAACGATTAACGCCCGCAGTCCGCTGGCGTGGGGCTCGACCTGCTGCAGTTCTTCGGGTCCGATAGAACGCAGGCCAGTAAGCCCATTGGCCTCGCCTCGGCGCCGCAACTCTTCGAGGCGCGGGAACTCCTCCTCGTGAGTAGCCACAATGACTTTGCCGCAAATCTGATGAGCGATCCCCTGTTCGCGGCAGAATTCCACCATCGCGGCAGCGCCGGTTACACATAACTTCGCTTTCAACGAGCCCGGTTTGTAGTACACGCCCGAATGGATAACGCCGCTGTTGTGGCCGCTCTGATGCCGCCCCACGCGCTCTTCTTTTTCCAACAACAGCAGGCGAAACTGCGGGAATCGTCGCGTGATTTCGAGCGCCACCGCAAGGCCTACAATGCCTCCGCCCACAATGATGACGTTGTAGAGCACATCGGCCATATGACACCCAATCTAGTTCACGATCAGGCTAACAGATGCCTCACTTGATTGGCTGATACCGGCAGCAGAGCCTATTACAGGCCGGAACCTTGTGGATAATCCTGAAAGCCGGTACCCGTGGCGTCGGAAGCGAGTGGCCCTGGACCTGGAGGCGTACATCCTCCGACGATGGCTCCGGTTGTGAGGCAGTCTGGGCAACGTGACAGCGTGCCCGTGGCGCCGCGCGAGCCCACATCCTTGTTTCATAGGCGCGGTGACGCAGTTCGGCGGATGATTTCTCTGGCACAGCACGACCATTGAGGAACCGCTCGGAACGCTCCTCTTCGTGATGCCGGTCAGCATCTCGAAGCGGTGTTTCGGGCAGCGGGTTCTCGGCGCCCGGGGCTGGCGCGATTGCCTGCAACGAAATTATCAGCATACCGACAGGGAAGTACGACTCCATAAGAGAGCCTAGAAAACGCCATAATCTTCCAGCGATGAGGCCCGGGCGCATCCGGGCGGGCTGTGAGTTGACAGTGGACTGCCTGTACAATCTCCTCGGATTCTCGTGTCGAATGAGAAACGCTTTCGAGGTGCTTCTATGTTGATGCGGCGTCTGATTTCGCTCAGCTTGATTGCTTTGCTGGTGTCGGCCTGTTGGTTTTCCATCCCGCGGGCCGAAGCTGCGGATCATGAGGTCAACGTTGCTGCTGCGGCAGACTTAAGCTCCGCTTTGCAGGAACTCGGGACCAGCTACGAGAAACGCACAGGAGTCACCGTAAAGATTTCCTTCGGCGCATCTGGCGCCCTGACCCAACAGATTCAGAACGGCGCACCCTTTGACATTTTTTTCTCGGCTGACATGGATTACCCGCACCAGTTGATTGCTGGCGGCCAGGCGGACGGCGCCACGTTGTATCGTTATGCTGTGGGGCGATTGGTGTTGTGGGTTCCCATGGATTCGCCGCTCGATGTCGAACGGAAGGGAATGGATGTTCTGCTTGATCCGTCTGTGAAGAAAATTTCAATCGGCAACCCGCAGCATGCGCCGTACGGCCGCGCGGCTGTTGCCGCGCTGAACCATTATGGTCTGTATGGAAAGGTCCGAGACCGCCTGGTGCTCGGAGAAAATATTTCGCAAGCAGCACAGTTTGTCGAATCCGGTAATGCGCAGGTCGGCTTCGTCGCCTTGGCTCACGCCGCAGCGCCAGCCATGCAGGGAAAGGGAAAATTCTGGATCGTCCCGGCCGAGGCCTATCCTCAGCTGGATC
>Ga0265762_1000042_pt1 | contig 15196 bp, 7 predicted proteins | sample NZIome_4_FD_200870 | JGI IMG/M metagenome (GOLD analysis project Ga0265762, IMG submission 200870) | Metatranscriptome of rhizosphere microbial communities from Maridalen valley, Oslo, Norway - NZI4 (Metagenome Metatranscriptome) | ecosystem: Host-associated > Plants > Roots > Rhizosphere > Soil ...
GGCGACTTTGTCCATTAAAGATGGCGCCGGGACTCAAGCCGTGGCGCTCGAAGGAGCCGGGGAAGCCACCGTCCTCAGTTTCAGTCCGACGAGTGGCGCGCCGGGAACGGTGGTGACGATTACTGGAACCGAGTTCACCGGGGCGAGCAAGGTAACGTTTGGAGCAGTAGCGGCTACTACCTTCACCGTCAACTCTGCGACACAAATCACGGCGACTGTGCCCACGGGAGCGAAGACCGGAAAGATCGGGATCACGACCAACGGAGTGACCGGGAGCAGCAAGACGAATTTCACGGTGAACTAAGCGCGAGGAACGAAGCATGAGCCGAGCTTCGGCCGTAGACCGGAGCTCGGCTACCACCGTCCAGAAGGCCAGTCTTCCCGACAACGAATAGCTGATGTGGGATGCGCTGAGGAGATGTTGTGGATCGAATTCCAATACTGGAAGTGCAGGGCATCAACTGACGGAGCGGAAAAATGCCACGGGAAATTCCTCGAACAAATTTGCGACTTTCAACGATTGACCGGCCAAGGATTGTCCGCCCGACTCTTCGTGAGTCATCACTTCATGGCCAGTAATCACACTCTGCCAACGGACCGAAGAATCCGCGGGCAATACCACTTCGGCGTCGTACCAGTCTCGCTGGTTTCTGGCCGAGGACGCGACTTGCGAAAGCCATCGCGGCACTGCCACCAGCACCTGATTTCCATTCCTCCGGCGCATGAAGCAGACAACGTTTTGTCGGCGCTCTCCCTTTGTCACCAACGGCAGAAATTCACCCTCTTGGAAAAGTGCCGCATTCTCGCGCCGGAACCGAATCGCTTTCTGCACCAAGAACAACTTTATGCGGCCATCGTGCCAGTGTTCGAGCAGGTTGCCGATTAGGCCGGCGACATCAATGGTCTGCTCGCGCGCAAGGTGCTCCAGCAGCGCCGCGCGCCGCTCGAAGTCCACGGGCGCGCGATTATCAGGATCAACCAGCCGAAGATCCCACAGCTCGGAACCTTGGTAAAAATCAGCCACTCCCGGCGACCCAATCTTCAGCAGCATCTGGGCAAGGCTGTTCACCATTCCGTAATAAGCAATCTCGCTCTGAAATGGCCGAAAATCACCCAAGAAATCCTCCGCGGCAGGAGAGAGAATTCGCGCAACAAATTGTTGTAGCGCCTTCTCATGCAGCTGATTGGGGCGCGTCCACCGAGTATGAACCATCGCTTCCCGCGTGGCCTTCACAAGATAGGCTTGCACGCGTTCCACCAGCGTCTTGCACGGCCCGCGTTCCAGCGGCCAGACCCCCAGCAGAGTCTGGTACAGAAAATATTCCTCATTTCGATCCGGCGTCGCTCGCCCGTCCACCTCTTCTTTATGCTTTGCGTTCAGTTTTGCCCACAACTGCAGGTGGCTCTGCCAAGCCTCTGGCATCTCGGAAAGCACGTTGATCCGGGAGCGCACCCCTTCACTTCGTTTGGTATCATGTGTGCCCGTCGCATTTAGGGTGTGTGGCCAGTCCTGACTTCGTGCTCCGAGGAAGCGCAAAAAGTCCTCGCGCGAACTCGCGTCGCCCGGTTCCGGAGCCCCGCCGACCTCGTTCAGCGATACCAGCGGATGATAGATGTACAGCGCCGTGTCTTCCATTCCCTTAGCCACGATGGGACCCGTGAATTGCTGCCACCGCATCACGAACACAAGCCGCGCTTCCCGCTGGTCGGGGAGTACGTGCGGAAGACTCTTCAGAAGCAGCGTCTCTTCCAGGAAATCGAAACAGGCGGAGCTCAGGCGCGGGGCGCGCCGTCGAGCTTCCTGCAGGGCTTCGCCGATGTACTTCATCGCGTGTTCGGCGATTTCCATATTCCGAATGTATGTGCGGTAGACGGAAAGCGTCGCCGTGACCTCGATCAACGCCTCGGCGAGTTCACCGCGAGACAATTCTCGTGCGTAGCGATCCTGGCTAGCGAGCTCCGCCAGCTGCCGCCCCAGAGAACGCATTTCCACGCCCAGTAGCGTATTCATGACGAGCTTTTTCTTTTGATACAGCACGTCGATGAAATTTTGTTCGCGTCCGATGAAGTCGGAGTAGATCTGCTTTACGCGAAGGCTGCCTTCGGGATGAACGAACACGCCATTTGCCTGATTCAGATAGTCATAGCCCGTCGTTCCGCACACAGGCCAGTCCAGGGGAAGGTATTCGCCTCGCGCCAGAATCTTCTCCACTAGCAGATAAGCGGTCGAAGAATCTGGCGAATCCGCAGAGCCGAGCCGCTCTTGCAGCCGATTCAGGTACGCCAGGGGATCGCGAAGTCCATCAATGTGATCGACGCGAAGTCCCGTGGATGGACCCCGCGAAATCAGTCGCAATAAATGCGCGTGCATCGATTCAAAAACCACGGGATCTTCCACCCGAATGCCGACCAGGTCTGCAATCGTAAAGAAGCGCCGGTAGTTAATGCTTTCGTTAACGTTCTGCCAGTACACGAGCTTGTAGTTCTGTTCCGCGAGCAATCGCTGCAAGGTGCCAAGACTGGCAGGGTCACCTTCGTTCCCGTTGAAAGCGCGAATGTTCTCTTCAACGAAGCCGGCTATTTCCTGGTTGCTCTTTATTAGAGCCGCCAAGCGGTCGCGTGTGGCCTCAAAACGCAAACGGCGATCCGCGGCCGTTTCTCCAGAACGCCGGTCCGCATTGGACAGAGGCAGAAACGACGCAACAATGCCTAAGTATTCCTGAGAAGCCGGCGAATCCTCCCCTAGCCACCTCGCCAACTGGTCGACACGATAATGCAGGATGCCCCAGTAGCTTCCGGGCGAGAGCGGAAAGGATGAGTCGAAATATTGAAAGTAAAATTTGCCTTCCTGGGATGTCAGCTTGAGCTCCCCGGAATCGAGCACCTCACCGAAAGGTCTGCCTAGAACGGGCAGAAGAATTTTCCCATCAAGACTTCGCGCCGACGGGTGCCAGTCAATATCGAAATAGGCCGCATAGGCGGACTGGGTGCCATTTTCGAGTACGTCCATCCACCAGCCATTTTCCATGCTCGCCGCCATGTGGTTGGGCACAATGTCGAGCAAGAGTCCCATGCCGCGCTTCTGCAACTCGTTCTGAAAATTCTCAAAGTCCTCTTCCGATCCCAGCTCGGGATTAATGCGCGTCGGGTCGGTGACATCGTAGCCGTGCCCGCTCCCTTTCCGGCTGACCAGGATCGGAGACACGTACACATCGGAGATCCCCAGGTCATTCAGATAATCCAGAATCTTGCACGCATCAGTGAAACGAAAATCCTTATTTAGTTGAAGACGATATGTCGCACTCGGAATTCTTGTAGGCGGCATACTAAGGCCGTAATTCCAGCTGCGGTGCGCGGATGCGCAACTGCTCCGCCAGATGAACCAGGTTGTCGAAATGCTGTTGCATCGCAGGATCTCCGCCCATGCCCCATCCGTTTTCTTCGAAAGCGTTGACCAGCGCGGGATAGCAGATGTTCTGTACCTCCCACAGCGTCACCGAAAACGGAAGCATGGGAATCAAGTCTAAAGATTTCCGTAACCGAGCTGCGAGAACCGCATCCTTCGGGTTCGCCGCAAACTCCGTTGCTTCCTTCTCCAGCTGTCGCCGCTGCGCGTATTCCAAAGTCGTGGCATCGAGGGTAACCTTGCTGGCCTCGGCTTCCTTTAACAGCCCATGGATGCCTTCCGTATCAAACTCCGGACGCCCCAGGGCTTGCTCCAACTGGCTGTTCAGCGCAATCTCGGCTGCCGACATCAACGCCTTCGGTACGGGAATCGACAATCCATTCAGAAAGCGAATCAACGGTGCTTGGGTCTCGAAAATTGTGCGGTACACGGCCGCGGCCGAAGTCAGGGACTCGCGCAGAATCGTATTTGCAATTTTGCGCTGCTCGTCGCGGAACAGTTGTCTTAAAGAGAATGTTTTTTGGTCAAAGGTCTCGTTGAGAACCAGGATTGCCTTCGCCGTGTCCGCCCCCGAAAACGCCTCCTTCAATTTTTGATGAGCCTCGGCATTCGCGGTACCATTCATCGGCTTCACTCCAGCGGTAATATTGTGATCGCCGAGATGCAGCACCGCGAAATCGACCGCTGACGACTCCCGAGTGATCTCCGAACGAAGCCGCGCCGAACCCGTCGCCAGCCGCATCTTTCCCTCGGCCTCCAGCGAATAGTTGTTACGCTCTACCTCGTAGCAATAGACGCGGGTCCTTTCGACATAATTTTCGAAAAGCGAACTGATCGCGTAATGGCCTGCTACGCGCTCAATGTCGACGAATCCAGGCTTCACTCCCTTCTCATAGATCCGTGCTCCGTTTCCATGTTCTGGCAGATTGCTCTTGGCCACCGACAGGCGCTGCAGAAATTCCTGCTCCAGAACCCTGCCACAACACTGCTGGGCCAATTGAATAGCGCGAGCCGCATAGTGAATCACCTGCACGGTCTCGAGGCCGGAAAGTTCGTCGAAGAACCACCCGCAACTTGTGTACATGAGCATCGCGTGTCGCTGCATTTCGAGAAGCCGCAAGGCCAGGACTTGCTCGTGCTCGCCGAGCTCGTGCAGAGCGTGATCCACGAAAAACGACGCTAGCGACGCTTCCGAACGGTCCAGAACCAGGCGGACGTAATCGTTCCGCGCCTCCCACGGATCTTTCAATAGTTCACCGAGGTGGTTCTCGAAGATCGGTGCGAGCTGGTCCCGCAGCCAGTCCAGAGCAGCTCGCAGCGGCGCGCGCCACTCCTGGTTCCAGGGATGACCACCGGAATTGCAGCCGCAGTTGGAACGCCAGCGCTCCACTCCGTGCACACAGCTCCACGAACTGTTCTCGACAATCTCGATCGCATATCTCGCAGGATGCTTCTCGAGAAACTCGCCATAATTGGTTAGTTTCGCCAGCTTGGTTTCCTCGATGTAGTGCAGCGCGTAGCTGAGTGCCATCTCCCCAAAATGGTGATGATGCCCATAGCTCTCGCCGTCCGTCGCGATGTGAACCAATTGCGGTCCCTTTCGCGTCTCCGAAAATCCGCTGAGCAGTCTCTCGGCGAAGCGCTTGCCGTCATTCAGCAGCCCCTCAAAGGCCACTCCCTGCGAGATCGGCCCATCATAAAAAAACAGGTTGATCTTCTTCTTCGACGGCAAGATCGCGACATAGGCGTGACTGGGATCAATCTGCGCTCCGCTCACGTCTTGCCACTCCGTTTTCCTCAACAAGCGAACTCGCTTGGCTTGGCGCGGTGCCAGAATCGTAAACCTGATTCCATGCTCTGCCAGAACCTCGAGCGTCTCGCTGTCCACCGCCGTTTCTGGCAGCCACATTCCTTCCGGCTTGCGCCCGAAACGCGATTCGAAGTCGCGAATTCCCCATTTCACCTGCGTCTCTTTGTCCCGCCGGTTGGCCAGGGGCAGAATCATGTGGTTGTAGCCCTGCGCCATCGCGGATCCGTGCCCGGAAAATCGTTCCTGACTGATGCGATCCGCCTCAAGAATCGATTGGTAAACGTTGGGCGCTTCGGTTTTGAGCCACGAAAGAAGAGTCGGCCCAAAATTGAAGCTCATCTGGGAGTAATTATTGACCAGCTTCAAAATGCGGTTCTCTCGGTCGAGCACTCGCGACACGGCATTCGGCGCGTAACACTCGGCACAAACGCGCTGGTTCCAGTCGTGGTAAGGATAGGCCGAGTCCTGCAACTCGATGGCCTCTAGCGATGGATTCTCACGCGGCGGCTGGTAGAAATGTCCATGGATACAGACATATCTCATGCGCGCTCCAGATCGGACAATTGGCTCTCGAATAGGGCAAAAGAATGTGGATGCAACTTCAGCGCAAAGGGTTTCGAGAATCTTACTTCGCTGAGAAGCGGATCTGCCGGACCGTTCCAGGTTCGATCTGCGGACCAAATCCTTGTCCGCCACAGCCCCTCTAACTCCGGCACTTCCGGTGTCATCGCCGAATCCCCGAAGTTGAAAATCATGGCAAGGCGGCGCGAAGAATCTTCCCGGAGGAGCACCAAACTATCTTGCTTGCCCTCCCGTACATCCCACTTCCCGGCCTTGCCCAGGCTCCACTCCTTCCGCAGCCGGATGAGTTCTTTGTAGAAGCGCAACATTACGGCGTGCGGTTCTTTTTCTTTCAGATGATGCCGCAACTGCGATCGCCGAAAGGTTCCCTCATCTTGCGGATCAGGAATCAGGTCCTGCCAGCCAAACGCCGCGAACTCTTCTCTCCGCCCGCGACGCACCGCCTCTACCAGCACCGGGTCTAAATGACTGATGAAATATTGGAAAGGCGCGGTCTCGGCATACTCTTCTCCCATGAACAACATCGGCACACAGGGCGATAGCAGAGTCACTCCCGCCGCTAACTTTAATGCCTCCAAATCCACCAACGCGCTCAATCGCTCCCCAGCAGCCCGGTTGCCGACTTGATCATGATTCTGGTTGCACACTATGAAATGCGTTGGCGATAGCCCCTGCGGTGAGTTCCCGTGTCGCCGCTGACGGTACTGCGAGAATTGGCCGCTATAGCACCAACCATTTTTCACCGTCTCCGCCAGGTGCCATGCGCGGCCAAAATCCTGATAATACCCAGTCTTTTCCTTGGTTAACAGTGTGTGCAGCGAGTGATGAAAGTCATCGGTCCACTGCGCATCGATTTCGTATCCCCCCTGCTGCCGGTGCGCGATGACCCGCGAATCATTCAGATCGCTCTCCGCGATCAAATGGATCTTCCGCCCGAGCCGCTGCGACAACTCTGCCACGCTCGTCTTCAACTCCGCCAGGAATGGAAGCGCGCTGAAATCGAAAATCCCATGTACTGCGTCCAGCCGAAGCGCATCAAAGTGATACTGCTCAAGCCAGTAGAGCGCGTTTTCGCGGAAGAAGCGCCGCACCTCATCGCTGCCCCTTCCGTCGTAGTTGATGGCCTCTCCCCACGGCGTGCGATAGCGATCGGTGAAGTAGGGACCGTAAGCGCCGAGATAGTTTCCTTCGGGGCCGAGATGGTTGTATACGACGTCCAAAGCCACTGCCAGTCCGTGGGCATGAGCCGCTCCTACCAGCCGTTGCAAAGCTTCTGGACCGCCATACGTGTTCTGTGGCGCGAACGGAAACACTCCGTCGTAGCCCCAATTTCGTGCCCCGGGAAATTGCGCTACTGGCATTACTTCGATGGTAGTCACACCGAGTGATCGCAAATCGTTCAATTCGCCAATTAGGGCATCGAACGTTCCTGTCGGCGTGTAAGTTCCAACGTGCAGTTCATAAAATATGCTGCCTTCGAGTTCTATGCCTTTCCAGTTTCCGTCTGACCACGAAAACGCCCCGATATCGACCAGTTGCGATGGACCATGCACACCTTCAGGTTGGAAACGGGAGGCTGGATCAGGCAACTCGCGGATACCGTCAAGGCGATAAAGATACTGCGTTCCGGCTTCCACGCCCTCGACGACCGCGAAGTGATAGCCGCAATCTCCTCTTTCCATGTCAACGATCTGTTCCTCCGCCCCGAGAATGTGAACGCTCGCTTGCCGCCAGTGTGGAGCCCAAAGCGCAAACATCCACTCGCCCCTTGGAAGCCGCGACGCCCCGAGTGATCCATGTGCCATGTCAGAGGTAGAGGGAGTTGCCATCTTCCGTTTGGTCTAGTGACTTCAAGCCGGAAGGAATTGTGGATTCCTGGCGGCTGGGCGATGAGACTCCCCACAATTTCCGATTCTATGCACGCAGTCGCAAGCCGGCAAACAGCAAATTGCGGATTACGGTGAGCTGGCGCGAAAGGAAGAACTTGTCGGTGAGAACCGAAATTTTAATGCGCGCAAATTTTGCTACTATTTGTCGCGGGCTAACTACCAGCGGGAGTGGGGCAAAGGAGACCCGAAGCTGGGATTTGGCACGCGGGCGAAGGGTTTGCAGTTCACAATCACCGTGAACGATGAACTTGAAAACCGCGCCCCTTAATCCGCTCAATGAGAATCTCGGAAATAAATCAGCGGATTTTGGATTTCAAGTCTCAGGGTAAGAGCAACCGCGAGATTGCTGCTCTGGTGGGTTTAAGTGAGAAAACGGTAAGACTTCGAGTGCAATGCGCACAATTCGATTCAAAACACCAAACAATGCGAAGCACAAACGCTTGATGCAGTTAGTGAAAGATTTAGGACTGGAAAAAACGGCTGCAACCACCCGAGTCTCGGGTGGGTCCGGCCGGAAGTACAACAACCGCTACTCAACTAATGTCCCTCGCAGACGAAATCGAGAAGGTCGGTCGAGCGCCTACGGCCAAGGAACTCGCGGGCTTCCTCTGTTTCTCCGAAGTACAATCTACAAGCATGTCGCCGCCCGACGGATTCCTTCGTTCAGGGTCGGAACCTGATGTGCGATTTGATCCGCAATCAGTTGCGAATTGGCTGCGTAGGATGTAGGGCGCTCGGAAGGAAACGAAAATATCGCTCACGTTGACCACGCTATTCGTTATAGGGTCGATGGCGGCTGCCCGCCGAGCTGGCAGCCAGGAGGCGAGCAAGACGACAGCAAAGAGGAGAAGCGGTACGAGACAAAGCATCAGGGGATCGTGCCCGTCAGTTCGGTAGAGGCTGGTAAGCAGAAGCCGAGACGCAAAGGTGGAAAGAACGAGGCCGCCCAAGCAACCGGTGACGGCGATGGCGAGAGAACCAGATTAGCGATTTGGAAGCGGTTGGCCCCCAACGCCATGCGAACCCCGAATTCGGAACTGCGCTGAGCGACCAGATACGAGATCACGCGCAAAGATTCCAACCGACGCAAGCCAGCAGGGTAGTCACAGCAAAAGCGCCGAGCAGAGCCAGCGTAATACTGCGCTGGGCAGGCGATTCTGAAATCAGCGATTGCAGAGTTGCCGGTTCGTAGAGTGGCAGTTCGCTGTCCACGGACCACATCTGTGAGCGGATCGCGGATAGAAGTTCGGGACCCGCAGCTTCGCCGCGAAGAATGAAAGCAGTTTTGTCGCTGACGCCGTTTTCGATCTGGAACAGAGCTGGCCCACGCTCAGATTGCAGTTTTCAAGGACACCGGCGAGGTAGCGGTCCCCGTCAATATATTTACCTAGTAAACATTGGGATGAGTGATACCGGGAGCTGATACCGGCTGCAGCATTCAAGTCATTTGTTATCAGCCGATGGATGCGAGGGCACTATTCTCCTGAGGACCAGGGACGGGGAACCCTGCCTTGTGATCTGGAGCTTCCCGCGCGGTAGCCCGGTCGCGCGCTGCCAAGCGCGCACTTGTCTGTCCGCTCTCTCCCGTGAATTAGAGGGCCCGGTCTGCCATCATTCGGATTGGGATTTCGGCGAAGAGGCAACTTCGACAGCGGGCGCTTTCAAAACCTCGCCCGTTCGAGACTCGAAGTTCGACTAGTTCGACTAGTTCGACTGCCACGGTTGGAAGTTCCCGTTGGCATGCGCTAACATGTTCTGACGTATCCAATCTGATTTTTGAGAGTGCCGCCTCGTCTGATCGGGAAAACCGAAAAGGTCATGGAAACGGGAATGCACCAAAGCTTTCAGGCGTCGGCTTCGTCTCTCTGCCTCCTCGCACTTTGCCTGCTCCCGATTCCCGCGGCCGGTAAGTCATCTCAGACACTGCACGACCATGTCCGTAGCGCGGTGACGAGCGGCCGGGCGGCGCGTATTGGCGCGATGTCACACAGTCAACGGATGGCACTGGCGATCATTCTTCCATTGCGGAATCAGAGTGAACTCGCCAGCTTGCTGAAGCGCCTTTATGACCCAACGAGCCCTGAGTATCGCCATTTCCTGACGGTAGCTCAGTTCACTGCGCAGTTTGGCCCCACCGGGCAGGATTACGCGTCGGTGGAGAAGTTCGCACGGTCCAAAGGCTTCACCGTGGCCAATACTCCGGACAATCGTCTGCTGGTGCATATCAATGGCACTGCCGCACAGGTCAACAAGGCGTTTCATGTGACCATGACCAACTACCGGCATCCGACGGAGAAACGAACCTTTTATTCGCCCGACCGCGAGCCGTCGCTCGAGTTGCGTGTGCCCGTGGTGCATATCGCCGGGATGAACAATTTCTCCATTCCCCGGGCGAAATATAAGAGAGCGCCTCCCAATTTCCGGCGTAATGCGATTGGTTCCGGCCCCAACGGCGCGTACCTTGGCAGCGATATGCGCATCGCCTATTACGGCGGGACCGCTCTCACCGGCAGCGGCCAGTCGGTAGGATTGCTCGAGTTCGACGGATACAACGTGAGCGATGTCACAGCCAGCTTTGCGGGCCAGTCCAACAGTGTTCCGATCCAGAACGTCCTGGTCGACGGCGCAACGGCCGGCTCGGATGGTGATGATGGGGAACAGGTCCTGGATATTGTGCAAGCGGCGTCGATGGCTCCGGGCCTCTCTCAAATTCGCATCTACATCGCTCCTGGCAATTCGCAAATTGGTGTCGGCGACGTCGACGTTTTGAACCAGATGGCCACCGACAACATTGCCAAGCAGCTGAGTTGTTCGTGGGGATGGAATCCCGACGATACCGCGCAGCTGGATCCCATATTCCAGGAGTTTGCGGCGCAGGGGCAGACCCTGTTCGTGGCTTCCGGAGATGCGGGAGCGTACACCGGATCGAATGCTACCGACAACAGCTATCCCGCCGAGGACGTGAATGTGGTTGCCGTTGGCGGAACGGATTTAATGACCAACGGTGCGGGCGGCGCCTGGCAATCGGAAACGGCGTGGTCCGACAGCAGCGGCGGCCCAGCCGATGATGGTCTGCCCATTCCGAACTGGCAGGCTGGCATCGCCAATTCCTCGAATCAAGCTTCGAACACCGTGCGCAACGTACCCGATGTTGTCATGGAAGCGAATACCGACAACTATGCCTGCGACCAAGGCACCTGCAGCGGCGACTATGGTGGCACCAGCTTCGCGGCACCTCGCTGGGCAGGATTTCTTGCGCTGGTCAATCAGCAGGCTGTCGCCAACGGCAATGGAACCTTGGGATTCATCAATCCTGCAATCTACTCCCTCGGCAATGGTCCCAATTACAACAATGTCTTCCATGACATCACCAGCGGAAACAACAACAACGGCAACGGGCAGTCGTACAACGCAGTCATTGGCTATGACCTGGTGACAGGATGGGGAAGTCCAAACGGGCAGAATTTGATTAACGCCCTGGCTCCGTCTTCAACGTCAGGTACGCACTAGGGCAGTGCGCAGCCCCAACCTTGAAAGTTCACCGGAACGCACCTGGCCGACAGAAAGCGATGCGCGACAGAAAGCTTTCGACATTTAGACTTAGACGCCAGGTTCGCGCTACGGTAACCGAAAGTTACCGTGCAGCACCCTTTCAGGGGTGGCGTGTCACCCTTACTCTCGATGCCGACGGCGGCGCAGGTTTTGACTTTGCCCGTCCTGCCGGAACTTTTTCACCTCTTGTCGCCGGACGCGCAGGTGTTAGGGGACCAGTCCCATAGCCCGGTTGGGTCTGTAAACTTCAGCGGATTGTTAAGGACGTATGCGTATCGATTCCAGCTTTGAGGATTGCCGGGACGTCCGCTTTTAACAGTAGGTCAGGCGTCATAAACCTTCCCATGCTAGAAGCGTTATAGCGAGCACCAAAATTGTCTAAGCCAGATTCCGAGTCGCGTTCTTAGCCGGTGAACTTATAGGCTCAAGGCGGCGGCTGGTCGTAGGGGTACGTGGTGTGCATCGTAACAGTAGCTACGGCTGGTGTAGAAGTTTGTAGTTGTCTGGTCGCAACACGTAGCAGGGCAAAACCGCGTCGGGCTTCAGCACCACCTTGGGAGCACCCTCTAGGAATCGAAGAACGTAGGTTGGCGGTAACGGTTTCCCCGACTCGTCCACATTCTTGACATAGGAGAGACTATTCACACTTTCATCGCACTTTGGCTCTCGGACGGCTTGCAACTCGGCAACTCGTACCGTTTGGAATAATCGAAGAAGCTATCGGGCGGCGGCCCATCGGACTTGAAGAAAGCACAGGAGATTTTGACCGGCACAACATGCGTGCTTCCGTCTTCCTCAACTCCGAAAATAAACGATGTGTACTTCGGCCCGAGACCCGCACCAAAGGTCAATGTTGAAACCTCGGCCAGAACCCGGCCCACCAGTGGGCGCGTTTTCTCAGTGGCCACCTGGTCGTCTGGCGTCTTCTGGGCCACGCTCACCGATGTCAGCACAGCCACTGTAAGCGCGACAACTGCGCAGGAAAAGCCCCGGATACGCTTATGGTTGTTTTGGTTGAACAAAGGTCACCCCCGTAACACGAGAGCCAGCATCGCGAGCTGTGTTGTCGTTTCGTGCTGATGCCGATTTCCCGAAAAGATCCACGTCCGGAATGGGTGTTATGAACTGGATCGTGACACGTCACCCCCAAATGGGAGCTGCAGAGCAACTTCCGGTTAACGTCGGTTAACGTGCATGGGATCAGCGCGGAGATCGGCGCGGCCTCGGGCGACCAGATGATGGCGATCCGTTCCGGCGCTAGGGGTTCGGTCATTTACCCAGGCCGAACTCGCGCAGGATGTCTTCGTGAGGAATACCTTCTCCGCGAGCCAGCGAAGCGCGAGCGCGATCGAGTGCCGCCGCTGTTTCAGGCGTGACCTCTTCCTCTTCCACGGGCGCGGAAGCCAGCGCACGCGACAGCGGGCCGGTCATCACCTGGAGCAGGTGAACGACGGCGGCGAGCTGACCAGCATCGAGCTGATCGAGGAGCTGGTGCGCTTGCTGTTTTTCGTTCGCGGGTGCCGTCAGTGAATAGTTTACGAATCTACGGATGCGCGCTGCCGCGCGACTGTCCGTTGTAGCATCCCGATTTCAGTCTTTAAGTCTTTTAGAATCAATCTGGCGGAGAGGGAGGGATTCGAACCCTCGGTACAGGTGTTAGCCCGTACAACGGTTTAGCAAACCGCCGCATTCGGCCACTCTGCCACCTCTCCGGCGTGCCGAGGTTCATTTTACCATGCCTGCGTCGCATCGCCGTTATGCATGTCGGCTCAAATTTCTGCGACGGCCGCTCTTCACTTCTCGATCTTTCCGATTTCTTCGACTGTCGAGTGCATTGTCGCGAGTGAGATGCTAACTAGTGGGCAGCAACATCCCCAATTCGAGATGTCTTGTGGTGTGGGCGTAGGAGGCGGCATGGGGATCGTGCGTCACCATCACGATGGTCTTATGGAAGTCTTCGTTCAGGCGCTTTAGTATCTCGAGCACTTCCGTTGCAGAGTGGCTGTCGAGGTCACCGGTGGGCTCGTCAGCGAGGAGCAGAGTTGGATCGCTAACGATGGCGCGTGCAATGGCAACGCGCTGCTCCTGCCCACCAGAGAGCTGCTTGGGCAGATGGTTTACGCGGTCTTCGAGTCCTACCAGTTTCAGAGATGTCATCACATGTTCGCGGCGCTGCTGGGGGTTGAGCTTGGTGAGCAATAGCGGCAGCTCTACGTTTTCGAACGCGGTGAGAACCGGAATGAGATTGAAAGTTTGAAACACGTAGCCGATGTGCTCGTTGCGCCAGCGCGCAATTTGCGAGTCGCCGAACCGGAAAATGTCCTGGCCGCGCACCAGTAATTCGCCGGAAGTGGGGTGATCGATGGCCGCGATCATATTCAGCAGCGTGGTCTTGCCGGAACCCGAAGGTCCCATGAGCGCCAGAAATTCGCCAGTCGCAATGTCAATCGAGACGTCGTCAAGCGCCCGTACCTCGAAGGTTTCGCGTTTGAAAATCTTGCTGACATGACGCGCCTGAACAACTTTAGTTCCGGTGGCAACGTTGGGTGCGACAACTGTGCTCATGCTTGCCCCTTGATTTTGATTTTGTCGCCGTCTTTTAAATTCGACGGTGCGTTGGTGATTACGCTCTCTCCGCCGACCAGCCCATCGACCAACGCCCCGTCGCTGCGCTGACCCAGAATGCGGACGGGCCTCGCCAGTGCTTTGCCGTCGAACGCGATCAGCACAATCTTCTTGCCGTCGACATCGCGCAGTCCAGCGGAGGGCACGAACACTCCCGTGGGCTGAGTTGCTCCCTTGGCGGGCTCGTTTGCTATGAACTTTACCGTGGCGTTCATCTCGGGACGTAGCTGAACGTCCGGGTACTTGCTCGGGTTCAATACCTGAACCTTCACCTGCACTGTGGCTTTCTGCCGGTTGGCTTCCGGGGAAATCTGCGCGATGACGCCATCGTATTGTTTGTCGGGATAAGCGTCGGTGGTGACGATTCCTTTTTGAGTGGGGCCAAGCCGCGCGAAGTCTGCCTGCGCAATGTCGAGTTCGACCTGCAGATCGTTCAAGTCCGCGAGCGAAACCACCGATCCCTGCGGACCGCCCGCCGCGGCGCTGGCGAATTGCGCGGTGATCAGCTCTCCTTTTTCGGCGGTGCGATCGAGAATCGTGCCCGTAACCGGGGCGCGGATCACGGTAGCATCCAGTTGAGACTTGGCGTAATCGAGCTGGCCCTGGGCTTGCGCCAATGCGCCTTGGGCACGCGCAATTTCCTCTTGCCGCGGTCCGATTCTCATCAGTTGAAAAGCTTTTTCCAGCGAATTCGTGCGCTGCTGATCGGCTTCAAACTTGGCGGTGGCATCATCCAGTGCCTGGCGGGAAACGACCCCGGCGCCGGCCAGCTCTTTGGTGCGGTCGAGCGTCAGCTTGTCATTGACCAGCGTGGCGCGGGCTTCATCAAGATTATGCTGGGCCTGCTGAACCTCTTCCGGTCGTGATCCGTGCTGCAGCTCGTCAAAGTAGGCGCGAGCATTGTCTAACGCGCCTTTGGCCTGCCCATAGGACGCGCGAAATTCCTGGTCTTCAAGCCGCACGAGAACCTGGCCTTCTTTCACTTTGTCGCCTTTCTCCACGCCAATCCAGGCCAGGCGGCCGGTCACCTTGGAATTCACGTTGATGGTGTGATGCGCCACGATGTAACCGGTGGCTGAGAGCACGGTTGAACCGCTGTCGCTGTTTTGCGCCGAAGCGCGGACCACCTCAACCTCCGGCACGCTGGCCGAAAATGCGCGGTACGCAAGCGCGGTCAGACTGAGCAGCACCACAACCGAGATCCCGCCCAGAATGTAACGGCGCGCCCACGCAGGCGGCTCCCCGCCAGAGTCGCCGCGCTGCGTGCGGTCGATGCGCAGGCTCTGCAGGTCTTCGTGTTTGGCGTCAATTGGCATAACGACAAGTACGAAC
>Ga0265762_1000043_pt1 | contig 15192 bp, 15 predicted proteins | sample NZIome_4_FD_200870 | JGI IMG/M metagenome (GOLD analysis project Ga0265762, IMG submission 200870) | Metatranscriptome of rhizosphere microbial communities from Maridalen valley, Oslo, Norway - NZI4 (Metagenome Metatranscriptome) | ecosystem: Host-associated > Plants > Roots > Rhizosphere > Soil...
GGCAGCACGCGTCCCTTCGCCTACCCCGAAGACGAAGTCCGCTTCCTCGCTCTGGTCGCCGACCAGATTGCTCTGGCGATCGATGCGGCGGTGAACTTTTATCTGTCGCGGCAGGCGCAGGACCGGCTGAAGCTGATCCTTGATCTCACCAATCAGGTCGTTTCGAACCTAAATTTTCATGACCTGTTGCGAACGATTTCAGCCAGCATTCGCCGGGTCATGCAGTGCGACGCCGCGGCCATTATGCTGCCCGAGCCAGACGGAGCGCATTTGCGCGTGCATGCTCTCGACTTCCCCGACAGCAGGGGGTTGTTCAAAGAGGAAATTTTGATTCCTATCGCGGGAACCATGCCCGGAGAAACCTTCCGCAGCGGAAAACCCTGGGTGCTGAACCGGCTGGACCCGGCTGAAGTGTCGGCTGAGATGTATGCCAAGGCGAGCGGGGAAGGCATGAATTCGTTGTGCGATGTAGCGCTGGTTAGCCGGAGTCGCCTGCTGGGCGTACTCGCCCTTGCCAGCCGGCAAGAGAATGCGTTCGATGAGGAGGAGACAGCTTTCCTGTCTCAGGTCGCGCAGCAGGTGGCGATCGGAGTGGAGAACGCCCTGGCGTTCGGTGAAATCGCCGATCTGAAGGACAAGCTGACGCAGGAAAAGCTGTATCTGGAAGATGAAATCCGTGGCGATTTGGATTTTGAAGGAATTGTGGGGCAGAGTTCCGCCCTCCGCCACGTTCTGGATCTCGTAGAAACCGTGGCTCCCAGCGATTCGACCGTGTTGCTTCTGGGCGAAACCGGTACGGGAAAGGAATTGATTGCGCGCGCCATTCATGAACGCAGCCGGCGCAAGCATCGGACCTTTGTGAAGCTCAATTGCGCCGCCATTCCAACCGGTCTTCTGGAGAGCGAACTGTTTGGTCATGAACGAGGCGCTTTCACAGGTGCGATTTCACAAAGGGTTGGCCGGCTTGAACTGGCCGACCAGGGCTCGCTCTTCCTGGATGAAATCGGGGACATTCCCCTCGAAATCCAGCCCAAACTGTTGCGAGCCTTGCAGGAACGCGAGTTTGAGCGGCTGGGCAGCACAAGAACCAAGCAGGTCGATGTGCGGCTGGTGGCGGCCACGAATCGCGACCTGGACAAAATGATCGAGAATCGCGAGTTCCGCAGCGACTTGTATTACCGCCTGAACGTTTTTCCAATCCGCATTCCGCCCCTGCGCGAACGTCCCGAGGATATTCCTCTGCTGGTCCGCTACTTCACCCAGAAGTATGGCCGCCGCATGGAAAAGAAGATCGAATCGATTCCCGCCACGGCGATGAAGAGGCTGTCGAGTTGGCATTGGCCGGGGAACATTCGTGAGCTGGAAAATTTCATCGAACGCTCGGTAATCCTTACCCACGGCACCGCCCTCGAGGCTCCCATCAGTGAACTGGGCAACAACGGCAGCACCCCGCCGGGGGTAGGAACGCGCGAAGCCAGTCAGCGCGATGAGATTGTCCGTATTTTGAAAACCACCAACGGGCGAGTCTCGGGTGCCGAAGGGGCTGCCGCGCGCATGGGCATCAAACGTACAACCCTGATTTCGCGCATGAAGAAGCTGGGGATCGACCCGCGAAGAGTGTAGCGGACTTCGACAATTGTCGACGGTGTTTAGCACCGACTGCGACAAAATAAGCGGAGCAAATGCTCAAGCTGACTCCCAAGTTTCATTTGATTTCTGTGAGTTAGCTTTCCCGTCCAATCTTGGCCCTTGCCTTGCTCTACTTGTTCTAAATGCTTAACTGGATGTTATACGTCGCATTAGCGAGCTTCTGCGGAGCCGCAGTCTGCTTTATGCTGTTATTTCTTCGCGCTCTTCTGAGAGAGGTAGTGGGAAGGAGACCTCGCAGGCAGTTGATCGGCAGGCGCAAAGTGGCCAGAGCCACTCCTATATCGATTGAGCAGAGTTCCACGCACGGGGACCGGGCGGCCTGACCTCCCATAGTTCTTGGCGGCGAATTCTTCGACCGGCGCAGGTTCCGGCTCCCTATTCTGTTTGGGCTTCGACGTCCGCCGCACGGATTCCCTGCCACCTCGACAAATGTCGAGATTGATTTCGACATTTTTCGACACACGGCTGCGACGGCTTCATTTCCATCAACGCTTTCAACCATTTGTGCGACTCGTCCTTTGGCCAGTGTCGTGCGCTCACCCAGTTCGTCGCCAGAATCAACATGTTCAAGATTTCCATCATCGATAACCGGTCACAACGCAGGCTGAAAGTGGAAGGCAGGCTCATCGAACCCTGGGTGGAGGAGTTGCGCACAACGTGGAAGAACGCTAGCCGCGACCTTGACGGACGCAGACTGGTGGTCGATGTAGGCAGCCTGACCGTTATTAGCCGCGAGGGAGAAGACGCGATGTTCGATCTGATGAAGGAGGGTGCGAAGTTTGCCTGCGAGGGCGTCCTCACTCGACACGTGCTCAAGCGACTTGCCCGAAGATGCCGGCCCAAGCCGTGAATCGTTGCAGGCAAATTAAAAGGCAATTATTTGTCGATTTCCACCCGGTTCAAACGACTAGTAGTAGGAGGCAAGATGCTAAGCACAAAGCAAGTCGCGGAACAGGGGTCCACGCCGTATGCAAGCGGCGCGAATTTCTGCCGAATTTTCGAGGAAGACATGAACGGTCTGTATTTGTTGTCCTTCCTGCTGACCGCGGACCGTGAGAAGGCCGAGCAGTGCTTCGTCTCCGGCCTGGAGGAGTCGGTCGATGCCAGCCCGGTTTTCAAGGAATGGGCGCGCTCCTGGGCGCGGCGGGCGATCATCCAAAATGCCGTCAGGCTCCTCAACCCGCGGCCGTCAGAGGGAAATGGCGGTGCGAGCTCTTCGTTCACCGGCAACGAGAGGCTGGCGGCTATTCTTGAACTTCGACCATTCGAGCGCTTCGCCTACGTAATGTCGGTGCTCGAACGCTACTCTGATCAAGATTGTGCTGTTCTCCTGCGCTGCTCGCGGCGGGACGTGGTCGCCGCTCGAACTCGCGCCTTCAGGCAAATCGCAAGCGTGAAGCTATTCGATCACTCCGATCCACTACCCGATGCCGGTTCGGAAGAAGAGCCAGCATCACATGAGCCCCACATTTCGCGCTGTACACCCATTGCCCCGATCTACCAAGCCCTGGGTCGTGGCTGGCAGTAACTAAGTTTGTAAGAGCGAGAACTGGCCGGGCCGCCGGCCCTGTCTGTCGGCCATGGTTTGCCAGACCATGGTTTGCCAGACCATTGCTTCCTGCTTTAGCCTGATAGTGCGTCCCCCGGGGAGGACCCAGGTGCTCAGCTCGCTGCTGAAAGGGTGCAAAGAGAATGCTTCCTCGACCGTGGAATGGAGGCACAACCTCCTGCCTTGGGCGGCGGCAACGGCTCTCGTCTTCGGCGCACTCGCGGTTGATCACGCGGCTGCTGCAACCTGCGAAAGTCTGACCTCTCTCGCTTTGCCGGAAACCACGATTACGGCGGCTCAGTCAATACCGGCGGGCGCTTATAGGGCGCCCAATGGCGAGATCTTCACCAAGATGCCGGCATTTTGCCGGGTTTCGGCCAGACTGACTCCGACCAGCGATTCGGACATCAGAATCGAAGTCTGGATGCCAACCTCTGGCTGGAACGGGAAGCTCGAGGGCGTCGGAAACGGGGGCTTTGCAGGAGAGATCGCCTACAGCGAGCTCGCTTCCGGCGTCTCGCTTGGGTACGCCACTGCCAGTACCGACACCGGGCATGTCGGGGTCTCCACCGATGGATCGTTTGCCCTAGGGCACCCGCAAAAGATCATCGATTTTGGATATCGCTCGGTTCATCTGATGACCGTCATCGGCAAGCGGATTATTGCCTCCTTTTACGGCGAGAGTGAGCAGCGTGCTTACTTCACTGGCTGTTCAACGGGCGGACGACAGGCACTGATGGAGGCGCAGCGCTTTCCGAGCGACTATGACGGAATCGTTGCCGGCGATCCGGTTGCTTTCTACACTCACCATCATGTCGGCGGGAATCTGTGGGTCGTGTGGCAGATGTTCAATAACCCCGCCAGCACGGTTCTCACTACTGAAGATACGCTTCTCGGCAACGCCGTCGACGCCGCCTGCGATGCTCTTGATGGCGTGGTGGATGGCGTCCTGAATGATCCCCGGCGCTGTCACTTTAATCCCCGGGCACTTTTGTGCCAGGGCACCCAAACGCCTCCGAGCTGCCTTACCGCGGAGCAGGTGCAAGCGATCAGACATCTCTGGACCGGTCCCGATCCGATGGTCGACCAGCAGGGCTATTACCCGTCCTTTGAGCGGGGCGGCGAAGCCGATGGCTGGCCTTCCCATACTTCTCCGCCACCTCCGCCTGCGCCGCAAACCGACTCGCATGCCGCCATTGGAATTCCCTTCTTCAAGTACTTCGTCTTCGAAGATCCGGGCTGGGACTTTCGAACCTTTAACTGGACGACCGACCCAGCTTACGTGGATAGCAAAGTGGTAGTTCCCGGTCAGACTTTGGCGTCGGTGCTGAACTCAATAAACCCCGATCTGCGGCCGTTCCGTGCTCAGGGCGGCAAGCTCATTCAATACCATGGCTTTAGTGACCCCGAGGTGCCGCCGCTTGCCAGCATCGACTATTTCGATGACGTCGTCGACTTTTCCGGCGGTTCACTGCGACAGACCGAGGACTCTTACCGTCTCTTCATGGTGCCTGGCATGAACCACTGTAGCGGTGGCCCCGGCGCAAATGTCTTCGACATGCTCACCCCGCTGGTTGAGTGGGTTGAGCAGGACCATGCACCCGAGAGTGTCATGGCCACACACTATGTCAACAACACGGTCGCACAAGGTGTGGCCTTTACGCGTCCTTTGTGCCCCTATCCGCAGGCGGCTGTATACAAGGGGAGCGGCAGCACCAGCGACGCCTCGAACTTCGTCTGTAAGTGATCCTCTCACCCAGCCCCTTCGATCGGACCCTCTGCCTGTCCGCATTGATGGAATCCGGTACCGAAAGCACGAGGGAAAGGGAAGATGAATCCCTTGTCATCTGTTCTTCATCGAGAATTCATTCTCCAGCTGATAATCTTTCTTATGGGACTTGGTGACTCGGATCGGCGACTCCGTTACCCACGTCTTTCAGTCCCTTTCCTGATCCTCATTTTCGCTGTATCTTTCGCACGCGCTCAAACCAACTATGAAATCCAGGTGTACGGATCCGACCTGGTCGATCCGGCGCATACCATGGTTGAACTCCACAGCAACTTTACGATTGACGGCTCGAAGACGGCCGTGGACGGCCTCTATCCGACCAATCACGCCGAGCATGAGACCGTCGAGATCACGCACGGCTTCAATGACTGGTTCGAGTGCGGCTTTTACATCTTCACTTCCATTACCGAAGGCCAGAGCTGGCAGTGGGTTGGCGACCACATCCGGCCCCGGGTTGCCGTTCCGAAGAAATGGCACTGGCCCCTGGGGGTGAGCATCTCAAACGAAATCGGCTACCAGAGGCGGCAATATTCCGCCGATACCTGGACCTGGGAAATTCGTCCCATCGTGGACCAGAAAGTCGGTCGCTGGTATTGGGCTCTGAACCCGACGCTGGACCGGTCTTTCCACGGCCAGAGCGTGAATCAGGGCGTTGTCTTTTCGCCAAACTTCAAATTCAGTTACGATTTCAATGCGAAAATTGCCGGGGGTCTGGAATATTACGGCTCGGTCGGACCGGTGACGGGGTTCGATGCGGTCTCACAACAACAGCACCAGATCTTCCCTGCCATTGACTTGAACGTCGCACCCCAATGGGAGATTAATTTTGGCCTGGGCGTCGGGGTTACGGGCTCGACGGACCATTTGATTGCTAAGATGATTTTGGGTTATCGCTTCAACTTCTGATCCAGAGCGGGAGCGCGCATGATAAAGGGCGTGGTGATCGGTTTCATTCTGGCGATTGCAATTTCAGTGGCTTGCGTTTTTTATTATTTCTCCACCGGCATGGCGCCGGTAGCCACCACCGACCCGCCAATGCCGTTTGAGAAGAAGCTGGCGAATATGGCTCTGGACGCTCATATCGAGAAGCAACACATTCCCCCATCCCCTGTGTCTGCGGACGAACCCAATCTTCTCGCTGGGGCGAGCGTGTACAAACAGCACTGCGCCCTGTGCCACGGACTTCCAGGGCAACCTCCCTTGAACTACGAGACCACGATGTTTCCGAAACCGCCACAATTGTTCCGCGGCACGGGGGTGACCGATGACCCGGCATCAGAGACTTACTGGAAGGCGACCAACGGAATCCGTCTCTCGGGCATGCCCGCCTTCAAGACCAAGCTAACCGACACCCAGTTGTGGCAGGTCAGCCAATTGCTCGCGCATGCGAATGAAATTCCTGAGACGGTGAAGAAGGTGCTCATTCCCGATTCGCCAACCTCAGCCCTGACGCCTCCACCGACTTCAGCATCCGGCCAAAAATCGGGCAAATGATCCCCGATTAGTACACCTCCGATCTCAACCGGACAACAGAATCAGCCGCGCCTATTCCTCGTCCCGATATTCGCCCGGAACATCGTCCTCAGGCACCTCATGCGTGCGAACCTCCTTCTCGTCATCGTCACCAGCGCTTTCCACGCCAGCGACGACGTCAGCCTCGAACGCATTACCCTCTTCGATTAACTCATCCACGCTCTCGGAATCCGCAGATTCGGTGTTGGACAATCCCTGCAAATCTCCAGATTGCCCCGCCGACCGGGACCTCATTTCCTGGAGTTCAAACGGATCCGGGTCCAGACTCCGCGCTTTTGCCGCGACCCGTTTCTTCGGCGCACCGGCAGTCTTCGAACTGACCGTCTTCCCGCGGACGGTCTTCGTTTTCGTTTTCCGCACACCCTTTTGGGGAGCGGACTTTTTCTTTACCGACTTTTTCTTTACCGACTTCTTCTTCGCCGCGTTCTTCTTGCCCGGGCCGATTTTCTTAAGCTTGTTGTTCTTCTTCTTATCAGGTTTCTTGTTCGCCATAATCGCAGTCTACCATCGGTCCAGCGTGAGATTCACGCCATCCCCGCTTCGATGCGCGCCAAGGATCGAACCAAACCCCGAGCCCGGCAGGACGAGCCTCGGTAGGCAGTCGATCCGACGCCGGCATTGCGGACAGGAAGATACGGGAACTGACATCCCACTCCCAATTTGTGGGGCAGCTTCGAGGTCCTTCATGCGCGGCCGCGTGACTTTAGACCGGCAACTCCGAGCGCAATCCTCCCATAGGAATCATGGCTCGAACCGTCGTGCCGCCTTGGCTCGAAACTATCTCCAGTTCACCGCCGAGCTGCCGCATGCGTTCATTCATGCCGCGCAATCCGACTCCCGGAGCGGCTATCCAGTTTTTACCGGCTTGCTCCAGATACTCTGAAGAAATACCTCTCCCGGTGTCTTCTATTACCAGGACACACCGACCATCCTTCGCCAGCAGTTGAACGCCTGCGGTCGAACTTCCAGAGTGCCGGTGAACATTCGTGAGACTCTCCTGCAAAACGCGAAACAGAGCTAACTCAGCGTCGCGAGACAGGCGGCCGAGGCCACTCTGAACCTCGAAGGTGGTTTTGATTCCGCTGCGTTCAGAAAATCCATCCAGATACCACGGAATCGCAGACTTTAAGCCGATCTCTTCCAGCATTGGAGGATAGAGCAGGTAGGAAACCGTCCGCACTTCCTTGATGCTGTTATCCGTCAGCATGATACATTCCGCAACCTCCCGAACCGCCGGATTGCCCGGCTCCTCTCCACAGACGAGTTCCAACGAATGCAGCTTCATCTTCAACACCGCGAGATATTGCCCGAGACTATCATGAAGCTCGCGGCCAATCCGCCTTCGCTCCTCATCCTGCGTGCGGAGTAAATGAAGCGATAATTCACGCAGCGACCGTTCTGACTCGGCCAGTTGCTGCTGCGCAATTCGCCTCTCGGCAACCTCTTTGTCCAGGGCCCGATGTGCGTGCATTCTTTCGGTAAAGTCCCGCGTTACCTTTGCGAAGCCCAACAGTTCGCCTTGAACATTCCTGACAGCCGTGATGATTACGTTTGCCCAAAATCTCGATCCATCCTTGCGCAGTCGCCAGCCTTCATCCTCGAAGCGCGATTCTTTCGCCGCGATCACCAGCTCCCATTGGGGCTTGCCATTTCTCACGTCCTCTTCGGGATAGAAGCAGGAGAAGTGCTTCCCCAGGATTTCCGCAGTCTTGTATCCCTTGAGTCGCTCGGCCCCGATATTCCAACTGGTGATGATTCCCTCAGGGTTCAGCATGAAGATCGCATAGTCCTGTACAGCCTCGACGAGCAACCGGAATCGTTCTTCGCTTTGACGCAGTGCCAGCTCTTTTTCAAGAGCCCGGGTCTTTTGTTGCAGCTGTGCGATGCTGCGCAGACGTTCCTCTTCGCCTCGCAGGCCAACATAGTCCTCGCTGGGAACAACCCCAGAATGTTCTTCGCAAATCTTTAAAAAGGGCTCGATTTGCCCCCCCTCGCTGAAGCCCGAAACCGGGTAAGCACAGAGCAACGAGAAGGAGTGAGTCTTTGCCAAATCGTTCCAAAGCCGCTCCAAGCGTATGGCCTCTTGTGGCTTCCCCTCCGCCCACAGCAATGCAACGAGCTCTCCAAACGCTGCAATGCGGCAGTGTTTGCCGTCAACCGCATTTCGAGCTTGGGTCAACAACCCGCCGACAATCGTCTTGAAGCGCGCCTCGTCAACCGTGCCGTTTTCCATGAATCGCGGCAGAGTTTGGGCGGCGTCCAGCGTACTGTATCGTCCTTGCCGCTGCGCCGTAACCGTGTCCAGCCCCCGGGCTGAAAGCCGTTTTTCGAGCGCTCTTTGGTGGGACTCCGTGGCAATGACGACGGCCGCATCGCCCACTGCGAGTGCCTCACCGACGAATCGACTCAGCACATCGATGAGAAAGCCATCATCCGTGTACAACTGAACCACATGTCCTTCGTGATCATGCCGCGGAGCGTAGGAGAAGGACGGCATCGGCAAAACGCCGGGATTGGACATCGGACTAGCCATTCTGAGATAGATTCCTTAAGACCTAAAAACCCACGAAATCATAAGGTTTGCCAGGAATCGAGGTCCATAGGGTGAACGCTGTAGCATCGACGACCGGGAAGAGCGGATCGCAAGCCGCTAGCATAGTTTCTGGGCGCCTACTAGCGAACGGTCTGGAATCCGGCGTCTGGCGCATTCGACCGAATGGGTACTTACTCCTTATGTCTTACTTCGTTTGGCTACCCCGATTGTGCTTCGCTGCAGCGACGGTACACCCCGCCGGCGCCGCTGGATCTTACCGAAGCTCGCGAGCGGTTTAGAAGCGATCGAGCAGGCGGCAAACTACTACGGCTGCGGGTGCAGTTCGGCTGTGAGGAGCAAGACGATCTGGTTTGAACGAGGTTGTCTTCTTGCCGTTTGAACTGGCAGATTGCTTTCCGGGCGAGGCTCACATTCTTCCGGTCACCGCGTCTAGTTCATTTGCGAGCGAACCTGTGCACTTAGAGACAGTTCTATTCGTTCCCGGCAGGCTTGGGCTGCTTGTGGTCGCGACCTGCCTGACCTTGGATCCCTTGACAGATTTCACCGCGGTCAAAGATGTGAAGATGTAATCAAGCGTGGCGCGGAGAGCGAAGTCCGCTGAGTGGGGTCTCGGAAGCCGGGGCGCTGTAGTTTGAAATCAAAAAAGAGAAATTGGGGTTTGAGTCCTGCGAGAAACACTCCGCTCTGGACCTACTGCGAGCTGATCAAAAAACTATCCCGAGGCAGAAGTCGGATTGTGGAAGTTTCACCGGACAGCTCCCGAGCAACGTCGTTGTGCCAAGAATGGAGTGGTTCCCGGATCGTCGGAACCCTTTAATTGGACAAGATTAGGGAAAAGTTTGCCGTCAAGGATGCCTTTCAATAAACGCCTAAGCAGAAGTCCTTACGGTTTCCCCCGTCACGCGGGGGTTAACAAAAGGTAACCATCAGTGGATCAATGGGCAAAACGCTAGCGTAAGTGTGGAGGAGCCGATGAGTTGGTTAAGAGGGGGCTTGGTCGTTTCATCTCCAAACCAGACCGCCTTCATCGCGAGCGGTTCGTTCAAGAGCTGCCGGTACAGACACCCTAGCTCGCTGGTTCCCGAGTCCGGTTCTATAAGGATGAACGATTCCCGTCTCTTTATGTTCCGTTCCTACTTACGGTGCCAGGCAACTCTACCTCGATGACTAAAGTAAGAGCATTGCAGTGATTTGACTCACAGTCTGGCAGGAGAACCGATGACAATGGGACCTGTCGGAGAGCGTTTTGCCAGAACGCCACGCCAGTTTGATACGGGAAAACGTCCGCTCAGAAGCGACTCCCTGTTTGCTGTTAATCCGGAAGGAAGTACCCCCACGCGCTATAGTCCAACCGCAATCATACTGTTACTCGTCTCGAGTGTAAGCTATGCTCAAAATGTCCCGTCCGAGCGTGAGGAGATTCAACAACTCGTTCTGCAGGTAAAGGCACTTCAGGAGCGAGTTAGGGTGCTCGAGTCCCAGCAAGGAGCCAATTCCACCGCCAGGACCGAAGACCCTGTTCAGGCTGTGAGCACACCGACTGTGCAGGCTGTGCAGAACGATGCGCCCACCGCCTCTATTCCAGAAGCCCTTCATGAACTCCACGGCATTCAATGGCGGGGATTCGGAGAAGTCGACTACAAGGTCCTCAATCAGAAAACGCCTGAATTGGGAACTTACGGTTTCGTCCCGGGCTCAAGTGGGAGCTTCTACACAGGCGACTTTGATCTATTGCTCACAGCACGGATCAGCGACAAAGCCAGTGTCTTGTCAGAAATCGTCTTCGGAGAAGAGGATGCCCAGAAGTTTGGCGTCGATCTGGAACGCGTCCTATTTAAGTACGATTACAACGATCACCTAAGAATGTCTTTCGGTCGGTATCAAACGGGGATCGGATATTACAACACTGCCTTCCATCACGGTAGCTGGCTTCAAACCACCGCCGATCGTCCTCTGATCATGGAGTTTGCCGACGATGGAGGTGTGCTGCCGACACAAGCGGTTGGATTCTCCCTAACAGGCACCATTCCATCCGGCGGATTGGGTCTTAACTACATTGCGGAATACGGGTCCAGCGATACGGTTCGCCCCGAGCTGAACGGCAACGTAGTGGAAGACGAAAACAACGGCAATCATGTAAACGTCGGCATGTTCGCGCGGCCCGGCTCTATACCGGGCTTGCAGATCGGCGGATCAATCTATCATGATCAGATTAGCGACTTCGCGCGAGGACCCAGTGTCAGGCTCGGCCAGACCATCGTCAACGGACATGTAGTGTATGTCCGACACGGAATCGAGTTCCTGAGTGAAGGCTTCCTCATCCGGCATGTATACGAGCAGGGTTCGACAGTGTTTAACATGCCCGCCTTCTATTCGCAGATATCAAAGCAGTTTGGCCGTGTTCGGCCGTTTTTCCGATACCAGTATATAAACGCGAATCCGGGCAGCCTATTCGGGGATATTGATCTTCGTTATGGGCCTTCATTTGGCGCGCGATACGATTTCAGTGACTTCATCGCTTTCAAGGCTCAATTGGACCAGACCATGAGAAAGGGCCAGGCGGACCTTGATGGGCTCCACTTCCAGTTGGCGTTTACGTTTTGAAGCGATCTATGCAAACTAAACTTATCGTCGGATGGGTTGCTATCTTCCTCGCGGGTCTAGCAGGCCTTTCCTCCGCCGCCGCGCAGACGGGAAGCGTGGCGATCGTGGTTAACGAGAAGAACCCAGTGAATAATTTAAGTGTTCCCGAGCTCCGCAAGCTCTTTGCCGGAGAGAAGCACACCTGGGCTGGCGGCCTGCCGGTCAAGATATTCGTACGCGCGCCTGGTGCAAACGAGCGAGTCGTGATGTTGAAATTGTTGGGTATGTCAGAGAGTGAATACAAGCGCTATTGGGCGGGTCAAGTATATCGGGGAGAGGCGCAGGCGGAGCCAGTTGGTCTGTTTTCGAATGGCATGCAAAGGGAAGCAGTAGTGCTTTATCCCGGGGCTGTGGCTCTAGTGAACGTCCAGGACGTCAAGCTCGGCATGAAGGTGGTCAAGGTGAACGGTCATATGCCCGCCGACACGGGATATCCGTTCTGAGAATTATGGTCCGTTTGGGCAAGACGCGTCGACTTTAGACTGCAAGCCGCAAGGGAAACATCAAGTTTTGATCAGTTGCTCACAAGTAACGAGCAGCAGACCAGCGCAGCCGTAAACTGCAGGACAATTCTGAAGTAGGCGATTAATGTCACAAAAGGGGTCCGGAGACCAGCCAACGCACGGACTTCTGCTGACTCTGTCGTTCCTCGCTATTGCGCTATTCATCGGCTTGGCGCTCTCGGTCCGAGACAAGGATTCCGCCGACAGGGGTCGCGAAACCCAAGGCGTGCAAGGCTCTTCAATCGCTTAAAAACCAGCTCAATTTGCCAAACGCATACGGCAAAGCCTCAGAACGTCGGCCGTCGAACCGCTGGAGTGGGTCGTAAACACGATCACGTACTCAGCAAATTCGAGCGTTTTCGGCGCAGTGATCATCTGCTTTTTACTCGCTTTGCGCCGCAAGCGCCGATGAGCCTGTTGAATCGCACGGTCGCTCTTTGTCCAAGAAATCCTTGGCTGAGAATGCCTTTCCAAGGCCGAGCCGTTCGATCCTTGTAACTATCTTACGATGCTTGGTTTGCATGGATATTACTGCTTTATCTATTAAGAAAACCTATACTGATTTTTCTTAATGGCAGCAAGCCATATCGGCGAGCTCTTGATCGGTCACGCGGAGCAGTTCGATAACGGAGCTGTCTTCAAGCGCCTCGGATTTCTTGCGGACATGCAACCTCATGACGAAAAACTCCCGGATGAATGTCGTGCGCGATTGACGCACGGTTATGCCAAACTCGATCCCGCGCTGCGCACCAAGAAGCTCGTCACCGCCTGGCCACTGAAGGCGCCGAAGGCCTGGAAAGGCACGGCCTGATGATCGACAAACGCGAAATCATCGAAGCCGCATCATCGTTTTCGCTGTTGTTCAATGTTGTCGGGAAAGAGATTATGTCCTGGGCTGGATACTCGCCGCATCGGTACGGTGTCCCACACTTAGTCGTCGCTAAAGTGGAGATTCTCGCGGTCAGGGCTGGCGGAGAACTAACGCAGTTCAACTTCAGGACCACCTGCTTTGAACGTGGTCTCCACGCCGTCAGGAGCATGACACTTCGAGAAGTGTCACAAGCGTTTCCCGCGGTTCGTACTCAAGGCACTATAGTTCGATGAAAGCTTGGAAGGGGCGTTTTCGTGAGGGTTCGAATTCAGGGCAAGGGAGTGAGTTGATGCAAGTTGGCATTTCGGCGGTCGAGTATGTTTTGGGTTCGGAGACGGTTTCTGTAGATGAGCTCGAAGCACGAGGCGCGCTCGACAGCCCCGCGGCCAGATTGTCTGAATTTGGCTTCAGCTGCGCGCGACTGAGCCGGGAGTCGTCATACGCTCTCGCGGCTGCTGCCACCAACAAACTGCTGTGCACCACAGGTGTAGATCGCGCCAGCATAGGTGCGCTCTTTTATGCCGGGGCAACACCGGGCTGCCATGCAGTCGAGACGCCCGATCCGCTTTCAGCTTTCAACTACCCGGTTGCGCAATTGCAGTACGAGTTGGAGCTGACCCACGCAACTGCCCTCGGAGTGAGCCAAGCAGGGTGTCTGGGCTTGATGGCCTCGGTAACACTTGCCAGGGACTTTCTGCTTTCCAGCAAGAGTGCCGGCCGGGCCCTTTGCGTGAGCACTGATGTGTTGCCTGCAGGCTGTAAGCGGGAAATGATCTATAACGTGATTTCCGATGGGGCTTGCGCCGTTCTTCTCGAAAAAGAATGCGATCACAACCGCATCCTCGCATATCGGCAAGTTACGAAAGGATACTACTGGAACTCGATTGCGCAAAAAAATGAGATCACGGCAGCTTATTTTCCGACCGCGCGGAACATCGTTCGTGACACTCTCGCGGATGCGGACCTGGATTCTTCAGATATTTCATGCATCCTTCCCCACAACGTGTCGCTGCGCAGCTGGGAGATACTTCTCGGTCTGATCCCGATGGATCGCGAAAAATTGTTCGCCGAGAATATAGCCAAAGTGGCACATGTGATTGCTGCCGACAATTGGATTAATTTGCGAGACGCGGCTGAGACGGGGAGACTGCATCACGGTGACAAGCTGCTTCTGTTCACATTCGGGTTCGGGGCAAACTGGGCCTGCATGGTTTTGGAACATTGATGGCACACACGGTCCTAGTCACGGGCGCAACGGGCATGATTGGGCAAGCACTCGTTCCGCTGCTGGCCCGTCGGAATGACGTTAGGGCGATCTTCGCGCTCGCCCACAAGAGCGAGTATACGGGCTCGTCCTGCAAGGTGACGCCAGTACGCGGCGATGTCACCGCGGGCCCGGATTTGGGGATGACAACTGAATCCAGTCGGGAAATTCTAGATCGTATCAACGTGATCGTACACGCCGCTGCCAACACGCGGTTTTCGGCTTCGCTCGATGAAGCGCGTACCGTAAACCTCGAAGGCACGAATAACCTGCTTGCGTTTGCGTCGCATTGCCCACGACTCAAGGCATTCGCTGCCTTAAGCACGGTCCATGTTGCTGGCAAGCGCACGGGCACAATCCGCGAAGAAGACCTGGATCATACCTCGGGATTCGTAAATTCCTACGAGCAGTCGAAGTATGAGGCGGAACTCCTGTTGCGCGAAAGTATGAGCGCGTTGCCTATCTCAGTCCTGCGGCTGAGCACAGTTCTCGGTTCGACAACCGGCGAAGTCAGGCGGATGGCGGCGATCCATCATGCCCTGAGGCTCTACTACAATTCACTCGCGCCCATGATTCCAGGGAGACCGGACAGTTTGGTGGACCTGATTGCGGTGGACTATGCAGCCGCGGCGGTCGAGCATTTTGCAGTGGAGGACTTTCTGGCGGGCCGGACCTTCCACATCTGTGGCGGTGAAAATGCTCTTACACTGGTTCGCCTCCTCGAATTGACTCGCGAGGCGTTTCTACGTTGTCGGCCGTCGTGGAGAAAACGCGCCATTGAGATGCCTGCCATTGTTGACTTGCCAACTTTTGAATTGTTTGCTCGCTCCGTAGAA
>Ga0265762_1000044_pt1 | contig 15100 bp, 22 predicted proteins | sample NZIome_4_FD_200870 | JGI IMG/M metagenome (GOLD analysis project Ga0265762, IMG submission 200870) | Metatranscriptome of rhizosphere microbial communities from Maridalen valley, Oslo, Norway - NZI4 (Metagenome Metatranscriptome) | ecosystem: Host-associated > Plants > Roots > Rhizosphere > Soil...
GCCTCATGTTTTCCATCGACTACCCGTTCAGCTCCACAACGATGGGCAGCGACTACCTTGCGGAGCTCGAACAGTTCCTCAGTCCCGAAGACTTGGCCAAGCTTACGCACCGAAATGCTGAAGCGCTCCTGAGTCCCTAACCCCCGAAATGCCTTGAATTAGCTTTGACTCCGCTGGCGCGATTACGAGTGGCTTCTCGAATCGATCGTCCAAACGTTGAGCGCGTTGGGTCTCCAAATGGCGCATGTGGGAACTGCGCTCCGGCGCCCGCCGAAGGGCAAGATTTGCTGGCGTGCAGCCCGATTACTTTGCGGAGGGCTGATGGCTGGTGAAGAGGTCGAGCGGGCTTTGGGGCGCGTTGGGACCGAGACACACCTTGAGGATCCCTTCTGGCACATTTGTACCACCCTGGACATCTATAGATTACGGACCCGGAAGTAACCAGGATGGTGAACCAGGTCACAAACCGCATACTTGCTTGAGTGGGGGGTCAGGCGGGCTCCGTTGAGTGAGTTGGGCAGGCAAAATTCGACCGAACGGCTTCCCTGATAAAATCAAATGAAATCAACGGCGCGGAGAGATGGCCGAGTGGCTGAAGGCGCGCGCCTCGAAAGCGTGTATACCTTTACGGGTATCGGGGGTTCGAATCCCTCTCTCTCCGCCATATTTCATTCCAAAGGACTTAAAGCGGCAAAATCAGCGGCTACAGTTTCGGCTACGCTTTCGCTGATTTTGCCCGCTAGATCGGTATTAGCCAGAAGAGAGGCTTTTACGGATGAAACACATCGAGGTCAGCCTGTACGTGCGTGAGCACGGCACGCGGCGATACAAACCAGCCAAGCGCAACACATCCTATTCAGCCGATACCACCTACGTCCTACGTTACGGTTCGACTTGGGAAACACTCACCGTAGACAACCGGTCCGACGCCACGGCGAAGCGCATCGAGCGTGAGCTTGAACTGCTTCGTGGGTGGCGACCTATCGCCAAGCCGAAGCCGGAGACGATCAGCGTCAAGATGCTGGACGCCGCCATCGACGCCTACCTCCATGAAGTCGAGGTAACACGCAAGCCCAAGACGCATTCCGCATACAAGACATCGCTTGGCTACTTCTTCGAGTCCACCGGGAACAAGCCGTTGAGATCGCACAGACTCAGAATTCTCTGTTTTCGTAACTCCACGAACGCTCGTTAGTTCAGTTATCGGCAGTAGAATTGAATCATGTCAGTCTGCATCTACTGCCGGGAGCCGTTGCCAAATTCCGTCCCCCCAGAGCACGTGATCCCTGAATCGTTCGGAATGTTCGATGACAATCTCACTCTCCACTGTGTGTGCGAATCGTGCAAGCGATTCTTCGGTGGTACCGTCGAATGGACACTCCAGCGGTATAGCACCGAGGGAGTTCTGCGGCTCCAACATGGTCTCGCGGACGGGGCGCTCGGCGGGTTCAAGTCACTGGAGTTCAAGGACTCTATCAGCTTGCCATGTTCTCAAGCTTCTTGACCTCTGCTCTGCGTTGCTCGATGTGCTCATGCAGGGCATCTCTGAATTCCGATAGAAGGTTATCTATCTCGGCAGGATCGGTCGCGGCCACAGCCTTTAGCCACAAACTCCTGAGCCGCTCTTCGGAGGGAAAAGGCACGATAGTGTCCCAAATAAAAATATCTCAACGCCATCCCCTGGGCTGGTCAATTGTGAACAGTGCGTCTTGGCGGCTTCGGTTTTTCCCGTTCGGCGTTGAGCTTGGCTTCGGCCGCGAGGCTCTCTCTCTCGAAACCGGATAGTGTGCATGGGTAATCCAGAACGTTCGTTGAGTATGGTTGTAGTGGGCGCTTCTTCTTGCCGTTCATGGGATAGATGGTAGTGCGATGCTTGCTAGTTTGTCTGCCCGGTGGCGCCACGCTTCCCTGTCGCCTAACAACAAGCTACAGGGAAGAAATCTTCCCCGCAAGTTGTTGAAAGACTCTGTACGATACCGCACATTTGTGAGAAACTTTCGGATCATGGGCCGAGAACTGGTGTGGTTAGAAAACAGCAGCTTCGCGGCGTGGGGATGCAAGTCGTGCGGTTGGATCATGCCGCCTCGCAAGGTTTCGGACAAACCGCCTTCCATCGTGAAGCAAGCTTTCAACAAGCATGACTGCGCCAATTTCCCTCGCGCACTGTCTCGGAAAGGGACTGTCAAGGGGGATTCCTGCCGTTCCTAGCGACGATCTCGCCGCAGATCGTCCTGAGCCATACCCTGCGATGTTAAAGTTCAACTTTACTTCATCGAATAGATCACTTCATGAGCAGGTTTAGGAAATTGGAGTTCATCGACTATCACGGCGGTAGCGATTTGCAGGTTCATGGTTCACTTCTCAACATCGTTCTCCACGACTAGAAGTTCCTTTCGAACAATGTGAAAATGCTCTCGCGCAGACATAGCCACTCTCGGCTTCGCCATTTCCCTGCTGACTTCGGCAAGTGTCGCTTTGGGGGATTGCTTTTGTGTTTTTCTCTTAGTCATCCAACCCATGATTTCAGAAATCTGGGATGTTCACTGGTCAATTTGGATCAAGTGGACTCCGCGTCAACGAGTTTGCCTCGCACGTCTCCGGCAAGGGATCCCCCCAACTAACACCCGGAAGAAGAAGTAGCGGAAGAAGCTACGCCACTGCGGACTTAGCTCTGGCCTTTGCAAAGGCATCCATCGTTTGTGTCAACTGCGCATCCACCTCGTCCGCGATGATCATGACATCCGGCAACAGCAAGTTGAAATCCAGTGTGCTCAGATTTTCGTGCAAGGTTCCGAAAATGGTCACTTGAAGGATGCGCGATTCATGGATCAGCATGGCGGACGAATAGCCCTGTTTCCGCCGCAGCTTGCCATGTTCGATGGCAGCCGGGGACGCGATGGCATCACTGTCTTTATCGGGCAACTTGGGTGTGTCCAGACGTACTACCAGATCGTCAATCAGCTTCGAAAGATGTCCGGTACGCTCTTCATCGTTGAGATGAAGATTGCAGAGTGCCGGGGTCTTCTTGGTTCGTACCAACCAATCTTCGATTAGAGGGGTCTTACAGCGTTTGAGTATTGCGGCGACGCTCTCCTTACTGGTGGACTGTGATTTCTGATGCGAACCCGGAGCCGTTTGTGCGATTGGTACTCTGATTGGAGCAGCCATTTAACACCGCCTTCTGGCACAACAATAGTCCCGAGAGCACTCTCGAACTGTTCAATTATGAACATGTTCTCGTAGGTCGCGCCATGCTCAGAGTAACAAAGCGAGGTTTTCCCAACCCTGTCATTGAGAATCGCGACATCAACAGATGTGTGGATGAATTGTGCGGGGGTCTAGCCTTCCCATTCCCCTAGACGAAGCACCGGGGACTCGTTCGGCAACATGCGAATTTCTCAACACAAGCCTTCGTTTGACCTACCCATCATCCCCTCCTAACATGTCTAACCAGTGGCCACGCCCTCCCAACCCGTGGGTCAGACGATCTCCCATTACCGCATCCTCAGCAGGATCGGCGGCGGGGGGATGGGAGTAGTGTATGAGGCGGAAGACCTCAAGCTCGGTCGCCACGTCGCCCTGAAGTTCCTTCCCGACGAACTAGCCCATGACGCACAAGCCCTAAGCCGATTTCAGCGCGAAGCGAAGGTTGCGTCCTCGCTGAACCACCCGAACATCTGCACGATCTACGAGATTGACGAAGCCGATGGGCGAAGCTTCATCGCTATGGAACTGCTGGAGGGTCAGACACTCCGGCACCGGATTGCTGGCAAGCCGCTGGAGATCGAGGCGGTGCTTGATCTGGGCATCCAGATCGCAGACGCTCTCGATGCAGCACACTCGAAGGGCATCGTCCATCGGGACATCAAGCCAGCGAACATCTTCGTCACGAACAGAGGTCAGACGAAGATTTTGGATTTCGGGCTGGCAAAAGTCACGCTCAAGCCCGAGAGCATTCGGCATGAGCGCCCCGACCATTGAGTCCGAGGAACATCTGACGAGTCCCGGCAGTGCGCTGGGCACAGTGGCGTACATGTCGCCGGAACAAGTTCGGGGCAAGGAACTGGATGCTCGTACCGACTTGTTTTCATTCGGTGCCGTTCTATATGAGATATGCACGGGTACCCTGCCATTTCGAGGCGACACCAGCGGCGTGATCTTCGAGTCCATTCTGAATCGAGCGCCAGTCCCAGCAGTCAGGTTGAACCCCGACATGCCGCCCAAGCTAGAGGAGATCATCAACAAGGCGCTGGAGAAGGATCGCGACGTTCGCTGTCAGTCCGCAGCCGAGTTAAGGGCCGATCTGAAGAGGGATACGGAAAGCGGGCAGAGCGCAGCTACGACAGGGGCAGGAACTCAAACGCATTCACACCGAATAGTGCGGGCGGTAGTCGCGGGCACTATGGCAGTTCTAATTGCCGCTACTGCATTTCTGGCATGGCGATCTCTTCATTCCCGCACTTTAGCCGGGACGCCGATCCATTCGATGGCAGTGCTGCCGGGCGTCGGCGGCGCAGTTGGACAGAGTCTCGGCCCGGGCGGGAACGTGCGCGTCACGAAGGTCGGGGTCTGGTCTAGCTTGCGAGTTTAGGTGTGCCAGCCTCTAAGAACGTCTGCGGACGGGTGAACTGAAGTGTTACCGCTTGTCGTTCGCGAAGGGGATCGGCTACAATTCGCTCCCCCAGTTTTCCCATCTTTGCTGTATATTTCGTGTGCCAGGAAATCGGCTGCTGCCGAAGTCCTTTGGTATCATGACGAAGAGAGAATCCCTCTCTCTCCGCCAGTTTAAAAAAGCGTAAAACAATCAGTTTTCACAGGCTGTAATATTTCTGGGAACAAATCTCGGGTTTCCTTTTTGAAGCGTATTAGGCAGATGGAAGCCCTGATGATTCGCACAGTAAGCCTCTGGATTCGCATTGATGGCAAGTACGTACACCCCACCTACGCCAACAGTAAGCAGACCCAACTGAAGCCACAGGACGGCGAATACTACCTTCTAGGTGGTCAGCAAAGTATTCTCCCGCAACTGGCGCAGCTTTTTGCAACTCGGACTCAGTGTGCTGAAGACAACTCACTCCATAAGTGGGCAGAGACAGAAAAGGCCAGAGTTCAGCAGTTCAGCTACTCGTAGTTTTAGGTCGGGAGTAGCAGCAGCTTTTTCCCACTTCCTTCGCAAATCAACCGTTCGTTCCGCGGCCCTTTTTAACAGAGCGACATCCTCGGTGCGCTGCACCCAGAAGTACGACTCCTCAAAGTTTGTAGGTTTCCACAGCGTGTCAGAGTTCTTCGCTCTCTGCAAAAAGAACAGAATCCGTGTAGCGGAGGTGATTGGCTCAATTTTTGGGAGGACCGTATCGTTAGATGACTGAAAGTTTGAAGTCGCCAAGATCAATTGAGTCGCCTGCGTGCAACTCGCCAAGAAACACTTCTTCGATCCTGAAGATTCCCGGCTTTCCGCTCAGCGAAGGACCCGCAATGACCACTAGTTCTGCGTCCCAAACCCCGTCGAGCGGGTCTCTGATCGGAACAACTCTGGCGAATGCGCTGAGCGTGACGAGACTTGCGAGTAATGCCGCGATCAGACGCAACGTCTAGCCTCCTGAGTCCTACTCCCCCTGTTTCGAATGGGCGTCAACCGGAATCTTGCACTTCCACACTGACATGTCAATTGGCGTAACAGTGCGCGTGAGAAGACGCTGGACTTCGGCGGGTGCGATTCCCGTTTCAAGACGAGAAAGGCGTCACTAGCTCTGAATCCGAGGCCTGCCCTCGGCTTCACCTCGGCAGCAAACCCCGAAATGCTGCCACAACCGAAACCAAGGACTATGCGCGAGCATATCGTCGTGTCTTCGATTCGCAGCCGAGATGGCGCTTGCATTCAGCGGTCTAATATCCGGTGCCTCGAACATTTCCTCTCCGTCTCAATATCCAGCATGAGCGTGGCAATCGTCAAACGGAGTGGCATCTGCGCATTTCCACAGTGGCGCATTGGAGCCGTTCACAACGTAAGGCTCGCGGGATACGATCGTTGCGAGCAGCACTTGGGGGAGGGCGGTTCAGGCGATGCGTCCCGCGACTCGATTGAGTCTGGGGCGCTTTCGTTTTTCATCTAGGGCCTGATTCGGAGCGCCTCTCTTGCGCTGGTATTTTATGCAAACTGCTTCATGCCGAATACCAATGGTCAGTCTTGAACTTACAAGAACGTGGTTCTGCACTATCATGCGACAGTCCCGGCACGACTTGGTTCGTGTAGGTTCGGGACTGACAAATCCCATGCCCACTACCCGTCTATATTTCGAATGTCCAAATTGCCACATGCAATACCTCTTGAAAAAGGGAGCACTGTACTACAGCAACGGAGCCTACATTGAAAAGGTTGCGGGTGCTCCCGAATGGCAAAGATTGCTTTGCCCCTGCCGTCCGGGAACACCTCATAAATTCAAACTGAGCGAAACCACGCGGCTACACGTGTTTTCAGACGATGAACATGAGCGAACCCACTTCTCCCCAAGAAAGAACAAGGTCACCTCGGCACCTAGCAAAGATTGACCTTGCGCGAAAAATGAACCGCACACGACTGTGTGAAATCTGGAGCGAGCCTGACGGTAACCTGCTCGCCGGTACGAACCTCCAGAGTGCCTATCGAACCTGCCAAATTAGGGAGACCTCCGAGCGAATCTGTGGGTATCCTTCCTCTGCATGATGAACTTCTACGGCGCTACCCGCGGAGGCCCGAAGGGGTCTCTTTCCCAGCAGTCGTAAGCTGTTGAGCCAGGTACGGTGGTATCGGCTGTCCGGGGATGGCCACGAGGGTAAAGGTTGTGACTAGTCCCATGCGGTTTCCAAGCTTCCACGCTGTGTGGCTACGCGGTCGAATGCTGTCGCCGCAAGTCCAGTCAGGCATAATGGCTGTTCAGCCATGCTCCTGACGATCACCAACACGAAGAATCCCGCGACGGATTTGGGTTACCTGCTGCACAAAAACCCGAACCGATTGCAGTCGTTCGAGCTTTCTTTTGGGAAAGCCCATGTGTTCTACCCCGAGGTATCAAGCGGCCGGTGCACCGCTGCGCTCCTACTGGATGTTGACCCAGTTGGACTCGTCCGGACTCGGCGCGGACCGTCCGGCGAGGGTGGGATGCTCGATCAATACGTGAACGACCGCCCCTATGTGGCTTCGTCCTTCATGAGTGTCGCCATCGCTCGGATTTTCAATTCCGCGCTGGCGGGAAGCAGCAAAGAACGCCCGGAACTCGTGACCGTTCCACTGCCTCTTACTGCGCGAATCGCTGTCCTGCCTTGCCGTGGCGGCGAAGAATTCTTACGTCAATTGTTCGAACCATTAGGGTATCAGGTCCTCGCACAGCATCACCCGCTTGATGAGAAGTTCCCAGAGTGGGGCGAGGGGCCGTACTACACCGTGGAGATCAGCAAGAGCGTTACCTTGCAGGATTTGCTGACCCATCTTTACGTTTTGATCCCAGTTCTAGATGCAGACAAGCACTACTGGGTGGGAAAAGACGAAATCGAAAAACTCCTTCGGCACGGCGAAGGCTGGCTACACGCACATCCAGAGCGCGAGGCAATCGTAAATCGCTATCTGCGTGGATTTCGAAATCTGACGCGACAGGCACTGGCGCGGCTCACCGAAGATGAATCTCTTGACCCAGATGCAGAACAGGAAACGAAAGAGGAGCAGGAGCACGCAATTGAGGCCCCGATTCGCCTTCATGATGCCCGGCTTCAACAGGTCGCAGCGGAACTCAAAACCAACAGTGCCAAACGGGTTCTCGATCTCGGCTGTGGAGAGGGCAAACTCGTCGGCGAACTGCTGAAGGACAAACAGTTTGAAGAAATCGTGGGGATGGATGTGTCGTATCGCAGCCTCGAAGTAGCCGCCGAACGGCTCCACTTAGATACTCTGCCGCCGAAGCAGAAGGCGCGGGTGAAACTGACGCAGGGCTCGCTTATGTATCGAGACAAGCGACTAGCCGGATTCGATGCCGCCGCCGTTATCGAGGTAATCGAGCATCTTGATGAACCGCGCCTAGCGGCGTTCGAACGGGTGCTATTTGAGTTCGCCCGTCCACAGACTGTGGTGCTGACAACTCCGAATGCCGAGTACAACGTGAAGTTCGAGACCCTCCCTGCTGGTCAGTTCCGCCACCGAGACCACCGCTTCGAGTGGACTCGTGAGCAATTCCAGAAGTGGTCGAATGGGATCGGTGAACGGTTCGGATACAGAGTGGAGTGCAAGCCTGTAGGTGAAGAGGATCAGCTAGTCGGAGCGCCGACTCAGATGGGAGTGTTCCGGCGATGAAGATCACGGTTCCGGAACTCTCTCTCGTGTTGCTAGTTGGTCCGTCTGGTTGCGGGAAATCTACGTTCGCTCGTCAGCATTTCAAGCCAACGGAGGTGCTGTCTTCTGACTACTGTCGGGGACTGGTATCGGATGACGAGAACGACCAGACCTCAACGAAAGAAGCATTCGAGGTTCTACACTTCATCGCTCGGAAGCGACTGGCTGCCGGGCGGCTGACCGTCATCGACGCAACGAATGTGCAGCCGGACTCTCGGAAACCACTCGTCGCCTTGGCACGCGAATTCCATGTGCTGCCGATTGCCATTGTTTTCGACTTCCCGGAGAAGGTCTGCCAAGAGCGGAATCGAAGCCGCCCGAATCGCGACTTCGGACCTCACGTTGTCCGCAATCAAGCGCAGCAGTTACGGCGGTCCCTACGCGGGCTCGAACGAGAGGGTTTCCGTGGAGTCCACGTTTTCAAGTCTCCCGAGGAATTGGAGGGACTGGAAATCGTGCGGCAGCCAATGTTGACCAATCGCCGCAGCGAGCATGGGCCGTTCGACATCATCGGCGATGTGCATGGATGTTTCGATGAGCTACGCGAACTGATGACGACCCTTGGCTATTCGGTCAAAACAGATGGTGACGGGTATCGAGTTGGAGCACCTGACGGCCGGAAGGCGATCTTCCTCGGTGATCTGGTAGATCGGGGGCCGAAGATCTCCGACGTGCTTCGGCTTGTTATGGGCATGGTGGAAGCGGGACAGGCGGTGTGCGTTCCCGGTAACCATGACATGAAGCTGCTTCAGAAGTTGCGCGGCAAAGAGGTCAAGATGGCGCACGGACTCGCAGATTCCGTGGCACAACTTGAAACAGCGCCACCAGAATTCAAGAGCAAAGTCGCGGAGTTCCTTGACAGTCTCATTAGTCACTATGTCCTTGACGATGGGAAGCTGGTCGTCGCTCACGCTGGGATGAAGGAAGAGATGCAGGGACGCGGTTCCGGAACGATCCGGTCGTTCGCCCTCTTCGGTGAGACCACGGGAGAAACGGATGAGTTCGGCCTCCCGGTGCGTTACAACTGGGCGGCGGACTATAGGGGAAAGGCTATGGTGGTGTACGGGCACACTCCAATCGCCGAGCCCCAGTGGTTGAATCGCACCGTCAATATCGACACTGGATGTGTGTTCGGCGGTAGGCTGACTGCGCTTCGTTACCCCGAGAAGGACTTCGTCTCAACACCAGCGCATCGGACGTACTACGAGCCCGCGAAACCTTTGGTGAGCCCGCAAGCCGTGACGGCTTTGTCCCAGCAGCACGAGCAGGATGATGTTCTCGACATCGACGATGTCATTGGAAAACGAATCGTCGAAACTCGGCTCCACGGGAATCTCACGGTTCGAGAAGAGAATGCCATTGCTGCACTAGAGGTGATGAGTCGTTTTGCCGGCAACCCCAAGTGGCTGATCTATCTGCCCCCGACGATGTCTCCAAGCGAGACGAGCAAGCAGCCGGGGCTGTTAGAGCACCCAGCCGAGGCACTTGCGTACTACCGCAAAGAGCATGTGGAGAAGGTGATCTGCGAGCAGAAGCACATGGGGTCGCGTGCGGTAGTGATCGTCTGTCGCGACCGCAACGCGGCGTTGCGTCGATTTGGGGTCGTGCAGGACGAGATCGGGGTCTGCTATACGAGGACTGGCAGGCGGTTTTTCAACGACGGCTCTTTGGAGAGGGAGTTCCTTGGGCGCATTCAGGCAGCGGTGACGAAGTCGGGCCTCTGGGACGAGCTTGCGAGCGATTGGCTATGCCTCGACTGCGAACTGATGCCTTGGTCATCGAAGGCGCAAGACTTGCTTCGCCAACAGTACGCGCCCACCGGAGCGGCTGCTCGCGGAGGACTTGCGGCGTCGATAGCCGCCCTGCGGATGACAAGCAAGCATGTGCCAGAAGCTTGCGAACTCGCTGGACGCTACGAGGAACGCCGAGTGATGGCCGAGCAATACGTCGAGGCATACCGCCGCTACTGCTGGACTGTTCACTCGATGGCAGACCTAAAGCTCGCGCCTTTTCACCTGCTGGCCAGCGAAGGCGTGGTGCACACAGATAAAGACCACGTGTGGCACATGACGACTCTTGCTCATCTTTGCGCTGCCGATCCCGAGCTTCTGTTGGCTACTCCATACAGAACTGTCAATCTCAACCATGAAGCAAGCCACCAAGAAGGGATCGAGTGGTGGGAAGAACTAACGGCTTCCGGGGGAGAAGGAATGGTTGTGAAGCCTCTCCAATTTGTCACAAAGAGCCGACGCGGTCTGGTGCAGCCTGCGGTGAAGTGTAGAGGGCGAGAATATCTCCGGATCATCTATGGGCCGGAGTACACTGCGCCGGAACATCTGGAACGTCTTCGCACCAGAGGTCTCGGGACAAAACGGTCACTGGCGCTACGGGAATTTGCGTTGGGCGTCGAAGCACTCCAGCGTTTCGTCGAGCGCGAGCCCTTGCGTCGAGTACATGAGTGCGTGTTCGCCGTCTTGGCGTTGGAAAGCGAACCCGTCGATCCGAGGCTCTAAGGAGCTAAATGGCAACCACAAGACTCACGCCTTACCAAATCAATTCAGTTTCAGGGTTCGAAATCCAACATATCGCCTCGCAGCGGGAGAAGTACCCGCCCCAAGCGATCCCGTTGGCTGCGCAGCAGAAGGCTGCCTTGGCCAGTTTCTTCTCGCAGCAACTTCTGGAGGGAACGCCGCTTCTCGTCCTGAGAAGGGAGCGAGTTGCGAATCCGGACTCTTACCTGATGCTTTGGTATGTACCTGTATCGGAAATTCGAGATTCTGAGAAGGATGATACAGCTGGTCCCAAACGATGCCTGCCCGACTTCTGTCCGGTGCGATTAAGAAGGCATCTCCCTCGTCGCACGGTTCGGCCTCGAAATCGGTGACCTTGCCAAGGGTGAAACCTTCGGAAGTGACATCGTCAAGGACGACGAACCCATGATAGACAGACGCACCTACCCGGCGGGCGACGACGCTGACTCAATCGGAGATGCGCTCTGCGCGCCGGGGTCAACAGCTAAGGGTCGCCCGTGCCAACAAAAGCCACAGGCAGATAAGCAAAGGCGTTGGCTGCCACAGACGTAGGAAGCGTTTTGTACGATTCGCAACCTATGGTCTGCGCTCCTTCGTTCGATGGGGCGCAGGTTTTGCAATCGTTGGGCTTTGCCAGAATTCGACTCCTTCCGAACCAGCCGGCCGGGTCAGGAAAGCTTGAAGATGAAACTCCCAGCAGAGCGGAAGCGATGGCCGCATTAAGACTTTGATTAGAGCGGAGTGCCTTGGGCGTTTCGGTTACCACGAGGGGTGACGGAAGTCACGAGTCTTCGTGGGATTTCTAGCCTATGCTGGCAGTGAGCCTCCCCCCCCGGCTTCCCTCCCCAGAATCCAGTCACGAGAAGCGTCCCTGCGGTTTTTCCCTCTCGTGCTCGATTGGACTGTCTCCGTTGGAAGGTCTTTGGTCTGTGCAATGGTCGTTGGGATAAATCGAGGTTTTCAAAGACGAATGAAGATTCTGATTGTGGAGGACGATGACGCCTTGCGGTCGTTGCTCGCCAAGCAACTGGAGGAGCGTGGGTATGACACACGCCAGTCGTTCAGGGGAGACGAGGCGTTTTATATCTGGCAACACGAAGGCCCGTGGAGGTTGGTCCTCAGCGACCATCGCTTTATACCAGGCACAAAGATCAAAGATGGAGCGCAGTTAGTCACCGCGATCCATGAGGTGAATGCCAGTCAGAAGATGGCGATCATGACCGCTGAGCCCGAGGAAGCGCGAGAGAAACTGCCGCAGTCTTTGCGCCACCTCCCGGTGTTGCGGAAGCCCTTCAGTATCGAGCAAGTGCTGCGGCTGCTGCGGGAGCCCGTGCCGCCGCTTTGAATCCCCCATCACCGCCACAATCTGAGCTAAATGAGGCGCCTCATTCATGGGGCGATCTACTGCCATGGGGCGATCTACTGCGCCCACCCTCCTAACAGTGGAGATGATCCGGCTTTTTCTTTGTGCTCGCAGGTATATTTAGTCCGTTTATCATCGTCGCAGCGTTCAAGGCGCAGGCGTTCATGTGAAGCATCTGTTCGAAACGGTGTGCGACGGAAATCGATCTGATGAAGGTTTCTAAATCAAAGTTCATGGCGGGCGTGCAGCGCCTCAGGCGTCTCTATTTTGAGGTTCATGAGCTGGGACTGGCAGCACGGTCGGACGGTGCCAATCAAACCATCATCGACCAGGGTCTGGAAGTGGGGCTGCTCGCCCGCCGAAAATAATTACTGGGTCACGAATCAGCCGGACGGCTTTTCGGGCGATGGCCTGAAGGTGCTCAGTCCGAAATCCGGGCGCAATACACGGCTGATCAGCGAATTTCTTGTACAAAGCGACTATTTGATCAGTTGAGCGATCCCTCTCAATGTGAGTCAGAACCGAGCCGAGCGTACCGGGCGCCCGCGCTTCTTCCAGTTGCGGGATTAGATTGCATATGCGTTGCGATCGAATTCGGAGGCGCATCATCGTTCAATTTCATGCCACAGGGACGAGCCATCGAAGCCAATCACTGGCATCGTTCTGCATAGCTACTCTTCAAAAGAGTATCGGCAGCTTTGCTGCCTTTGGTCGATGCCGTCTGTAAAAGCATGCGTGCCTGTTCACAGCTTTGGGGAACCGACTTCCCCTGCAAGTAAAGGTTGGCTAGTGCGACCTCCGCGCTAACACTGCCTCGCTTGACCGCCTTCCACAACTCGACAGAATCATCCTCTTTCGCCGTGTCGGGTGTCTGGAAGGTTCCCATTTTTTCCGGGATGACGTGCTGAACTCGTCTGGCCGGATTGCGGGCGATGTGTGCTTGATCAGCGTTTCTTACCTTGGGCTGCCCCGATGTGCCGGTAGGTTCGACTGCGGATCCGGGTTCTTTGGCAAGGTTGCGTTTGTGAGCCTCGTAAAAAACCGATGAAACCACCATGAGTACTATCGAGACAACAACCATGGGGATCAATCTCGTGGGCCCCGCTCGGGGAGGTCTTGGTTGACTATTGAGACTCGTCGGGAGGGTTTTGTGATTGGTTCTGAATTCGTTAGGAGCAGGTAAGGGCGGCGGAATGAGTTCAACGGCTGGTGCGGCCGTCCCGCACATCGGGCAAATCGCTCTACTCCGAGGATAGCGATATTCGCAGGAAGCGCAGGTGATGGGTTCGTCGCTTACAGGGTTAGACACGTCAATCTCCTCGGGGCGGGAGTTTTGGTCGTCGTGGCCACTAGATTGTAGTCAGCCCGGTGGAAGAGTACCCGTAACGGAAGTAATGTCTGGGGGAGCCCGACGACGAGAGAGTCAGAAGACTGGGGGGTGGATTCTCGGTTAAAAGGCGGTCATTCTAGGCGCTACACGACCTTCACGATAGCCCTTCGGACTGGCCCCAAAGCCCCGCAACATGGATTGAAACGCAGGAACCGCCCCAAGCCCCTCCCGGCAGCCGAGTCGCCGCAGAGCCGGCTTTCTGAAGGATGCCCACCAATCCCAGTTGCCCGTGGCAAAATAAATCCCCAGATGAATGCCGCCATGCTTGAGTGCCGAACCGCGACCGAGCAAATCTCCGACGTCATAGAGCGCGTCACCTTCCACAACGATGACAGCAGCTTCTGTGTCCTGCGGGTGAAACTACGCGGGCAGGGAGATGAAACCATCGCAGATTTGTAATTGATGATTGGGAGCGCGGAGCGGTTGGCACCCACTCATTCGCAAAAAACGAACGAGTGGGCACCCGATGGGTATCAGCGTTTGCCGACTGGGTGGCCGCGTCCATCGCGCACTTCGTTTGGTTTGAAGTGGGCAACCTTATCGAGACGCTTTCCGGGCTCGGGTCTGTCGCCACGGTTTGGCTTTGGGCCGTTATAACCGTGCTCAGGATGGAAACGATTATTGACGTGGCCATGGAAGTCGGCTGGACCATGAAACCATGGGCCCGCGCCAATGAAGACGCCTCCCGTAAACCATTCCGGGCCGTAGTAGCCATAGGGGGCGCAATCGTACGGTGGAGCGTCATAGTAACCGTAGGGGCATTCAGGGGCAACACCGATGTTGACGCTTACCTGAGCCTCGGTTTTGGGAATAGTTACCGCGAAACAGATTGCAGCAATCGCAGCCAACGCAAGAATCTTAAGTCCGTCCATTCAATGATCCTCCATCGTCAGATTATCCTCCATCGTCGCGACCGTAGTCTATCGACCCCACGCATTTCAACATAACGACTCAGAGCAGCTTTGATCTGAGCCATGCGTACCGTGAGTACGCATAGATCGCTACAAAACCTGCCCATCCCAAGGGGAAAAAATCGCAACAATCCTTCAGGCTTTTTTAAGCAAGCGCGTAATCCCAACTAAAATTACCGCGCCCACAAATGCCACTATGATTGAACCGATCATGCCGCCTCCCGGCCAGATTCCCAAAAGTCCAAAGACCCAGCCCCCCACAACGCCGCCAAGGATTCCGAGAATGATGTCCACGAGCACGCCGTAGCCACCACCCTTCATAACCTGACCCGCAAGCCAACCTGCGATCAGCCCTACCACAATCCAAGTGATGAATCCCATGCGATCCTCCTTGCTGCCGCTTTAGGTCGGAATTTCCGATTTGCCCCCGGCCCGACCGGAAATATACCACTTGGCCCTCAATCTGAACTACTCCACACGAATAGCTATGGAGCGATTCGTTGTTTTGCCTTGCCTACAACAAGAGCAAGCATCGACAGACGCCGC
>Ga0265762_1000045_pt1 | contig 14984 bp, 11 predicted proteins | sample NZIome_4_FD_200870 | JGI IMG/M metagenome (GOLD analysis project Ga0265762, IMG submission 200870) | Metatranscriptome of rhizosphere microbial communities from Maridalen valley, Oslo, Norway - NZI4 (Metagenome Metatranscriptome) | ecosystem: Host-associated > Plants > Roots > Rhizosphere > Soil...
CTGGCGTCGGATTGTACAACACGAACCAGCGAACGACGCCGAGAGAGTTGTGTTCAAACCGTGGTGTATCATCTTGCAAAGTTCCTCCCGCTGCATGCGGCTCATCGGCCGGAAGGAACCGCAGCTCATGAAACTCGATAGAAAAGTATTGCAGAGCCTTCCAAAGGTCCTTTTGCACGAGCACTTGGACGGCGTGCTGCGGCCGCAAACCGTAATTGAGTTAGCCCGGGATGTGGGTTACAAAGATCTTCCGACGGTTGATCCTCAGGCGCTCGCCCAGTGGTTTTTTCGTGGAGCCAATCAAGGAAGTCTCGGCAAGTATCTGGAAGGCTTTGCGCACACCATCGCGGTCATGCAGACGGAAGAGGCTCTGCAGCGGGTCGCCTATGAGCAAGCCGAGGATCTGAGCCGGGATGGGATGGTTTATTTCGAGACGCGATTTGCGCCGGTTTTTCATACCCAGAAAGGACTGACCCACCAGCAGATTGTGGCCGCCGTGCTGAAGGGATTGGAACGGGGCCGAAAGGACTTCGGGATTTCTTCCGGCTTGATCATTTGCGCCATGCGCAACATGAACACCTCTCTCGAAATGGCGGAACTTGCTGTCGACTTTCGCGCGCGTGGCGTGGTCGGCTTCGATCTGGCCGGCGAAGAGGGCGGCTATCCTCCGAAGAAGCACGTAGACGCTTTTCACTACATCCAGCGTGAGAATTTCAATATCACGATTCATGCGGGGGAGGGTTACGGGAAAGAATCGATCTGGCAGGCGATTCAGTATTGCGGGGCGCACCGCATCGGGCACGGGACGCGCCTCATCGATGATATTGCGGTCGTCGACGGCAAGGCGGTGAAGTTGGGCGATCTGGCGCAATTCGTTCTCGACAAGCGCATCCCGCTCGAAATTTGCCTATTGAGCAATGTTCACACGGGTGCCACACCGAGTTTGGCGGAACACCCCTTCAAGATTCTTTATCAGGAAAAGTTCCGCGTCACGTTGAACACGGATAATCGGTTGATGAGCAACACCACCATGACCAAAGAATTCGAAGCCGCCGCGGAGACATTTAGGCTGACCCTGGACGACTTCGAGAGGATCACCATCAACGCGATGAAAAGTTCCTTCCTGCCCTATAAGGAGCGCATTGATTTCATCTACTCCGCGATCAAGCCCGGTTACGCCAGGATCCGTGAATCGCTTAAGTGAGTGACCGCATGCTCGCCAACGTGACTTGCGGTGGGAACAAAGTCACTCGGACAAGCGGGCGAGAGTCTCGGCGAGCACGAGCGTTCCTCGAGCAATATCTTCCGGAGATGCGTACTCGTCCGGCCGGTGGCTATATCCATTGCGGCAAGGGATGAACAACATGGCGATGGGAGCGATGCGCGCCATGAAGAGCGAGTCGTGATACGCACGACTGACCATCGGAATAAATTTCTGTTCGTGCTTGCGGCACGATTGAGAAAGGGCTTCGATGATTGCGGGAGCGCAGTCCGCGGGGGCGTCGGCATTCAGCAGTTCGGTGTGAATCGGTGCCTTCCGTTTGGCGGCGATCGACTGGCACACAGCTTCCAGTGTTTGCATCACCTTGTCGCGACGCTGAAGATCCGTGTCGCGGATGTCCACGCTGAGCTGAACCCGGCTGGGAATACTATTGACCGCGCCGGGAAATACTTCGCAGACGCCAACCGTCGCCACCGTGTCGATGGCTCCGCTAGTCCGGGCTGCGTTCTCAATTGCCAGAATCAATTCGGCCGCGGCGCAAAGAGCATCGCGGCGATCGGGCATCAAAACGCCACCGGCGTGCCCGCCCGAACCCTCGATCAGAACCCGAAGACTCGCCGGCGCCGCGATTTTTGTGACGACGCCGAGGGGGATTTGCTGGCGCTCCAATAGCGGCCCCTGTTCGATATGCAATTCGATGAACGTTTTGTAGTAGCCGCTCGGCAATTTCACTTGCTCGAGCCCGCCCTTGAACCCGGTTCGACTCCGAACCGCGTCGAGTGTAGCCCCGCTGTTATCCGTGAGCTGGCTGGCTCGATCGACAGAAAGAGTGCCGGAGAGCAGCCTGCTTCCGAGACATCCAATTCCAAAACGCGTGGGCTCTTCAGCGGTGAAAATGAGCAACTCAATCGGATGCCTGGGACGAAATCCACTTTGCCGCAACGCCCGAATCGCCTCCAAACCTCCTAGAACTCCGACCACACCATCGTACTTTCCCGCATTCGGAATGGCGTCGATGTGCGAGCCCGTGCCGACGGCTGGCGCGCTCGGCTCTGAGCCATCCCAGCGCGCGAAGGTATTTCCCACGGCATCCTCGCGAACTGTGAGCCCGGCTGCTTCGCACCGGGCTTTCATCCAGGCGCGAGCCTGGAGATCGGAGGGACTGAAAACAATTCGAGTTACGACGGGAGGCTCGGCTTCGGAAATGGAGCCCAGAGCTTCGATCTCGGAAAGCAGCCGGTCTCGGTCGATGGTAAGCGTCATCGCGGTGTGGGGGCCAAGGGATGCCGGTTCCAGTTCTTGTAAATAAGATATTTTGCCGGCAGCTTGCCGATCGCTCCGAACCACTGCGGACACCACGGCCCCATCCAGATGAAATCTCCCGCCGTCACGGGATACCAGGAATCGCCCAGCCGGTAGATTCCACCGCCTTCGAGCATGATGAGCCCATGCTCCATCACATGCATTTCAACCATGCTCAGCGCGGCTCCGGGTTGGTAGACCATTGTATTCACCGCGAAATCGAAGCTCATTTCATCCGGAAGCAAACATTTGACCTGCAAGCCGGGATCATCATTGAGCGGATGCGAGGAGACGGCGTCTTCGCTCGAAATAATCAAATTTGGAGCTTTCACCGCATCGAGCTCTTCATAAGCCTTTTCCATGACGGCCAGGCGGCTAGCCCTGCGGGCAACCACCCGATGCAGTAACCCTTGTGGGAGATAGGCATACCCCCCCGCTTCCAGTGGTTTCGATTTGCCTTTGACTTCCAACTTCACGCCGCCTGCAATCACAAAAAGGAAGCGCTGCGCGGATGTTCCGCCCAGTTCTCCGCCGGCTTCACACTCCGCGGTGTACTGGGTGAACCGGGCGCCCAATGCGGGGCCGACGTGCACGATGGCGGAGCACGCCTTCATGCCCGGCAGAGTGGTGCGCACAAACGTGTCTGCCGTTAACAACAGATGATTCGGTTGTTGGGAACTTCGTGTGCGGCCAAGATTATGCACGGTTTATCCTTTTGTAAAATTCCGCTGAAGCCGCAAGTTGAGCGAGAAGATACAATCCGCATTCCATCGCTCTTTCGACGTCCTCAACAACAACTGATTCCGCCGGGTCGTGGCTGATGCCGCCCGGAGTACGCAAGAAAATCATTGCCGCAGGAACTTTTTCCGCGAGAATCATGGCGTCGTGCCCTGCACCGCTCACCATTCGATGCGGCTTGCACCCAGTCTTGCGTATGGCCTTTTCTATTTCGCCCGTAAGGAACGGGTCCATCGCGACGGCGGGCTGATTCAACAACGTATTCTGCCGTACGGATAATCCGCGGCGGGCAGCAATTTCGCCAGCTTGACGAGCCATACCCTCGACGGCGCGCAGCCGAACCTCGTCGGAGCCATGACGGACGTCCAGTGTAAGCCGCGCCTCACCTGCGATCACGTTCGCCACTCCGGGTTTGGCTTCGATCTTTCCCACCGTCGCAACCAGGCCGGGAGCGGCTTGGGCGATTCGCTCCACAGCCCCAATCCACTCCGCCGCGCCTGCAATGGCATCATAGCGAAGTGCCATCGGGGTTGTGCCAGCGTGATTGGCGCGACCGCAAAACGTGAACTGAACCCGGCTTTGGCCGGCAATTGCCTCGACCGCGGCGAGTGGCTGATTCAGGCTCTCCAGGATTGGACCCTGTTCGATGTGAAACTCCAGGTAGCCGAGCGCATCACTCCCCAACTTCGCCTGAGGAGTCTCTTCGGGATTCAATCCAAAATTCTCGATCGCCCTCCGCATAGACACACCTTGCCCATCGCGAAGGTTCAAGAGGTTCTCATCGAGTGTGCCCACCAACGCACGACTGCCGAGAAACGGAGTGCCGAAGCGTACTCCTTCCTCCTCGGAGAATCCAACCACCTCGATGCTGAACGGAAGCCTCCGTCCGTGCAGCTGTTCGAGCAATGCAATCGCCAGAACAAAGCCGAGGACGCCATCATAAGCGCCGGCGTTGGGAACGGTATCAAGGTGCGATCCGATCAGCAAGCTTGGGGCATCTGGCCTCGTGGCCGGATAGACCGCTCGGAGGTTTCCGGCGGCATCGATTTTGACGCTGGTCCCGAGCGGCTCCATCCATCGCGTAATTTCCCGGTGGCAATCGCGCATCGGCGGCGACAAGAAAGTGCGGCGGATGCTGTCCCGGTCTTCGCTAAAAGAAGCCAGCCTTAGGCATCGATCGATCACTCCTTGCGCGCGATTTGGGGTCGCAGGTGTTGACACGGGATTGCCGTTGTCTACAAATGACCGCCCCGAATGCTTAGGCTTCACGAATCACTTTCGCCGCCGCCCAGCCGAGAAGAACCAGGGCGACGAGGATCTCCCAGGCATAAGTGTTCCCGTAAGTTGCAACCGGGAAATGATTGCTGATCATGATGAAGACCACGGGAACAGCCATGAAGGTGTTGTGTTTGGAACGCAGCTTGGCTTGGCCGCCGAGGGCAGCATCGAAGGCTTCCCCGGCTGCCGCGGCCGCCACCATTTTGCGCTGGGAGGGCAGAATTCGAAACCAAACGTTGGCGGTCATAATCGTTCCGAGCACTGCCCCGACGTGGAGGTAGGCCGCGCGACCGCTGAACACATGCGACAATCCGTACGCCAGCAGCGCGATCATCAGCAACGAGAATACGGCAAACAGACTTGCCGACTTGCCGAGAGACGATCGCACCGCCAAGTCGTAGACCACCCAACCAGCAATCAACACCGCCAACCCAATCCCTATTCCACGCGCTTGCGAAATGGCCGCGACATCCGGATCAATGAGCCCACTGCTCGAATAGTAGACGAGAACAAGCAGCACCATTCCGCTCAGCCAGGTCATTAGCGCTTCCCAGCGAAACCATCGGACTTGATCCGGGGCCACCCTTAGGGACTGCTGTTTGTCGACGGTATAGAAGCCGCCGCTGTGGACCATCCATATCGATGGCGATGTACCCTCCTCGGCTGTGCTCTCCGCGAGCTTGGTAAATTTACCGTCGAGCCAGGTGAAATAGTAAGTTTGACCGACCCACATGATGGCCGCAAAAACATGAAACCAGCGCACCAGCAGGTTCAACCATTCGCGGATTGACGAAGTCACTTGGTAAGCTCCATCGGGGAAAAAAGCGCTCCAGCTCAGGTTCCCCGGTACGTCGTATATCCATTCGGACTGAGCAGGAGAGGAACATGAAAAGTCGATTCCCCGGCGCGAGCTTGAAACGTAACTTCCACCACTGGATACAACGTGTCGATATTCTGTGCGGCGTAATAACTCGCGACGTCAAAAATCAAACGGTAGATTCCGGCGCCGAGATCTTCGCCCTCCGGCAGCAATTGACCACATCTCCCGTCCTCATCGGTGCGCGCCGAGTTCAGCAGGCGCCAATTTCGAGGGGCGTCATTCTTCTCCAGCCGCACCGCTAGGTGCGGGGCGGGCTTTCCGCAAACCAGGTCCAGAATGTGGGTTGAAATGCGTTTCATTCCTGGAGCCATTTCTTTAGCCGGATCTGCGTGATCTGCCTCTGCTGCTCGGCCGCTTCGTGAAGTTCACTGTCCGCGTCATTGGACAACCGCCGCCGCAAAATCTCCAGAATCTCCGCCGCCGATTTCCCTGTGGCGCACACAATAAAGATTCGATCGAACCGATGCTCGTATTCTCGATTCGCCTCCGCCAGAGCAATCTTCACGGCGGCCTCGGCGTCTGTCACCCTCCGTTGCTCCTCGGCCGACCATGCTACAGACGGGGCGGGCGCAGACGGGGCCGACGAAGCGCCCGCCGGGCGAGACTCCCCGATTCGTGGATGACCCTGGAATGCTTCCATCCAGTCGGATGGCGACAAACCGCGCCAGAGTTCGTTCGAAGTAGCGAGCAGCGCTGCTTCGTTAGGGTATGGTCTTCGGGTTACTATCCCCCAAGCCCAGGCCTTCGATCCGCAACAAGGCAGAATGAGCTTTACGGCTTCGTCGGGCGGAAGGCGATTCCATCGGGTTAGCACATCTTTCGACCCGTCGCCCTCGGCGGATGTTGAACGCAACCGATTCAAAAACTCAACCACAACGTTGCCCGCGACCGTTACCCGATACCTGGCCGAGGATCGAATGTCGTCAATCGGCCGGATTTCGGCGGCCGCGGCCTTTCTCGCCCAGAGCAACAGATCGGAATCGATCGATTTGCCCTTCACGGCCTGTTCAGTTTCCGTGAGACGGAGCGGAACCGGCGCGACACTTCCGAGAGCAATACGCACATCTTCTACCATACCGTCTTTCATGCGGCCCAGAGCCGCGATACAAACTTTGGAGATCGCCTGCGCATTCCGGGCCCCGACTTTGCGGGAATGGCTGAAATATCCTGAGTACCGGCGTGACAGGCATATGGTTTGAATCAATTCGTCGGGCGCAAGAAGCGTTTTCTTATAGCCGGTGTGAAAGCGTGCATAAGGCAGGCGGCGCTCCCCACGCAGTGATACCAGGATCAACTCTGCGTCGTAGACCAGCAAGGCCGGCAGTGAGTCCGCAGCCGGGGACGCATTCACGATATTTCCGCCAATCGTTCCTCGATTCTGGTTGGCGATTCCTCCCGTCCAACCCGCGGCACTCGCCAAGAGAGCAAATTCACGCCCCACCATCTCGTGCCCGCGCAGGTCGGCATAAGTGCATCCCGCACCAATCCGAATCTCGTCAGCCGCGACTTCAATACGACGCAACTCGGGAAGGTTCCAAATGCTGACCAGCTTGCGCGCGGCGAGTCTACCCGCCGCATATTGCACCATTACATCCGTGCCCCCGGCGATGGGCAGCCACATGCCGGGTTCCTCGGCCAGCAGCGAAACCACAGCCTGCAAGTTGTTGGGCGCGACCATTTCGTAGTCTGAGGGATTCGATCTCATGCGTTCGACCTGCGGCGCGCCGCCTCGGCCACGGCCTCAATGATCTGGCTGTAGCCGGTACAGCGACAGAGATTGCCGGAGAGGCCCTCCCGAATTTCGTCGATCGTTGGGTCAGGCTTTCGATTCAATAAATGGACGGACGCCAGAATCATTCCCGGCGTGCAGATGCCGCACTGCGCACCGCCGCATTCCAAGAATGCTTCCTGCAAGGCGTCGAGGGCCTCTGCTGTCGCCAGTCCTTCGATCGTAATAATGCTGGAACCTCGAGCTTGCAGGACCGGCACCAGGCAGCTGTTTACCAGTGCGCCATCCATCAACACGGCGCTCGAACCACAATCCCCTTACCCGCAACCTTCCTTCGCGCCCGTGAATTGAAGCTGATGCCGCAACACGTCAAGCAGACGCTCCATCGGGTAAGCGCGCACTTTCTTCGGCTCGCCGTTGACCACCAACGAAATCTCAGCCCTCGAGTGGCTCCCGCGGAAATCGCTCATCGATCTCCGCCTCCGGCACTCACTCCGCTTATCGGCGACGAAGAAGCGAGTCGATCCATAATGTCTTCCGGAAGGAGAGGAACGAAATCGAAGGCAATTCCGAGCGCGTCCTCCACCGCATTGACGATCGCCGGAGCCGGGCCGTCCATGGGGAGTTCGCCGATGCCTTTGGCACCGTATGCTCCGTAAACATTGCCCAATTCTTCAAAGAAAACGCGAATGGGCGGGAGGTCGGCAGAAGTCGGCATAATGTAGTTCGTCATCTGGCCGTTCTGCATGCGCCCGTTCTGCCAAACTACTTTTTCATAGAGGCAGAATCCGATCCCTTGCGCAACCCCGCCGATGATTTGCCCTCTGGCCAGAAGCGGGTGCAGCACTCGGCCAACTTCCTGGAGCGCAACGAAATCCTTCAGCGACACACCATAGGTGGTGAGATCGACGGCGACTTCCGCGACGTAAACCGCCCAGGCGAATGCGGCATACGCCTCGCCGCGATATTTCTGATCGTCCCAGAAAATGTCAGCCGGGGCTTCGTAACGCGACCAGGAACGAAATTGACCATGCTCGGCAACATAATGCTGACAGGCAGCACGAAACTCGTCCGCCGCATAGGTTTCCGCCAGCAGATGGGATGAAATCAGGGTTTGTTTAATTCCCAGGGCCGCCGACTGTACCAACTTCCCAACCACCATCACCGTGCGCGATGCGACCGTTGGACCGCTGTTCGGGACTTGCCGAGTATCGGGCTGGGCCATGCTGACGTTCTCGTACGGCAAACCGAGCGCTTCGGCCGCAATCTGGCTGAGAACGGTATTGGTACCCTGGCCGAATTCCGTGCTCGAAACCAGCACGCGAACGCTGCCGTCGGCGCAACCTTCTACGCCTACGACAGAACTCAGATAACGCTCGCCCGATCCAGTAAATCCCGCGCCATGCAAGAATGCGGCAATGCCCATCCCTTTCTTGACGCTGCCGAGATGATTCTCGTTCGCGAAGCGCTGCTTTTTGGCGTGATAGTCGGAGACCTCGAGCGCGCGGTCCAGCAACTTTCCGAGGTTGATCGGCTCGCGCACAACCTGTTCCGTTGTAGTGGTCTGTCCCGGCTGCAGAAAATTCCGACGGCGGATTTCGGCAGGAGAAAGACCTACCGTCTCCGCGATGCGATCCATATGCCGTTCCATCGCAAACAGGCTCTGCGGCGCTCCAAATCCCCGGAAGGCTCCGTGCGGGGGTGCGTTGGTGGCAACCGCCTTCGCGCGGATCCGGACATTCGGCCAGTGATAAGGTCCACCCGCGTGAATTGCCCCGCGGGATAAGACTACGGAGGACAAGGTTGCATAGGCTCCACCGTCGATGGTGAAGTCTATCTCTCCGCCCAGAATTTTGCCCTCCTTGCTGACCGCCGTCCGGTGACGTGTACGCGACGGATGCCGCTTGGTAGTGGCCGCCATATCTTCCATGCGGTCATAAATAATCTTCACCGGCTTTCCGGATTTGATCGCCAGCAGCGCAGCGTGTGCCGCGATCATCGATGGATATTCCTCCTTTCCGCCGAAAGCGCCTCCGGTCTCCATTTGCACGACACGAACCTTTTCCGCCGGCAAGTTCGAAAGCGCCACGAGCGCCTTGTGAATGTAGTAAGGGCACTGCAGCGAACCCCACACCGTGATTCCATGCGCGGCGTCGAAGGCCGCGATCATCCCGTTATTTTCGATGTAGAGTTGCTCCTGCGCGCCAGTCGTGTACTCGCCTTCTACGATGTAGGCGGCCTGCCCCCAAACACCATCGAGCTCACCTTTTTCGATCAGATAGGTTTTGAAAGTATTGTCTTCGCCCCACACGATTTGCGCACGGCGCTCGCTTTCTTCGATCGTGAAGATGGCCGGCAGGGCGTCGTATTCCATCGACACCGACTCCACCGCCTTCGGAAGAACATGGCGGTCGGGATGGGCCAATAACAGAACCGGTTCCTCGGGATGATTTACCAACTGATCCGCCAGGCAAGGCTGATCGTCTCCGATCAGAGAAATGCAATTTTTCCCGGGAACATCTTTCGAAGATACGATAACAAATTCATTCCAATCGATTCCCGGACCGAATGTGACCTTCTTGATCCGCCCCCGTGGTATCTGGCTGCGAACCGTGGCTCCGAAAAGCATGTTGGGCAGAACCATATCGTCGACGTAGCGGGACCGTCCGGTCACTTTGTCGCGCCCCTCTTTTCGCGGGACCGAGTTACCGACGATGGGATTGTTGTTCATATCCTCAAGTCCGCGGAAGCCTGGGCCCGCGGATGGGATAGTGTAAGCCAGACTGGGTCTGCCAGGGCAGTCGAAGTGTTGTAGGTCCGGATCAGAACTTTATATTCGGAGTATATTCCCTCCCGCCCGGCTGGCCGGGAAACTCACCATCGGCAAAAACCGGATTCCCTCGCAGATAGGTTGCCTTCACCACGCCGCGCAAGGTTTCTCCCAGGTACGGGGAAACCAGATGCCGGTAGTGCAGTCTCTCCTCCGTCACAATAAATTCGCGATCCGGGTGAAACACAACGAAATCCGCATCGCATCCTGTGGCAATTCGGCCCTTGCGCCCTTCGCTACCAGCCAGTCGGGCCGGCGCCGCCGCCATCCAGCGTGCGAGATCGCACAAGGTGAAGCCGCGCCTGCTGGCCTCTGTCCACATCAAAGGCAGGGCCAGGGTAAGACTTGCGATGCCCCCCCACGCAGTCCGGAAATTGCCCTCGCTGAGGTGCTTCATCGCGGGGGGGCACGGAGAATGGTCGGTGACCACCATGTCAATCGTCCCGTCTTTCAGTCCTTCCCATAATCTGTCGCAATTTTCACGGCTGCGAATCGGTGGCGCACATTTGTTGAGCGTTGCGCCATTGGGAATTGTTTCTGCCGAGAGATGCAAATAGTGCGGGCAGGTTTCTACGCTCACCCCAAGCCCTTCGGAGCGTGTCGTACGCAGTTCCTGAAGCGCACGGCTGGTCGAGAGATGGACAATGTGCAAACGAAAGGCATATTCCCGGCACAACGACACCATCATCCGGATCGCAGCCAGTTCCGCTTCGTCTGGCCGCGACTGAACGTAGGTCGAATACGAACTCCAATCAGCGTCCGCCAAGGCTTCGGTTGCCCGATCAATCGGTCCAGGAAGTTCAGCATGCACTAGCAGCGGCAGGCCAGTCCGGGCAACATGGGGCAGGGCCGCTCGCAGTTGCTGCTCGGTCACCCGGGTGAAGCCCTCGATGCCAGGATCGATCAGAAAGCACTTGAACCCCGGCACTCCGGCGGCCGCGAGAGCTTTGATGTCGTTTTGATTGTCGTGGACTACGCCGCCCCAGGACCTCCAATCGACGTGGCACCGCCCCTTGGCGGCTGTGCGCTTGGCCTCGAGTGCAGCGACGGTGGTAGTCGCAGGAAGGCAGTTCAGTGGCATATCGACCAGCAATGTATAGCCGCCGGCCGCCGCGGCGCGCGTCGCGGTTTCGAATCCTTCCCAATGCGCACGGCCCGGATCATTGATGTGCACGTGGGAATCGACCAGCCCTGGGAGAATGGCAGCTTCACCAAAGTCATGGACCTGATAACCATTGGGAGTTAACTGCTCGGGAGAAACAATCGCCTGAATCTTCTCGTCTTCTACCAGTATGGCCGCTGGCCGGATTCCTTCGGGGGTGACCACGCGACGAGAGACAAAAGCTTGCAGACTCAAAATGTCAGCTCCTGGGATTCATAGCAGCGAGGTGCTTACATCCTCACGGTTCGTCCGCGATCATCATTAGAACAGCATTTTACGAAAATCCAAGTCCCGGCATATACTCACTTCTCAGCGAAGCGGCTGCGAAGAGTCCATGTCGACTGGTTTCGGTTCGCGGGTTGCTGGCGCCGGCACTCCGTTAACCAATACGCACGATGAGCGAACACATGGACAATCCTTTCATGGCCCGCGCGATTCAGCTCTCGATCGATAATGTCCAATCGGGACGCGGCGGTCCGTTCGGCGCGGTCGTCGTAAAAGACGGCGCGATTATTGCCGAGGGCGCCAATCAGGTCACTTCCACCAACGACCCCACCGCGCATGCCGAAGTCTGCGCCATTCGCAACGCCTGCCAGAAACTCGGGGGTTTCGATCTTGAAGGCTATGAGATCTACACTTCCTGCGAGCCGTGCCCCATGTGCCTGGGAGCAATCTACTGGGCCCGACTCTCCCGCGTTTATTTCGCCAACGCTGACGCCGACGCATCGAAGATCGGGTTTGACGACTCACTGATCTACAGCGAAATCGCGCAGCCTCATTCGCGGCGCAAAATACCCATGATTCAGATGATGCGCGAAGAGGCGCTGGCAGCGTTTCGTGCCTGGGAGCAGAAGCCCAACAAGATCGAGTACTGAATTGGTTCGACCTCCCACCAGTCCCAAGAAGGGCAAAGATTGATCGACCGTTTTTTCAAACTCACCGAGAACCAGACCTCCGTGAAACAGGAGATGCTGGGAGGCCTTACCACATTCGTCACGATGGCCTACATCATCGTGGTGAATCCCCAGATTCTGGCGCAAGCCGGCATGCCGCCCGAGGGCGTGGTCTTTGCGACCTGCGCCTCCGCCGCAGTCGCCACGCTGGTGATGGGAGTCTACGCCAACTATCCCATTGCGCTGGCGCCGGGAATGTCTCTAAACGCCTACTTTACCTACTCGGTTTGCCTCAGCATGCATGTTCCCTGGCGGACAGCGCTGGCAGTTGTCTTTTGTTCCGGCGTTCTTTTCCTGGTGCTCACCGTGACTCGCGTACGCGAGCAGATCGTCAACGGCATGCCCGATTGCTTGAAGCATTCGACTGCCGCGGGGATTGGAATGTTCATCGCTTTTGTGGGATTGCGCAACGCCAAGCTCGTAGTGGCGAATGCAGCTACCTATGTCGGCCTCGGCAGCTTTGCCGATAAAGAGGTGCAGACCGCATGCTTCGGACTTGTCTTGACGCTGATCCTGATGGCGAGGAAATTCCACGGAGCAATCTTGATCGGCATCTTTGGCACCGCACTGCTCGGGGTGTTTCGTGGGATAGCGCAATGGCCGGGTGCGATCTTTTCCATACCCCATCCTTCGTCCACGTTTCTGCAGCTGGATTTTCGCGGCGCCCGCCACCTCGGATTACTCGAAATCCTGTTCGCATTCCTTTTTGTGGATCTCTTCGATAATGTCGGCACCCTGGTGGGAGTGTGTGAACAAGGTGGCTTCGTCAAGGACGGCAAGATTCCGCGGGTGGGGCGAGTCCTGGTGGCAGATGCAGTGGGAACTATCTTCGGCTCCTTGACCGGAACCTCCACGGTGACCAGCTACATCGAAAGCGCCGCAGGCGTCGCCGCCGGGGCACGTACCGGCTTGAGCAATGTGGCCGTCGCAGCTCTTTTTTTGCTAGCTGCATTTTGCTCACCGCTGGCCACCGCGATTCCGGCCTATGCCACCGCCCCGGCGTTGATTTTGGTTGGCGTTCTGATGACGCAATCTATTGCCCAAATCGCATGGCAAGATTTCAGCGAAGCCGTCCCCGCATTCATCACTATGTTGGCCACACCGCTTACCTTCAGCATCGCCACCGGCCTCAGCCTCGGCTTAATCTCCTACACCGTAGTTAAACTTGCGGCGGGAAAACTCCGCGAAATCAACGCGCTGGTTTGGATCCTCACCATTCTTTTTATCCTGCGCTACGTGTATCTGGCGGCAGCTTAGCAACTCTTTCCTTATTTCTGCTTCCCCAAATAACGGATGCGGCCAGTGAACGCGCGCCCGTTCCCGTCGATATAAGTCGGGGAAGGATGCGCCGAATCGATGACGCCGTTTGACAGTATGTCATTGGCATGGTTCGTGATGTTGTCGAAGCCGCCGCGCAGAGCCCAATAGCGTCCGAAGAGATGAAAACGTTTTTCAAACTGCAGATTCACGGTGTAATAGGTGGGAAGACGAAAAGTTCCCGGGGGATCGCCGGGAGCGATTTCTCCCTGATCGGTGGTCGCGAGGAAAGGCAGCCCGGTGCGGGCTTCCGCGGAATAGACCATGTCGAGTTTGTGAATGATGGGAAGCTTGAAAAACGGCACAATCCCCCATCCGACGAAGCGATTGGGAGTGTCCCATGGATAAGGACCGGGCAACTGCGGGCTCAACAACGGGATATCCAAACTGAAATCGAACACCTGGTTGGTATGCGAGCGGGAGCGAGTGAAAGCGCCGAAGACTTCATAGTGCTGGCGAAAACGGTGGCGCAGAGTGATCTGAAAGGCGTCGTAGCGGTCGTCGCGGCCGTTCTCGAGCAAGAAGTTGCCGTTCACCGTGCCCTTGAGAGTGTTGTAGGCGAAGCCATGCACCCCGCGCTTTTCGAGGAATTCCAGTTTCAAGAAGACCGCAGCCGGAAGCTTTTTCTCGAGGCCGAGGCTCCAGTTCAAGTAGCGGGGCGCGTCGAGCGTGTTTCGGTTCACGCTGAACGTGGTTCCCACGGGCACCGGCTCCGCTGTGGGAGTTCCATTGGCGTCGGTCGGCTGCTCGTTCGCATTGAAAAAGTAATCGACTCTCTGCCCCTCGAAGGGCTGGTGAAGCAATCCCAGATTCGTAGTGTCGTAGATAATCCCTACACCCGCGGACAGCTTGGTATTGCCCTCGTCGTCGAGGATGTAAGTTCCGGCCAGACGCGGCGAGAACAGCGGAGTGCGGATGATCTGATCCCAGTCCAGACGCAGGCCGGGCTCAACCAGCAAACGATTGGTAATCAGCCAGCGGTCCTCGGCATAAGCACTGGCTTCAGCGTTGTAAGTTGTTGAATAATTGCCGCCGGAGAAGACCGAATAGCGCGCACACGTGTAAGGCGGGAGGGGAACGCCATTTGCACCCGTTACGCAGGACTGTGGCAGTTTGTTCGGCGGCGGCTGGTTCGGTTGCAAGAACGAGATCGGCTGACGCAGGAACTGCGCCTCGTAATTTAAACGGTCTAAGTCCAGGCCGAGTTTAACGTCGTGTCGTCCGTGCCACGGTTGTGGCGGAATGTAGAGGTTCGCCAAGCCCTGTACTCTGCGGGCCGCAGTATTTTCGCGCAGGTAGTAGTTGCCGGCGGCCAACCCGGTTGCGAGGATGTATGGACCGTTCCCTTGCGGAGTGAGCGCGACGTTGTATTGGTCCACTCCGAAGCCGGTTTCGAGAAGCGCACCGCCGCGGAAATAGTATTGGTCTTTGAGCGATCCGATGAAAGCGCTCTCCGCATCGGTTGGAGTGGTCGGCTGCGGCTGGAGCACGGACAGGCCGTCGTATTCGTTGTGATAGTAGTTCGACAAGAAGCTGAGGGTTACAATGTGGCGCGTCGTGAGGTTCGATTGCA
>Ga0265762_1000046_pt1 | contig 14833 bp, 13 predicted proteins | sample NZIome_4_FD_200870 | JGI IMG/M metagenome (GOLD analysis project Ga0265762, IMG submission 200870) | Metatranscriptome of rhizosphere microbial communities from Maridalen valley, Oslo, Norway - NZI4 (Metagenome Metatranscriptome) | ecosystem: Host-associated > Plants > Roots > Rhizosphere > Soil...
GGTGTACGCGTGACCAGAGCCTTCATGAGTCCATGCTCACGCTCGATAAAGCGGTCCACCACCTGATCCATGGTCGTCGGCTGGGGCAGAACCGAGGGCGCTGGCACCGGTGCGGTACTCTGAGCCGCGGCCGGTTGCGAGTCAACGGACGGCGCGGAAGTCTGCACCGACGGTGCAGGAGCCACGTTCGGCGGGGCCGAGCTTTGAGTATCCGCAGTCTGCTGCGCGGCGGCGCTCACCGAGACCAGCAGTGCGGCAGTAAACATCCATTTCGAAGTGCGCATGATATTCTCTCCAAATTCCTACAACCAGTTTCTTCAAACCAAATCTCTGTGACCGATGTCCCCGATTTGCCCGCAGATGCGGGCCGCTAAAACCACCCTAGGGACAAACCCCTCCGTCTATCCCAACTCTTAGTACGCCATCTGAAACAGGACGTGTACGACGGCCGTCGAGTCCACAGGCTGTCCCATGCGCAACGCCGGTTTGAAGCGCATCTTGTTGGCAGCCGCCATGGCTGCTTCATCCAGACCGTGACCTAGGCCGCGAACCACGCGGTTTACATGCAGCTTGCCGTTGGCGCCGAAGCTTACTTCCAGTAGAACCTCACCTTCGAGCTTTAGGCCGCGGGCCTCATCGGTATAAACCGGCTGCGGCTTGTAGGTGATTTCCACGGGAATGCTGGCCGGCCCGGCATCGGCTTGCGCGAGCTTCGGTCCGCCGTGCACCACCTGCTCGGCGCCGAATCCGCCGGTCGAGATTCCACCGCTACGACCATCGCCTTTACTTCCGGTCGCGATGCCATTGCCGAAATCGGCGCTCGCGACGGTGCCTTTAATACCTTTCGCGCCGCCCGATCCGTTGCCTTGTCCAGGACCTGCGGGCATATCAAATGATCCGGCCTGTGCGGCATAGAGCTTGGCACCCTGCTTGCCTGTGCCCGTCAAACCATTGGGATCGCCGAAGCCTCCGGTCTGCACTTTCTGCACCGCCGCATTCACCGTGGGCGCGACCGAGCTTCCCGAGAAATCTCCAGTGTGTAGAAGCTGTGGACGAGCCGCGGCTGCAGTCATCTTGATCTGAGGAGCAGCGAACTGGTTCATCACCACCTTGGGAGCTTCCACCGGCTCGGGCGCGCGCGCGCGATGAACTTGCGGCGGCACGACCAGCTTGGGCTGATCGAAAACCGGCGCTGAGGGAAGCAACTTCATCTTCAACCGCTTTACCTTGACCACCGGTGCGTGCTCCGGTTTCATCGCCGGCAGAGGAATCAATTCTGTGACACGGTACGCCTTGAGCTGCAACCGATCCGGGAAGACCAGTCCAAGATTCACCAGAAGAAAGGTGACCAGAACCACGAAGCCGTAGCTGGCTGCCAGGGCGCGTCTGTCGATCTTGCGTTCCGGCAAAATCCCGAGCTGAAAGCTATATTGAGGCGTAGACATGTATTTCACTCCAAGGGGATCCGGGCCGGAGGGGACGGACGGACCGGGATTGGAGTCTTCACACTAAGGGAGAAAGGACAGTGGGTAAACGTGTCCACGGCTCTTGACCTAAGGTAACCAGCCGGCAACCCTTGGGGAATTCGGTCCGAAACCGGCCAGGGAGGAGGCGGCTTAGGATGCCATCTGCGCTTGACGCTGCCGCCGAAACCAGGAGAAAACCGGGACACCAGCCAGAATCACCAAGAGTCCATAGCCGGAGTTCGGCCAGTTTTCACGGAAGGTGTAGAAAAGAAGGACGGCCGCGACGGCAATGAATAGCCCCGGAACAAACGGATAGCCGAACACACGGTAAGGGCGCGCTGCCTGGGGATCGCGCCAGCGGAAGATAAAGATCGTGCTGCCGGCGATCATGTAGAACAGCCATTCGGCAAAAATTGCGAGAGAAAAGAGCTGGCGAAAATTTCCTCCCAGCAGCAGCAGGATGATCGACAAGAGTGCCTGCACGATGATCGCGGCTGACGGTGTGTGAAAACGAGGATGCACCTGGGCAAGAGCGCGGAAGAAGTACCCGTCCCGGGCCATGGCGAAGGGGACGCGGGCGCCGCTCATGACGGTGCCGTTTAACGTGACCAGCATCGAAATAGCCATGCCCGCCGAGACGATGGCTGCGCCCATGTGACCCATCACTAACGCAACTGCGTCGGAAGCGGGCCGGGGCGAGGCCGCAATCACATTCGCCGGCAGCACGTACTGCACCCCCGCATTTACCAAGACATAGAGCACGCCCACCGTCGCCACGCCGGCAATCAGAGCGATGGGAATATTGCGTTCTGGCTGCTTCACCTCGCCTGCAACCATGTTCAGATCGTTCCAACCGTCGTAGGCCCATAGAGCCGCGACCAGCGCGGCCATAAAGCCGGCGGTGCCGCCCTTGGCTCCGGCAAAGGTTCCGGCAAAGTTCGTCCAGCCCCGGCCGGAGGCGCTCCCCGCACCACTGAAACAGACCACCACGATGCCGAGAATAATTGCCACTTTCAGCAGGGTGAATACCAGCTGAAATTCTCCCGCCTTCTTCACGCCCAGGTAGTTCAGCCCGGAAATAAGAATGGCTGCGGCGATGGCGACAAGCTGCCCCCAGGTGACTTGGAAGGAGCGGGATATGAGGCCGGCGGGGAAAATGTTTTCAGAGAAAAACGAAAAGATGGAAAACGTGCCCAGGACGCGGACCAGCCCGGTGGCCACGGTGGCTATCGATGCTGGTTTCGCGATGACAAACCATGTCCAACCATAAAGAAAACCACCGAGTGGGCCGTAAGCGTCGCGAACGTAAACATACTCGCCGCCGGCTTGCGGCTTCATGGCCCCGAGTTCGGCGTAGGTGAGCGCGCCAAAAAACGACAACACCCCCCCCACGAGCCATGCCAGATAAACCAGTTTTGCCGAGCCGACCGCTTGCATCATCTCGGCGGGAACCAGAAAGATTCCGCTGCCGATGATGGTCCCCACGACTACCGCCGAGGCATGGCTTACCCCCAGATCACGAGAAAGCCCGGGACGGGTTGCAGTTCGCTGTGTCAGATTCTGCATAATCGAAGGGTGCAAGTATACCCGAGGGCTGCCGGAGACTCTTTACGACGCTTCGCGCAGAAGCAAACTAGAAACATATCCCACCGCGAAAGTCGCAAGCGTGCCGATCATGACCCACCATGTCCAGGGGACGCGCGTCCATTGCCACAGATATAACTCGCTGGCGAATCCAAACAGCATGCCTAGCATTGCGCCGCGCTGATTGGCCTTGCGGGTTAACACGCCGAGTAGAAATACTCCCAGCAGAGCGCCATAGGCTATGGATGCAATCTGCAATCCCACTTCGACCACGCGCCCCACTTTATGGAGCGAGAGTACGGCAATAGCAAACAGGAGTAGAGCCCATAGGAAGGTTGAAAAACGGGAGAGGCGCATACGCGCACGTTCATCGGCTTGGGGACGGAAGCGCACATAAAAATCCATGATGGAAGTTGAGGACAAGGCATTCAGAGCCGCACTCAGATTCGACATGGCTGCCGCCAGGATGGCGGCGATGAGCAGACCGGAGATTCCGTGCGGCAGGCGGCTCACGATAAAGCTTGGGTAGATACGGTCCGGCCTGCCGAAAACCGCCGAGGGCACGCGGTAATAAGCCCATAACATGACTCCTAGCACCAGGAATAACGCAAACTGAAACAGCACCGCGACGCCACTGGAGATGAGCGCCGTCACCGACTGTCGTTGATTGCGCGCGGCCAGCAAACGCTGGACGATGAGTTGATCAGTGCCGTGGCTGGCGACCGTGAAGAACGTGCCGCCGATCACGCCCGACCAAAAGGTGTAAGGAATTGACAAGCTCGGGGTAAAGTCGAAGATGTGGAGCTTCCCGGAGTTCGCAGCAGCGGCATGAATGGCGGCCCATCCGCCGGGAACAAGCTGCAGGATCGTCCACAACCCCACCAGCGTTCCGCCCACGTAGATCACGGTCTGCACCACGTCGGTCCAGATTACGGCCGCCAGTCCGCCCTCGAACGTATAGATGACCGTCAATCCAGTAATGATGGCAATCGAGGCCACCTCGCCCGTACCTAGCGCGATGGCAACGACAATCGAGACAGCATAGACCCGTACCCCTTCCGCGGCCGTTCGCGTGAGCAGAAACAGTCCCGCCGTCAGCGAGCGTAACCCACGCCCGAAGCGGCGTTCGATCAATTCGTAAGCGGTATAAAGGTCGCCACGAAAATAATGCGGCAGCAGGATGAAGCTGATCACGACCCGCCCGAGCACATAACCCATGACCACCTGCAGAAAGGTGAGATTGGTGTCGTAGGCGAGGCCGGGGATGCTGATGATGGTGAGCGTGCTAGTCTCCGCGGCAACAATCGAAAGCGAGATGGCCCACCAGGGGATATCGCGTCCTGCCAGAAAATAATCGCGCAGGGAACGATGCCGTTTGCGGAAACGTAGTCCGAACAGCGTGATGCCGACTAAGTAGAGCGCGATGATCGCCAGATCGAGTTTGTCGAGACCCATGCGTTCTGCCGCCATACCACGTCCGATCTACGCTTTGCCGGAAGCTCTTTTCAAATGAGCCATTATGGCCGCACTCCATCTTTTCTGCGAGTGAGAGTCTATGAACCTCCATGATTTCGAGATACGGAGAACCCAGAACTGCTGTGATAGAAATAACCCGTGGCTTACTACCTTGGCGTGGATGGTGGCGGTAGCAAGACGGCGTGCGTGGTGGGCGATGAATCGTCGATTCTCGCGACCGCCGTGTCGGGTCCCAGCAATATCACCCGCGTGGGGGAAGTACTCGCCCGCGAAGCGCTGCATGATGCGATACGCCAAGCGTGTGCCGCGGCAGGAATCGATTCGCGACAACTGCAGCGGACCTGCGTCGGAGCCGCCGGAGCCGGACGGGAAGAAATCGCCACTGTCGTTCGCAAGATGGTTGCGGAGGTGGTTCCCGGCGAGATCGAAGTGGTGGGCGATATGCAGATTGCGCTGCAATCGGCACTGGGCGAAGGGCCGGGCCTGATCGTCATCGCCGGGACGGGGTCGATCGCCTTTGGCCGCGATGTCAATGGCCAGACTGCCCGCGCCGGAGGTTGGGGCTTCGCCATTTCGGATGAAGGCTCAGCGCACTGGATCGGGCGTGCCGCGGTGGCTGCCCTGTTGCGGGCGGTCGATGAGTCGGGAGAGGGTCGCGAGACGGAGCGGATCGCAATAATCTTCCGGGAAATGAAGTCCCTCTGGAAGGCAGAATCATTCGAGCAGTTGGCCGGCAAGGCCAACTCGACTGCAGACTTTGCCGGTCTTTTTCCCGCTATCCTGGCCGCCAGTCGCGAAGGGGACGAACTTGCGCAAAACATCCTGCGGCAAGCAGCGACAGAGCTGGCGCGTCTTGCCGGCCTTGTGGTGCGGCGACTTTTCCCGGAGCGGCACGGGGCTGTCCGGGTGGCCATGGCGGGCGGCGTCTTTCGTCACTCGGCGATGACCCGCGAGCTTTTCTACAATCTGATGCGTACGTCGCATCCTCACGCGGTCTTGAATTCTGAAGTGGTCGAACCGGTTCACGGCGCGCTGCAAATGGCGCGGCGATCCGCTTTATAAGCGCCGCGCTCCATTATGAATGACGAAGGAATCCAAGAGGGGAGCGGGCAACAACCACCGGTTGCTGAGCTAGCTTCGACCCCACCGCTCACGCTAACGGAAGACGAGATCCTGGCCCTATTGGAGCGACGCGACCTGCTTCCGGAGACCATCGAGGAAGTCAGCCGGAACACAGCCGCGAAGAAGTCGCGAAAAGCAGGCGTGGCGCTGGCCGCGCATCCCCGGGCGCCGCGGCACCTTGCGCTGCGCCTGATTCGGCAGTTTTACACCTTCGATCTGATGCGCTTCAGCTTGCATCCGACGGTAGCAGCTGACTTAAAACGCGTCGCCGAGCAGCAGCTGATTGCACGCCTGGCTTCGGTCACGCTTGGGGAACGCCTGACGTTGGCCCGCCGCGGATCGCAGGCGGTCGCCGCCGCGCTGTTGCTCGATAAAGAATCGCCGCTCGCGCGCACCGCGCTCGAAAACCCGCGGCTGACGGAAGCGGCGGTCCTCAAAGCGCTGATGCGGCCGAACTCACCGGCCGCTTTTGTCGAACTGGTGTGCCACCACCCCAAGTGGGCTGTGCGGCGCGAGATTCGCATGGCCCTGCTGCGCAGCCCGCACACGCCGCTCGCGCGTGCACTGGAGTTTGCCAGCACGCTTCCACCACCGCTTCTGCGCGATGTTCTGCACACCTCCCGCCTACCAGAGAAGATCAAAGTGTATCTGCGGAACAATCTGAAGGAGAGAAAATAGGATTCCGTCTAGGAGCGCGATTACCGCCCGCCGCCGATCTCAAGGATGGCGCCGGTTGTATAAGAAGCCGCGGAGGAAAGAAGCCACAACACGCCCTCGGCTACTTCGAGCGGTGTGCCCGCCCTTTGCATCGGAATGGTTGACGCCAAACGCTCCAGCCGGTCGGGAGCGCCATTAGCTGCATGCAGCCCGGTGGCAGTCAGCCCGGGAGCAACCGCGTTCACCCGAATTCCTTCGCTGGCAACCTCCCGCGCCAACCCAATCGTGAAGCTATCGATCGCCCCCTTCGATGCCGCGTAATGAACCCACTCTCCGGCCGAACCCGTTTGTGCTGCGCGGGAAGATATATTAACAATCGCGCCGCCGGTTCCACCGCGCTTGGTTGACATACGGCGGACGGCTTCGCGAGCGCACAAAAACGCTCCCGTCACGTTGACCGCCATGACTTGCGCGAGGGCCGCTGCGCTGACCGACTCGACCCGCGCAAATCCCCCGGTAATGGCAGCGTTATTGACGAGAGCCTTAATCGGCCCCAGTTCACGTTCCGCAGTTTGGAAGAGCCGGAGAATATCTTCTTCACGGGCTACATCGGCTTGAATCACGCAGGCACGTGCGCCTGCAGATACGATCTGTTCGGAAACGCCGTGCGCCTCGGACTCGCCGGTCGCGAAGTTAACCGCAATTGAAAATCCGCGAGTGCCCGCCAAGGTGGCAATCGCCGCTCCGATGCCGCGACTGGCACCGGTGACAATCAGGGTGCCGCATTGTTCTGTGCCTGCCATAGATTTTGCGGAGCAGAATTTAGCGCGCCACTTCTTCCGGCTTTTTGTGCATCAACTCCACCACCGCCTCATACCGACGCTGGCCAGTCTCGTGGCGCTTGTAGGCCCGCGTGATGGAGCGCCCTCTCAGTTCCACGCCAGAAGCTGTGGGCCGCACATTGATCGCGGCTCCGCGAAGAAAGAGCGCACTCGGTAGCGCGGGGTGGCGCCTGCGCCACTCTTCCTCGGCTTTGCGCGTGTTATTCTCGGTGGCCTTGGCCACCAAACTGCTGTGATTGTTCGACGACTGCATCGGAATCCTGATCCGGAGGAATGGCGAGCTGCAATTCGTCCCAGTAACGGTTTCCTGGTCCGCCTTGACCGCCGCGTCCGCTTTGGCCTTGCGGGCCCCGACTTCTTTCGCCTCCGCCGTGAGCTTGGCCGGATTCAGTGCGGCGGTGCCTAGCTCATCGGCAAACGCCAGTCCGGCCTCATGGTCACCGACTTTTTCCGCTTCGTGCGCTAACCGCAACTCCTCTGGCGTTACCGCCAGGGCCGCCATGCGCCGGGCTGTTTGTAACGGGCGCTCGTTCGCCGCCTGGGTTCGCGCAAGCAACCGCTTGCCGGCCGGGGTTGCGGTGGAATCATCGGATTCTGGCGGAGGGCGCAGGGCGCGCGTCCACACCGTACCCGTAATGGCCGCCGCTACCAGCAGAAGCAGGGAGATCGCGGTGATCCAATGGCGGAGTTTCATCGCAATCGGAATTCCGAACGCTGGGTCAAGAATCAATCGCTAGGCTAGTCTTAGTTTAGCAAGTCGGGAGAGAACCGGCGGACACAGCGGTTGTATCGATGGTTACTCCCAACCCTCATCCATTCGCTTCGGCATCGGAGAAGCACACCGGGGACACGCTGCGGCAGACGGAGGGCGGAGTTCATGAAGGCCCGGGCCGAACCCGCCTCCCCGGGATACATGTCTTATTTACGCCGACGATGCGGTGGAAGTGCTGAATGGAGCGGCCATCATCTCGGGGAAAATGAACCTTGGGAAGAGTAGTGGAATTTCTCGACGACAGGGAACAACCACCCCACCCCTTAGTTGGACTCCGGTCGGCGCCGATGTTTCAGCGTCCGGCGATCTCGGCTACACCTATTGGAGTTACGAATTCCGCTCCGCCGGCAAAAACGGCAAGCCTGTGGTGGAGAACGGGAAGTACACCAGCCTCTGGAAGATGCAGATGGATGGAAGCTGGCGGGGCAGCTGGACAAGGGAACGCGAGCGCAGCTCAATAGAAGCTCTGCATACCGGGTGCGAGAGGCGTGAATCAGGTTCAGCTATTTCCGAAAATGACTGCTAATGGCTTCGGCCTGGCTGCGAGTCACGACCGCAGACAGAGCGGCCGGGTCCGCCTGTTTTACGGCCTGCAAACTGCCAAAGTGTTCGAGAAGGCGACGGGTCGTGCTCTCGCCGACCCCAGGAATCTCGCGAAGTTCAGTGGAGCGATCCCGCATCTGCCGGCGTTTGCGATGGAAGGTCACGGCGAAGCGGTGGGCTTCGTCGCGAATGAGTTGAATCAGATGCAGCACCGGCGAGTGGTGATCGAGGACGACCGGATCTTTCTCTTGCCCATAGACGTAGAGAATCTCTTCGCGCTTGGCGATGGCTGCGAGTGGCTGGTTGATGATCTCCAGCGATTCCAGGGCGGCGGCGGCTGCATGCAACTGGCCGAGGCCGCCATCGATTAGCACCAGGCTCGGCATGGGTTTTTCTTCCTGCTGCAAACGCTTATAGCGGCGCGTGACCACTTCGCGCATGGAAGCGAAATCGTCGACCCCTTCGACGGTGCGGATGATGAACTTACGATAGTCCGATTTCTTCATCTTGCCGTCTTCCCAAACCACCATGGAAGCCACAGTCTCCGCGCCTTGTATGTGCGAGATGTCGAAGCACTCGATGCGCTTCGGCAACTCGGGAAGACTGAGAACATCCTGCAGTTCCTCCTGGATCGCTTTGGCGTTGGGCTTGAGCACTCGGAAACGCTGATCGTAGGACTGCTTGGCGTTAGTGCCGGCAAGGTCGATGAGGGCACGCTTATCGCCGCGCTGGGGGACTAGGATGTGAACCCGCGCGGCGCGGGGATCGACACCGGCGACTTGTTCGGAAAGCAAGTCCTCGAGCGTCGCGCGATCTTCGAAATCGACCGGGGCGTAGAGATTGCGCGGGACATAGGGTTGGCCGATGTAGAGCTGCTTGAGGAGCGCAGAGAAGAACTCTCCGGGATGGAAAGGATCGGTGGCAGGAGAAACAATCGGGCTTTCCTCGCCTCGATCCCCGAGGGCGGATGCCCCCCCAGCTTCGGGGGAGGCGGCCGCGCCATCTGAGGGCGACGCGAACTCCGGCAGATCTTCCCAAAAGAATTCTCTGCGATCGACGACGCGGCCGCCGCGCATGTGAAATAAATTTACCGCCAGCATGCCATTTTCGTAGTGGTAGCCGAAGACGTCGGCGTCGTCGCCTTCGGCGGCGGCGATGCGCTGACGTTCCTGCAATTGCTCGACGGTGGAAATCAGATCGCGGTAACGCGCGGCGCGTTCGTACTCTTCGGCGGCGGCGGACTGCTCCATCCGCGCATGCAACGACTTGCTTAGATCTGTGGGGCGGCCTTCCAGGAAAAGCTTCACGTCGCGAACGGCCTCCTGATATGCCTCCGGCGTGGTCAGGTCTTTCACGCACGGGCCCAGGCAACGTTTGATGTAGTACTGCAGGCAAGGACGGGGATGAAATCGAGTGAGGTCGACCTTGCAGGAGGGAATCAGAAAGTTGCGGTGAATCAGATCGACGATGCGGTATGCGAGATTGGCAGGGAAGTATGGGCCGTAGTAAGCGCTGCCATCTTTTCGGAGGCGTCGAGTGACGTAGACGCGCGGCCAGCGCTCGCCCAGCGTGAACTTCACGTAAGGGTAGGTTTTGTCGTCGCGCAGCAGAATGTTAAAACGCGGCTTGCGTTGCTTGATGAGATTGTTTTCGAGGGCGAGCGCCTCTTTGTTGTTGGCGACGACGATGTAATCGACGTCGACGGCTTCGCGCACCAGCGTGCCAGTTTTCGAGTCCTCCCAGCGGCCTTCGTGGAAGTAACTCGCCACCCGGCTGCGCAGATTCTTCGCCTTGCCGACGTAGATGACTTCGCCTTCGGCGTTCTTGTAGAGATACACCCCGGGCTCGGTGGGGAGGGTGCGGATTTTCCCAAGAAGATCCATGCTGGTTTTCTTGCTTATTCTATTGGATAACGGAATCTTGAAGGCGGTGCAGGGCCGAAGGCCTCACTGCGAGACATCAGCGGCGAAAAGAATCGCGTAGAAGCGGGAGTTACCAGCTTGTCGCCATGAGTCACACACTCACAATACGGCTCTCGAACGAGCTTCTAGCGTGGCTAGTGGCTAAAGGAGAAATCAGGCCGTATACGGGTGTGCCCCTGGGAAGTCGAGCGCGTGAGCCGCTAGAGAGCGCCAAGTCCAGGGGCGGAAAGCAGAGATTGCTTCGCCATGCCGGCGTAATCTGGGGCGGGCCCGCTGAGCTGTCCTCCCGAAAGGGCTTTTCCCGTTCCCGAAGGGAATCGCGGATCCGGGCTTCAGGGTTGCCTTGGCGAGAAGCGACGACGAGCATGATCGCTCGGTCTTTCGATGTGGCAAAGGGAATTACCGAACCTCTGCTGACTTGCGAAGCGGTCCTGGCCGAAGCCGCCTTTCACGTGGAATCGACCCTTACGTGCCAGCCGTGATCGACGCTGGGTTATTGCGGCTGGCGTTCGACAGTTCGAAGAATTTGGTGGACCTGCGGGAGTTGGCGCCTCGTAGGCCGATCGCAAACCGGATTTGGCCGGGCGGTGTTTGATTCGAAGGCGTGAGCTTGATCCCCGGCACCGCCTGATCACGGTTGAACAAAGCTACCTCCGCCTCCAGTTGTCGCCGGAATAAGCGGGAGGCAATCCCCGGATCCTGCCCGCATAGGACTAAACTTCGAAGTCCGCGAACCCGCATGACCGTATAAAATTTCCCTAGCGGATGTGCGGATTGCGTTGCCTGGGTCCTCCCCGGTTACCGGCTACGCACCTCCCCATGGCCGCAAATGATTGAAAAAAGATATACTTGTGTCAGGCAATGGCGATACGGGAAACTGGCATCTGCCGTGCAAAAGTAGAGGTGGGATTTGCAAGGTAGGGCTTATATCCCAGGGCCTGTAGCACAGCATACGCGCGCGGGAAGAGCCCAGGCGCGCCGAGACGACTGATCAAGGAGCTCCTCAATATGAACCGCACTTCGTTGACGATTTTACTAGCAGCCAGCATGGCAGCCACCATCGGCTGTACCAGCAAAAACTATGTAAAGCAACAGACAACGCCATTGATCAACAAGACCAACGAGCTTGATGACATGACGGCGAAGAACAGCAAGGACATCAAGGATGTCGATGCCCGGGCGCAAGCCGGCATCGAGGCCGTGAACACGAAGACGGCAGAAGTGGATCAGAAGGCGCAGGCCGCCGGCCAGAACGCGGTTGCGGCGCAGCAGATGGCGGACGCCGCGAATGGGCGCGTGGGGGTTTTGACCAACACCGTGGCGAACCTGGACAACTACCGTCCTGTGGCCGAAACTTCCGTCAAGTTCGGGTTCAATAAGGACGCTTTGACGCCCGAGGCAAAGGACGCGCTGGATCAAATGGCGGGAAGCATTTCGAGCACCAAAGGTTACATAATTACGCTGGAAGGAAGTACGGATTCCGTGGGATCGGCCGAGTACAACTACGACTTGAGCCAGCGGCGCGCGAACTCCGTGATTCAGTATCTGGCTTCAAAATATAACGTGCCGGCGCACAAGATTTATGTGATTGGGCTGGGCAAAGACAAACCGGTGGAGTCTAACAAAACCAAGCAAGGCCGCGCCGATAATCGCCGCGTGGACGTACGCCTGATGACCAATACGGTGGGCGATACGAATCAGCCAGCGACGACGGGACAAAACAGTCCATCGTCGATGTAGATCGATTTCCTCCTCCCCGGAGGACTTTGCCAACCAGGCCGCTCGCTCCTCCCCCTGAGCGGCCTGTTTTTTTGTCTTTGCGTGACTGGGTTAGAATAGCGAATATGGCTTCGCGGTTATTGGGATTTGCCGTTCTAGGTTTAGCGGTAGCGGCGGGCGCGCAGCAGGGAAGTTCTTCCGACCCGAACGCGTCGAACCCGCCCAAGTCGGAGCAATCGGATTCGCGTCTGGCGCCGCCGCGTTCGGATCGGGTGCAGGCGAGTGATTTGGGATCCGCCACCGGGCAGAGTTCAAGCAAAGACACGGAGACCGATTTGGCTCCTCCGGACGACGACGCCAAAACGCACCCGCAGAGTTCAACGGCAGTGGCCGCAGCCGAAGCCGAGGTGTTGAGCGGCGACGGCGTTACCGAGTTCCGGACCTGGGATCCGCACAAGGCCTCGAAGGACATCGAGGTGGGGGATTTCTACTTCAAGCGCAAGAACTACCGAGCGGCCGAAGAGCGCTATCGCGACGCGTTGCGTTACAAAGAGAGCGATGCGGTGGCGACGATTCGGCTGGCCGTGAGTCTGGAAAAGCTGGGTATTCTGGACGATGCCCGCCTGGAGTACGAAAGCTATTTGAAGATTCTTCCGCATGGGCCGGAAGCCGAGCAGGCGCAGAAAGCGATTGACCGACTGAAAGCCCAAACGGCCGCAAAGTAGCTCGGCCGGACGAAACCTCAATCATCGTTCGCTACGCACTCTGCGAGACCGTGCCTCTGACGCCGGCTTTTGTTTCTTGCGTCGTGGGATTGCCGATTTCGCGCTCTCGTCATCGTCGCCTTCGGCCACCTTACTTCTTGCTGCCTCTCCGAGAATCAGATTGGCGGGCCACTTCGGGCCGGAACGGGTTCTGCCTTTGGAGCGAGCCGCTTCGGCCACGACTACTTCGACGGCATCGAGACACGAGTGGAACATTTGCGTACGCAACGTGCCGGTGGCTTCGCCACGGATCAACAGCATGGCCGTGCCGTGCATCAGCGACCACAGCGAGAGCATGAGGCGGGTGTGCTGGCGCGGCGCTCCTCCCAGACGCTTGGTGAGATGCTCGCGCATCAGATTGAAAGATGGCCATGGCTCGTGCAAGGAGGGGGATTCGGCGAACCGGTCATAGAGCACTTCGTAGGCGTGACGATGTTGAAGGGCAAACTCGAGATAGACCTGGCACGCCTGGGCCAGCGTGTGCGAGCGGCGGAGACTGGCGAAGAGTTCGTTGCGCGTCTGGATGCGCAGTGCCCGAAGAATATCGTCCCGATCGCGGTAGCGCTCGTAAACTGTGGGAGTGGTGGTGCCGGCGGCCTTGGCGACGGCGCGCATGGTAAGAGCTTTTTCTCCGCCCCGGGCGCGCAGCCGGCTGGCGGCTTCCAGGATGCGTTGTTCAAGTGCAGGATCAGCTTGTCTGGGCAACGGCTCGACTCCGGCGTGTATAGGATCAATGCAGGGCCCGAGAAATAATTTGAACAACGTTCAATTAACAATGTACAATAAATTCACACAGCAAGTAGTTGATCCCGCAGGCTGCGTCCTGCTGGAGCCTGAAAGTTTTCCTTGCAGCCTTCCCCCTAGGCGAGTGGCTCCGGCAGGACAGCGCCGATTCACCGAGATTGGAAACCGAGGAGTGCAGATGTTAAACGATGAACTCAGAAAACCGGCGGGTATTGCCCGTCTCGCATCCGACTTGCGTTCGGCGAAAATCGAACTGTTGAGCGCCCAATGTGCCACCGATCGACTCCGCCTCCAGTATTCCGTGGCAGAGATTGTTTCCTTCGGGGAACGCCAAGCCCTAAAAGGGGCAATCGCCTCCGCCGGTGCGCTGTGCCGTTTTTTTTCTGCGATCGAAGACCAGCTCAAGCAAGCAGAGCAAGAGGAGTAAGGTTTCTTCCTAGTTCCTGATTTTCCTTCCCCGTCATCTCCAAGAAAAGGACCCGCCCCTATTTCTCCACTCGAATGAACTCGCCGGTGGAGGCGTTGACCGCGGCCGTCAGCTTGGCGGCGTCGCGACTCGGTCCGTAAATAACGTGCCAGACGAGTTCGTTGGTGTTGTGATTCCAATCGCAGACGTAGAGAACCGGCGTCGAGGGGTTCTTTTCGAGAATTTTATCGCCGCCATGTTTTTGCGCCACATCAAAAGCCTGATCGGAATCGATCTTAAGAAAAGCGACGTCAAAGATCTGAGTGGATGCATTGCCGGGGTTGTATACGTCTTCGTTCCCGGGCGAGACTCCGCGCGAGGGAGCGTCAGGCGCGTTGCTGCCGGACCAGATAAAAGGTTTGACTCCGTGGTGGGTCGGCGAGGCAAAGCTGGCGCGCCAGACCGCCGACTTGCCGTCGTGGCCATCGCCGTCGGTGGTGGGGACCGATTCGATGCGGAACGGTTTCACATCCGCGGCGTAGTTGCGAGCCGCGATGAAGACCTTCTGAAAAGCGGCGCGTCCGGTGAGCAACTCGGGCCCCTTGGGCTCGGCCTTGGTTTCGGGTGGTTTGGCGGGGTTAGATTCGCAAGCCACGAGCAGCGCGAGAACGGAGAGAAGGATGGCGGAGGAACTCCTCGATATCACGGTACCTGGAATGTGCATTCTCGGCGCGGTGCCTTGGGCAGCGCCGGCTTTTGGCAGGACAAAATCCCGCAGGTTCATGACGGCCTTCCTGTTATAACTGGGATGATTTA
>Ga0265762_1000048_pt1 | contig 14723 bp, 7 predicted proteins | sample NZIome_4_FD_200870 | JGI IMG/M metagenome (GOLD analysis project Ga0265762, IMG submission 200870) | Metatranscriptome of rhizosphere microbial communities from Maridalen valley, Oslo, Norway - NZI4 (Metagenome Metatranscriptome) | ecosystem: Host-associated > Plants > Roots > Rhizosphere > Soil ...
CGACTAAGCCCATGCAGGCCGCCACTTGCCATCCACAAGCTGTGGCTGCGGTCCACCATGATGGAAACAAAATTAGTAAGTCCGGGATTCTCAACCCGCTGGAAACGTTTCCCCTTGAAGCGGAAGAGGTGGTGGCCATCTCCCGCGTACAGTTCCCCGAAAGGGTCGCGGTACAACATTTGTACGTTTGGCAGCCGATACTCGGCATTCACTTTGTCGCCATCCTGCAAAACCTGTACACTGTCCCCGCTAGCTATCCACAACCTTCCGTCAGATGTCTCCGCAATTGCCTTAGGCGAAACCGAAAATGTAAGCCGCTTGACCTCAAGACGCATTCCGTTGGTGTGCGCTAGCTTTCCTCCGCCGTAAATCCAAAGACCCCCGTTCCTCCCGGGCGCGAGCAGAGTTATCTCGTAACGTGTCTTTCCCTGCAGAGAAAGGTGTGTAAATCTTCCCTGCTGATACTGGAACAGACCCGTATCCGTAGAAATCCAAAGACCGCCCGTTTCATCGGGAAAGAGCCCTCTGATATCGTCCTGCATCTCCGGCGGTCCAACGTTGGTGAAGCTTCGGAAGTTCACTCCATCGAAGCGGAGGAGACCGTTCAGCGTTCCTACCCACAAAAATCCATCCGGCGTCTGCGCCAGCGAGGTTACGAAGTCCTGAGGCAGACCCTCGTCTGTGGTCCATTTGGAGAGGACATCGCTTCTCAGCGGAGGAATCGCGGAAGACCTAGTAGTGCTTTGGCAAAAGCCACAGCCTGCAAAGCTGAACAACAGAACGCCTACCCGAACCTTTCGCACAAGCTCTCTCCACCGCTTTAATTTTGGTTCGACAGCCTGCGAGACACGGTTCGGCATTCTCGTAAACCACGCAGGGTTGGGCCACTATGGCGAATTCTATGCAAGCAACTTTCGCAGAGGCATTTGAACAACTCATGCGGAAGGTCTGGCAGAGAAGGTAGTTCTATCTCGCAGGGTTGCTTTATCGTGGATGAAGTTGAGAAGGTGGGGGCCGCCGTGCCCGCATGACATTTTTCTCGGAGTAGAGCATGAACAGTCTTTTGCAAACGTCACATCCAGCCGCTACGCAGCCGGCACGAGAAGCGGCATGCCCCGTTCTCTCGACAGCGGTCCCGTAGTTAAATATCTCATTGGTTCCTCTCACGTTCTCAACTCAGATAGCGACTCGTACGATCTTCGCGTTTTTGAGGCGAGTAATCAACCCGTGAAAAACGTGCCATGTGCTGCCATTCAAAGAGCGGAAATCCGAACAGAATGTAGCAGACTCGACCTGGAGGCACGTAGATTACTGCAATCAGCACAGAATAAAGGCCACTAGTCCTACCCCATTCCTATCATTGTGACAACCTCCCAAACTTAGCGAAAAAGCAAAAAGCCCAAAATTCCTCCCCCCTTTGACGGAACTTGCATTGAAGGCCTGCTTTTTTGACCCCTTCTCTGCCCCGAGACCCCAGCATCTTCCCGGAACGGCGGAGTGTTGTCAAGGCCCTACTCGCCGGAATCGCTAGAACCGCTGGAACTGGGGGACAGCCTTGCTTTCTCGGACTAGTTTCGACGTGCGCGGCAAACTGCAACGCAACCGCGAACACATCACGGTGCGTGGTCTGAGCGACAACCACAACAAGATCTGAAGAATCTTTTCAAAAGTGCAGCGATTTCTGCCAGCACACGTCCAGGCCCTCTGCACGACTTCTATCTGGCTCCAGAACCGCATCTTCAGACGGATAAAGATATCCCGCTGAGATCGCGAATCGAACTGTGCCCAGCGACGCAGACCAATGTCCTTACATCACAGCCGGATTGCCGAGCGTGCTGCCCAAAGGGCTTCGCCCTGTACGCGAAGTTTATGCCCCCGTCGATCTGTGCGGCGCAACGAATGGGCGGCTCGATATTCAGCCTGATGTGACGCCACCAACGGTCGCCTTTTTTTTCAGTCCAGTGGGGTGGTGAGTGTCCAAGCCGAGGGCGGAACGTTCAGCAACGCCCAGTGCTTCACGTCGCTCGACGGCGTGTCGTTCGTGCAGTAACCGGGACCTGAAACCAGAGGGGCGAGGAACGGATCACCTCGCCCCAACCGGTCAAAGTCGACGTTCTTACAAAAACTGCCCAAATTGTGCCCACTGGCCGCTTGGATAGGGTTGGGTTGCGAGATGGGAACAAGAGGTAAAAACCTCATTTTTGCTGGCATATTTGAACGTTTCTAAAACCCGCTGAAGTGTTGATTCTTGGTGAACGCAGTACTCACAAGCAGGAGTGCGCCTGTTCGAGTCCTGCGTTGCCCACTAAGTTTGTTGAATCAGAGGCTTGCGGACTAAAAAGAAAACGCTACAAGGATTGTCCAGAGTTTCTCCGGATTGAGATATGAGGAGGGGGAAACGCGGATTGCGCTCTACTTCGAGAATGCGGTCTTCTTTCTCCTCATGTTCAACCCGTTCGGCTGCCGACGATCCGAGGAAGACTCATCCTCTCGCGTCTTACGTTGCTCCTTGGGGGAGCCGTTATCAGTTCGGTTCTCGGATTTTATCGCTCATGATAGATACCGCACATGACAGATGAAGAGCTATTTCGACCCCACGCCCCCACTGCATCGCACTGTCGGCACTCCAGGAGGACTGTTCGATACGATACAAACGCCTTGTCCGATTTCCGATAGAATGCGTGAACTGAAATTGTTTCTCTGATTGCGCCTTTTCCGTTTTGAAGTCGGCAACTATGGACCACCACTCCGTCACCTGTGTGATCTGCAATAAGCTTGTCTCCCTTGAAACCGCTCGCATAGACGAGCACGGACAACCCGTACATGAGGAGTGCTATGCGTTCAGAATCAGACAGGAACGTCCACCCCGCAAGGAATAAGTAAGATGCCAAACGCCGACCGCTGTCCCTATTGCCTTGAAGGCGAGGGATCGAACTCATGACTGTTGATCGGTAAGTTCGCGAGACTGACCTTCGTGGCAGTGTTTCTTGCGACGGACTAAAGATCAGAGGGGAGAAAATTCGTCTTCATTCTCATCCTTTCTGTCGCGCACGAACCGCTGTTCGAGGAAACGCTCGGCCAAGTTTCTGCCCCCGATGCCGAATGCGATTGCCAAACCCAGCATCAGGGCTCCGAAACCGATTCCGAAGGCGACCAGCATCGTCTGTTCTGCGATTCCCAATTCTTCAAAAGCGATCGACAACACGAAAACGATAATGATGCTGCGGATCGCAAGACTCAGAACTCGGGGCGAAGGCACATTCGCATTGACGGCAGCCAACAGAGCGGCGCGGGAAAAGAAACTGGCCGCCAACAATCCGACAAACAGGATGAACATGGCAACGAAGAGCCGCGGCAGAAAGTAGAAGAATTTTCCAATCTGCTCCTGCAGACCGAGGATTCCGAGCACGCTCACTCCCAGCAGAACAAAGCCCAGCCACACCACCCAGAACACAAACCGGCTGACTACTTCGGTAGCCGAGGGCAGCGCGGCTTTGGTCAGCAGTTGAGCGGCACCGGCGTTCTCCGAAAGCTTGTCGAACTGGATGAGATGCAGAATGCTGCGCAGAACTATCTTCACCAGGTACGCTATCGCCCATCCCGCAAACGCAAGGATCAGCATCACGATGAGACGAGGAAGGTAATGGGCAAATCCTTTGGCCAGTTCCTGCACGGCCTGGCTCAATTCGCTAATGATCATGTCCCGCATAAGTTGTCTCACTCTCTCGATTTCCACATCTGCAATAGATATGGTTTCAATCGCTCGAACTCAAGACATAGACTTTCGATGCAGTTTTCGACATCCTGCTCGGAACCGTTGCGCTGTTCCATGAGGAATGCCAATGCCCGTCCCCGAAAAAGCGGCGCCAAAGCTTGAATGATGTGGTCGCGGCTGATGACGGATTTGTGATAGGAAGCGGCAAACTCGTAAACGGTTTTCACCCATAATTCAGCGGGGTAAGCAAAATCGTTCTCACCCAAGAGCGCGACTCGCTGCAGTTCCGCCAAAGTATCGGGAGAAAGAATCGACTGGAAGACGGTTGCCAATTCGGCAACACCAGTGGTGAACATCTCTCGCAGACGTTTTCGATTAACTCGCACCAGATCGAGAAGAAGTTCATGGTCGGGACCTATACTAAGCAGTGGCTGCGAGCCGACGGCGGTGCTCCAGAACGGAAAGTCCGGCGCTAATGCGGAGAACAATGGCCCGACGGTTTGCCGGAGCGCCGGCACCAGGTCCGAGCCACGCTGCTCGATGTGATCTTTTTGGCCCAAAAAGGACTGGCAGATACGGTGTTGCGCTGTGATGGCGGCCAGAGTGAAGCGCAGTTCAATTCCGCTCCCGGCGGCTCCGTCGTCCCATACGTTCTGGGAGAGGAATTCGCCACCAAGACGGCCGGAGAATCCGAACTCTTGCGCGTAAGGCTCCCGAAGCCTTAGCCCGTAGAGGGCGCGAGTCATGGGATAGAGCAGATTTGTTATCAGCACACCTTCGAACTTGTGTCGGCGATAGGTTGGGGTCACCAAATCGAAGCCATCGTTACGGATCGGGCGCAAAAGTTTAGAGATCCATTCGTCTTCAGTGCTGCTGGATTCGGGAGACATCACAACGCAGGCCTTGGCTTGCAGTAATTCGGCCGCAGCTAAAATGGTTCGAAACGCTGCCGGCACGGCCGGGCTTGCCGCGTACTTGGTGCTGATGGAGTGAAGAGTTCGCAGGGCATAGGGATTCGGGCCGCGACGCACATCGTCGATCGAAATGCTTGTTACCAATTCCGGAGTGCCGTCTCGCGAACCGCCGTCGGCATTGATGATGACGGCTCTTTCTCGGGGGAACCAACGGAGAATGCCGCTCTGAATAGCCTTGACGATCGAACCAACCGTCTTGGCGTTGTTGTGAGTCGGCAACCCCACAAGGATGTCGACCTCGCCCACATTGATGAGTTGACGAAGAAAGTCATCCGTGAGAAATGTATCTTCCGCCAATTTTCATCTCCGTGTGAACTGGTGTTTTGCGCGAAAATACATCACGCGACATCTATTGCAAAATTTGCGGCTAGATCCGGCGCAGCCGAAACCAGAAAAACTGATAAGGCCCCAAGGTCAGCAGATAAGGGAGCTCTCCTACCCGGGGAAATATGTTTTTGCCGAACATCTCGATCGGAATATTTCCCTTATAGCGCCGCAGGTCCAGCTCGACAGCTTGTGCCGTGCCCGAAAGATTGTTGACCACGAGAACCGACTCGTTCCCCAGTCGACGAACGTACGCCAATATTCTGTGATTGGCCGGATGCAGAAAATCAATCGATCCTCTGCCGAATACGGCCGTCGAGCTGCGCACCGCGATGATGCTTTGCATCCAATGCAGGAGGGAATGTCCGCTGCCGACTTGCGATACGACATTCACTGCCGGGTAACCATAGACCGGATTCTGGATCAGGGGAGCGTATAGCCGGTCGGGCTCCGCGGTGGAAAATCCCCCGTTCCAGCCCCCGCTCCACTGCATCGGAGTTCTTACTCCGTTGCGATCGCCGAGATTAATGTTATCGCCCATACCAATCTCATCGCCGTAATAAACGATGGGAGTGCCTGGCAGCGACATCAGCATCCCGTTCATCAACTCGATGCGCCTGCGATCATTATCCAGCAGCGGAGCCAGCCGGCGGCGAATTCCCAGGTTCAGCCGCATCGTCTTATTTTCGGCGTAGGAGTCGTACATGTAATCGCGCTCGATATCGGTGACCATTTCCAAGGTCAGTTCGTCATGGTTGCGCAAGAACAATGACCACTGGCAGGTAGGCGGAATTTCCGGTGTTTGCTGCAGAATCTCGGTGATGGGTTTCCGATCTTCCAGCTTAAGCCCCATGAACATTCGAGGCATCAAGGGAAAATGAAACGCCATGTGGAATTCATCTCCATCGCCGAAATAGGGACGAAGATCCGCCGGCCACTGATTGGCTTCCGCTAGCAGCATTCTCCCGGGGAACTGTTCGTCAAGCCTTTTCCGAAAATCCTTCAAGATCGCGTGCGTTTCTGGCAAGTTCTCGCAATTTGTTCCCTCCCGCTCCACCAGGTACGGAACGGCGTCAAGCCGGAACGCGTCAACGCCCATCTCCAGCCAGAACTTCATTACGTTCCACATCTGTTCCCGGACGGCAGGATTGTCATAGTTGAGGTCAGGTTGATGGCTGAAAAAGCGATGCCAGTAGTAAGACTTCGAAATCGGATCCCATGCCCAGTTCGATTTTTCGGTGTCCAGGAAAATGATGCGGGTTCCCTTATAGCGGTGGTCGGTGTCGCTCCAAACGTACCAGTCGCGGCGGGGATTGTCCTGGGAACTGCGCGACTCCTGAAACCACGGATGCTGGTCAGACGTGTGATTCAGCACCATTTCGATGATGACTCGGATCCCCCGGCTGTGGGCGGAATCCAGAAGCTTGCGGAAATCCTCCAAGGTTCCGTAGCTGGAGTGAACGGCGTTGTAATCCGCTATATCATAACCGTCGTCGCGCAAGGGCGAAGGAAAGAATGGCATCAACCAAATCGCATTGATTCCCAGGTCTTGAAGATATGCGAGCTTCTGTTCGAGTCCTTGAAAGTCCCCGATGCCGTCGCCACTACTGTCGTAAAAAGTACGGACGTGCACTTGATAGATGATTGCGTCCTTGTACCAAAGCACATCCTGAGTCAGCGGCAACGGAAGTTCCTCCTGGCCACGATCCCTGCCGGTTCTAACAGGGCAAGAAGCAAGTTTATATAAAGTGAACAGAGTATACGATTAGCTGCGACCGGAAGTGTTCAAGCACATCCAAAGAAGGGGTGTGTCGACGTTCAGAGGACCCGATGAGGCCCTTGGGCCTTTCGAGTTTGGGTAGAACTTGGGAAAAAAACAATTGGAACCTGAGATGTCTCTGCTGGCACGGCAGGAGGCGCTTTTCCGCGTTTCCCAGGCGATTAATGTCTATCGCGAGCCGAAGCAGTTGTTTCGCGTTCTCGCCAATGAATTGCGGAAGGTAGTGGAGTTCGACTTTGTGGCTTTGTTTTTGTTTGACGAGGCGGCAAACAAAGTGCAGAACGCCGTGCTCGAGACGCTCGGCGGGCCAGGGTTCGTAATCCCCGATGATTTTCCCGCAGAAGAAACCATCACCTCCTGGGTGTACCACCGCCAGGAACCAGTACTCATATCCTCCCGAGACGAAGAGTCGCGCTTCGCCCGGATGATGGAACTCTACAAGCGCTCCGGGGTGCAGTCGGCCTGCATTCTGCCCTTGACCACGGCGTACCGGCGATTGGGCAGCCTTAGCTTCGGGGCGCGCCACGTCAACGCTTACTCTCCCCAGGATATTCGCTACCTCTCTCTGGTCGCGGAACAGGTCGCGCTGGCGGTGGACAATGCGCTGCGTGACGAGGATCAGCGCAGAGGGGAACTTTTCCTTGCCGAGGGTCAGAAGTTAAGTCACACCGGGAACTGGATGTGGAAACTCGCCAGCGGCGAGCTCCGGTGGTCGCCGGAACACTTTCGAATTCTCGGTCTCGATCCGGAGCATGATAAACCGTCCCGCACGTTGTTCTGGAGCCGAGTCCATCCCGAAGACCGGCCCTGGTTGGAAGAGGTGGTCGATCGAGCGGTTCAGGCGAAGGGAAAGTTTGAACAGGAGTACCGCATCGTTATTCCCGGGGCAACCGTGAAGAATGTCTACGGGATTGGGCGTGCCGTTGTCGATGACTCCGGGGAGCTCATCGAGTTTGTCGGAACGACGATGGACATCACCGAGCGCAAGCAGGGCGAAGAGGAGTTACGCAAACAAAAAGCTCATTTCGAAAAACTCTTCGACCTGGCGCCGGAAGCGATTGTGCTTCGGGATCTCGAGAACCGCGTACTCAGGGTGAATCTGGAATTCACCCGTTTGTTCGGTTTCTCAGCGGAGGAAGCGCTGGGCCGCAATATCAACGAACTGATCGTTCCGGATGGTTCCTCGCAGCAGTCGGAGTCACTGCGGCAGGCTCTCAAGCGTGGGGAGCGAGTCAATGCGGAACTGATTCGCAGGCGGAAAGACGGCTCCCATCTCATCGTGTCGTTTGTAGCGGACCCGGTGTCGGTGAACGGAAGCGCGCCGGAGATCTATGGAATCTATCGCGACATAACCGAACGGAAAGAGGCGGAAGAAGCCCTGAGGCGAAGTGAAGCCTATTTGTCAGAAGGGCAAAGACTCAGCCATACGGGAAGCTGGGCCCGCAGTGTTTCGACTGGCGACATTTTCTTTAGCCCGGAGAGTTTCAGAATTTTCGGCCTCGATCCCGGGACGAGGATGACACTCGAAATACTCCTAAGCCGCATTCATCCCGAGGACCGGCCTGCGATGGAGCAAACCATTCGCACCGCGACCCACGAAGCGAGCGACTTTGAGACCGATTACCGGATCATTGTGGAGAATGGATCGATCCGGCATATTCACGTATTGGGCCATCCCATCAAAAATGCCGCTGGAAACGTGGTTGAGTTTGTAGGCACGCTGATCGATGTGACCGAGCAGCACCTGTCTCGCAAGGCGTTAGAGAATGCCTTTGCGGAAATCAGTTCCCTCAAGGAGCAACTGTTTCAGGAGAATGTCGCTCTACGGCAAGAAATTGACGAAACCTCCATGTTTGAAGAGATCGTGGGGAAGAGCAGCACATTGCAGAAAGTGCTGAAGGAACTCGAAACCGTCGGGCCGACAGATTCTACCGTTCTGATCTATGGGGAAACCGGCACGGGTAAGGAATTGATCGCCCGCGCCATTCATAATCTGAGTTCGCGGCGATCGAACGCATTCGTCAAGGTGAATTGCGCCGCGATTCCTACCGGGTTGCTCGAGAGCGAACTGTTCGGGCATGAGAAAGGTGCGTTTACCGGAGCCATCTCGCAGCGCATCGGGCGCTTTGAACTGGCTCATCAGGGAACGGTATTTCTTGATGAGATCGGGGAGGTTCCTCTTGAACTGCAGCCGAAACTGCTGCGCGTGCTCCAGGAGAGAGAATTCGAACGGCTCGGAAGTTCGCGGACGCAGCGAACCGACGCGCGTTTGATCGCGGCGACGAATCGGGATCTATCAGCGCTGGTGGAGGAGCAAAAATTTCGGGCCGACCTCTACTACCGCTTAAATGTTTTTCCTCTCTATGTGCCGTCGCTGCGCGAACGCCCTGAGGATGTGCCTTTGCTGGTGCGTCATTTCGCGGAGCTGTTCAGCAGGCGGATGCGGAAATCCATCGAAACCATCCCCGCAGAAACCATGAGCGCGCTGATGCGCTATCATTGGCCGGGGAATGTTCGCGAGTTGCAGAACGTAATTGAGCGCGCGGTGATTCTCTCGACGCGCGGGGTGTTGCGCGTGCCATCCGCGGACCTCAAGCCGAGAACTGCCGCCCTAAAAAACAACGAGAACGGGAAAGCGCCCGTCCGCAAGCGGGTTTCTCCTCTGAAGCGAGAACAAGTCGTGCAAGCCCTCAAACAAGCCGATGGGCAGGTCGGAGGTTCCGGTGGCGCTGCCGCGCTTCTTGGTTTGAAGCGCACCACCCTGATCGCTCACATGAAGAAGCTTGGCATCAATCCCCGAACTGTCATAAACCACTTTTGACAGTGTCATTTTGGACGTGACACAGTGACACCGTTGGCAGTTCATCCGCTCTCCTTTCCGCAAGGCCCCATCGATCAATCAGTTGCCAGGATGTGCCGAGTCTTCTCGAGTTGGCACCCACATTGCCTCTCCTCTTTGTAAGAGTCGTTGAAGAAGAGAGGATGCAAAATGTTCAGGAAATACGCCCTCATCGGATTGGTTGGTTTTGGCGGATTGATTTCTGTAACCGCTGCCCTGGCGCAAGATGGGGCGTGGCGCATCGATTCGCAGCACTCCACGGCGCGCCTTTTTCTGGCTTTATTCAGAAATCCGGAAGCCAGCGTCGATGTTGGGGTCGCGCGAGCGAGCGGTGTGATCCTGGGCAGCGGGGCCGATAGCGCCCCATCGAATTTTGATTTCACCATCTATCCAGATAAAGCTGGATCCCCGGATTATTCCGAACCGGAGGGCAACGGGACCGGTTCGGGTTACACCGTCATCCATTTCCGATCAAGACGCGTTGCCCCCATAGGCAGCAAAGAAGCTCTTCGGGTTATGGGCGATCTGACTTTGACCTATGTGCAGCCATTTGCGACCTACGACGCCAATGAAGCCCACGCTGGCCCGGTCTACGGTCCTGCGGTCACTGACTCTGTGACTCAACCCGCAGTCTTCGAATTCCATCGGGTGACCGGTTCTAGTCGACGGCGATCAAACGTGAACAACGCGGAGTGGTGTGCTTCCAGCACCGTGAATGGCGAAGATTTTCCCGCACTCCTGAACGTCGTTTCCAGCATCCATTGGCAAACGTTTGTAGCGGATGAGAAAGGCACGATGCCATCCAACCCAGGCGAGGGCTTTTCAGGCCCGGAGTGCACGGGCACGGCGATCGAAGTTGCAGCCCGCGCGGATGTTCGTTGTGCAATGCCCTCGGTCGGCGAAGACTTCGCCGGCGAAGTGTGCACGGAAACGGCACCAACGAATAACGACACGCAAGTGCACCGCCAAGGTAGAGGAGGACAGACCCAACCTGTCCGAAACGAAGTGAAGATGCAGCTTGATCTTCAGCTCACAAGGGTGGATTCCCTGACCTCTCCGGCGTCAGTAGGCTCTGGCCAGTAGCGTGGATCGCGGGGGAATCGCCATGTTAAGGACCATGATCACCGACACGCCATTTGAGCAGAAGTGGGTCCTGCAAGGTCGGTTGTGCGGCCAGTGGGCAGCCGACCTGAAGGAAAGATGGGCGAGCACGCGGAGCTCGAGAGAGGGGCGAAAGTGCGCCATCGATCTCGAAGACGTGATTTTCGTGGATGCCCAGGGTGAAGAGGTATTGCTCGAAATGTTTACCGAAGGCGCAGTGTTCTTCGCCAGTCGAGCCTACATGAAACACATATTGCAGTCGTTCGACGAGCCGAATTCAGCCTGGAGAGCCGAGTAGTCATTCGCAGGCCGTAAAGTTCACGGTCGCAAGGAGTGCTGTCAATGTGGATTGTTCGCGTTGCGTTGGATCGGCCGTACACATTCATCGTTCTGGCGTTGCTGATTCTCTTGCTCAGCCCAGTAATCATCCTGCGCACGCCAACCGACATTTTCCCCAATATCAACATTCCCGTGGTTGCCGTTGCTTGGCAGTACACCGGTCTGAACCCGGAGGAACTGGAAGGCAGGCTCACCAGTGTCTATGAGCGAGTGCTGACGACGACGGTTGACAACATCGAGCACATCGAATCGACGACGGTAAACGGCGAGGCGATTGTGAAAATCTTCCTGCAGCCCAGTGCAAGCCTCGATACTGCCAACGCCCAGGTGACGGCAATTTCTCAGGCCGTCTTGCGTCAGCTGCCACCGGGAACCTTGCCGCCGCTAATCATTAATTACAGCGCTTCCAGCGTACCGATTCTACAACTCGGGCTCAGCGGCCAGGGCCTCTCCGAGCAGCAACTGAACGATATGGGCCAGAACTTCGTGAGACCGCAACTGGTGACGGTTCCGGGAGCGGTCATTCCTTGGCCGTATGGCGGAAAACAGCGTCAAGTAATGATCGACCTGAACCAGAACCTACTTCAGTCGAAGGGCCTTTCTCCACAAGACGTCCTCAGTGCGCTGACCGATCAGAATCTTGTGCTGCCGGGGGGCACGGCGAAGATCGGCGAGTTCGAGGACGACGTGCGGGTGAATTCCAGTCCCAGGACGGTCGCCGAACTCAACGAGCTTCCGATCAAGCAAGTCGGAAGCACTACTGTGTATCTGCGCGATGTTGCCAACATTCGTGACGGTTTTGCTCCCCAGACCAACATCGTCCGTCAGGACGGGCATCGCGGAGTGTTGCTGAGCATCATGAAGGCAGGCACAGCATCGACCATCAGTGTCGTACAAGAAGTCCGTAATCTGTTGCCTCGGGTTGCCCAGACGCTTCCCCCTGAGCTCAAAATGCAGGCGCTCGCCGACCAGTCGATCTTCGTGAAGTCCGCTGTCAGCGGGGTAATCCGCGAGGCCCTGATTGCCGCTTGTCTGACCGCTCTGATGATCCTGCTCTTTCTCGGAAGCTGGCGCAGCACGCTCATCATCGCGGTTTCGATTCCGTTGTCGATTCTGACGTCCGTAATTTTGCTGAGCCTATTGGGTCAAACCATCAACATTATGACGCTTGGCGGGCTGGCTCTTGCGGTCGGCATTCTGGTGGACGACGCAACCGTCGAGGTCGAGAACATAAATCGAAATCGAGAACGGGAACCAGACAAAAGCTTGAGAGAAATTATTCTCGACAGCGCGTCGCAAATCGCCGTCCCGGCCCTGGTTTCCACGCTTTGCATTTGCATTGTGTTCTTGCCGATGTTTTTTCTCGCTGGCGTTTCCAAGTTTCTCTTCGTGCCTCTTGCAGAAGCAGTTGCTTTTGCGATGCTAGCGTCCTACTTCTTCTCCCGCACAATTGTTCCGACCATGGCGATGTATCTATTGAGGGGGGACGGTCCCAGCCATCAAAAGCCTTCCTTCTTTGCGCGTTTTCAGCAGAATTTCGAAAAATTCTTCGAGCGGCTTCGCTTGTCGTACCAATTGTTCCTTACTACGGCCGTGCATCGGAGAGCGATTTTAATTCCTGCATTTCTGTCCGCCTGCCTTGCGGTTTTTCTGCTCGTTCCCTGGCTGGGTCAAAACTTCTTTCCCGCCAGCGATAACGGGCAATTCATTCTGCACATGCGAGTGAAGAGTGGAACGCGCATTGAAGAAACCGCCAGGCTTGCCGATCTGGTCGAGGCGGCCATCCGAAAGCAAATTCCGGCCCAAGAGATCGATAACATCCTCGATAACATTGGACTGCCTTACAGCACGATCAACTACATGCACGCGACTTCCGGCCTGATCGGCGCCGGCGACGCCGACATCATGGTGTCCCTCAAAGAAAAACACCATCCGACGGCAGATTACATTCGAGAACTGCGGCGCACTTTACCTCGGGACTTTCCTGGAAGCACGTTTTATTTCCTTCCGGCGGACATGGTCACGCAGGTTCTGAATTTCGGATTGCCAGCACCGATCGACATTCAGATTGACGGAAATGATATTGAGGGTAATCGCCAAGTAGCCGAGAAAATGCTCGCCGAACTCCGACAGGTTCCGGGGCTTACCGACCTGCGCATCCAGCAGCCGTTCGATTATCCCACCTATGACATCAATGTAAACCGCACAAAGGCCGCGCAAGGCGGGCTGACCGAACGGAACGTCGCGACTAGTGTGCTGAATTCATTGAGTGGAAGCTTTCAGATTACGCCAATGTTCTTCTTGAACTGGAAGAACGGTGTGAACTACAACCTGGTTGCCCAGACCCCGCAATACCGGGTCGAGTCCCTACAGGATCTGCAGAACACGCCGCTCACCGCCGCGTCGTCGCGTCCGGGAATCCTGGCAGATGTGGCTTCGATCCAACGGTCCACCGAGATGGAAGCCATCAGCCACTACAATATCCGCCGCATCATAGAAATCTATGGCGCGGTTGAGGATCGCGATCTGGGATCGGCCGGGCGTGACATCAGTCGTATCGTCGACGCCAGTCGAAAATCGCTGCCGCGGGGAAGCTTCGTCACCATTCGGGGACAGATCCAGACTATGCGGAGTTCCTACATCGGACTGTTAGGGGGCCTGCTGTTCTCGATCGTGCTGGTTTACTTCCTGATCGTGGTGAATTTTCAATCATGGCTGGATCCCTTCATCATTATTACCGCGCTGCCGGCTGCGCTGGCGGGAATTGTCCTTTTTCTGTTCGTCTCCCATACAACGCTCAGCGTGCCGGCGTTAATGGGAGCCATCATGTGCATGGGGGTGGCGACCTCGAACAGCATTCTGGTTGTCTCTTTTGCCAACGAACGCCTGCTGCATCACGGAGACCCGATCGAAGCGGCAATCGAGGCAGGATACACACGCTTTCGTCCCGTCTTGATGACGGCGCTCGCCATGATCATCGGCATGATCCCCATGGCCCTCGGCCTCGGAGACGGAGGCGAGCAGAACGCGCCCCTCGGGCGCGCCGTAATCGGTGGATTGCTTTGTGCCACGGTGGCCACGCTGGTCTTTGTTCCGGCGGTCTTCAGTCTGTTGCATCAAAAACGTTCGGAATCCGATCCCACCGTGCCGGCCGAAAGGGAAGGACAACCAACTTATGTTTAAGGGGGATGCGCCAGTGAAATCCGAGGAGAAGAATACGGTTGAGCTAGGAACAACAGAAGCAGCCGAAACCAGGCCTGCGGCTGCTCCGGAACCGAAGCCCTCACCGCCGCGACTTCCGAGGGGTGTCCTCGTCCTTCTGGCCGCAACCGCGGTCGTGCTCGCGGTTGTGGTGGTCTTTGGCATCCATTCCCGAGTGGCAGCCGAAGCGCGCCTGGAGCGAATAACCGACCAGGCAGCAATTCCGAGCGTGAACGTAATCCATCCGCAACTTGGAAATCGCGCCCAAGAACTGGTGCTGCCGGGCAATACCCAGGCGTTTATCGATTCTCCTATCTATGCCCGGACCAACGGCTATCTCAAACGGTGGTACGTCGACATCGGGGCGCGGGTTAGCAAAGGACAATTGCTGGCGGAGATTGAAACTCCGGAGCTCGATCAGCAGCTGCGGCAAGCACAGGCCGAACTGGC
>Ga0265762_1000052_pt1 | contig 14393 bp, 10 predicted proteins | sample NZIome_4_FD_200870 | JGI IMG/M metagenome (GOLD analysis project Ga0265762, IMG submission 200870) | Metatranscriptome of rhizosphere microbial communities from Maridalen valley, Oslo, Norway - NZI4 (Metagenome Metatranscriptome) | ecosystem: Host-associated > Plants > Roots > Rhizosphere > Soil...
GTGGACTTGCCAGAGGTCGAGATGATCGGTCTGCAGGCGGCGCAGGGATTCCTCCAGCATGCGCAGGGCAATTTTTTTATCGCGGCCGTGGGTGCAGACTTTGGTCATGACGAACGCCTGATCGCGCTTCCCCTTCAGCGCCTTGCCGACGCGGTCTTCACTGAGGCCGTCGTGATATTCCCAGGCGTTGTCGAAAAATGTGACGCCGTGGTCGAAGGCTTTGGCGACGATTTCCATCGCCGCCTGTTCGGTTTCGGCGGAGCCGAGATGGTAGCCGCCGAGTCCCATGGCAGAGACCTGGACGCCGGTGCGGCCCAGCGGCTTTTTCGGTACCTGCCCTTCGGGGATCTGCTGTGATGGATCGGATGGTTGCTGCGCCATGCTGCCTCCCGGTAGGAGCGGAGCCGCGCCGAGGACGGCCGCTCCTTTGATAAAACTTCGGCGATTCCATTCGAACATCGAAACCACGTCGCTCTCCTAAAATTGCTTTTCCGGCCAGGGGTGACCGGTATTTTCCGGAGTCCCGAGCATGTCCTTGACTTCGGATTGCTGCGTGTCGAGCGGAAAGCCGTGAGCGAGGCGGGCTTCGGGATTATCGAACTTAAGCGACAACTTGTAGAGTTCGTACCGGCCATCGCTGGCGTCCGGCTTGCACCGATCGCGGAGGGCATTCATTTCCGATTCCGTCATGGGTGTAAAGTTCTGCGCGATCTGCAGATTCTGGTGGAGCACGTCGAGGCTGTCGATGCCGGTAATGGTTGTGGTAACCCCGGGAAGGCTCATGGCGTAACGCAAAGATTCTTCCGCGGTGATGACGCCGTGTTTGATGGCGTCGCCGTGACCGCTCAACGGCTTCATGCCGAGGACGGCGATACCGCGCTTGAGAAGTTCGGGAAGCACCTGCCTTTCGAAGCTTCTGGTGAAGGTGGCATCGAAAGCGTTCAACGGCATCTGCACGGCGTCGAAGGGAAAGCCGGTATTCAGCATGGCGAGATGAACTTTGGGATTCTGATGGCCGGTGAATCCGACAAAGCGGACTTTGCCGTCTTTCTTGGCTTTCTCCAAAGCTTCGGCTGCGCCGTTCTTGCGAATGAACAGCTCCGCGTCATTATCAAAGGCCATGCCATGAACCTGCCAGAGGTCGAGGTGGTCGGTTTGCAGCCGGCGCAGGGATTGTTCGAGCATCTGCAAAGCCAGACTGCCATCGCGGCCGTGAGGACAGGTTTTCGACATCAGAAAAACTTTGTCGCGGCGGCCTTTTAAGCCTGCGCCCATCCAGACCTCGGTTTTTCCGCGGCGATACTCCCAGCAGTTGTCGTAGAACGTGATTCCGCCATCGACGGCCTGATGGACGATCTCGACCGCGGTGTTTGCGTCGGGAGCTTCGCCGAGATGATGGCCGCCGAAGCCGAGGGCAGAGACTTTGGCGTCGGCCCGGCCGAATTTTCGTATCGGAACGGTTCCCCTGGAAGTTTGCGGCACAGCTCCACCTCTGGCTGCATAAAGATGCAGACGAGGAAAACTGGGTTGCGGAGAAAACTTTGGCTTCAGGCGGCCAGGGTCCTGGGGTGGACCAGGCTGCGGTAAAGATCGAGATAGTTATCGATCATGCGCTGAGCAGTGAAGCGTTCCCGAGCGCGGGCGAAGGCGCGATCGGCATAGGCCTGGCGCAGGGGACGGTCGGCATCCAACTGGCGGAGGATTGAGGCAAGGCTGCCGGCGTTGTTGGTGCGAAAGTAGAGCGCGGCATCGCCCCAGACTTCGCGGAAGCTGGGAATGTCATTGGCGACGATGGCGCAGCGGGAGAAAGCGGCGTCGAGGGCAGCCATGCCCAGAGGTTCATACCGGGGAGTGGCGGCGTAGACGGCGGCGCGGCTGTACAGGGAGCGGAGTTGAGCTTCGGTCTGAGGGCCGCGAATGGCGACGCTGGCTTCGGCCGTCGCGACTTTTACGTCGGCACGGATGGGAACGCGCGGGACCGGCACAGTTTGCTCCGCACCGACGATGCACACGGGGAAGGGATGAGCGTGCTGGGTGAGGAGGAAGACCTGCTTGCAGGCATCGACGAGCCGGCCAACAGAAAGTACGGAGTCGTCCTTGCTGATGTAGGGATTGAAGAAGATGGGATTGCGTCCCGGATAGATGATCGCTTCGCGGCGAGGCTCGGTGTAGGTGGAGCGGAGAGCATCGAGCATCCAGACGGAGGGGGCGATCACCGCATCGGCGGCCGAGATGCCGCGAACGACGGTCTCGCGATACCACTTGAGCCAAGGCGTGGAGCGCGGCGTACAGCCTTGAACAGCCTGGCTCCAGGTAATGAGATCGCCGTGGGCCATGATCACCCGCGGCACCTCGACCGGAAGATCGCCGTGACAGAATTGATGCAGCTGAAGCAGGTCGGGACGAACCTCGCGCACCAGGGTGGCGAGGAACCCCGAGGAATCGGAAAGATCCTGCGGGGCCTCGTCCATCCACTCCAGGCGAAAAGCAGTGGAACGATACTCGAGCCCGTGAAGATGGTCCATCCAGGCAATCTGATCGGGCAGGGGAATGTCGCCGAAGGTGACCAGCGTGACCCGCACGCCACGCGTGACCAGTCCGGTGACCAGTTCGCGCGCGTAGGTCCAGGAGCCGGACATGGTATCGGCAGTGACGAGAACGTGCAAAGCGCCTCCGGGGAGCATGCGGGAGGCCGCGGTGGAAGCGGCGCCCAGCGAGTCGCGCTCGCCTATTCTAATGCGAATCAGGGTGACGCGTCGAAGAATTCTTGCCAGGCTCAGGTCTCGCTCCCAGCCGCGATGCCAGCCGGTCGCTTGCGTCGCCCCAGTATTCGCGGAGCCAACGATTCATAGGCTCCGAGTAGAACCGGGCCACCAGTTCGCCTGAAAAACCCGATGCCAGGACGACGGCGATGAATAGGACGGGCACCGCCCGCATGGGTTTACCAGCTATGACGAAGAGACCAAAGAAGGCGAAAACTATAAACATGTGAGTCAGATATACCTCGTAGCTTCGCTGACCCAATTTCACGAGAGGGCGGAGCGTAGAGGGACACGTCCAGTTCGCCTGCGATACGGAAGCCATGACCAAGCAGGTGCCGACGGCGAGGATGGTCATATTGAGGCCGTTTGTGCCGAGGCCCCAGGCGGCGGCTTGGAGGGAGAAACCCAGGCTGAAAATCAGAATGGCTGCGCCAACCACGCGAAGAACCGAGAGCCGGGGACGGGTAAACTGTTTCCCGGAAACAACTAACCCTGTAAGGCAACCGAGGGCGATCGCATCCATGCCTCCGAGGTAGGAATATTCCCGCCAGATCTCGTTGTTATGCGCGAGGGTTGTGCGGGCAAACGGCCCGAGTACAACAAAGATCAGAAAAAGTGCGATAAGCAGCTTCCCTCGACCGAAGAGACGGCAAACGGGAGGGAAGAAGAGATAGAACATCTCTTCTACAGAGAGGGACCACAGGATGTCCCAACTGCCCGGAAGATACCCTCGGCGAGCCTCCAGGACGTTGACGTGGAAGGTGAATGCGGCCAGGAGCGCTCGGCCAAGGCCGCCTGTCTCCGGCAAGACAATGAAATGTTTTACCCGCGCTAGATGGAGGAAGGTGAGCACCGCAATCAAGAGGACAAACAATGGTGCAATGCGGGCAAAGCGAAGCAGGTAAAAGTCTCGCAGGTTGACACGGGAAAGCGAACTCCAGCGCCGGAGCGTAGTCGAAGTAATGAGAAAGCCGGAGACCGCGAAGAAAATCTGAACGCCGGACTGACCGTTCCAAACCAGCGAGGAGACCAGTTGGTCCGGGAGGCCTTGGGTGTAATCCACATGGGCCTGCATAAGTCGTATGTTGACGTGGTTCATCAACACGAAGAAGATCGCAAGGCCGCGAAGCACATCGACGCCCTCAAGCCGCGTCCAGCTGGGCGCAGGTCTGGGTGGGCTGGACGGCATTTCTTATTATGCAGGAAGGGCGGAGGATTGGGTCGTGAAGCGCTGCGATCGATGGTCATTGGAACCGCTGGGATCCTGGCAGACGGACAGCGGGCTCGGATGGAGACCGGCAGATCGGCTGACGCCTAACCGTTGCCACATTTCGCGCTCCAGATTATCTACGGGGAGGATTTTTTTCCGCGGCCGGCGCGGGAATGCGGGGAACGGCCATCACCAGTTCATAACAGAGCGACATTGCGAGGTCACACGTCACTCCAGGCGGGAACCGGGCCGGGGAAAACAGGCGAAGGGATCTTGATTGTGCAGCTTAAGCAGCGAGGGAAGAGACATTTCGAAAGCTGATGCTAGGCCAATCATTCGCTCGAAGCACTGTTGTCTTTCGCAATCGAATTGGGACCGGTGAGTGAGACAGGGGCCGTGAGCCGGAAGGTCAGGCGACGTCCTTTTTGCACCCAGAAGCCCCTCGATCCTGCGTTTGAACGGTCGGCGACGGACGCAACCAGCGGCTCGAGCGTTCCTTTGGCGAACAGACTGGAAGTCTGGAGTCCGAGCTTGGTGCCATCGACGGTGACGGTCCTTAAAGTTAGGCGGAGAAATCCCGGATCTGGGCTCAACCCGGGGCGATCGACCGCCAGCTGGGCGGACTGAACGCAGCCACCGACGGGCGTACCCCGTTCAATGGTTGTCTCTCCGTCCACGGTGACCGGCTCGGCCAGCGAGGCTGAGAATGTGTCGCCCGCACGGACTAACGAGATGGGCAGAGAGCTATCCAGGCGGACCGTGATGAGGGTTCCGGCTGGCAGACTGTGTGCAGTGGAATGCGATCCAGCTCGAAAGGGCGTACTGCTGTTGCTCACCGGGCGATCCGCGGGCACCGCCGGGTGAGCGCTGTCGTCGGCCGCATGATCGGGATTTGGATGGAAGGGGAGATCCTGCTGAGCGGGCGGAGCGGTGCTGATCGGCATCTGGCCAGGTCCATCAGGACCCCCGCATCCCAGGTTGATACCGATTCCAAGGCAGAGCGCAAGCACCATGGATCGGAACTTGCAACGATCGCGGCCTTGGTGGTTCTGCATACAGATTATGGTTGCTCGATCCTCCAGCGCTGGGTAGTGGCAAGTGAAATACCAGATCAGGGTTATAAGAATCAGGCAGATACGCGCGCGGTCGGGCGGGCATGTGTAGAAGTTGCCTTCCATCATGCAAAAAAAATCGCGGAGAGCATTTTAGGCTCTCCGCGAACTGACTGCGACCCTAACCGAAAGACTAGTTGGTTCCGCCTCCAACAGAAGCGCTGTGCGATTCGTTTTCCGGCTGAGCGATCACGCCGTCAAACGGAGTCGCTGCGACGTAACGGCCGTGCACGACGCTGATGTGGCGCAACGGGAAACCTGAATCCGGTCCACGCTGCCAGGTGCTGCCGCCGTCCGTGCTCTCGAACACAACGCCGGTCTGGCCGCTGGTGGCGAGCAGACGTTTGTGGCTGCCATCATAGGCCACAGAGGTTATGTCCTTATCGGGCAAACCGTTGACCAGGTGGTTCCAGCTCTTGCCGGAATCCGCACTGTGGAAAGCACCTTCGCGGGTAGCCACAAAGACCTGTCCGTCTGGCGCTACGGTCACGCTACGAATGTTGACCGGATACGAAGCCAGCCGCGCAGACTGCCAGGCTCCTCCTGAGTCCTGAGAAACCAGCACCGAGGAGCGGGTGGCGGCGACCACCAGATCATCCTGCGATTGCACAGAAACAAAGTCTTTCTCTCCGGCAACCGGGCCACCGACCCACACTTTGCCGTGATCTTTGCTGGCAAACAGTCCCGAGGAAGTTGCCGCGAACCAACGGGTTGATCCCAGATCGGCATCGCTCACCCGGCCCTCAAGAATGGAATGTGCGCGGGTGGTGGAGCTCACAGTACGTTTCTTGCCGCTCTTGAGAGTCACCGTGTGCGAAACCGTCTTCGAAATCATGACGTCGTTGATGGGATGCCAGGTCGAAGTACCTTCGGCCAGTTCAAAGACCCCCTTGTTCGTGCCGGCGATCAGAGTTCCGTTGCTGGCTTGCTTCAGAGTGAATACATCCCGGCCGTCCAGGCCCGAGCTGTGCTGCTTCCAGCTTTGTCCGCCATCGTGGCTAAAGAACACGCCGCCGAATTCGCGGTCGTTGACCAAGCCGATGTACAGGGTGTTCGGTTCCTTGCTATCAGCCAGAATCGCACTCACATAACGGTGGGCATATCCGTGGTTCGAGGAAGTGAAAGTCGCCGTGGCATCGTCGCTGGCGAGCACGCCACTGCGATCGGTTGCGAGCAACACACGCTGCGCGTTGCGGGGATCGAGCAGCACATCATTCACTACCAACTCGGGGCTGCTCGCGAGCTTCCAGTTCTTACCTTCATCGATGCTCTTCCATAAACCTTGGGTAGTACCGGCATAAACGATCGCCGGATTGCTGGGATCCTGCCGCAGCACGCGGGTTCGGCGCGCGGTGAAGGGAATGCCTTTAATCTTCTCGAACTGGTCGCCGCCGCTGACGCTCTTATAAATGCCGGAGCAGGCGCTGGCGAAAACCTCAGAAGGATTGGCCGAGCTGACGATGATCGAGAAAACGTCGGAGTCATCGATCATGCCCTTATTGATGTGCTGCCAGTTCGCGCCACCGTCGCTGGTCTTCCACGCGAGGTGCCAGGTTCCAGCATAAACAACGTTAGGATCCTGGGGATCGACAGCGATGGATTCGATGTTCTTGACGATACCGTCATTGGGCGAAATGCGCTGCCAATTGTTGCCGCCATCGTTGCTGCGGTAGACGCCGTCGAGCGCGCCAGCCACGATCACTTTGTGATCGGAAACCGAGATTGCCATGGCGCGTACCGACTTGCCGTGCATATCCGCGAGAACGTCCCAGTCCTTGCCGCCGTTGTGGGTGCGGAAAATGTCGCCGGCATTCTGATCCTGTACGCTCCAGGCGGAAACGAAAATATCCTTGGAGTTCTGTGGATCGTAGGCGATGTGATCGAGCACATAATCGTCGCCGCTGCCCAGTTTGGCAAATCTTGCCCAGCTGTGGCCGGAATCGTCGGAGACGAAAAGCACCCCGGTGCTGGTACCGAGCAGGATGCGGTTCGGATTCTGCGGGTCATAGGCCAGGCTGCGGACGTCGCCGCCGTCGGGACCCAGAATCGTCCATTGATGACTCCCGGCCGCCGCGTAGACCGACGCTAACATCAACACCGCCAACAGCTTAAGGCAAGCAGATTTCATAAGATTCTTAGCCCCAAATCGGAGAGAGTTAGATGCGAAAACTAGACTGACAGGCGAAACCGCCCCCAGGCAAGTTACTGAAGGCCACGCATAAGAAAGGCCGGTCGCATTTCGACGACCGGCCCTTTCCCTGGTACCGAGATTACTGCGCTTTCTTGGCAGCTCTCCTGGCCACCGGCTTGGGATGATCCGGAATCGCCTTTATTTTGGATTCATCCACGGGTTCCGTGCCGGTCGAGTCGAAGGTCGCGCCCGAGGGCACAATCCAGTACTCGGCGGTCTTGGTGCCACCGCTGCCGGTGCGCACTTCGATGCGGCTCGGATCGATTCCCTGCTTGGCCTCGCCTTCCGTCAGATAGAACTTGGAATCGACGGAACGTTCCGCCGCCAGATTCTTCCGTTTCTCGGTGGGCTCCGCATTGCCGACGATCACGAGCTTGCTGTCGGGATTCTGCTGCAGGTTCTTGGCTACGTCATCCAAGATCGCCTTGCAGGTGTTGTCCACGCGCCAGGGCTTCTTCTCGTTGGGGAAGTCGCATTGGCTCAGCTTGGCGGCCTTCGGTGGTGGTGGGGGCGGATTTTCAACCGTCGCTTGGGTCGACGCTTGTCCCGTCAGGCCACGCGAATCCGTACAAGTAGCGCTGATCGTGATGGTTCCTGGCGCTACTCCATCGGTTGAGAGGGTCGCCGTATTGCCGCTTCCAGAAACCGTTCCGCTGCTGGCGGTCCAGTTGGAGACGGTAACCGGAGCGCTATCCGGACTGGTGCAAGTGCAGGTCACGGTCACGCTTGCACCGGCCTGAATGTTCGACGGACTGGCCGAGCAACTCATGGTCGGCGGGTTTTTGGGCGGCAGCGGCTTGATGGTGTAGCTGGCCGTGCAGCTTGCCTCGTTGTTGTTCTTCATTTTTGGATCCGTCACGTGAGCCGTGACGGTGTAGCTGCCGGGAGCAGTGTTGGCGGTGTCGATCTGTGCAGTTGTGTCCTTGCCGGTGACCTGGCCCCCGTTGCCGGTCCAGGCATAAGTGACCGTGTGCTTGGGGTTGAAGTTACTGGCGCTAACCGTGGCGGTGATGGGCTCACCCACCATGACCTCCGTCGGCTGCACCGAGCAACTCGCAGCCGGCGCTACCGCCGGCGCGCCGCCCCAACTGAAAACCAGACCAGTGCGCAAGCGGACGCCTTCAAACGAAGGACGCGCCAGGTCGGGAAAATCCTCGGAAGCGAAGCTGTTATAGTTGTGTCGCGCCCAAACATAGTCGGCTTCAAACAAACGAAACGCGAGCCACTTCTTGATGGGCAAATCCATGCCGCCGCCCAGAATAGCTCCAATGCCGTTTCCCGCATTGAGGCCGTTGATCGAGAGGCGGTTTAAGCTGACCAGGGTGTGCAAGAAATAATTTGCACCGTCCGTGCGCCAGATGAAACGGGGACCAATCGATCCGGTGGTTTCGTAGTTGCTGCTTCCCCAGTTATGACCAAGATCAAATTCGAGGCCCCAGTGGGGATCGAAGTTGTAAGTGAGGGCGGCACCGAATCCGGCAGACATGTCGGGAACATTCAATCCGCTTGGATTGTTGTAATCACCGAACGGAGCGGGCACCGTGCCACCCGGGTGCAGCCATTGGTATCCGGCAAACAAATCCCATTTAGGGTTCGAGTCGCTCTGGGCAAACGCAGCGCTCGAGAGCAGTGATACCGCAAAAACCACGAGCAGGCCGATCACCGAGCGGCCCTTGCTGAACTTCGAACAAAGTAACATTCTTTCCTCCATAATGACGTCGATCCAGGGTTCACCGGCGCTTAGGGTCCGACGGCCGCGTTAAGAAAACATTCCAACAGTTACTGGCTGTCAGTAGCTGTAAGTTCGGACTCCTATTTTGGGAACCCGCAATTCTAACCTACGGCAATCTCAAAATTAAAGAGCGATTTGCCGTTAACCCTCAGATTTTTCAATCCTCTGAGGCTCGATCTTCGTCTCAAATTGACATGCATATGGGGCGGGCTGGCTGCAGTCTAGTCGGGCCCAGCAACGCAGGCGCGGCCTTCCCAGACCTTGCTCGACACGAAGCTGCCCGCGTATGGTTGTAGTCTCGGTGCCCAGGATTATCCGATGGTGGCCACCGAAGAAGCGGGCAAAAAGCAAGGGATGAGCCAGAAGATACTGATTGTTGAAGATGAAGAGAACGAGCGCACAGGCCTGGCGGAGTTAGTCACGTCCTGGGGCTACCGCACCGAAACTGCCGGCGATGGGGTTGAAGGGCTCGAAAAAGCGGGGCAGTGGACGCCATCGATCGTGATTACCGACCTGAAGATGCCCCGTATGGGCGGTCTTGAGCTCCTCGAACGGCTGGCCGACGAAACGCAGCACATGGCCGTGATCGTGGTCACGGCGCAAGGCACCATCGACAGCGCAGTTCAGGCGATGCGCATGGGGGCATACGATTACATCACCAAGCCGATCGACACCCAGCGCTTGCGCACGATGCTGCAAAACGCGTCCGCTCTGGTGGGTATCCGCACCGAACTCGAGAGCACCCGCCGCAAGCTGCGGGACGCGGGTTCTTTGGGGCACCTGCGGGGGACGTCGCGCAAGATGCAGGAAATCTTCCGGCTGATCGAACTGGTGGCCCCGAGTACCGCGTCGGTATTGATCACGGGGGCAAGCGGCACCGGTAAAGAACTGGTGGCACGCACGATTCACCAACTGAGTCCGCGCCGGGAGCGCCCTTTCGTCGCCATCAACTGTGCCGCCATTCCAGAGACGCTGATCGAGAGCGAAATCTTCGGACATGAAAAGGGTGCTTTCACGGGAGCTCTGGAGCGGCGCACGGGATGCTTCGAACTGGCCGAAGGGGGAACGATTTTGCTGGACGAAATCGGCGAAATGCCCGTGGCCACGCAAGCGAAGCTACTGCGCGTGCTGGAGGACCATAAGCTGCGGCGTCTGGGCAGTAAGGTGGAAACATCGGTGGATGTGCGCGTCCTGGCGGCCACGAACAAAGTTCCCGACGATGCGGTTGCCTCGGGAGAATTGCGCAGCGATCTTTATTACCGGCTGAATGTGTTCAACATTCACATGCCTCCGCTGCGCGAACATAAGGAAGATATTGCGGATCTGGTTCAGCTTCTGGTTTCGGAAATGAGCACCAAGCATGACCGCAAAGTTGCCACCGTCAGCGAAGCGGTGCTGAATTTGTTCAACAACTATACCTGGCCGGGAAATGTCCGCGAGTTGCGCAATACGATCGAGAGGGCGGTGATCGTTTGCGACAACGGCATGATTGAAACCAAGCACTTGCCGCCCGGATTCGGCCACGCCATCCTGCGCACCAGCGCCAATGATCCGGATGCGATCCGTTTGGGGGTGGGGACCACGGTGGGTGAGGCGGAGAAAATGTTGATCCTCAAAACCCTGGAATCGACCAGCAATAATAAGACGAAGGCCGCGGAAATCCTGGGCATTAGCTTGAAAACTCTTCATAATAAGCTTAAGGAATACGGCAGCGCCACCGCAGACACGGAGCCGGTGAAAGAGGAAGTGGAGCGCAGTGGCCAGTAATCTGTGGTCCGTTTCCTCGAAGAAGCCTAAACTTTCAGCTTCGCGCCGCCGCTTGCTTGGATCGACTGGCCACTGATCCCTAACCACCGGCTACTGTTTTCGTTATGCGACGTAAAGTCACAATCGTGCTCGCCATTACCTTCATGGTCGCCGTGATCGTGACCATCTCCTCGTATCTTTACGTCTCGCAGTTTCTGCGCCAGAGCATCAATAACACCTACGACAGCAGCTACCGGCTTACGCAGCAGCTCGCCTACTTCGCCGAAAACGATCTGCCCGATCTGAGCAGCACGCGCATTGACACCGATGATCCAGCGGCGGTGAGGCGCGCGCTCGCCGAATATCTGCCGATGGATACGAACCTGCTGAACAATCTTGAATCGGATACTTCGGGTTGGCCTTACATTTATGACGCGTCCGTGGTCGACGCCAATGGGAAAGCATTGCTGCATTCGAATTCCCAGCTGATGGGCAAGCAAATTCCGCCGCGAGCGGACTTTCGAAACGTCACCACGGCTCGCTTCCGCGAACAACTTCGTTTGGTGTACCAACCCACCGCGGTCTACGACGTGAGTTACCCGCTGCTGCTCAACGGAGAACCTTTTGGCACGATCCGCATCGGCGTCTCCACGGTCCTGCTGAAGGACGAACTCGAGCCCCGCCTGATGCGTGCCCTTTATTTCTCGATTGCGGCGATTTTTGCCTCGCTGTTGCTGGCGGCGATGATCTCGAATGTGGCGCTGGGCCCGTTGCGGGAGATCAGCCGCAACCTCGACAGCGTCAGCCTGGGAACCAGTGAGGCGCTTTCGGGAAAGGAATCGGAACATGACGAATTCGGGCTGGTCACGCTGAAGATCGCCAACCTGGGGCGGCAGATGCGGGACACCAAAGAAATTTTTTCCGCGCTGAAAGACAACGTGGATCAGCTCATGTCCAAGCTGCAGGATGGCTTGATGCTGTTCACGCGCGACTCCCGCGTGGTGCTGGTGAGTGCGCCCGTCGAGCGCTTCCTCGGCCGGCCTCGCCAAGAATTGCTCGGCCGAACGGCGGACCAAATTTTTTCCCGCGATCTGCCCCTGGGATCGATGGTGCTCGATGCCTTCGATCGCAAGCGTCCGCTCTCGCAACGCGAATTCATCGCGGCCGCGGGTAGACGGGTGCAGGTATCGATGGATTTTGTGCAGGAGAAGGGCACGCACATTGGCGCGTTGCTCACCATGCGCGATGCGGAATCGGTGCGGCGCATCGGAGACGAGATTGAGATGTCGCGGCGGCTCTCGGCTAGCGGACGGGTTACGGGCGGCGTGGCCCATGAAGTCAAGAATCCCATCAATGCCATCGTGCTCCACTTACAACTCCTGCAGAACAAGCTGTCGCAGCTCGATCCCGACACCCGCCGCCACATGGACATTATCGGGAGCGAGATTCAGAGGCTCGATCGGGTGGTGCAAACCCTGGTCGATTTCATGCGCGCCCGCGAGTTGCATCTGGTGGAAATAGACTTTCGCCGTTTGCTCGACGACGTCGCGCTGCTTGCCGCTCCCGACGCGGCGCAACATGGTGTCGAGATCCGGCGCGAAAGGTGGCGGGAACCGTTGCTGGTCAAGGCAGACCTCGACCTGATGAAACAGGCGCTGCTGAATGTCGTACTCAATGGGGTGCAGGCCATGCCCCAAGGGGGCCCGCTGACGATTTCCGCGCACCGTGATGGCAATGCCGTGGTCGCCGAGATTTGCGATCGCGGCGTCGGCATCGCACAGGATATGCACGAAAAGGTGTTCGAGCTTTACTTCACCACCAAAAAAGACGGCACGGGCGTTGGACTGGCGCAGACCTACCAGATTCTGAACTGGCATCATGGATCAGTAGAATTTGAGTCGGCGGAGGGCGAGGGTACAACGTTCCGCTTCCGGATTCCTCTGGCTGATTCCAATCATGAGTCCGATCACGAAGCCCCGGATCAGCTTGAAGCCGAGATGACGAAACCGAGAACTTGATTCTTCGTGGCCGCGCCGAGGCGTAAAATGGGGGTATTTTCACGGTGCTTGGGATTGAATCATGACTCTGGCCGCAGTCCTCGTAGTTTGTCTAGCAAGTCTGTTTCCCGTTGGCATGCCCGCAGCGCCTGCTCAAGCTCAGAACAGCGCGTCCGCGTCTCCGTCCCAAGCACCGGCTCCGGCGCCCGCCGCGGCCTCACCCTCCGGCCCAGCGCAGAGTTCCCCGAACCCAGGCAAAACTTCTTCCAAGCCACACCAGCGTCCCAATAAAGTAGCTACTCCAGATTGCTCAAATTCGAGCAGCGCGCCGAACCAGCCTGGGACCGCCAATCCGGCCAATGCATCGAACGCCGGGTCGACGACAAAGACGGCTGGCGATGCCAACCGGCCGAGTGCGACTGATGCCGGCTCGGCCGCGGTGAAACCCTGCGCACCGCCCGTCGTGGTTATCAAGAACGGAGGATCGAGCGAGCCCACGGTGCAGCTGAAAGGGGACGTCACAGCGGAACAGGCATCGGAACAGCGCTCCACCACTGAACAACTCGCCGCGGCAACCGAGGAGAACCTGAAGAAGGTTGCGGAGCGTCAACTCGGTTCGAGTCAGCAAGAAGTGGTGAATCAGATTAAGGACTTCCTGGAACAATCCAAGAAAGCCATCGCCGCCGGCGACCTGGAGCGTGGCCGGAATCTCGCCATGAAGGCACGCCTGCTCTCCGACGAGTTATTGAAACCTTGAAGAGAAACTAAGCTGATTCTCAGTCGGCGAGATCTTCACCGACGGGGATTCGCCGCAGCGCGATACTGGAGCATCCATTCGTACAAGTCCTTCCGCGCCCATACTGTCGGTCCAATCCCATGGCCCATATCCGGTAAAACCGTGAACCGGGGGTCTCCGCCCGCATCACGCATAGCCTGAACCATTTTCTCAGAGGCAGCGAGGGGCACGATATCGTCTTTCGCTCCGTGGAAAACCCAAATCGGAGTATGCGCTAAGTCCGGCGCCCACTCCGGATCGTTCCATCCCGCCACTGGTACTGGCGCCGCGAAAAATCCTGGGGTTTCTTTGGCCAGGAGCCAAAGCCCCATGCCTCCCATGCTGATGCCGGTCAGATAGAGGCGGGATCGGTCTGCCCGGTAACGGCGTATTACCTGGGCCATCAGTTGAATCAAAGCTCGATCATATCGAGCCCAAACATCCTCGGTGCGCGGCACTTGCGGGGACACTACGCGGGGACACTACGATGAAGGGGAAATCCGGTTCGCGCTCCGCTTCGTAAGGGGGCCCCTGTCGCTTAACCAGGTTCAGATCATTGCCGCGATCACCCGCTCCGTGTAGATAGAGAATGACCGGCCATCGACTCGCGCTCTCCTGATACCGGCGTGGCCGGCTCACCAAGTAGTTCAGCGTCTCCCGACAGCGCAGCACCGTCGAGAATGTTCCAGCTTGCTCGGCGGCCTGGGCGTGCGTTGCCAGCGCGGGAAGCAGAAGCACCAGGGGTGTGACAAAAATCATGCGGAGGGTTTTGAGACCACCTCGGTGTTTTGGTATCAAGTGCCAACCCCTGTCGATTCGTCTTCTATCCCTTGTAAGCTTGAACCTTAACCGTCACCAGTAAATCAAC
>Ga0265762_1000053_pt1 | contig 14275 bp, 11 predicted proteins | sample NZIome_4_FD_200870 | JGI IMG/M metagenome (GOLD analysis project Ga0265762, IMG submission 200870) | Metatranscriptome of rhizosphere microbial communities from Maridalen valley, Oslo, Norway - NZI4 (Metagenome Metatranscriptome) | ecosystem: Host-associated > Plants > Roots > Rhizosphere > Soil...
CCAGTTTCAGTAGCATCAGCGGCAAGCCAAAATGATTGTTGAAGTTCCCTTCCGACTTCAGCACCCGAAACCGCGCGCTCAGAACGTGGGCCACCGCTTCCTTCGTGGTCGTCTTGCCCGCCGATCCCGTGACCGCGACCAGCGGTTTCCCCCACAACCTCCGCACGGCCGTGGCCAGAGTCTGCAGTGCAACCAGGGTGTCCGCCACCGCCAGCAACCGTGTCTTGCTCGCATACCGCCCCACCTGATCCTGGCGCACGACTGCGGCAGCGGCACCCTTCTCGAGGGCCTGTTCCACATAGTCGTGCCCATCCAAGCGCTCGCCCTTCACCGCAAAGAAAAGTTGACCCGCTCCCACTGTCCGCGAATCAATCGAATATCCGTGCACGGTTTCCTGGGGAGCAAACTCCCCGGCAGCGGAAATAAACTCCGCAATCTTGGGCAGCGGGAGCCTCATCCTCTGGCTCCGCCACGAGCCGCTTGGCACTCGTATCCGGCGGCCCGCAACACCTCGCGTGCCACTTCCAAATCATCAAACGGAGCCGCACCCTCCCGCATCACCTGCACCTTCTCATGCCCCTTTCCGGTCAGCAGCACGAGGTCTCCCGGCCGCGCCTCGCGAATCGCCAGCCCAATCGCCTTCCGCCGGTCCGCCTCTACGCTGTATTTCACGCCAGTTTTCTGCAGCCCCACCACCGCATCATTGATAATGGCCAGGGGATCCTCACCCCGCGGGTTGTCCGAAGTCAGCACCACGAAATCGCTTCCCCGCCCCGCCGCCTCGCCCATCAGCGGACGCTTCTTCCTGTCCCGGTCTCCGCCGCATCCAAACACCGTCAACACTCTGCCCTTCGTGCCCGCCGCAGAAACCAGCTCCCTCGCCAGCGCCGTCAGATTCCGCAAAGCGTCATCGGTGTGCGCGTAGTCCACGACCACGGTGAAGGGCTGACCGCAGTCCACCCGCTCAAACCTTCCCGGAACGCACGCCAGCTTGTCGATCCCCACAGCGATTGCGTCCGCCTGGCATCCTCCCGCATAGCAAGCTCCCGCCGCGGCCAGAATGTTGTACACATTCACCCGCCCAATCAGACGGGAGAACACCGGAATCTTCACCTCCGGCCCCACCAGATCGAACCGCGTCCCGCGCGTGGTGATCTCCACGTTTTCCGCGTGCAGATCGCCGCGCTCCCATCCATACTTCAGCACCACGGCGCTCTTTTTCCGGCTGAATTCAGCCAGCTTCGCGCCATACTCGTCATCCACGTTGGTTACCGCGGCGCGCGGCGCATCCGTGCCACAGCCCTCAAACAGCACTCGCTTGGCGGCAAAGTACTCAGCCATGGTCTTGTGATAATCGAGGTGGTCGCGCGTCAGATTGGTAAACACTGCCACATCAAAGGGCACGCCAAACACGCGCTCTTGCGCCAGCGCATGCGACGAAACTTCCATCACCGCATCCGTCGCCCCATCCCCCAACGCCTCCTGGAAAATGCGATTCAGCTCCAGCGCTTCCGGCGTGGTATGCGGCGCCGGCAACACCTTCCCGGCCAGGTGATACTCAATCGTCCCGATCAGCGCGCTCTTCCGCCCGGCCGCGGTCAGAATCGATTCCACCAGAAACGCCGTCGTGCTTTTCCCATTCGTCCCGGTGATTCCGGTGATTCGAATCCGCTCCGCAGGCCGCTTATAAAAGTTTGCGCTGAGCCGCGCCAGCGCTCGCCGCCCATTCGGAACCACCGCCCAGCCCACATTCGGACGTGGCTTCTCCTCTGCCGAATCGGTCACCACCGCTACGGCTCCCGCCTGAATTGCCTGATCGATAAACCGGTTGCCGTTGCTGGATTCGCCGCGCATGGCCACGAAGACGCACCCCGGCGTCACTCGCCGCGAGTCATATTCCACACTCGTCAGGCTCGGATCCCCGCTTTGCGCGAGGACTTCCGCTCCATCCAGCAACTGTTGGAAGGTCATTGCCGAGAATTATATGGCACCGGAAAATGCCTACGCGCCAGTAAGGGGCCCGGCCCAGCCCCTGGTGGGTTACCAAGGGCACGTTTCCACCTGTTCCCGGCGGCGCTACATTACTGGTATGGACAGCGGAACCAGCCACGGCAAGCATCGTTGCGGGCAATGTGAGATGCCGGAAGGCCAGTGCGTCTGCGACAAGTTCTGCTGTCTCTGTCAGTCGCAGCTCGAAATTCGCATCTGCGCGGACGGCCTCATGTATTGCGAATCCTGCCGTAACGCCTGCGGCTACAAGACTTCCGACGCCGCCTACTAAACCACCACCACTTCCCGGTACTCGCCAAACACGCGCCGCATGGCGTCGGAAATCTCGCCCACCGTGGCATAAGCTTCCACCGCTTCGAGAATCTTCGGCATAACATTTGCGCCCGTTCGCGCCGCGTCCTCCACGCCCTGGAGCGCCGCCTGCCAGGGCCCTCGATCCCGCCGCGCCCGCAACGTCCGCACCCGCTCAATCTGTTTCGGCTCGAGCGCCGGATCGATCTTCTGAATCGGAATCGGCTTCTCCTCTCCCACCTCAAACCGGTTTACGCCGACCACGATTGCCTCCTCGCGATCGACCGCCCGCTGATATTCATAGGCAGCGTTCTGGATTTCCTGTTGCACAAACCCGCGCTCGATCGCCTTCAGCATTCCACCCATCACTTCAATCTTCCCCAAGTACTCCGCCGCCCGCTTCTCGATCTCGTTGGTCAGCGCTTCGATGTAATACGATCCCGCCAGCGGATCGATGGTCTGCGCTACGCCCGATTCGTAGGCAATGACCTGCTGCGTGCGCAGCGCAATCCTTGCCGCCTGCTCCGTCGGCAGGGCCAGAGCCTCGTCATAAGAATTTGTGTGCAGCGACTGCGTCCCGCCCAGCACGGCCGCCAATCCCTGAATCGCCGTCCGCACGATATTATTTTCCGGCTGCTGCGCCGTCAGCGTCGATCCCGCCGTCTGGGTATGAAAGCGCAGCATCCACGACCGTGGATTCTTTGCCTTGAAATGCTCCCGCATAATGCGCGCCCACATTCTTCGGGCGGCGCGGAACTTTGCCACTTCTTCCAGCAAATTGCTGTGCGCGTTAAAGAAAAAGGAGAGCCGCGGTGCAAACTTATCTACATCGAGGCCAGCCTCGATTGCCGCCTCCACGTACGCCATGCCGTTGCCCAGCGTGAACGCCACTTCCTGTACCGCCGTCGATCCCGCCTCGCGCATGTGATAGCCGGAAATCGAAATCGTATTCCACTCCGGAACCTTCTTCTCGGCCCAGGCAAACATGTCCGTAATCACCCGCATCGCCTGCCGCGGCGGATAAATGTATGTCCCGCGTGCGATGTACTCCTTCAGCACATCGTTCTGCACCGTGCCCGAAAGTTGCTCGATGTCGGCGCCCTGCCGCCGCGCCACGGCCACATACAACGCCAGCAGAATCGACGCCGTCGCATTGATGGTCATCGAGGTAGAAATCTTGGTCAGCTCGATCCCGGCGAAAAGCCGCTCCATGTCCTCGAGGGAATCGATCGCCACCCCCACCTTACCTACTTCCCCCGCAGCCAGGGCGTGGTCCGAGTCCATCCCGATCTGGGTCGGCAAATCGAACGCCACCGAGAGCCCGGTCGTTCCGTTGGCCAGCAAATACTTGTAGCGCTTGTTCGACTCCTCCGCGTCACCCATGCCGGCATATTGCCGCATGGTCCACAACCGTCCCCGGTACATCGTCGCCTGCACTCCGCGCGTGAACGGATACTCCCCGGGATAGCCGATCTCGCCGTCATAATCCGAGCCCTTGAGATCCGCCGGCGTATACAGCGGATTCACCACAATGTGCGAAGACGTTTCCGCCTCCCCCCCAGGCTCCTGCTCCGCTACCTTGACCCTGTCAGTCATGATGGACAACTCTTTTTCTAGCCCCGGCCGCTCCCCACAAACCGGTGTGGTTTCGCCGGCCCGGAAACACGGTTACAGCGAGCCGCGCAGGGAGAGGAACCTGCTGTCCTGCCCGCTACCGCAAACCTCACCGCGAGCCACGTTTTCCCTTTTTCTTCACTCTCCAGAACGAACTCAACCCAAACCACGCGAAGACGACTGTGCAACCAACCGCCAGCGCCATGCGCCCCGGACCCGCCTGTCCCGCATGAAATTTTCCGTACTCCCGCACGGAACCAGCGCCCAGGCTGAGCGCCATGATCAGGAAGACAACCCCCGTAACCTCCAGCCACAACTGATGCAGCACGCGCCCGAAGGCCCGCCCGGTAGTCTTGAAGGCGGCGGTGGCCGCCCGGACGGCTCGGCTGCGCTTGGCCTGCTCAGTTGCCACCCGCGCCACCACCCCTAACTTTCGCGCCGAAGAAACCTTACTCACCGCTCGATTTTAACAGTCTCTGGCGCTACAATGACGCAAACCTTGGGCGGCCATCGAACCGTTGCGCGGCTCCAGGCATCTAACAGTAGTCAGGAATGGTTGAGCGAACGGCGATCGGGGGGATCAATTGGACCAGCAACTGAAGGACCTAATGAAGGAACTCGGCGAAGCCATCAACGAATCTCTTTCCGATTCCGAGCAGATCGCCGAAGTCGTCTCGCGTATCAAAGAAGGCGGCTACGACATTTTTCTGGTCCTCGAAGCCACCATCGGTGTCAGCAAGCAGGGGGAAAAGACTGCCGACAAGACTTCCCTCGTCACTACTCTCTCCACCCATCCCGAATTCAAAATCAACGACCAGGATCTCAAGTTCCTAAAGCAGCTGCGCATCAAAATCGAGGACGATAACTAGTCGGTCGAAAGGTTCATTCGACTTCCTAGTTTTCTCCGAGACCGCCGAAACTTCTCCCTTGCCGCCCGGGTTCCGTTGATTTATGAAGCCTACCCTTCTTCCCAGCAAGACCGTTCCGCTTACTATCGCCGTTATCTTCTTGTCTGCATGGGCAGCCGCTTCCTCCTGGTCACCCGCCGGCCCGCTTGTGGTCGAGGCGAACAGCCACGTCGTCGTCATGGAATATGAAGCCTGGTTCGGTCCCCATGCGGTGACCTTTCAAGGCAGTTCTGCGAGGCCTCTGCTGCAGTCTGCCGACATGGAAGCGGTCGGCGGTGGTTATGACAGCGCCGATCCCGCTGTCATCCGCCAGCACGTGTTGTGGATGGAGGACATGGGCCTCGACGCCGTTTCCATCGATTTGACCAACAACGTCAGTTGTATCTTCAACAGCGAATGGTTCATAAAAAAATACGTCGCGAACTGCACGCCCTGGTTCCGCCTGTATAACCAAAACATCCGCAACAACACCGGCAATCTTTATCCGGCATGGTCCGGACTTGGAACTTCGCCGAAGCTGATCCCGCTGCTTGGTGGAATCGACCAGAATGTTTTGTTCAAGGATCTTGACGGTAAGACCGCCTTCGAAAAGGAAATCGAATACTTTGGCGCGCGCATTCGCAACTATCCCAACCTCAACGTGATTTACCAGGGCAAGCCTCTCATGCTGATTTACCTGGGGGCGGCGCAAGATCCAAACCCGTCGGACAATCCCTTGTGGTTTCAAATAAGAAAATTCCTCGAAAAGCATCCCGAGATCGCGAGCCAATTTACCTTCCGGATGGTCGCCGGATACCTCGACAGCCAGCCCGGCCTCTGGGCCACGCAAGGCGCCCCCGACGGCCCGATCGAGATCAATCCTTCGTATGGCTTCTGGAGCGTAGTGGATCGCCTCGACCCTACCTGCACGGTGGCTCCATTTTGCCCCTACTACCCCACGTACAACGAAATCGCAACCGGCGACGGCGCGAGAGTGGAGAACTTCACGGCCTCCATCGCCACCGCCGGTCAGAACGGCTGGGGCTGTCCTAACTCGGACGCGCCGCCCTATTGTCCCGACGATGCTTTGCGTTTCGGAAAAGATCGAGCCTACATCACCTTCGATGCTTTCATGACCTACGCCCGCCAACTGGATCCCATTTTTCTGCTGATTGACCAGTTCAACGAATTCACCCCGCCCGACGAGGGTTGGAACGCCAACACCAACGATGACATCGAACCCGCAAATCTGTGGGGCTTAGGCGCCCTCAACTCTGTCAAACAACAGATCGCAATCTACCGTCAGCGCTGACTCCGTCAGCCCGTCCTTGACTTAGACTTAGAAAGAGAAACTTAAGGGCGGCAGTCGCACCTCGCGCCAACCCCATGGCCCTGTGCTACCATCTACTGTTTTCTGTGGCAGCGGAAAACCGAACTCAGTCTGTTCGAAAGTCTGTGACAGTCGGATGAAAGACACTCTCGGAGTCCTTCTTGCCGGCGGCGCGGGAGAGCGCCTGTACCCTCTCACCCGCGATCGCGCCAAGCCCGCCGTTACCTTCGGTGGAATGTATCGCATCATCGACATCACTCTTTCGAACTGTCTCAATTCCGACCTCCGCCGTGTCTACATCCTCACCCAGTACAAAGCGCTCTCCCTGAATCGCCACATCCGCGAAGGTTGGAACATTCTGGGCCGCGAGGTCGGCGAATTTGTGGAAGTCTTGCCGCCGATGAAACGGGTGAGCGACCAGTGGTATCAGGGCACCGCCGACGCCGTCTATCAGAACATTTACTCCATCGGCTCGGAGCAGCCCAAGTACGTCCTTATCCTTTCCGGCGACCACATTTACAAAATGGATTACGGCAAGATGATGAAGCAGCACGAGGATTCCGCTGCCGACGTCACCTTGGCGACGATCCAAATCGACCTGGCGGAGACTTCCCGCTTTGGCGTGGTTGATGTCGATAAGGATGGCCGCATCAATGGCTTCGAAGAGAAGCCGGCTACCACGGCACTGCGTTCTCCCCTGAATCCCGAGAAGGTCGCCGGCTCCATGGGTGTCTATCTGTTCAATGCGGACGTTCTCATCCCGGTCCTGCTAAAAGATTCCGAAGATCCCAATTCCAGCCACGATTTCGGCAAAGACATTCTCCCCAAGATGGGGGATGACTATCGCGTCTTCGCCTACGACTTCATCGACGAAAACAAGAAGGAAGCTCTCTACTGGCGCGACGTGGGCACGCTCGAGGCCTACTACGAAGCCAACATGGACATCATTTCGGTGTCGCCGATTTTCAACCTGTACGATCAGCAGTGGCCCATCCGTACGCATCAACGCCAGTATCCGCCGGCCAAATTCGTCTTCGCGGAAAAAGATCGCATGGGCACCGCCCTCGATTCCATCGTTTCGAACGGCTGCATCGTATCGGGCGGCGCGGTCAAGAACTCCGTGCTCTCCCCGGATGTGCGCGTGAATTCCTACTCCGAGGTTGATTCTTCTATCCTCTTTTCGCACGTCGCCGTCGGGCGCCATTGCCGCGTCCGCCGCTGCATCATCGACCGCAACGTTCATCTCCCGGAAGGCACCACCATCGGCTATGACACCGAGGCCGACCGCTCCCGCTACTTCGTGACCGATAGCGGCATCACCGTGGTTACCCGCGACTACTCGCTCTTCGAGAATCCCGTGACGGTCGACTATTTCACCAGCGAGTAGCGTTCTGAGGAAAGTTCGCGCCTGACGTTCCATCCGGAAGGTTTTAAAATGGCAGAATTTTATGGGGTAAGTGGTTGCTGCGGCGAAGGGATTGTGGTGCCGATCGATCGCTTCGGGGCATAGTCGGCGTTCGCCCTAAGCAACTGCCCTCAATCTCGTCCTAAATCTCCTCCAGTTGCCAGGGCCGGGTGGCGTCTCCGTTGCCTTTCACTGCGGTGGCGGCTTGCCGATTCGGCAGGAAACTTTGTCAGTTGCCTATCTTCTTGATGGCTCCGAGGGGCGTCTGGAGGGTTCCGTCGTTGTTGATGTCGAAGTCGTAGGAAAACGGCGTGAACGATCCGGCCTTGTAGAAAACGACCTTGCCGTCACCCGTGAAGCAATCGAAGGGCATCTCACCACCCAGTCCTTCGCTAATCGTTGCCTTGCCGGAACGGAAAACGACCTTCATGCCGCCCATGCCCGAGACGTGCTCCCACCGGCCTTCATACTTGCCGGCGCAGCTGGCAAGTCCAGGCTTTGGAGCTTGGCCGGCCGCTCTTTGGGCGGCAGGCGGAGGCGCCGGCGTGGTGGACATGCGGATATTCTCGGGAGTGGTGTTCACAATGTCAGAGCCGAAGCCCGTATCTACTCCCGGTACCCTTATGTCGTACAGGTTGAGATTCTGCCCACGGATCTCACCCTCCATCCACTTACCGTTCACCAGCACTTGCACGCGATCATGGAGGTCGTATTGCCCCGCCGCGTGATCCTCTGCCGTAAGTTTTCCCAGCCGACGCACTTCGAGCGGCCAGAGTTTTGAAACGTCGATCCCATTCGGCAGATGCACCACGTAAGAACGGCCATGCACCTGGATGATCTTGGCTTCCTGCCACCCGTCGATCAAAACCGCACGCTGTCGCCCACCTTGAATCCGCCGGGCCCGCTGGTCGGCGAGTTTACCGCTCCCGTAGACCCGGAACCGTTACTACCAGCACTCGCGCGCGCCTTAAAGGGAGAAGGCGCTGGCGGAATCTCGCCACGGTGAGGGTCAGCTTGCGTTTCGGCCGGCGTTTGCGCGTGGCATTTGGCCGGGAGCAAAGCAGCCAGTTGTACGCGGAGTGCTTCGCCTCGCTGGTAGGCCTGCCCCTTCTTATAGTTCTGATAGTCGCAAGCGCCCGTGGTGTTGTCGCAGGAAAACACTTTAAAGCTCTGTCCGTCCGTGCACACGTAGACCACATTCATTTGCAGCGCCGGGGTCTGCGCGAACAGGCTGGCCACCGGCACAGCCAAAAGCAGACACTTCAAACAGAGTATGCGCGTCTGAGCCACCTCTCTGCACGGGTCAGGGACGCGGGAAAGCAAGTCACCCGCCCTTGAGGAAAACAGGTTGGGCGGAAGGATATCACCAAGACGGAGCACAACTCCGGGGGGAGTGCCCGCGGGCTCGCCTCCAACCCTCGCCAAGGAGCAGGGGCGTGAAAAAACTCGCCCTTCCCATAGGACATCTACCGATCCAGTCTACCGATCCAGTGACCCTGGCGGCGAGCTGCGTGCCCGCATCCCGCGCTTCGCGGTTGGACCCGAGCAAGACGCTGCGGGAGCAGTGAACCGCCTCGTCACAGAGCATGCATCGCTTTCGATGGGTGCGTAATGCACTCCTTGAGCTTCGTACCAGCTCAAAACTTTCGCGTTGCTCCCCGGCAACGGGCAAACCTTACCGAATCGGGTACGGTGAGGGTTGCCGACCCGGAAGTTGGTCGACCGAAGGTCCCATCGAGGCGTAAAAAACTCGCCCTTCCCATAGGACATCTACCTGAGTATAATTCCCGCCATGGCGAGGACAGGCAAATCTCCACTCGAAACGGACATGGTCCAGGGCACGCTGGATTTGCTGATTTTACATACTCTCTCTGCCGGCCCGGCGCACGGTCACACCATCGCGTACGCCATCGAGCGCCGTTCCGAAGATGTTCTTCAGGTCGAGCACGGTTCGCTCTACCCCGCGCTCCATCGGCTCGAGGATCGGGGCTGGATCGCTGCGTTCTGGGGAACGTCGGAGAACAATCGCCGGGCCCGCTATTACCGGCTAACGGCTGCAGGAAGGAAACAACTCCTCACTCAGACCAATCGGTGGGAGCAGCTGGTACAGGCGATCGCACGCATTCTCCGGCCGGCGGTAGAGTGAAAATTCGGAGCAGAACCGATGAGCTTTTTACGATTCTTCCGCCGCAAACAATGGGACGCTGATCGCGCTGCCGAACTCGAATCCCACATCCAAATCGAGACCGACCGCAATGTCGAGGCTGGCATGTCTCAGCTGGACGCTCGCGCCGCGGCGTACCGCAAGCTGGGAAATCCTGCCAGGATCCGCGAGACCATCTACGAAATGAATTCGATCTCGTTTCTTGACACGCTCTGGCGCGACTTGCGGTTTTCCGTTCGAAGTCTTCGCAAGAAACCCGGATTCACGATGGCGGTCGTCCTGTCTCTGGCATTGGGCATCGGAGCCAACACGGCCATCTTCAGCCTGGTCGATGGCATTGTCTTTCGTCCGCTGCCCGTGCCGAATCCGGGAGGGCTTGTCAGCATTGATATCGCGGCGTCACGTTTGACCAGCTTCGGGGCCTCCTCGTACCTGGACTGGGTCGACCTCTCAGCCCGTAACCAGTCGTTTCAAGCGCTATCCACCCGGCAGGAGATGTCAGGAGCGCTAAACCCCACGGGAGCGGTTCCTGACGGCAAACCCGAGGTGGTTTGGGGGGAGATGGTTTCAGGCAATTTCTTTTCCACGCTTGGCGTACGACCGGTCATCGGCCGAGACTTTCTTCCGGAAGAGGACAAGACACCGGGCAAGTATCCCGTCATAATCATCGGCTACTCACTCTGGAACCGGATGTTTGCCCGCAACCCAGATGTCATCGGCAAGCAGGTCCAGTTGAGCGGCCAGAGCTTTAGCATCATTGGCGTCACCCCCGAATCGTTTAGCGGGGCCGATATCTGGTTTCGTCCCGAAATATATCTACCGATGATGATGACTGCGGCCGTGTCGCCGGAAGGTAGCGACACCCTCACCCACCGCAGCTACCGGGGATGCACTCTGCTGGGCCGCCTGAAGCCTGGAGTCACCATTGCTCAGGCGCAGGCCGAGATGAACATCATCATGAGTGGTCTGGAGCGAGAATATCCCGACAGCAACAAGGACACCGTGGCAATTATTCGGAAGGAGATGAGCCGGCGTCTGGAATCGAGAACCGCAACGCAGGCCGGCATTCTCATGGGCCTGGTGGTGTTGGTTCTGATGATAGCCTGCGCAAACGTGGCTAGCCTGTCGATGGCGAAGGCCGCGTCCCGCATCCGTGAAATCTCGACGCAGTTGGCACTGGGGGCATCCCGCGGAGCCTTGGTGCGTCAGTTTCTGACCGAGAGCGCGGTGCTCGCCCTTTTGGGAGGTGGTTCCGGCGTTCTGCTGGCGGCTGCTTGCATCAAGGGATTTGCCTCACTCGTACCCTACTCGGTTTCTCCCACGGGCCCGGATTTTCACTGGGACATGCGAGTCCTAGGCTGCGCTGCGCTGGCTTCCACGGCAGCGGTTTTCCTGTGTGGAATCACACCTGCATTCACGGCCGTGAAAGAAGCGTTGAGCGCCAACACAAGAAGTGCCCTGGGGGGCCGATCGCACAGCGCGGTCGCCCGCCGGATCCTGATCGGGGGACAGGTAGCTCTCTCGGTGGTTCTGTTGGTTGCGGGCGGGCTGTTCCTGAAGGTCTTTTTGCGGGCGCAGAGCGCCGACCTTGGTTTCAACCCGGATCATATGCTGCTGGTCACCTTGGACCCCAGCCTGCGCGGTTATAAGGACGAGCAGTCGGCTCATCTTAACCAGCAGATTCTGGAGCGCGTATCCGCTATTCCGGGAGTAAAATCGGCGACCATGGCGGGCAACGTTCCGTTCCTCTCGGGTGGTTCCTGGGATCTATCGATCGATGGCTACACCAGCGCGGGCGGCGAAAGGTTCGTGGACACCTACACCAATCAGGTGGGCCCGAATTATTTCGCCACGATGCAGATCCCGCTGATCAGTGGGCGCGAGTTCAGTGCCCGTGACACCGCGAAAGCGCCGCAGGTTGCCATCGTCAATGAGACCTTGGCGCGCAGATACATTGTCGATAACGATAGCCTGGACAAGGCTCTGGGGCACACCCTCCGACTGCGCGATAACGTGCCCATACGGATCGTCGGAGTTGTGAAAGACTCCAGTAATGGTGCGGTCGGCCAACCGCCGCCTCCAGTCTTCTACCTGCCCTATCTGCAGCAGGGAAGTTCCCGGGTGACGCTTCAACTGCGGAGCGGAGGTGATCCCATTGCCCTTACCTTGCCCGTCCGTCAGCAGATCAGCGCAGTCGACGCGGAAGTCACTCCGCTTTCGGTGCTCACCATGGGGGATGCGTTTTCCAGGAACGGGCTTTTCACGTTCCGCATCGTTGCCATGTTGGGCGGAGCCTTCGGGCTGATAGCCCTATCTCTGGCCGTCGTCGGACTCTATGGCGTGGTCTCGTTTCTGGTGGGCCGCCGGACCCAGGAAATTGGGATTCGCATGGCCCTCGGAGCGCAGCGGAGCGGCGTTCTGCGAATGGTTCTGGCCAACGCCATTTCGCTGGCCACGGTGGGAGTCGTGATCGGGATGGTCGTAGCCCTGGCTGCTGCACCGCTCATGAGCAGTTTGCTGAACGGTGTGAGCCCGCGGGATCCTCTCACCTTTGCGACCGTCGCCCTGATTCTTCTCGCCGCCACGCTTGTCGCCAGTTGGATTCCCGCCCACCGGGCCACTCGCGTCGATCCCAATGCGGCCCTGCGGTGCGAATAAACATCAAAGGCCTTGCCGAGCGACACTACCGAGACCGAAATGCGGCCCGCTCGGAACGGAAATTCGTTCCGCCTTCTAAGACCGAAATTGACACGAGCTAGGAGATCGGGCTCGTCGCTCCTGTACATTCCCATTCTTATGGCTCGTACTTTCCACTGCGTCGATGGGCGGTAAGGCAGATCCGCGCGGGCATCACTCCGGGCGGATCACGAGCCACCCTGACGTATCGCGATTAAATATGGGTTGCCGAACATCCACCAAATAACCTGCAATACCATTTCCCGGCTTCCTATTCACTTGTGCCCCAGGGTGGTGAGTCGTTTTGGAATTGGGTGATTCCAACTGTAGTAGTCGAACCAATCAAGATTTGATTGCATGACGGCAAACATGCGGCCCGGGTATAGCCCTCACCTAAAATTCTTCACCAGCATCAGGTTCGATTCCGAAAATTCATTCTGAATATATACGATCGACCTCCCATCCTTTGACATGCTCAGCCCCCAGCCTGCCTCTTTCTCCAAGCTCCAGATGGGGATTGTCTTGGCACTGGCGAATTCAAACAGATCAATCGAAACCTGAGGGTATTTGCCATATTTGAGATAGTAGATTCCATTTGCCCGAAGCGCCCACTCGGCCCAGCCGTGGCCTTCAATATCCTCCAAGACTTCACTTTCTTCGCCGCCCTCAAGAGGCATTCTCCACACTCCACCCTGTTCGTACTTGGCATAGTAAAGATATCGACCGTCAGGCGATTCCTCCGGTGCAATTCCGCCATTGTTTGTAAGCCGGACGGGCGAGCCGCCATGGAACGGTATTTTCCAAATCTGGAAAGGCTCTGATCCCTGCTTCGAAGCGAAATAAAGCCACCTGCCGTCATGGGACCAACTCGGGGAGAGATTGTCCGCACCCGGAATCGTTGGGACGAGATGAGGCTCTCCTCCAGGCACCTCCACGAGGTAGATTTCGCTCCTCTCGCCCGGGTGAAATTCGAACGCAATGTATCGTCCGTCCGCAGACCATCGCGCGCGTCCAGCCGTCCCGTGCAAATCCGTGACCTGGTCGCAAGTCGTTCCGTCCACATCGCAGGTCCAAATGTCCCAGAATCCGAGCCGGTCCGATTCAAATGCAATCTTCTTCCCGTTAGCAGACAGCTCGGGACGCGCCTTGTACCCCTTTTCCGACACCAACGCGGACGGCGTCTTTTCGTAATGTTTCGTGTCCTTCAAATCCAGTCGATAGATGTTTGCCTTCGTAATCCACCGTTCGTAAACCAGGCTGTTGCCCTTGGCTGGAATCGACGGCCACTTCGCGTCTCCAAGCGGTCCGGCCATGGGACGGAGAGTGCCGTCATCCGGCGAAACTCTCCACAATCCTGTAGTCGCGCTCCGGCTGGAAGAAAAAACTATATCCCGGCTGTCAGCGGTCCATGTCGGCGGTCCCATGATGGGTCTGTTGTCAGAGGTAAGGCGCTTTGGCTGACCACCAGCTGCGGGCATAACGTACACATCGTTGCTTACTCCCGCCACGCTCGAGCGGATAAACGCAATCCTTGTTCCATCGGGAGAAAACGCCGGCTCGTGATCCAAAGAACCTGGTGGTGGTGCAGTCAACGCCTGAATACTGGAATCAGCTAAGGAGACAGTAGAGACCGTCGAGCGAGTCGGGTCTGCTGGACTGCTCTCCGGAAACGCGAGCGATTTCCCGTCTGGAGACCATGAAATACCGGATCCCACCGACGTGGTTCCTTCGTAGACCCGGCGTTCGGTGCCGCCCAGCGCTGAAACTACATGGATCGAAAAGGTCTTGCCGGAATACCGGGTGAATGCGATTTGGTCGCCATTGGGCGACCACGTTGGACAGCAGTCCCCGGGGTTGTTCGTCACCTGCACCGATTTTTCACCGCGAACCGCCGCCGC
>Ga0265762_1000054_pt1 | contig 14200 bp, 10 predicted proteins | sample NZIome_4_FD_200870 | JGI IMG/M metagenome (GOLD analysis project Ga0265762, IMG submission 200870) | Metatranscriptome of rhizosphere microbial communities from Maridalen valley, Oslo, Norway - NZI4 (Metagenome Metatranscriptome) | ecosystem: Host-associated > Plants > Roots > Rhizosphere > Soil...
CTGCGCGCCGCCGTTCAGAGCCTGAAGACGGGCGATCCCGTGGTCCTGCAAGTTGAACGCAGCGATGGCCTGTCCTATCTGAGTTTTGAAATGGAGTAAAATACGACCCGTACGGCGGGCGCCCGTAGCTCAACTGGATAGAGCATCTGCCTTCGGAGCAGAGGGTTGGGAGTTCGAGTCTCTCCGGGCGCACCAATTTCTTAGATACTCAGAAGGCGCTGCCACCGCCGCCGCCAAAGCCGCCGCCGGAGAATCCTCCGCCCCCGCCGAAGCCACCACCGCCAAAACCTGAGCCGCCGGAACTGGCTCGCGGAGCGGAGACGAACACCTGATGCATATCGGCGGCCATGCCATGCATCGAAGAAGAAAATAGGATTGGATTGAAGGCCATGCCGTAGCCGTATCCGGCGGGGGCGGCGTACCAGGTTGGCGGATCTTTTATGATGCCGGCGAAGGCCTGCGCCCAGTGATGTTCGACGCCGAGCGCCATCGCATAGGGCAGGAATTTTTCGAAGGTGTTGGTGGGCATGGTTTTCAGGCGGTCGGCGTCCACACGATTCATGAATTCCTGAAATCCGAGCACGGCGATATGAGTGCGCGCGCCCTTCAGAGTTTTTGCCGTCATGACGCGCGCGAAGAGCCACCAGATCAAGGCGCTGATCAGCACACACCCCGCCACCATCGGGATCGAGCTCAGAAAATCGGCCCATCCGAGGAATTGCAGGATCGCAAATGGAATCAGAATGCAAAAAGCCGCGCCGATGCTGTAGCCATTGGCCGATTCCGGATCGAGTGTGTAGATGCCTTTCTGCTTGAGCGCCGACATGATGTCGGTGCGGATCGCGGGAACGGCGGTGTAGAAGCGGTTCTTCAGGCTCGACAAGCGAATATCAGGCGCGTCGCCGACGAAAATATTTTCCAGCATGACGCGCTCGTGGGGAGCGAGGCCGCTCCAGTCCTGGCGTTGCTGCAGCAGATGAAAGGTGTAATCCTTGTTGTGAAACAGAAGACCCTTCTCGTCTGTCTCTTCAATCTTCAGGAAGCCACGCACCGCAAGATCGACGATGGTAGAAGTAATGTCGCGCGGATGAATGTGGTCGTCGAGCAGAGTCCCGGCCTCCGCGGGAGAAACACCGGGCGGAGGCTCATACATCGGCGCGACGGACATGCCGGGATCGGGATCGCGGCCGGCGTACCACCACAGAGTGCACATGACGGCCAGCGTAACCAGGGGCAAAAAGACGACGGGGTTGCTGCCGATGAACCAGAGCAATTTCGTAAAACTACCCGGAGCATTCAGGATGCCCTTCGGAACGTACACATCAATGGTCATGCCGCCGCGCATGGGCAGAGGATTATTGGTTTCGAACTCCGCGGTCGAGCCTTCCACTTTCGCGGTAGCGTCGCGCTCGCTCGAGCCGTAGACGCCGGTGAAGGCCTGAGCGCGCAAGGATCCACTTGCGGAATCGGGGAAATGCACGCTGGCCGTGGCGTGATCAATGGGAACGGGCCAATCGTTGCCGGTCACGTTCCAGTAGAACTCGTCGTACTGGTCGAAAAAGCGCGTGCCGTTGCGCACGCGGTAGGCGATCTCCACGGTGCGCGTGGCGTTGACCGCGTTGAGCAGGTAAATTTTCAGATCGCGGTAGGCGCCCGAGGTGGAAGAATCGTATTTGAGCTTGGCGCCGGTTTCATCGGTGACGCTGGTGACGTTCACGAAGAGTTGGTAGTTCGTGCCGTCTGGTCCGGGATATTCGATGGGGATCTTGCGGTGAATGCCATGCCACTCCCCCACGAAAACCAGGGTGACGGTTTCGTTGACCAGGGCGCTGCCGTCGGGCTCGACGGTGATGCTGTCCTCGAAGCTCGAGATGCGCCAGGACTTTGCGAAGACCGGCGAGGCCAGACTGAGGGTAGCCGCGAGCAGCAGCCCGGCCCCGGGACGCAACCATTTGCGCTTAGTCCCAATCATGGGATCAGAACTTCACGGCAACCGGCTCGCGGTCGGCTTCGGTGGTCTCGAAGAACTGGCGGGCGGAGAAGCCGAACATGCCGGCAATAATGTTTGTGGGGAACGACTGGATCTTGGTGTTCAGATCGCGCACCACGGCGTTGTAATAGCGACGCGCGTTCTGGATCGAGTCTTCGGTCTGGCTTAACGAGCCCTGGAGTTGGGTGAATTCGTCTGAAGCCTTCAGCTCGGGATAATTCTCGGCCACGGCAAACAGACTCTTCAGCGCGCCGGTCAGTTGATTCTCCGCGACCGCCTTGCCTTCCGGCGTGGTCGCCTGCATGGCTTGCGAGCGGTATTTGGCGATGTTTTCGAAGGTGCCTTTTTCGTGGGCGGCATATCCCTTCACGGTCTCGACCAGATTGGGGATGAGGTCGTGGCGGCGCTTGAGTTGGACGTCAATATCAGACCAGGCCGAGTCGCAGCGCACGCGCAGCTGCACCAAGCTGTTGTACATGCCGATCAGAACGACAGCGATGACGACCAGGATTACGAGAAAAACAATGCCAACCATGAGCGTCTCCTAGGGGAATGTCGAAGGCTTAATCTCGAAATCTTAATTCCGAAAATCAATGGGACGGTAGCACAGGGAGGGCGCGGGTGCAAACCGACGGTTCCCAGCCAGGTTCGGCTTCCCCACGCCGCGAAGCGTGGTGAGTGTAACGGTGATGTCACGACAGCCGGCGAGGGAACTCCGCCGCGACCCGGGGCGGCTGCCGCATCGGCGTCATGACGAGCCAAAACGGCACGGCTAAGAGCCGGGAACGGTCGACTTGTTGCGCGATACATTATTCCTCTGGATCACTGCTACGTCATTCCCTACGCAGGGATTGGGAAAAGAAATAAGGCTCTGTAGTTTTAATCGGAAAAGAAGCGCCGGAAACTTGGCAAGTATCGGGCATGTGCTGCTGGAAGGGTGCAGGAGCGCAGCCGGCGGGCCAATCGGCATACACGGGCGTTCGGACGAGGCGGAGGAGGAAATCTCAGTCATAGAATAGAGACGCCTGGAGATTTTTCCGGGCCTCTGGGGTGAGATCCTTATTACTGCTGCGGGGCGAAGTAGCCTTTGCGGGCGCGGACCTGCAGGTCCTTCTTGAGGGCGGAGATTTCGATGGAGCGGTAACGGCCGTCGGCATCAAAGTCGGCCGGCTTGTAGGAGACGACATACTGGCTGCGGAGTTCGTCTTCGATGGCGGCGAAAGAGTGCGTGATGTCCTTCATCTTGAAGGGAAAGAAGGCGCGGCCACCGGTGGCTTCGGAGAGTTGCTCGAGAACCTTGTCGCCGCGAAGAACGAGGCCGCTGTCGTCGGTGGAGATGGCATAAATAATGACTTCGGCACGCTGCGCCATTTCGATGGCTTGCGCGCGTGAGTATTCGCTCTGATTATCTTCGCCATCGCTCACGATGACGATCGCCTTGCGCGTGGGGTGATCGGGGCGGTCCTTCAGAAATTTGTCTTTGCAGGCACGATAGATGGCATCGTAAATCGCCGTGCCTCCACCATCCTGCAGCCGGTGGATGCCAGTGGATAGCAGTTGCACGTTGTCGGTGAAGTCCTGCGTCATGTCGCTTTGCTGGTTGAAGCCGACGACGAAGGCTTTGTCGAAGTCAGCGCGAATCGAGTGCTGCAGAAAGCTGATCGCCGCATCCTGCTCGAATTCAAAACGGCTGTGGACAGATCCGCTGACATCGACGAGCAGGCCGAGATGAAGGGGCAGATCGGTTTCGCGGCGAAAGTTCACAATGGATTGCGGCGGCTTGTGATCGTCGAGGATGGAAAAATCCTTTTGGCTCAGATCGCGGACGAACTTGCCATGCTTGTCGGTCGCAATGAACAATACATTCACTTCGTCGACGCGCGTGCGAATGGTGAGCATCGCGCCCGCCTGGGGATCGTCGGGACTGGACGGGCCGTCATATGCGGCCGAGGCGGCGGCGCCGCTGGCATAGGAAGAAGCGGCGTAGGGATCGGACTGGGCGAAAGCTGGGCAAACCAGCGCCAATGCAGCCAGCAGCGCGAGAATCCGGCCGGCAGACGGCGTGTACTTCATGCCCAGAACGTCCAAAATTTTCACTCCACCCACAGCCTAAGTGTACTTCCTACTGATTAGATGCACGCCAAATGCCGAATGACCGCGCCATCTTTCCCAGGCTATCCATCGACTGTAGAAGGGGGGCCAAGCAAGTGCCAAGTTACAAAAGGAGCACGCATTTGGTCATAGGGCGAGGCGTGCGGGAGGCCCGTTTATCTCCCAATACGAGTTAAGATGATGGCACGAAGAGATTCCGAGAGGGAACCGGCAGCGATGAAGCTGATACCAAAGAACATACGTAAGATCGCGGTACTATTCGTTGCTTTGTGCGCGTGCCTGACTCTGGGATTCGGCTCCGACGTGAGGGAAGAAGCGCGGGTGAAGGATACCGGGCAGGTGATGAAGGAAATTTTGAACATTCCAGACAACATTCCGCAAGACTTGCTCGATAAGGCGGAATGCGTGGTGATTCTGCCCTCGGTGAAGAAAGGCGCGTTCGGGGTGGGCGGCAGCTACGGCCGCGGGGTGATGGTGTGCCGCAGCGGCGCGCACTATGGCGGGCCCTGGGGAGCTCCCGCTCTGTATGCGCTGGAAGGGGTGAGCATCGGACTCCAGCTGGGCGGGCAGGCGACCGATTTTGTTTTGCTGGTCATGAATCCCAAGGGAGCGAGCTCACTGCTGTCGAGCAAGGTGAAGTTGGGAGCGGATGCCTCGGCGGCTGCGGGACCGAAAGGGCGGACGGCGGAAGGTGCAACCGATATTGTGATGGACGCCGAGATTCTTTCCTACTCGCGAAACAAGGGATTGTTTGCAGGAATATCGTTAGAGGGTTCTACTCTGCGCTCCGATGGCAGCGCCAACGAGAAACTGTACGGGAGAAAATTGAGCGCAAAAGAAATCATCGTGGAGCGGAAGGTGGGAGTTCCGGCTTGCGCGCGGGAACTGGTGTCGCTGCTGAACAGAAAATCGCCGACGGACAAGTCGGATCCCAAGTCGCTGGAGTAAATCGGCGCTACCTGAAAGGTCAGCCGTCCCCGTCCGAGTCGCGAAGCTACCGCGCCCAGCCGCCTGCGCCTTTTCCCGCCGCAGGCTCATCCAAGTTCTATGACGAGAAAGCCGAGGACCAGCCCACCGCTGGTGCGTTGCGCGTGGGCGCAGAGCGAATTGATGATCCGTTACCACGATGAGGAATGGGGCGTGCCGGTGCATGAGGACGACAAGCTTTTTGAGTTTCTCATTCTGGAGGGAGCGCAGGCCGGGCTAAGCTGGGAGACGATTCTCGCCAAGCGCGAAAACTATCGTGCCAGCTTTGACGGCTTCGATGCACCGCGCGTGGCTGGCTACGATCGCCGGAAGATGGCTCAGTTGATGGGGAATCCAGGCATCGTGCGCAATCGGTTGAAGATCGCTTCCGCCGTGCAGAATGCTCGCGCCTGGCTGCGGGTGCAGGAGGAATTCGGCAGCTTCGACCGCTATGTATGGCAATTTGTGGGCGGTCGTCCGAAACTGAATCTGCGGAATACCAGAAATCCGATTCCGCCGCGCACGGCGGAGTCGGATACGATGAGCAAGGATCTGAAGAAACGCGGCTTCAATTTTGTCGGATCGACCATCTGCTACGCGTTCATGCAGGCGACGGGAATGGTGGATGACCACGTCGTGCAGTGCTTCCGGCATGGCAAGTCCACGAGGAAGTAGGGTTTGCCTTGCCTCTGTCGGTTGCAAAGCTTCAAACCGTCGATTACGCTAGTTTCTCTTCAAGTGGAGATCTCGAGCCGGATGGCGGAACTGGCAGACGCGGCGCGATTCATAATCCTATATAAAACCTCGACTAAGGGTATATCCAGCTGAAATCAAATAAGCTTATTGACAAACCACCTGAACCGGCACCGCTTACACATACCGCCTACACATCTATTACACATTTTGTGGTTCTTGCGCCGCTTCCCACGAGGAACGAAGGTGCCGGAACAACACCTCGTCCTTGGCGAGTTCATGTCTACAAGCGCCCCAACCGCCGCCCGTCGCAGCGCCCAACCTAGTTCGCTGGCAAAAATCGGCGCGGGAACCTGCAGCTCAACTTGTTTTGACCACAGTCCTCAGTCAGCCCTCGATAACTGACTCGCTCCGAAGTTATCAATTGAGGCGTCACCGGCTTATGCGAACAAGCGTAGGCGAACAAGGAAGAAGGCTCCCCGAGTCAAGCTCGCAGGGGGAGCCTTGGATGGCTGCCAACTCTGTTGTTGGTTTCTATCTTCCGTCTTCCGCCGGGGCTAGGGCGACGCCGCGGAACGCTTCGCCAGCGTCAGCCGAGCGAATCGTGACGAACCTGTCGAGGTAACGGTTTGTTGCTGGCTGGGTGGCGCTGATGAGATCGGTGACTTCCACCAGCTTGTTGGGATCGGCGCCGTTGTCGCCGTTTTGGCTGATCGTGGAGGTAATCGCATAAATTGTGGCGGTGCCGTCGTAGTGCACGACGCCGATAATGTTGCGACATCCGCCGGTCGCGGGCTCGATCGATGCGGGATAGTTCGGGACGCTGTAGGGCACGCCAAGGTCGAGTCCATTTTGGATGACGTACTGGCGCACCCAGGTTTGGCTACCACTCGCCGTTGTGGTGAGAACCCACTTTTGAAGTCCGGCGGTTGCCAGCGTACCGCTGTCCGCAACGTTCACCTGACCATTGATCACCTGATTCGGCGTATAAATAAGGTCGCCCTCATCACAGACGTACAAAGTAGAAGCATTCGCGAACCAAATCCCAAAAGGATAATCACCACCCGGGCTGTCTGTGCTGGCACTGGTGTCGGGGAATCCAGGGAGGATGGTGTAAGGTTCGTTAAGGAGGCCGCCCGAGGGGGCGTTGGCTGTAGTAGGTAGAACGCCCGGAGTGCCCAGCTGATAGACGGTATTGATGCCGTTACCGCCGCTGCCCTTTGCGACATACAGCGTATTGTTAAAGATCGTCATGCCACGGAAATTCGTGTCCTTACCTGGTTTGTCTCCCGGGAACACGAAATAGGAAATCATGTTGTTGTCCGGCGGGACTAGAGGGGTTGCGCCAGGAACGAACAGTTCGGCGCCGGTCGAGTGGGAGAGATTGAAGCCGATCTGCGTGACCGGCACCTGCTGCTTCGACAGCCCCCCGTTGTTGTCGTTTCCAACCGAGTAATACAGCCAATTGTCCGCTTTGATCGCAGCGCGGGAGTTGTCGCCGCTATAGGCGTCGCCATCGGTATAGAACATGTGGCCCCGCGCATCCACTTCGGCGATGGAGCGGTAGTAAGCAGTCGGATTGGATGCGCCGGTATAGCTTGCAACCGAGGGATTGGTCGGGTCACACAGGCCCGGCGTATTGGAGGCCGAAACATCGATCAGGGCTGGTGCAGTCGGCGAGATGGGACCCACGTTCGTGCCCTGCGTGAGGATGTTGGTCGTTGGATCCAGGGTGAGGGTCGGGCAGCCGGGACCGCCGCGGTACCCCATGAAGGTCAGGCTCCTGCCATCCGCTGAGCGATTCAGGGCGAGTTCGGATTTGGAGCTAAAACTGGTCACGATCTGGTTACTCGGAACCGGCAGCGTACCTAGCAACTCGCCATAAGCGCTGAGGTTCCAGAGAACGATGGGCGAGGAGACGCCAAAGCTGGGATCGGTGCTGGCGTTGTTCCAAACATTGTGACTGTCGTAGAGATTAGGTGCTTCGCCGTTATCGCTCGCATAGCCGCAGGTGACCGTCACGGCAGTTGTGGTGTTAGAGGGGCTTTGGTCGGCAGGGAGGAGGGGCACATTCACGGTGGCAGGATTAGGGTTTGTGACCGGGCCGGTGTTCAGACATCCGAGCGGTAATACTTCGCCCGGAGTTACCGTGTCGGCATTCCCGACGTAGACTGTGCCGCTCAAAACAATGCTGCCAGGCACAAAACCGTGGAAACCGTGATCGAAATCTCGGTCGCGGTCGTGTTCCTGCGCATTCACTTTGACGGGGAATGATCCTAGTGCCACTGCTGCCGCGAGAGTCGCGGCAAACAACATCGAAAGGCGTTTCTTCATGGTTTCATGACCTCCTAAGCCATGCGACAACAAAGCGAAATTATAAGGAAAGCCGCCCGCGCCCCACGTTAACAGGCGATGAAAATAACAGTGAATGATCCGAACGCCGCATTCGATTGGGAGACCGAACCTCGATAAGTGAATAAGCGGATGCATTCATCGACCCCGATGACTGGGTTCGAGTGCTAAGGCCTGTGGCTGTTGAAAAAACTCCCCTTTTCTCAAAACGGTCGGAACTTTGAATGAAAATGCCTAGCCAACTGGGCGTTTGTCGAATGCTAATCAGGTCGTTGCTTCTGACAAGTCATCTGGCTGATTGGAGTGGGCTTCACCAAAGCAACAGCGAAGACCGGCTCACAGGGGCTAGGGCTCGCGTGCTTAGTACTTGCGATTACCGGCGGATCCTGCGTAGGAGACAAACGGCTTCATTAGGGCTGGTCCGGGGGACGATGCCTACCCGATCCTGTGCATGTCCTGTTCTACTTCGGGTCAATACTCACCGTCATCGGCTGCGCTGTGGCGATTTGGGAAGAGGGGTTCTGGGCTCGAACTGGAGTGGGGCGCCGGATGTAAAGCAAAGTCACCTTCCGGTGCAAAATGGACATTACGCGTTAGCTCGGCATGCGATCGGTACCGGCTTCGTCGCCGCGGTCTTAGGCACAACCCTGGCCGCCGCCTGCTTCGACTCCTTCTTTGGTTTCCTGCCTGTCCTGGTTTCCATTCTGCTCAACCTTGCACAGCAGGAGAAGTTGATGTCAGAGTCCTTCCGGAGGACTATGCCAACTACCGAAGTCGGGTCAAGGCACGGGTCCCGTGGGTCTTGTGACGAGAAGCGCACCCTGCGCAGAACGACCCGCTTCACGAATCGTCCTGAATCCAAGCGGACGATCTTGCCCACCGAGGGGTCAGCGTGCCCCCCATGTTCTTAGTCGACACCGACGACTTTGCCTCAACAGTACCTGATCCCTCGCTTCGCCTCGCAAGCGGTCGCGAAGAGGCTGACCTTGCTTCGCCACAAACCGCAAAAGCTTAAATGATCGTTGAAAAATTCCCATTACAGATTGAACCATCGTGCCTCAACGTTCTTCAAACACGTATTCGTGCTGCGCGTCCCTGATGGTCAACGTTCGCCTGGCACTCGAGCCGACCACGAACTCAAAACCCAACTCACCCGGTACAGTGGTGATGAAGGAAATTGTGCCATCGGGGTTCTTGCGGCTGGCGACCTCGCTTTTCCACTCGCCGAAATCAAAGATTGTAGAAGATCCGGACGTGCTGACGGTGATTTCTCCGAGCGATGCATTCGCGTAGTGTTTGGCGAGCTTGGCACTCTCATCCGCATCGGCTGGGATCGTCATCAGCTTGCGCTCGGCGGCCAGGTTGGCAAAGAAACTCTTCGCGTCAGCGTTGAGCAGCGCCTCGGCCTCAGGATGTCCGTCGAAGAGAAGCTCGAGCAACTTGCGCCGGATGCGGTCGCGAAGCAGCCATCCGGGGTCGGCATTGGTGAGGATGACCAGGCCCACGTTTTGTTGTGGCAGCCACATCATGTCGCTGTGATAGCCGACCAAATCGCCGCCGTGATGAACCACCTCGACTTCGTATGTCGTGTCAACCATCAAACCCATGCCGTAGGTAACGTCTTTTCCGATGCTGACCTGCGGCGCGCGGCGCGCGAGCAATGGTTCTTTCGAAATGTAGGCCGTTCCATCGGGAAGCTTGCCCTCCGCAAGTTCCATCGAGACATATTTCAGCATGTCATTTACGCTGCTCCACGCGCCTCCCGCAGGGCGCGCGGGAATGATGGCGTCATTAATGGCCGTCATCGCCCTGGCCGTTTTTCCATCGGCGTCGGGCGAGTGCGAGCCCGCGTGGTTGCTGGAGAAAGCACGCTTCATGTTGAAGGTCGTCTCTTTCATCCCCAACGGATCGAAAACATACGATTGCATGGCGCTGTCGTAGGCCGCTCCTAATTCCAAGTCGGGATGGATCACGTGTGCCCCGCTATATCCCGCAGCTGCGGCCATCAGATTGGAGTACTGGAAGAGTTCACCGAATTTGGATGTCGGCTGCATGGTGCCGAGCAAGGCCATCGTGCTCTCGGGCGTCATCTTTCCGTAATCGAAGATCCATTCCAGATCCTGACGTGGCATTCCGGTGCAGGCGCAGATCAGGTGCTTGACGAGGAGGCTGCGCGTGGTTGCGGCGTCGCCGAGTTTGAAACTCGGAAGCAGTTTGGTGACGGGTGTGTCCCAGGTGATGCGATGTTCATCGACGAGCTTGGCGAGCAGCAGCGTGGTCATCGCCTTCGTATTCGAGGCGATCATGAACAGCGTGTCGCCGTCTGGCTTCTCCGTACCGCCCAGTTCTTTCACTCCAAATCCGCCAGCGAAAACAACCTTGCCATCCTGAACCACGCCCAGGCCGACTCCGGGTACGCCCAAAACTTTCTGTCCCTGCTCGACGAAGCGGCCCAACTCGGCAATGTGCGCTTGATCGAGAGTGTTCGCTTTCTTTCCTGCAAACGACTCACGCCTGTAACCCTTGGGCAACAGGCGGCTAAAAATCAGGGAAAGCTGAGAGCCGCGCTTCCCCGCGACAGCATCAGCCACATCTACGATGGCGACGGTCCAAGTTGATCCGGAGTAATAGACGACCGCATCCACTGTCCGCTTCTCGTTCGGCGAAGTCTGATAGTCGTAAGCGCGGCGCCGGCTCCAGCCATCGCGGTCGGGCAGATCGTTGCTGACTTTGAGCGGCCACTTTGCATCCGGCTTGTAAGCCTGCCAGGCAGCGGCTAATGCCTCATCCTGCGTTCTGGCTTCCACATCGACGAGTGCAACCCAAGAGTCTCCCTCGGGCGCTTCGAGGATGGTCGCCGGTCCCTTAAGGCGAATGGACCAATCTTTTGGCGCGATGAAGGCGTTGCCGAGTACGGTGGTCTTGGGGGTATCGGCGGAGAGCATTTCAGGCGCTTGCGCGCGGGCCGCGTGGATGGCCGGCTGGGCTGATGCGCTTAGAGCTTGTTCGAGAAGCAGGGCGGAAGCGAAAACCAACAGAGAGCCGACGAGGAGTTTTTTCATGGCGCGGGAATTCTAAACCTACTGCTAGCCGCCGAGGCAAGTTTTATTCAAGCAGGATCGCAGGCGAGCCCGGCGCAGAATGTGCCCGGAAGACTGACGGGGGGATTTTGAGACGCGCGTTAACAATAACTGAGCATGATAGCCTTGGTTTGCCGAGATGGCCGACTGGCCGTATCGACAGGGCGAAGCGGACTGGTTTGCGGTTCAAGAAGTACGCCGGCTCTGCGGACGAGAGTGTACTGGGAGTTAAGAAAAGGAAACACATGAAAAAGTCTCTTCTCCTGATAATCGCTCTTCTTGCCGTACAGCAACTGGCGGGTGCCGCCAATCCCAATCCTCCACTGAAGGTGGGCATTGTCGGTCTTGAGCACGGGCACATCGAGTTTTCCCTGCGGGGCGGAGCGCTCGCACCCGCCGGCGGACTGCTGAACCGCCCCGATATTCAGATTGTCGGTGTCGTCGAGTCAGACCAGGCGCTTTTTGACTCCTACGCGCAGCGCCACCATATGTCCCCCGGCCTTCGCTTCCGCAGCATTCAGGAGATGGTCTCGCAAGTTCATCCTCAGGCGGTTCTGGTGTTCACGGCCCCGAGCGACCACAGGCGGGTCGTCGAGGAATGCGCTGCCCTGGGCGTCCACGTGATGGTGGAGAAGCCTCTAGCCATCAGCTACAAAGATGCGCTCGCCATCCAAGACGCCGCCCAGCGTGGCAGGATTCATGTCCTGGTCAACCTGGAAACCTCCTGGTACCCAAGCAATACCGAGGCCTTCCATCTGCTGCAGCAGGGTACTCTCGGTCCCATCGTGAAGACGGTCTTTCGAGACGGCCACCGTGGCCCCAAGCTGCTCGGCGTGTTCGGACCCGAGTTCCTCAACTTTCTAGCCGATCCCAAACAGAACGGCGGCGGAGCTCTGTTCGATTTCGGCTGCTACGGAGCGAATCTGATGACTTGGCTTATGGATGGCGAGGCTCCGCTATCCGTAACCGCCGTTACCAAGCAACTGCAGCCCGATCTTTATCCCAATGTAGACGACGAAGCGGAGATCACACTGAACTACAAGAACGCGGTCGCCATTGTTCAGGCCTCCTGGAATTGGCCTTTCGCGGTAAAGCAGATGGATGTCTATGGGCGCACCGGCTATGCCAAAACCATCGACTCCGAGCGCATGGAAGTCCGAAAGGCGAATGAGTCCGAAGGCCAGATAATAAAGGGGCAGTCTCTCCCCGCCCCGTACGACGATCCGTTGCACTACCTGGAGGCGGTCATGAACGGCGAAGTCCAGGAAGGAATTAGCCTGTCCTCTCTGCAGAACAACGTAACCGCGTCCGAGATTCTCGATGCGGCACGGCAGTCCGCTCGGACGGGCAAAACTGTTGGGTTGCCTCTTCCTAAGTAGGCCCGATCGCCCTTTTCGGATGCTTGGAATTCCATGTTCTCGTCGACCGACTGCGCGCGACTGTTTCACTCTTTGCAAAAAGCCGCGCGGGGTTCACCAGCAAGAGAACATGACGGGGTAGGCAACATCCTCTTCATGTCTCACCTCTCGTATCAAAGATTATAGAATCTCGAAAACAGTGGCGACGAGGCTACCTGTCGAAATATCCCTTATTGCATTGCTGCGGTTACGAGTGCGAGAGCCTGTTCAGACTCATCCACGCGAGTCCGTTTTCTGGCCCGGCTGGGCAACTTCCGAGGTGGAACAAGAGTCCAAACAGGACAGGATAGGGTTTGCCCTCTCCGGGCAACCGACCACTGTTGGGTGGAGGGGAATGACATGAGGAAATCCACCTTTCTCAACGCTCTTCTTGCCAGAATCGCTTCTGTCGCCCTGGTTTGCGCGCCGACGACCGCTCTTGCCCAGCACGGTGGTGACGGCCACGGCGGTGGTGGTGGGGGAGGAGGAGGTGGTTTTCACGGCGGCGGTGGCGGCTTCCACGGTAGTGGTGGTTCCTATGGCGGCGGCTATCACGGTGGAGGATATTATGGCGGCGACGGCGGACGAGGAGGCTCCTACGGAAACATGCGCGGAGCCTCGCCGTCGGGGCGCAATTCCGGCGAAGCAAGACCTTGGTCCTGGGAGGGCCGAGGAGGTTCCCGTGACGCCTCCCCCGGCTGGCATTCGTTTGGCTCCGGCAAGAGTGCGAGCATGGCCGGAAGGTCGGGCGGTGGGACCGTGGCTGGAAGATCAGCCAGTGGAATGACGACGGCCCACGCGGCTATTGCCGACGGGCGGTGGCACTCCTTTGGAAACGCCGGCAGCGCGGCTGGATCGGCGCTGACCTCGAACCCACGCCCCGCGCAGGGCGCCATTTTCAATCGCGGTGGCTTGGGATTCGCCAACTCGGGTTGGAACGGGGGATTCGGCTTTCGTGGCGGATATTCTGGCTTTGGCTGGGGCTGCTGCGGCTGGGGGCTTGGCTTGGGCTGGGGGTTCGGCTGGGGCTGGGGTCCGTTCTGGGATTGGCCACCGTACTGGTACAACCCATGGTGGGACTATGGCTACTCCCCGGCCGACATTTACCCGAATACGGAGGATTACGCGCCCAACCATCAGCCATCCTCAGCCTCGCAGGACGATAGTCGCTAGCGCCATGGCCCTCCCGATTCCGTCCAGCGCACCCTGGAACTGACCGAACACCTCCAACTCACCTCCGATCCACAGAACAAAGAGACAAAGTGCCAGGCCTATTTGAGTCCGAACGCTCCCAGATGGCCCGCGCCAGGACACTTCTCTGTCCCAGCAAGATCGCCACGGCAGGCCCAACTGGCGCCCACCAGTCATATCCGGCGGCGGACAATCTGTGCGCGCTCACGGAATCGTTCCCATTGCCCAATAGCTGGTCCTCGACAGAATAGTTGTTCGAGGCAAAGATTGCTTCAAACGTACCTGAATCTGGTGGAGCCCAGGATGAGGTTCTTGGGGAGCGAAGCTCAACACATATCGGCTATGCAGGTGATTGTTGAAATCAACTAGCCGAACTTCAAAGCCTTTTCGAGTTGTGAACAACTCGTACTCACCTCCAG
>Ga0265762_1000056_pt1 | contig 14075 bp, 9 predicted proteins | sample NZIome_4_FD_200870 | JGI IMG/M metagenome (GOLD analysis project Ga0265762, IMG submission 200870) | Metatranscriptome of rhizosphere microbial communities from Maridalen valley, Oslo, Norway - NZI4 (Metagenome Metatranscriptome) | ecosystem: Host-associated > Plants > Roots > Rhizosphere > Soil ...
CTCCTAACTCTTAACCGTGTCACGACTGAAGGTTATCCCTAATCTGTGGAGGGCAAGCGAGAAAGCAGCTGCGAGGGTCGATTTGGTGGTAACGTCAAGAAGATTGATGCCCAAATGGACGATGGTTTGCGCAATTTGCGGTCGCACTCCGCTGATAATGCAATCTGCACCCATCAGGCGCGCCGCCGTAACTGTCTTCAACAAATGCTGCGCGACCACGGTGTCTACCGTGGGCACACCCGTAATGTCGATGATGGCCACCCGGGAATTCGTGTCCACGATGGCCTGCAGAAGAGACTCCATCACAACTTGGGTTCTGGCGCTATCCAGTGTGCCGATGATCGGCAGAGCCAGGATCCCGTCCCACAACTTCACAACTGGGGTGGAGAGCTCAAGCAGTTCTTCCTGCTGGCGCCGGACAATCTCCTCTCTCGATTTCAGAAAGACCTCCATGGTGTAGAGCCCCATGGCGTCCAGCAATTCGTTTAACCCCCAAATCTCCGCCGCCATGGACTCTGCGTCCCCTTTGTGTTGACTTTGGATCTCATTGAACAGGGGACGTTTAAGGGAAAACACGAAGGTAGCGGTTTCCGACGGCTTAAATCCCTTCTGAGACCGGCTCCGTGAGATTTCGGTCAACAAATCTCGCACGATGTCGAAGCCCGGTGACTGAAAATTGGTTCCGTCGGATTGGTTTGCCTGCGTCACCAAGTGAAGGAACTGTGAACACTCAGCTCGAAGGTCGGACTCTTTGATCAAGTCACTGCGCCGGGTGGTACTATTCATCTCCCTCATCCATTCCCCGAGGATTTTCTCCAGGTGCCCGCCAAGAACATCGGCGAGCCTCCCGTTTTTCTGATTCGCTTGAATCTCGCTCATAAAAATATCCCCCCATGCTTCTCTTGGCACGGCAAACCCTTCAGAATGTGTCAGATGCTGAGCCTCGGCAAACGAAGAAACATTGTCGTCGGCGCAAGAGACGAGAAAAAATTATACTCCGCTCACCAGGGCCTCTCTGTACGCTGGGATACACTTCCGGGCTGGATTCTAGAGGTCTATGCAAGATGGCACGCAGAGTGATGCGTGCCAGAAGAGGACACCATAGGTTACCGTATGCCGCCATACACGGTCTTGTGTAGGGAATATCCCCGACCCGTCCCGAAACGGCCTCCCGATCCTCCTCTGCGCCCTTTACGCGTTTACAGTTGATCGCAATTGGGAGAAAAAATACCGGAAGTGAGGTTTAGGAATTCTCCCGACTGTGCGTGGGAGCCTTGGGCGATTAGAGTGTCCTGGTGAGAGAACGCAAGATCCCCCATCTCCGAGTCTCGAAGGCATATCCTCCGACGTTCGGGTGCTCGGTATGTCCGGCTACATTTGAAGGCCCAAAGAGCCGCAAGGGACTGGGCAAGGAGTTTGCCGACCACGTTCGACAGCAACATCCTCGCTCCGAGCAGCCCCCGTACCATCGCGAATAGTGGCGATTCCGCTTTGTCAGGATCCGAAGAGGGTTTGCTTTCCGCGCCCGCTTGTTGTCCGATGCTTGAATGAAGGGATGGCGGCCTGAGCGCGGTATTGACCGCACCATCGGCGTCGGCAGAGCTGTCCGGACGCAATCCTGTTCGCAGTCGAAGGAAAACAGAGCCGGGGGGCTGCCGTGGGTATGATGGAAAAACCTTTGGGTGGGTAGGGGGTTGCCACCTACCTGAGCTGGCGGCTTTTGATACGGTCACGAACTGAAGAAAAAAACCGCTAAAGCCGAGCAAATGGCAGAGCTGCTTCTTGGTCGCATATGCCCCCTTTATGTCGTTCTTGGGGCTGAAGTGACCTGCCTGAAACCGTATGGATTCTTTTCTTGGCTTGGGAAATGGCCCTCCTACACCCGCGACTTCGTTTTGAGACGGCCCGTCTCAGAAATCCGAATCCACGATTCGGCAGTGGGGGCGGAAAGAGAATTGCGAACCCAGAGCGGTGGGAATGCCGCTGCGGCACCCCCATTCCGCTGGGTTTCGTCCCTGGCAGCGAATGCCAATTTCACCTGGTCGAATCTCGGCGGACGGCTCGGATCCGCTTGTCACCGAGCATGCGCACCGTTCCCGGCGCTCCGGTTGGCGCAGTCAACACGCTTTCGATTTGTTCCCGCAACCAGCGATTCGCCGGATCATTCTCGACACTCTCATGCCAATACAGGTGAGCTTCCAGACGGGGGGCAGGGAGCGGGAAGGGGAACACCTGGTTGATCGATGCCAGGTTCAGCAAGCGCGCATGGCGCTCCGGCAAAGTCAACAACATGTCGGTCTGGCTTACCACCATGCAGGCCGTGAAGTTGTGTTGGCTGCGCAGACACACCTGCCTGCGAAATCCGCGCCGGCTGAGCTCGACGTCGATCAGACTGGGACCGCGGCGACGGGAGGAGACCTGAATATGGCGCTGCGAGAGATAGGTATCCAAGTCGAGAGTGTCTGCGATGACAGGGTGACCCCTGCGGGCAATCACCACGAAGGGCTCATTCAAGAGCCACTTCTGCCGAATCCGATCGCTCACGGTCATCGGAATCTCGATCGCCAAATCGAGTGAACCGCTGGCCAGCTCAGTCTCAAGATCTCTGCGCTTGGCGCGCGACGTTGTGATCGACATTCCGGGGGAAGCGTGGGTCAATCGGCTCAACAATGGCGGCAGGATGAGGGCCTCGAGATACTCCCACATGGAAAGGTGAAAGTTTCGCCGCGCGTGTTCGGGAACAAACTTGTGACTCTGGCTAACGTTGACCTCCAGAATTTGCAGGGCCTCTCTCACCTGATCGATCATGTTGCGGGTGAACGGCGTCGGCATCATGTGCGCACCCTGGCGGACAAACAGCGGGTCTTGAAGCATATCGCGTAGTCTCTTCAGGGCGTGGCTGATTGCCGGTTGCGTGAGGTTCAGTTGCTGGCCAGCGCGCGTAATGTTGCCCTCGCGATAGATGGCCTCGAGCACCACGAACAGATTGAGGTCGACCTGGCTTAAATGCACGGTGCGTATATTACAGGATTCATAGAATTCATTTGGAGAATTATGCAGGAATCGTTAGGCTAAGTTGCTTTCACGGTGAGCCGACGGCATGAACTTTTCCTTATCCCCGAGGGCCCAGGGCTATATCCAGCGCCTCTCCGCGTTCGTCCGAGAGCAGGTCTTGCCCGCAGAGGCCGAGTATTATGCGCAATTGCAAAACCTTCCCGACTGGCGCAGCTGGAGACAGCCTCGCGTGATGGAGAGTTTGAAGGCCCAGGCGCGGGCTGCGGGCTTGTGGAATCTATTTCTTCCCGATTCGGAATTTGGCGCCGGGCTCACGAACGTGGACTATGCTCCCCTGGCGGAGATCACGGGCCGCTCCTCGATTGCCCCCGAGGTCTTCAACTGCAACGCCCCCGATACTGGAAACATGGAGGTGCTGGTGAAATACGGCTCGGCCGGGCAGAAGCAGCGTTGGCTGACGCCCCTGCTGGCGGGCGAGATTCGTTCTGCATTCTGTATGACCGAGCCTGATGTAGCTTCATCGGATGCCACGAACATGAAGGCTACAGCACGTATCGATGGCGATCATGTCGTCCTTGACGGCCGGAAGTGGTGGAGTTCCGGCATCGGTCATCCTCATTGCCGTCTCCTTATATTCATGGGCTTGACCGATAGGTCGGCTGCCAAATACCAGCGTCATACCATGGTCCTGGTGCCGATCGATACTGCGGGCGTCAGGGTCGAGCGTATGGTGCCCGTGTTTGGGTCTTACGACGCCCCGTTCGGACACGGAGAGGTCAGCTTCGCGAAGGTTCGGGTTCCGCTCGATCACATCATTGGCGGACCGGGCCGAGGTTTCGAAATCGCGCAAGGGCGGCTTGGTCCGGGCCGTATCCACCACTGTATGCGCACCCTGGGAGCGGCCGAACGCGCGCTTGAACTCTTGTGCTGCCGGTCGTTAAAGCGGGTTGCGTTCAGCAAACCCCTCGCCGAGCTGGGCGGTAACGCCGATATCATTGCCAACGCCCGGATCATGCTGGAGCAAGCCCGGCTGCTGACTCTCAAGGCGGCGTGGATGCTCGATGAAGTTGGCACGAAAGGAGCCCGCAGCGAAATCTCCCAGATCAAGGTCGCCGTTCCCAACATCGCCCTGCGGATTATCGATCAGGCAATTCAAATATACGGAGCCGCCGGAGTCTCCTCAGATTTTCCCCTGGCCGAACTGTTTGCGACGATCCGCACCCTGCGAATCGTGGATGGGCCTGACGAAGTTCATCGCGCTTTGATTGCCAAGCTGGAACTGAAGAAATACAAATCCCAGTGCGTAGCTTCGGCCTGAGCACACCAGGGGCCGCGACTTGGACACGAGCGATCTCCTGCCTTAAGGCGCTGCTTCAGAACGTCAGGCGCACGCCCAGTTGGACCTGGCGCTTTGGGAAAGCGGAGGTGAAGGCCAGCGGCGTACTTGAAGTCGCTGTGCCACCACCGGCAAGAGCCGAGCCTGGTTGGATCCCGCGCAGGTTGAAGGTTGTGAATCCCGGGGTGAATCCGAACAGAGGACTTACCTCGTTGTTTACGCTCGCATAGTTGGTGTGATTCGCGATGTCGAATCCTTCCGCGGTAAATTGCAGGCTGGCATTCTCCCGCAGTTTATGCGCCCAGGTTAAGCGCATGTCAAAGTCGAAATAGTCGGGACCCAGACCCGTATCACGAGGGGCTCCGATGGGGCGTTCATTGGTAGTGTGGTTGTTGCCGTTCACTTCTCCTCCGGCCAACAAGTTGAAGGGATGACCACTGTGGGCGGAGAAGATAGGAGCCAGTTGGAAACCAGACAAGATGCTCTGCTTCCAAGGGCTGTCGATCACACCGGCGATCACCAATTTATGCCGCTGATCAAACTCGGAAAGGGCACGATCCGCGTTCAGGTTCGTGGGATCCTGCGGTCCGTAGTCGGTGTTGTAATCGGTGGATGTGTCAAAGCCTTTGCTGAAAGTGTAATTTCCGAAGACGCTGAAGTGATCCCCGAAGCGCTTCTTGACTTCGGCGATGCCGCCTTCATAAAGCGCGTAGGACTCAGAGCTGTATTGGTTGTTTTGAACAATCAGTGGATTCACAAAGCAGTTCACGGTCGCGCAGGGAAGGCCTTCAGTTCCACCCAGCGGGTCCGTCGCCGGGCTGGTATTCCAGTTGCGATAGGAAACCGTCTCGCCATTCGCCAGAGTTACCGTGCTGAAGGGCGCCGGCAGGAGATTGGTGTCGAGTGCAATCGGGAGTCTCTGAGTATGAACGTAAACTCCAGAAAGAGAAATCGACAGCCCAGGCGCAAGTTCCCGTTCAATGCCAAAGGAAGCCTGTTGCGCAATGGGTGGGCGATAGTTCGGCTGGTTTACGAAAAGCACCTGCAGGGGCGAAAGAGGACCGGTATTGGTAACGTCGATGCCCAGCGGGGCCACGGCGGCCGGCGTGATGCAAGCCTTATTCCCGGGGGTGGGAGCGGTGCACTGAATCAATCCCTGGGCAAACAATGTCTGGAAAATAGTTGCCGATCCGGCGATGCCCAACGCCGGAACGCCGGCGAAGCCATCCGCATAAATGGAAATTTCTCGGTTGCAAGGGCTACCTCCGGCGCCGGGGATGATCGCTACCCCGAACTGGGAGACCCCGCAGATGCCGCTAACGTTGGCGACCTGGCCGACTCCCGTACTGTTCTCGACTGCGGACTTATTCGCATTCAAAGCCCCCAGACTGTAGTCGACGTCCGGGATCTGAACATCCACGGGTCCATAAAAGATTCCATAGCCGCCGCGGATTACCGTCTTGTGATTATTTCCGGGATCCCATGCGAAGGAAACCCGGGGAGCAAAGTCTTTCTTATATGTCGTCAAAGGAGCGAATTGTGTGTCCAATTCGTAGCGGAGCCCGTAGTTCAAGGTGAAGTTGCTGGCGATCTGCCAGGAGTCTTGGCCGTAAATTCCGGTTAGCGGACGACTGTAGTAAGGATAGGTCGGCACTCCAAATCCCTGCTGGTAAATCTCGGGCAGGCCCAACGATGCTGCTTGCAGGGGATTGATGGTGGTGCTGGCAAGCTCGGGGCTGAGCGCCGCTCCGGGCAGAGTTCCGAAGACAAAGCGTCCCGGGAAAAATGTGTGCGATTCGGTGTGATTGCCACGGAGGATTTCGTCGGCACCGAATTTGAAACTATGACGGCCGCGGATTACGGTCAAATTGTCGGCGAATTCATACCGGCGAAGGATGGTGAGGTTAGGCAAGAAGATATTCGTTCCGAGATTATTGATGAAACTTGGAATCTGGAGCCCCACCTGTCCCGGCGCATTGGGTATCACGTTAAAGCTGTAATAATCCCACTGCGCGCGAGCTTCGTTCTGGGTTGCCGCACTAAACTGGCGATACCAGGCGAATTGAAAATCGTTATCGTAGGTGTGGACGGAGCTTCCCGCCGAATATGCAGTTAGCGACTGAACGTCGGGCGACTCTTCAAGATCGTGTCCGTACCTGTAGGTAACGGAAATTTCGTTGTCCGCGTTGAAGCGGTGATCGAGGCGGGCTGATCCAAGGTATTCCCGCGTGTCGTAGGGAAAAAGGCCGCCCTGGGTTTCAAACTGATTTTCGAGGAAAACATTCAGGGCGGCCTGGCCGGGAGTGATGAAAGGATTGGTGCCGGGGTTTGGATTCAAGGTCAAAATGCTCTGCAGGGCAAAGGCGCATATATTCGAGGGCAGAGTGACGCCGGGCAGGCACGACACAGGCGCAGTCGAGCCGGCAAGCCCGCCGATAATCGCGTTCTGCGCCGGGGTGGGACGAAAAATATCGGTATCGGTTAATATCGGGACCGCGTTTTGCGCGTTCTGCCGCAACCCTTCGAACGCAACCAACAGAAACGTCTTATCTTTCCTGATGGGAAAGCCCAGGGTTCCGCCGAATTGCTGACGAGAAAGAGAATCCTTAATCGGCGAGCCCACCGTATCCGGGTTGCCGGGATTGAAAGTCTGGCCGGGTTGGAGCGCCTGGGTGAAAGAAAAAGGATCACGGGCATCCAGCGCATCGTTGCGAAAAAAGCCGTAGAGCGTGCCGTGCACACGGTTGGTGCCGGACTTGGTCACGATGTTGATCGAAGCACCGGTAGCAGCTCCGAGGTCCGCGGAGTAGTTGCTGCGGTTAATTTGGAATTCCTGCACAGCGTCCTGGCTCACCGTAAGGCGCACGCCACCGCTGTCGCCCGAAGTCTCGCCGCCGTCCACTGTGATGTCATTTCCCCGGCCATTGCTGCCGTAGAAGGATAGGCCGCTCTGCGGCGTTTGCGCGACTCTGAAATCCTGGTCTCCCGCCAGCCTGGTGGAATCGGATACGCCGGGCGCGAGCAGCGTGAAAGTTAGATAATCGCGCCGCCCGATCGGCAGGTCGGCAATGTAGGTCTGCGAGATCCTGTCGGCCTGGCTTCCGCGTTCCGTTTCTACCACCGGCGGCTGATCGGTCACTTCGACGACCGTCGCCACCCGTGAAGGATTCAGTTTGAAATCCGAGATGACCGTCTGTCCGATGGCGACCACCACTCCTTTTCGGATTTCGGTTGCGAAACCCGACATGACCGCACTGACGTCGTAAGCGGCCGGCGAAAGTCCCGTGACTCGGAACTGCCCCGTGCTATTGGTGACCGCTGTGCGCGTCAGACCGGTCTGCGTGTCCACCACCTTGACGGTGGAGTTGAGCACAACATTTCCGGCAGAGTCGGTCACGGTTCCGGTGATCTCTCCCGACGTACCCACGCCTTGGGCGTGAGCCGTCAGAGCTGTGAACACGACGCAGGCAAGAAGGCATGCGCTTGATTTCAACGGGAGGTAGACAGACATCCGGCTCCAAGTACTGGCCAAATTACGTGAAGCCGCGCGACGATCAACGTTGATCTGTTCGAGACTCATACTCCCCCTGTGTAGCCGGGCTGGTTGAATCACAACCAAGACCCGCGAGCGCTGAGCCAGCGACGTGGCGGGCTCCTGCCATCTCACTGTTTCCAGCCGAGATCCTTCGCTTCTTGTTCGGTATTGAATTCGCTGAATGAAAAACGAAAAAAATCCCACGCTCCGGCTTCAGGGCGCCGTATCTGCATGATGGCGCGTAGCCTATCCGCATTTGCAGAATTCATCAAATGAATTGTTTTGATGATGCATTATGCCTGGCGTGAATTTAATCCGGAGCTCTCGGCGCAATGGTCGCAGGCTCAAGGCGGGGTTCTACCGGTTGCCTGTTGCTTTGCAACCTGCGACAAAAGAAATTCCAGTATTTCCTGGTGAGCCAGGCGAGTCTGGTCGGTGAGAAACAGGTGGCTGGCGTGATCGATCAAAACCAGTTTTGCATCCGGAATCAGGCTCGCGATCAGTTCGCCATTGCCGCAGGGAACCAGTGCATCGGATTTTCCATGGATGACCAGCGTCGGGGCTGTGATTTGAGCGATTCGAGTGTAGCCTTCCCACGACAGAATGGCCTGCAGTTGTGCGCTGTAGCCTGCGACTGACGGAAGCCATTTCCGGCGCAGGCTAAGGTCCTCGTCGATTTTCTCTCGCGGCGTACCCGCGTCGTAGATGTAGGGAACGATGGCCTCCCGAGCTTGCTCGAGAGTCATGCCGCGGGCCATCAGAATGTCTGAGACCTTGCGTTCAGCGCGAACTGCGCGGGGTCCGCCGGGCGAAGTGCAGCCCAGAATCAGGGAGCGAGTTCTTGCCGGATACTGCAAAGCGAATTCCTGCGCAATCATGCCGCCCATGGAAACGCCAAAAATATGGGCCCGGGAAACGCCGGCCGCGTCCAGAACCGCGGCCGCATCGGCTGCCATCGTGGCCATGGCATACGGACCGGGAGGAATCTGACTCAGGCCTACGCCTCGATTGTCGAATGCGACGGTGCGAAACTGTTCCGACAGCACCGGGCGCGAGCGATGCCACAGAGACGAGGGATAGCCGAGACCCATGATGAGCAGCACCGGCTCCCCTCGTCCCTGTTCATCCCAATAGAGCTTCGCTCCTTGATTCTCAACGAATGACATGGGAATCTTAGGTCACACCGTATAGCGTTCGCTGGCCAGCAAGCGTCGAGCAATCTGCCGCCGGAGTTCGATCGAATTCACCGGATCGTGCGCGGCATAGGCCCGCAAGCGTGAGAGATTCCTCCGGAGTTCGTCGCCCTGGGCGCAAGCGCTTAGCACCGTGGTGGACGACACTTCGATCCTGGAAATGGCGTCACGCAAGTAGACGGCACAGGCATCCGCAGCATTCGCTCCGCCACCGGCGGCGGCTAGCTTTCGGCTGCGTAGCAGGCTCGATTCCATGGCCAACACTTCCATGATGATGTCAGACATATTCAGGATGATCTCCTGTTGCTGTTCGAGCTTTGCGCCATGCTTCTCGTAGGCGAGTCCCAGCGTCAGCAGAGCAATCTTCTTCGCATTTCGAACCAGGCCCAGTTCCGGATCCCCGGCCACCTCGACGGGCCGAGCGTCCTCAGTTTGTACAACGGCGCGGGCGGCGTCGAGCAGAGGGAGGATGCCACGGGCGGCGCGTTTCAGCGGCATGCCCGTGATCACCAATCGGTTAATTTCGCTGGTGCCTTCAAACAAACGATTGATGCGCGCATCGCGATAAGCGCGTTCTACCACATAATCCTGATGGTATCCGTAGCCGCCGTGGATCTGCACTCCTTCGTCGACCACATAGTCCAGCATTTCGCTCGCGTACACTTTGATCATCGAGCACTCGGCGGCAAACTCCTCGATCGCCTTCAGTTCCGGCGTGCCGTCCGCAGAGCCCGGGGAGGCAGCATGCATTTGATTCTCAATCTGTCCTACGACACGCCAGGTCATCGACTCCGCCACGAAAATACGGATCGCCATTTCTGCCAGCTTGTGCTGAATCGCGCCAAACTCGGCAATCGCCGAACCGAAGGCTTTGCGCTGCTGGGCATATTTCAGGCAAATTGCAAGCACGTTTTTCGCCGCGCCAACTCCGGCAGGGCCCAGCTTCAGGCGTCCGATATTGAGGATGTTGAATGCGATCACGTGCCCGCGGCCGATTTCGCCCAACAGGTTCTCCACCGGCACGGGAACATTGTCGAGATACACGGCCGTGGTGGAACTGCCCGTGATCCCCATCTTGTGCTCTTCGGCGCCGCTGGTCACGCCGGGAAAATTTCTCTCGACCAGAAACGCGGTAAACTTTTCGCCGCCCACTTTGGCAAACACCGTGAAGAGATCGGCCGCGCCTCCGTTGGTGATCCACATTTTCTGGCCATTCAGGATGTAGTGCTTGCCATCGGCGGCGAGATCGGCGCGCGTGCGTGCGGCCAGCGCATCCGAGCCGGCCAGTGGCTCGGTGAGCGCGTAGGCGGCCAGCATTTCGACCTTCGCGAGCTTCGGCAAATACTTGCGCTTCTGCTCCGGAGTTCCGAAGTAGACGACCGGCAGGGTACCGATTCCCGTGTGAGCCGAGTGCCAGCCGCCATAAGAGCCGTCTCGTCCCATGCGTTCAGCGGTGACCATCAGTGACGGTAAGTCCATGGCCATGCCGCCATACTCCTCAGGGATCGCCATGCCAGTCAGGCCCAGGGCGACGGATTTGCGCAGCACAGCCATAGCGACGCCCGGCTTTTTCTCACGGATTGCAGGTAAATTCGGTTCTACTTCGTTGGCCCAGAAGTCATCCACCAGTCGGCCGACGGCGAGATGTTCTTCGCTCAGGTCTTCGGGTGTGAAAATATCTTGCGGCGCTGAGTCTTCAATCAAAAATCCCGTTCCCTTTGTGGTCTTGCCTGCGACGTCTGTTAATGTCGTCATAAACAACTCCTATGCCACCTTTTGAGATTGAGAATCCAAGTTGCTTGAAACAGTTCGAGGGGCGCGAATTCCCCGCGACCGACTGGTTCGTGATCGCGCAGGATCGCATCCGGAAGTTTGCCGACGCCACCGAAGACCGCCAGTGGATTCACCTGGACCCGGAGCGCGCCCGACGGGAATCGCCCTTCGGGGGAACGATCGCCCACGGTTTTCTCACGCTTGGGCTCCTCAGTTACTTCCTGAAACAGTCGATCCATATCGGCTCCGGCGTTCGCATGACTGTGAACTACGGCCTGAACAAAGTACGCTTTCCCTCCGCAGTTCGCGCCGGTTCCCAGGTTCGCGCGCGCGTGACTCTGCTGTCGGCCGAAGAATCGCCAGAATTTGTGGATGCTGCGTTTCTGATGCATGTCGAGTGTGAATCCGCTGCCAAGCCGTGCTGCGTGGCCGAGTGGCTGGTGCGGTATGACCGGTAGTGAGCGCTGTTTCATATCTTTCCGCTTTGCGCGCAGTGCAGGGCCGCTCCGAGGAGCGTCTTGATTCTCTTCGGCATCTCGGCGAAGCGCTCGTCCTGGGTCAATCCCTGGGCGTACCGGTAGTAGATCTGCTGAATGATGACGGCAACTTTGAAGCGAGCAAATGCCAGATAGAAGTTCATTTCTCCGGGATCCCGGCCGGTTATCAAGGCGTAGCGCTCGACCAGCTGCGCCCGGCTTAGGGTTCCGGGCAAGGTGGTGGGCGCAGGGCGAATTTCGTGGAGCTCTTCGGGGTCTTGCGGATCTGTCCAGTACGCCAGGGCTGTTCCGAGGTCGGTCAGCGGATCTCCCAGCGTGCACATCTCCCAATCCAGAACGCCGATGATCCGGGTCGCATCCGCAGGATCGAGCACGAGATTGTCATACTTGTAATCGTTGTGGAGCAGAGCGGTTTGCTGGCTGGCTGGCATGCCTTCGCTAAGCCATGCGGAAATGATTTCGACTTCCGGCAGATTGTGCGTTTTCGAATTGTGGTAGCGCTCAATCCAGCCCTTCACCTGGCGTTCAAGATAGCCTTGGGGTTTGCCTAAATCCCCCAAGCCGATCGCCCTATAGTCCACCCGGTGCAGGCAGGCAAGAGTGTCGAGAAACACTTCGCTCAATCGCCGCGCCGTCTCCGGCAGGAAGGGCACATCCGAAGGCGGCTCGCGGCGAATGATCATTCCTCGAATTGGCTCCATCAGGTAGAAGGGCGCGCCAAGAATCGATGGATCGTCACAATAAAGGATGGCCTTGGGGGCGGGGGCAAACGAAGTATGCAGTTTTGACAGCACGCGATATTCGCGAGCCATGTCATGTGCCGATCGCACTTTGCTTCCAAAAGGAGGACGCCGCAACACGACTTCCCGGCTCCCTAATCGCACCCGATAGGTGAGATTCGAGTGCCCGCTGGGGAATTGTTCCACGGAAACCGATCCGCTTCGACCGAAGTGGTCGAACAGAAATGGCTGCAGCCGGGCCAGATCGAGTTCTTCGCCTGCCCGCACGGTTCCGGATTGATCGCACAGTGCCACCATACTCGCAAGTCCTCGCTCGGCTACCAGTAGGTCAGCAGTGAATCCTCGTCGAGATGCGGATATGCATTGAAGGCGCTCAGCCTGAAGCGCTCACCCGCTGCTCGAAAGTCAGTGAACGAAGCGTTGCGGGACATCCAGGAAAGCTCGAGCGCGTCCTCGGCAGATAAGTGCAGTGCGCGGCGTATCGCCGCTGCAATCGGTCCCGAAGAAGTGAAGACCACAGCGGCTACCCCCGGCGTGGTGCGGTGAATTACTTGCAGCAGTCCGCGTTCCACTCGCAAGCAAAACTCGGGCCACGATTCAATGCCATCCGCCGCAGTCTCTCCCGCCACCCATTTGCCGATCACGGCCTCGAACAGCCTTTGAAAAGTTCTTCGCCGCTCATCCGACGCGCTGGCACTCTCATAAGCGGTGCTCATTTCTCTAATCCCGGGGTTCACCCGCAGGAGTTGTGGAAGGCTCGTGCGCAGCACAGCCTCGGCCTGATATTCATCGAATTCGTTCATCACCACTATCTCCGGAAGACTGCGACCTGCGGCGTGATAGACATCGGCGACGATCCTCGCGGTCTCTCGCTGCCGCGTGCGTGGCCCGGAGTAGACGTTGTGAAGAATCATGCCTCGCCGCAACCAATACTCCCCTAACAATCTGGCTTGGGCTTCGCCATTTGGGCACAGCTGGTCGTAATTCGCCTCCAGAAACGATGCTTGCGCATGGCGCACCAAAGTGATGTGCTTCACGCGGAATTCACCCGTTCCAGCAATCCCGCCGCACTCCGCTCTTGGTCGAACTCGGCAAAGGTCTTGCCGGATTCCGCGAGACGCTGGAGCAGAGGAGCTGGCGCCCACAGTTCTCCGTGCTGGTGGTGAAACTCGCAAATGCGCTGGTAGACCTTGGGCAATCCCACCGTGTCGGCGTGCCACATCGGGCCGCCCCGGTGGGCGGGGAATCCATAACCGTTGAGATAAATGATGTCGATATCGACGGCACGCAGCGCGAATCCCTCGCCCAAAATTCTTGCGCCTTCGTTGATTAACGCATAAATGCAGCGCTCCACGATTTCTTCGGCGGAGATTTGGCGCTGCGGAATCTCCGCCTCCGCACTCCAGTTCCGCACCAGGACGGTTACTTCGGGATCCAGGTTCGCGCGCCGGTTCTCGTCGTAGCGATACCATCCCCTTAGAGTTTTTTGGCCGTACCGCCCCAGCTCGCAAAGTCGATCTTCGGCGAACGGCTGCCGTACTCCCGGTTTTTCAAGATGGCGGTACTCTTTGCGAATTCGCCAACCAACATCGAGACCCGCCAGATCACCGGTTGCCAGCGGACCCATGGCACTGCCGAATTCCACGAGCGCCTGATCCACGGCTTCTACATCGGCTCCTTCTTCCACGAGGAATTGCGCTTCCCGGCGATACGGCCCGAACATGCGGTTCCCCACAAAGCCGCGGCAATTTCCGACGAGCACGCCAATCTTGCCCAGCCTCTTGGATAGTTGCATGCAAGTGGCAATCACTTCTTTGCTCGACTCTTTTCCGCGCACGATCTCGAGCAAGCGCATCACATTGGCGGGACTGAAAAAGTGCGTTCCGATCACCGCTGCCGGCCGCGATGTGGCCCCGGCGATTTCATCAATATTCAGGGTCGAGGTATTGCTGGCCAGAATCGCTCCCGGTTTGCAGGCGCGATCCA
>Ga0265762_1000057_pt1 | contig 14074 bp, 6 predicted proteins | sample NZIome_4_FD_200870 | JGI IMG/M metagenome (GOLD analysis project Ga0265762, IMG submission 200870) | Metatranscriptome of rhizosphere microbial communities from Maridalen valley, Oslo, Norway - NZI4 (Metagenome Metatranscriptome) | ecosystem: Host-associated > Plants > Roots > Rhizosphere > Soil ...
CCGGCCGCACGGCGAGCTTGCGCAGCAATCCCTCGAGTGAATCTTCTCGGCAAACGTATTCGACCGCGGCCTGAGTTCCGAGCGTGGTAGTTCCCGCCAAAATCAGCACGTGGCGTTCCGCGTTCAGTCCGCGAACCAGAGCGACGATTGCATAGTCTTCCGTCAGTGGTTCGGATGAGTCCGTGGGAAAAAAAATTCCCGGTTGCTCCGGCTCAGGATGTACGTTGACGATGCCCAATTCACCTTTATGCGGGCTGGTGTCGAGGCGCTTGAAAATGAATTCCTGGGTACCGGGAAGGTCCAGCAGAGTAAGATTCTCCGCCGGCGAACCAACGAAGATCAGGTCGTTGTTTCTAGCATCGTCTAAAGAGAAAAGACTGCCGCGCTTTACCAGGATGGGGTGATGCAATAGGCCGAAAACTTCATCCAGTGCATGCACTCCCAGTACTTCGCCTACTCCGGTGTAGTGGTCCAAAATCAGGTCGCGGGAATCGCGCGCCGGATTGCGATAGCGCATGCCAGTTTCCGGCCGCCCCACAAATGCGGCGTTGCTGAAAATCACCCAGGGCGCATCCGGACCAGAGGCGAATTGATTCCAGAAGGCACGGACAGCCGGCGGAGGACTGGACGCATTTTGCCTTCCCGCCCTGGCGGAATGCAAAGCGATGGAGAGGGCTGCGACTACTCCGAGAGCGGCGGCCAGAGCCAAGCCGAGAACCGTCACCGCAAGGATCCATCCTCGCATGCTCTTACGCGGCACAAGTGACTCAAGACGCGAAGAAAATGGCAGCGCTGGAGATAGGGGCACCGGAGCAGGAGTAATAGGAACGGGCACCTTCCGTTCGTGAAAGCTCAGAGCGTAGACCCCGTTGGGCATCTCCACCACGATGGGATCTGCCAATCCTTCGTGGCTGTAGTAGTCGTGCAATTTCAGCCGTAACCGGCCCGCGTGCACACGGATTGCCGAATCGGCCTGTGGATCAAAGTCGTGAGGCCTGCCGAAAACCTCGGTGGCGATCTGGTATTCCTTCACCGGTACGCCCGGCTGAGTGAGGGCATGGTCCGCTAGATAACGAAGAAGTTTGCAGAGAGACTCAGCCTTGCGCAGGGTATGGCTGTGAGTGATCTTATCGATCTGATCCAGATAGCGTTGACTATCAGCGAACTGAAGCGATGTAACAGACATGTAACTTTCGAGCGCAGGGAACTCTAACCCTTAGAAAGAAAACGACATGTATTTCTCTGTGACGTGTAACTGACACTCTGATACTTCCAACCCGAATCCCCTCAGACCAACATTCTTTTCGCAGCCCTTTTCTGCACGCCGAAGGTTCGCGTGCGCGAGCACCGGGTGTTTGGATGCAAACGTGTGCCAAGAGGCTGCAAACCCAGGAGGCCTCGAAATGAGAATCACGAAGCGTGATGGTGGAACTGAAATCGCTTGTGGTTTCCTGCGGTCTCTGCGCTCGAAGCACACCGGCTCTTGGGCAGCGCTGGCACTGTTCGCGGTTTCGACACTGACAACGCCACAATTTGTTTCTGCACAGGCCGTGTATGGGTCTGTCTTTGGAACGGTCACCGATAGCACGGGTGCGGCGATCCCCGGCGCTACGGTTACCGTGGCCGACGTTTCCAAAGGCACCTCGGTGAATGTTCAGAGTGACGCAAGCGGGAACTACCGCGTAGAGCACCTCATTCCAGATACATACACGGTTGCGGCCGAAGCCACGGGCTTCGCCAAGGTGACGACGGAAAACGTCATCGTGTACGCAGACACCGCCCCGAAGGTGGACGTTACTTTAAATATAGGGTCAGTTAACAATAGTGTGACTGTGACGTCCGCGGCGCCGTTGCTGCAAACCGAGCATACCGACGTCAATACCATCCTGAATGACCGGGCTGTGGAAACGCTGCCCAACCTGAACCGCAACTTCACCTCGTTCGAACTGCTCACGCCGGGAACCACCTATATTGGTTGGAGTGTCGGGCAGTCGACCAATCCTCAAGAAAGCGAACAGATTGAGGTCAACGGGCAGTTGCCTTTCGCCACCGGCTACGAATTGGACGGAACCGACAATCAGGATCCGATTCAAGGTGTTGAGGTCATCAACCCGAATCTGGACGCGGTCTCCGAGATGAAGGTTACCTCGCAGAATTACGACGCTGAATTCGGCAAGGCCGTCGGCGGACTGGTTACGGCACAGACCAAATCCGGCAGCAACGCTTTTCACGGTTCACTTTTCGACTACCGCCGTTCCGATGCCGAGCAGGCGCGCGATCCCTTCACCCAAATCGGTCCGAATGCGATTCCTTCTTTCCTGCACAACCAATTTGGGGCGTCCGTCGGTGGCCCCATCAAAAAGGATAAGTTGTTCTTTTTCGGGGACTACCAGGGCCAGCGTGAAAGGACAGGCACAACGATTCTGACCACCGTGCCGACCGCTCTGGCCCACAGCAGCTGCACCTCGGGAGGGACCTGTAACCTCAGCGAATATCTAAACCCGAGCCTGGCCGGGGGCCCGGCGTACCAGATTTATGATCCGGAGACGAATCCGACCGGCACCACTGGTCGCACCGCGTTTGCCGGCAATATGATTCCCGCGGCGCGTCTGTCAGCGCCAGCGGTCAAACTGATTTCAGAAATGCCGCTTCCGAATTTTGGAAATGGAAGCACTTTCGACAACTATACCGCCTCCGGTTCTGGCGGATTCAATACGGATCAGTTCGACGTGCGCGTCGATGATCAGATTTCGGAAAAGTTTCATACCTTCGGCCGATACACCCGCTTCAATTCCTCTCTCAATGGCGCGCCCATCTTCGGAGCGGCTGGTGGACCAGGTTTTGGCTTAGATAACATTGCGGGCACCGACAGCGCGGTGGATCAGAGTGTTGCGGCGGGTGGCGATTATGCCTTAAGCGCCAATTGGCTTACCGACTTCCGCTTCGGCTGGTTCCGGATTCACCTTAACGATGAAGGTCCCGACTCCAATCAACCGCTGGGAACGCAACTCGGCATTCCGGGAGTCAATCAAGGCGACCTCAGCCTTACTGGAGGTCTGCCGCAATTCCAGGTGGCTGTCCCGGCAAACGGCGGGAACGGCAGTTCCACCGTAACTTATGGGACGACAACCAATCCCTACCTGCAGACGGAAAGCCAGTTTCAAGGAGTAAACAACTGGACCCACATCCTGGGAAATCACAACATCAAGTTTGGGGCCGATGCCCGTTTTGCCCTGAATCATTTGGTGGGAGTGAACAATAACAACCTGCTCTCCGGGCAATTTGAATTTCCGGCGAGTGTCACCGCCGGTCCGACTACCCAGGGTCTGGGGTATGCGACCTTCCTTTTGGGCGATACCGGCAGCTTCTTCCGCACGCAAATTCAAAACACCAGCGCGGCCGAACGGCAAAAACGGATTTTCTTCTACGGCCAAGACCAGTGGCGGGCCACGCGGACGATCACTCTCAGCTACGGCCTGCGGTGGGAGCTTTATTTCCCGGAGTCGGTGGCGGGGAAGGGGCAGGGTGGCCTGCTCGACCTGAATACTGGCGATGTGCGGATCGCCGGCTACGGGGGCTACGGCAACAATATGAATGTTGCGATGCAATACAACCACGTCGCTCCACGCGTGGGCATTGCCTGGCAGGCGAGAACCAATACGGTCGTACGGGCCGGATACGGCCGCGTCTACGGCATGGGCTGGTCCGGCGACACATTCGGCGAGGTGCTAACGTTTTCCTATCCAACGGCCGTTACCCAAAACCTGAATGCTCCCAACAACAACTACTACGCGTTGCAGCTTGCGGCAGGGCCTCCCGTTTACACCTTCCCGCCCATCCCGTCGGATGGAAATTATCCACTTCCCAATGGCATCCAGCAGCCGACGCGTCCACTTACCATGCGGATCCCGACGCTCGATGCGTGGAACCTGACGCTGCAGCAGGAACTGACGAGCACCTCCTCGATACAAGTTGGCTACATCGGCAGCCACGGGATCCACAACATGTTTGACTCGTCGAACCAGGCAAATCCGAACCAGCAAACACTGGCTGGCTTCGACTGCAGCAGCGCTCCGGTCGGATGCAACTTGCCCATCGACCCGAAGACCGGGGCGCCCTACACTCTCGACGAGCGCTATCCCTATTTTGATGGCACCGCCCAGAAATATCTCGGAGTGGGTTTTGGATCTCCTTTCGGCTGGACCCAGTCTCTGCGTTATAACGCGAACGAGGCAACCACCAGCTACCAGGCGCTGCAGGTGGTCTTTCAGAAGCGCTTCGCCTATGGATTCCAGCTTCTATCTCACTACACCTGGTCGCATGCCCTGGCGCATGAGTCCGACTACTTCTTCATAGATCCGAGGGCGGACTACGGGAACAGTTATTACAATCGGCGCAATGTCTTCGTCACCTCGGGAAACTGGGATCTTCCTTTTGGCAAGGGCCGAGCCCTGGGCGGCCAGGCTTCGGGCTGGCTGAATCAGATCATCGGGGGGTTCTCCCTCAACGGGGATCTGACTTGGGAGGGCGGCCTGCCGTTTACCCCGTCTTACCAGCTCTGTGCCGAAGATCAGGACATCGACGGGCAAGGCGGCTCCCTTTGCCGACCCAGCTTTTCGAATCCGAACGAATCCTTTGGGCTGGGCGCTGGACCATTCAATCCAATCACGCACAGTGTCAGCTACTTCACGCCCGTTCCGACGCTCGCCTCGGCCGGCCAGGTGGAAGGCCCATGGATGCGACCCGCTCCAGGAACCTTTGGGACCATCGGGCGCGATGCGCTTTGGGGGCCCGGCCTCATCAACACCGATCTGTCGCTTTCTAAAAAATTCTTCCTCAGGGAAGGGATGACCTTCCAGCTGACGGCGCAAGCCTTTAATATCTTCAACCACCCCAATCTGGGACAGCCGAACGGCTGCGTCGACTGTGGAAGCAGTTCGGGATTGATCACCGACATCGTCGCGTCGCAAGATGGCACCTCGATGCGGCGACTTCAGTTCGCGGCACGCTTCCAGTTCTGAAGCGGAGACTGGAGGGCAGTCGATGAGCCCCGAACACCGGCAGAAAAAGCTAAACTGGCGAGGGATGCGAAGCGGATGACGATGAAAGCTCGGCCAGGATTCTCGCTATCGTAACCGTCCAGGAGGGACGAGATGCAGGAGTCTTGGCTGTGGGCACGCGAACGACGCCGGGGGAATTTCCGCATGCGATCGCTCGCCCCGGCGCTCTTTCTACTACTATCAATCTCGATCCCGGGGCAATCCCCGCCCGCGCGCCTCAGCGCGGAGGCTAACCTGAAGGAAATCCTCGCCTACATCCACACCGGCTGGGATTCCTTGACCCGCTCAACCAGTTCCTGTGGCGCCGTTACGGACACGAAACTCTCGGCCGCGCCGGTGATCTACCTTCCCGCGGGTTCCGAATTTCCCCGGGAACTCACTCAGATGCAACGCGACTGTCAGGTCAAGGTTGCCTATCTGCCTCAGGTCATCCATCAACTGGGGACAACGGACGTGGGTTCAATTCAGCCCGCAGGCTTGCTCTATCTCAAGAATAAATACGTTGTTCCGGGAGGGCGCTTTAACGAAATGTATGGCTGGGACAGTTACTTTATTATTCTCGGCCTGTTGCGAGATGGGCGCCTCGAACTGGCGCGAGGCATGGTGGACAATTTTTTCTTTGAAATCGAGAACTACGGTGCGGTGCTCAATGCCAACCGCACTTACTATCTGACGCGCTCCCAACCTCCGTTTCTCAGTTCGATGGTAATGGCGGTTCATCTGGCGCAAAAGGCGGCGGGGCAAGATGACCGAGCCTGGTTGGAGACGGCTTACGCGTACGTGAAACGAGATCACGCGATGTGGACGCGGGCGCCACATCTGGCCGGGGCCACGGGGCTTTCCCGCTACTACGATTTCGGCGAAGGGCCAGCCCCCGAGGCCTTGCAGGACGAAGATCAGATTTATCGTAAGGTTGCGGCATATTTTCTTTTTCATCCCACAAGTCCTTCCTACGAGACTGCGGACGAAGATCTTCCCACCGGCAAGGGATCCGGGGCGACTTATTCGGTGCTGGTTTGTGCAGCGGCCCAGCCCAAGACATCATGCGAACCCGAGCACCTGATCAAGCTCGAGTCCGACTACTATAAGGGGGACCGATCGATGCGCGAGTCGGGTTTCGATATCTCGTTCCGCTTCGGTCCCTATGGCGCGGCCACTCATCACTATGCTCCCGTATGTTTGAACAGTCTGCTTTACAAAACTGAGCGCGATCTGGAAGAGATGAGCCGGCTGTTGGGCAAGACGACGGATACCGTGGAATGGCAAAAGCTGGCGGAGAATCGACGGCAATCCATAGGAAAATACTTGTGGGATGAGGGGAAGGGACTCTTCTTTGACTACGACCTCGAGAAGGAGAAGCGATCGAGTTATCGCTATGCGACCACCTTTTATCCGCTATGGGCGGGACTCGCAACCGATGCGCAAGCCCGCGCGGTGGTAAAGAATCTGGGTGCATTTGAGCGGGCAGGTGGCATCGCGATGAGCGAAAAAGAATCTCAGGGCCAGTGGGATTATCCCTTCGGATGGGCGCCGATCCAGTTACTTGCCATAGAGGGGATGCGTCGTTATGGACACAAGCAAGAGGCGGACCGCGTGTCTACCGAGTTTCTTTCGATGGTGCTGGAAAACTTCGCACACGACAAGACGATTCGCGAGAAGTACAACGTCGTAACTCGGTCGGCAGAGACGAACGTGGCGGTGGGATACGCGGCGAACGTAATTGGATTTGGCTGGACCAACGCCGCCTTTGTCGAGCTACTAGACTTGCTTCCCCCGGAGAAGGTCGCTCCGGTGACGCAAACGACTCCGGCCGCGGCATCCCGTAACTGAGCCTCATGTTTGCTGCTCGATCGACCGTAAGGAGAGTTCATGAACCCATCTTCGTTTGCCGTGGCGACGCTGTTGCTGCTCAGCCTCACGGCAGTCCGGAACTCAAACTGCGAACCCAATGAGGAGCCTCCAGTCCTGACTAAATTCCCCTTCGAAAATACGGTTCCCCTGAAGATCGCGCGCGAAGCGATTCCTTCCCGGCCGTTTACTGTCGTCGGCCCTCGAGGCGCACTCCTCGGCCGACAAGACGGGTCTTTCGAAGCCTGGATCTTCCCCTGGAAGATTTTCAGCAATTTCCGTATCAGCGCCGAGATGAAGGACTATCCGGTGCCCATCGATGTGAACGATCAGGCAGCTGGAATCGAGGTTCGGCCGGATCACACGACCATCACGTTCGCGCATGCGAATTTCACCATTCGCGAGATCTTGTTCGCGCCCCGCAACCCGCCCGACGGAGCAGGCGCCCTGGCATTCTTCGAAGTTGAAGCGGTGCGGCCTATGACGTTGACATTTCAATTCACTCCGGAGATGAAGCGCATGTGGCCGGCTTCGTCCGATGATTACTCATCCGCAGAATGGGTGAGGGGGGCGTCCGGTGGTTTTTACGCTTTGCATTTAAGTTTTCCCGACCATGCTGCGGCGGTTGAAATGCCGGGAGCCGAACCGGGCATCCTGGCTCCTTATCAGGAACGAGCGAAGACCTACCCGGCACAGTTTGTTCTGCACTTCGATCCCGCTCATGATGGCAACAAGCTCTTTCCCTTGCTGCTCAGGGTTGGGGATAGCGTCGCGGACTCTGAAAACCCAGCACTCGCTGAGCGACTGAGCGAACTTCGGCACTCGGTTCAATCGCTCTACCAAGAAACGGCAACTTACTATACGAGGTTTCTGTCGCAGCATCTGACCGTTGAAACTCCCGATAAAAACTTCGATGACGCATTCGCCTGGGCGGAGGTTTCGATCGATCAATTGAAGGTCGAGACCACTCCGTCTCACCGGGAAACGGCGCTGGTCGCCGGTATCGACGGCTCAGGCGATTCTGCCCGGCCCGGCTTCGGTTGGTATTTCGGCCGCGACTCTCTCTGGGCACTGTACGCGGTCAACGCCTACGGCGATCTTCAGTTGTCTCGCGATCAGCTGGAGTTCCTGATGCACCGTCAAAGTCCTGCCGGGCAGATCATTCACGAATGGTCCCAGACCGCAGGACTGGTCGACTGGAAAAGCCTGCCTTACGAGTTTGCTTCCGCGGACGCCACGCCGCTGTTGCTGATGGCGGCGAACGATTATTTTCGGATTAGCGGTGACCTGGCGTTCCTCAAGGCACACTGGACTTCGCTCGCGAAAGCGTGGGACTTCGAGCGCTCGCACGACTCCGATGGAGACGGGATTTACGAAAACATCGCGGGATCGGGATGGGTGGAATCATGGCCTCCCGGCATGCCACATCAGGAGATCTATCTGGCGGCTCTCGATCAGCAAGCCAGCACAGCATTCGCAGAGATCGCGAAAGCAACCGGAAACCCGCAACTGGCTGAGGATGCGGAAAAACGCGCGAGCCATATCGCAGCCCAGATCGAAAAAGAATATTTCCTGCCCGATGTTAATTTCTACGCGTTCAGCCGGAATGCCGATGGCACGCTGGACACCAGCGCAACGATTTACCCGGCAGTGGCAGCGTGGGACGGAACATTCAATTTGTCGCGCGCCGGCGAAATGCTGAGCCGATGGGCATCGCAAGAATTCTCCACCGACTGGGGCACGCGTGACTTAAGTCCCAGCGTGAGCTTCTACGACCCGATCAGCTATCACCAGGGAAGCGTGTGGCCGCTTTTCACCGGCTGGGTTTCGCTTTCTGAGTATCGCAACGGTCGCAGCCTCTCCGGTTACGCCCACCTGATGCAGAATGCCGACCTCACGTGGGCACAGGATTTGGGGGCGGTGACAGAGTTGCTCTCGGGCGAGTTCTTTCGCTGGTTCGGACGCAGCACTTCCCATCAGTTGTGGTCCTCGGCGATGGTGCTGACGCCAGCGGTGCGAGGAATGTTCGGGTTGGAGTGGAGCGCGGCTGACCGTACGCTCACGGTTACCCCGAGTCTGCCTGCGCAGTGGAACGAAGCCAAGATCTTAAATGTGCCCGTGGCCCAATCGCGGGTGGGCATTGAAATGCGGCGGAGCGGGTCGACACTCTTGGTGCGCCTCACCGAAGAGGGATCGATTGCTGTGCAACTCAGATCTCGCGCGGCCGGCGCAAAAGCACAAAACGGAGAGTTAAGGATCCCCCTGCCCGCGGTGGAAGTGGGTATTGCGCACGGATTGCCAGAAGCAGGAGCCGTGACTTCGCAAATGAAAGTTCTTGATCAGCAACCGTCCGCAGGTTCCTTGCGCCTGCGATTGTCCGCTCCCGCGAATAGTCATCAAACTCTTTTCCTGCGCGTGAACGACCCGAAGATTCACCTGCGAACCGCTGGAGCGGAACTATCCCTCGAATCCTCCCAACTCAAAATTCAGTTTCCGGCAGGAACTGGATCTGGCGAAAGCGGCTATGTCGAAAAGATGGTGACCCTTTCGTGGTGAACGCTAAACTCCAGCGCGCTTCTCGAGGAACGCGAACTGCCGCTGATGCTTTCTATAGAAAGGTAAAGTAGGTCAGCGAAAACGATCTGAGTGGTGAGGCAGCAACTGTCCTACGGCACACCAACAAAACGGGAAACGCCTGTGCGTTCCCGTCTCGCCTGACGCGTCGATTTCCCCAGAGACAGAGAGCATGCCCCTTACCTCGCGCCGTTGACCAGCATGCCGTGCGTATTGCCTGCGGCGTCCTCGTAGAACCCAACCGCCTGACCTTTGTCGTTGACCCCGTTCAGCAGCGTACCTCCGACTCGGTTGGGATCATCGAGTGTGTTCGAGTCGCCCTGACGGGTCGTAGGTGAGGCCATGGGTTATGTCCGTAGGGGTGACCTGATAGAAGCCGACGGCGATTGCCGCGTCGTTGATGCCGAGCAACTGCGTCACCGCACTCCCGGCAGCGAATGAAGGCAGCCCTCGAAGGAAATTGTGAGTGTTAGGATTGCTTAACGCCAAACACTTCGATTCAGTCCCTATTACCGCCAAATTGACGAGACCCCGAATGCGTTCACCAGCTTCCCAAGCGAGCAAAGGCGCGATCGGAATCGACTTTGGAACCACGAACAGTTCAATCGCATTTGCCGAGCGCTCAGACGAAGTTCAGCTTGCCAAGTTTCCGTACTTGGGAGGCCTGACTGATGCCTATCGGTCGCTGCTCTATCTTCAGCAGGTGAGGGAAGGTGGTGTAAATACTCTGAAATCGTGGACCGGCCCAGAGGGAATTGAGCACTATCTTTCCACGGACGTAAAAGGGCGACTAATTCAGTCCCTCAAGTCTTTTCTGAGTAGTCGTACCCTTCACGGCACAGAAGTGTTCGGTCGGCGGTACTCCCTTGAGGACCTGATCGCCAGGATTCTCAAGGACCTGCGCGAAAAGGCGGAGCATCAGTTCGGGATCCAAATCAGGTCGGCAGTAGCAGGAAGGCCGGTGCATTTTGTGGGAGCGGAGAACCAGGAAGATGACAGTTATGCGGAGGGTCGACTGCGGTCGGCCTTTGCATTAGCTGGCTATGAGTCGGTACAGTTCGAGATGGAGCCGGTGGCGGCGGCTCACTATTATGAGTCCTCGCTCCACCATGACGAGCTCATCCTCATCGGGGATTTCGGGGGCGGTACGAGTGATTTCTCATTGGTTCATGTTGGCCCGACTGTCCGCGGAAGAGGCAGAGTCCGGGGTGACATTGTGGGTAACGCGGGAGTGGGCATAGCGGGAGATTCCTTTGATGCAAAGATCATCCGGAACCTGGTTTCTCCGGCTCTTGGAGCCGGATCGCAGTTGCGCTCGCTGGGCAAGATCCTGACCGTTCCAAACTGGGTTTATATCAGGCTGGAACGTTGGCATCATTTGTCCCTGCTGAGAGGCAGGGACGTGCTGAACATGTTGAGGGGCGTTCACGCGCAATCGCTTGAGCCAGAGAAAATCGGAGCGCTCATTCACTTCATCAAGGAAGATCTTGGATTTCACCTCCACCGCGCCGTGCAAAAGGTTAAGGTCGACTTGTCGAATGAGTCGTTGGCCAGATTCCAGTTTTCGGACGGGTTTGTCGAGCTGAGTGCGGTAGTGGAGCGACGATCCTTCGAGGAGTGGATTTCTGAGGAGCTAGGACAGATTGCACGATGCGTCGATTCTCTCCTTAATTCTTCGGGGATTCTGCCCAAGGACGTGGATATGGTCTTTCTGACGGGGGGCTCTTCCTTTGTTCCAGCCGTCAGGAGAATTTTTGAAACACGATTTGGAGAAAAGCGAATTCGCGGCGGAAACGAGTTTACGTCGGTAGCCCGCGGCTTGGCCCTGAAAGCGATGGACGTGCGCACATCGCCTCCCGCTTGAAGTCCGACGGCATGGAATGAAAAAAAGAGACCTGGCAAACTGATTGCGAGCCAGTTCCTGTCGGGGCTGTCATCGACAATCAGCACTCGCAGCGAGGCTAGCCGGGTCCTTATTGTGAGCGTCGTTCATGAGATTGTCCCGAGTAGGTGACGCCGCAGACACCCCGTGGATCGAGGGCTAGGCACCACTCTGCACGCCCTTGGAGAGCAGACCGTCGGCCAGGCTCTGAACCGTCTCTTCGCGTGGATGCAAGAACAGCAACTGTTCGGAAAGCTCAGCCACCGCCGATGTCCATGCCAGCGCACTCTTGTCGCCTGCATTGGCGTTTGAAAGGACTCCACCATAGGCTTGTTCAATCCATTCGTGGCTGAGGGTTTGCACCCACCAGAGATCCACAGCGAAGGGCAGGGAGCGGGCCAGAGCGACTGCTTTCGCAAGTTGTTCAATCTGGCGAACGTCCGCGACATCGGCGGCAACGGCCTCAGCCATCTTTTCAATTCTTTTCTTGAGGACAAGCCCGAGTGTGGCAGCATCCAAAATGATATCCAGGGCTTTGACTTCTTCCAACAACGAGTGAATACGCTCCCTGCTTAATTCGTCGGCGGCAAGCGCATCTCGAAGAAAACTGTTCAGAGCGGGCCTCGCGGATGACTGGAAGGTCTTCGGCAGCGGCATCCCGCAGCTGCTGAGAAATCGCATGAACTCCGCATGACGCTCGTAGACTTCGCGATGGGCCCTGTCGATTTCTGCTAAAACCGAATCCGCCAGAACGCTCAGAACTTTCCGTTGTTCATCTCTGAACACCGCCTCAAGGGAATGCACGTTGCCGAAGACCTGTTTCAAGCAGGAACGTATTTCCCCTTCGCCGTTTTTTCCATCCTGGGAGAACGTCTCGATCAGGTCGTTCAATCTTGCGCGATCGGCTTCGGCAATGCCCTCGGCTCGGACACCAGCGATCAGGTGGTGTTTGCCGAGATGCACTGCGCCAAAACCGAGCATGGTGGATTCCTGCGTGATGGTTGACGTGAACCGAGCCTTACCTATGACGAGTTTGGCGGTGCCCGATTGCCGACAAAAGTTCTCCTCGCGGTCAACCGCGTAGCAATGCAGTTCCGCGTGTTCGCCGTAGGCTTCAAAGAGGCTGTTGACCGCATAGTGACCGCCCACTGTTAGCAAATCGACCCGGGAGGGCTTCACAAGAGTGTTGTAAATTCGCGCTCCATCGCCGTGTTCCGGAATATTGCTTTTTGCTTTTGCCAGTCGCTCAAGGAAATCGGCTTCCAGACGATCTCCGAACACCTGCTCAGCGAGCTCAACCACACGTCCCGCGTAGTGCAGCACCTGAACCGCTTCGATACCCGAAACCTCATCGAAGAACCACCCACAGCTTGTGTACATGAGCATGGCGTGGCGTTGTAATTCGAGCAGCTTGAGCACGACGACTCGCTCATTGCTGTCGAGTTCGTGCACAGCGTGCTTCTTGAGAAAACGTTCGACATTTTCATTCGAGCGATCGAGAACCACATCGACGTATTCGTTCCGGGCAGCCCAGGCGTCCTTCAAAAGCTCTTGGGCCCGCTTTTCATATTTTGGAGCTAACGTGTCCCGCAGCCAATCAAGAGCCTCGCGCAAAGGTTGGCGCCACTCTTGATTCCACCCGTTGTGACCGCCCGAATTGCAGCCACAGTTGCTTCGCCAACGCTCAATGCCATGAATGCAACTCCACGAAGTGTTTTCCTGTATCTCGACTCGGTGGATCGGCGGATGCCGTTCCAGGTATTCTCCGTAATTGGTGATTTGGGCAAGCTGGTTCGACTCGATGTAAGCGAGGGCGGAGGCAAGTGCCATTTCTCCAAAACGGTGGTGATGACCGTACGTCTCTCCATCCGTCGCAATATGCACCAGTTCCGGCCAGGGCCGCAGATCTTCCGCGAAGCCGGCCATCAGCCGCTTGGCGAATCCTTCCCCATTTGCTAGCAGGTCTTCAAAGGCCACAGCCCGCGAGATCGGGCCGTCATAAAAAAATATGCTGATTTTCCGACCCGAGGGCAGATTCAGCCGATACGGCATTGAGGGGTCAATCCGCTCTCCGCTCACATCCTTCCATGATCGCCCGCCGATCTTGCCTTCCTGGCGCGCCTGGCGGGGAGCCAGAATTGTGAAGCTGATCTCGAACTTCGCAAGTATTTCCAGGGTCTCGATATCGACGGCTGTTTCCGGGAGCCACATTCCCTCGGGAAAGCGCCCGAACCTGTGCTCGAAATCTCGGATACCCCACGCAACCTGGGTGTGCTTATCACGCTCATTGGCCAAAGGCATGATGATGTGGTGGTAGGCCTGAGCGATAGCAGAACCGTGACCCGAGAACCTATCCTTGCTGGCGTGGTCGGCCTGGAGAATGGCCCGGTAAACTTTAGGCGATTTTATCTCCAGCCAAGAAAGCAGGGTGGGACCGAAATTGAAACTTATCCTCTCGAAGTTGTTCAGGATACGAAGAATCCGCTGCTCAGTGTTTAGGATGCGAGCCGCCGAGTTGGGCGCATAGCACTCCGCGGTGACCCGCTCGTTCCAATCGTGATAAGGGTAAGCCGAATCCTGGAGTTCAATCGCCTCAAGCCAAGGATTTTCTCGCGGAGGCTGGTAAAAGTGTCCATGAATGCATACGTAACCCATAAAAAATCACTCACGGAGAACCAGAGAACCCCTTTCTCCCAAGTTACTACAAAAG
>Ga0265762_1000058_pt1 | contig 14067 bp, 12 predicted proteins | sample NZIome_4_FD_200870 | JGI IMG/M metagenome (GOLD analysis project Ga0265762, IMG submission 200870) | Metatranscriptome of rhizosphere microbial communities from Maridalen valley, Oslo, Norway - NZI4 (Metagenome Metatranscriptome) | ecosystem: Host-associated > Plants > Roots > Rhizosphere > Soil...
CGGAAACTTGCAGAGTCACATCGAGCGTTCGCGTGCGGCCGATGACCTCCTCGACATCCACGAAGGTGAGCGACTTGAATCCCTCGTGCTCAAACGTGATCGTGTAGACCCCTACTGGCAGCTCGGGAATGTCATAGGTTCCGCCGGCAGAGGATGTGGTTTCCCGTCGCAGTCCCGTCGCATCCTCCACCACAGTGATATGGGCCAGCGGCAGAACGCGCCCGGAGGGGTCAGTCACCGTGCCGCTCAATCCTGCGCGGTCCACCTGTGCCGGCGACGAAGACACCAGGCACAGGATGATGCAAACCACACCGAAGACTTGACAAGCTCGTTGTACATATTTCCGGGCTCGCAGGCCGGAGGCATGAGTGTTTGCCAGGGAATTCCCGCCACCGGGAAGATAAGAGTACGTGCTTGCTTTCATAGATGTTGTCCTTGCTAACGAATCGGGTCAGCTCCCCGAAATGTGCGACCGAACGTCGAACCTAAGGGAGCAACCGGGTTGACGCCCGCCACAACCACGAGAGAAAACTCCATTCGCACTGCTAAACTCGGGAGCGTAATCTCATATTGTTAAGGAAGGGTGACAGACAAGTTAATTTACAGACATAAAGCCAGTAGAATCAATCTATTACCGGCGGTAATAGATCAGTGTGTGTACTACTTTGCAGTCATTGTTAAGGTACGATGAATTCGCCGGCAGGGAGTTGACTCCTCAGGTCTCTGACTTTAGAGTTCTGTTGATCGAGCTTCGGCTAATCTTGGTCTCAACCATGGACCCGCTTCTTCCTATACCCGGCACGGATCCGGCCGCGCAGCTCGGACCACTCGAGAGAAAAGTTCTCCAGGCGGTTTGGGCGAGAGGAACCGCAACGGTCCGCGAGGTGCGCGAAGATGGCACGATCTGGCAAACCTATCCAACGATCATGACGACGATGGACCGTCTCTTCAAGAAGGGGCTCCTCAACCGGGTTCCTGACGGACGGGCGTTTCGCTATTCGGCGCGATATAGCTCGGAGGAACTGGAGCGCGTGACCGCGGAAAAGGGTATCCGCCAGCTCTTACGCTCGGAGTATGCTTCACTGCACCTTTCATATCTGGTCGAAGCGGTCAGCACGCAGGACGTGAAGTTACTGGATGAGTTGCAGGCGCTCGTGGAACGTCAGCGCGCCCAACTGAAGATGGGAGAGCGTGAGTGATATTCGCTGCGCGAGGCGTCCTAGTTTCCCTGGCCTTTTTCGCAACCGTGTACTGCCCACTGTCTTTGCTGGTCATGTTCCTCTGGCCTGGCGCGAAACACATCAGCCGGGGGATTTTCGCGAACCCGGCCAATCTGCTGTTCGGGCTGCGCCTTTTTCCGTTTGTCGTTTCCGTCGTGGTTACCGTGTGTTTCACCTTTCCGTCGTTCTGGCTGCTGGAGAGGAAATCGCCCGACGAGGACGCCGGAACGTTCATTCTTGCCCTGTGCTCGCTGCTCATCCTCGGCGCTGGGTTGATCCGCGTGCTGAAAGCTCAAGCGCGCACGACGCGCGTCGTTACTCAGTGGTTGATGGGGGCGACGACCGGCGAGGCTGATGGGCGGATGCCCAGGCTCAAAGCGTCGGAGGGCGCACCGCCACTGATTCTTCTAGGATTTTGGAAACCGAGGGTGATGATTTCCGATTTGGCAGCCGCAGTGCTGACTGACGACGAGCTACGAGTAGCAGTCCGGCACGAACTTTGGCACGCACGGTCGTGGGACAATCTGAAGAGAGTTATGGTCAGTTTGACACCTTTCCCTGGAATGAACGGCATCGAGAGTGCCTGGCAGGAGACGGCGGAACTGGCCGCAGACGAAGCAGCAGTAGCAAATCGCCAGGAAGCGCTGGATCTGGCAGCAGCATTGATCAAGCTTTCCCTATCATCTCAGCGATGGCCCGGGCCTTTGCTCGCGACTGGACTGGTCAGCGGCCCGTGTTCGATCAGCCTCCGTGTAAGGCGTTTGCTCCAGTGGCGCAGCGCTGGCCGACACGACCAGCGCCGCTGGTCGTGGTGGCTTTTAGTTCTGTTCACAATATTCATCGGCATTGCCAGCAACTACAGCGCAACCTTGGTGCTCACGCATCGCCTGACTGAACTTCTTGTGCCATAGTCGAAGTTTCCCAGACATCACCCCGTCCAGACTAAGTTACTGTCGGATCATTACTGTCGGCTCGCCCAAGCTAAGCCGTCCGGCTCGCCCCCAACGTCGATGTGGCTCGTGACCTCCAAGGTTTTCAGGTCTATTACAGCGACGTAATTGTCAGGTCCACAGGCGATGAAAGCACGATGACCATCTCGATCCATTAGAATGCCCGCGGCTCCGTGGCCAATCTTGACCCGCTTGAATTCCTTGCGCGACGCCGTATCGTAGATCGCCAGATCACCATTCCCCAGCATCGAAATCAGCGCAAGCTTTCCATCAGGAGTAAACTTCAGGCGGTTTGCACCGAAGGCCTTCGCGTCCAGCGTGGCCGTCACGGTCCGGGTCGCGAGGTCGACCACCGAGAGCGTACCGTCCTGCGCATTTGCCGTCCATAGCTCGCGCCCATCCGGGGTTACGTCAAAACCTTCATCGCCTTTGCCAACCGGAATGACGGTCTCATTCCAATCCATGCGCGGTTGACTCCCGCCCGGCGGCGTCGGAGGAGGCACGGAGCCCTGAGGCGGTCGTATCCCGGCAGGAGGTCCCATGGGTGGAACCGTGACCTTTTCCAAGATGCTGACGGTCGCAGAGCTAACGTTGGTTGTGTAGATCTGCTGCCCGTCCGCAGTGACGTAAAGCATGTGCGTCCGGTTCTGTCCGGTGCCCATGATCCAATCGATCCTGGCTGACACCGGATCATAGGTCGCAACCGCCTTTGCGCCTTCAGCGGTGAACCAGATCTTTCCTCCCACAGACGCGAGACCGTGGGGGCCATTCAAGGCTCCGGTATCGATGTCGGGCAGCGCTTTCTGCCCAACCAGATCAATCACGGAAAGCGCATGGTAGCGGCCCCCACCGTAGATCGAGACATAAGCCGTCTTCCCGTCGGAGGACGCGATCACCTCGTGAGGATCGGGGCCGACAGGAGCGCGTGCGATGACCTGCAGCGTATTCGGGTCCACTATGGCCAGTGTGTGGTTTCGCTTTGAAAGCGCCAACAAGGACCGACTCGGCGTCGACTGGGCGACAACTCCGGTCGCGGCCGAAAGCAGTGCGGCCAATGCGGCACTGGCGAGTAGCGATTGGGGATTCTTAGGTCGCATCATTCTTCTCCATTGAGTTTAGGGTTCGATGGCACGTTGATTTGCCCGATGACTTCTTGTTGCCACAACCGGGAAACGCGAAGCTGCGCGTTCCCGCGTAACCACCGCGCCGTCGCAGTAGGACGCTCTCATCTCTCAGAAAAAACTTCGCACCCAACTGAACGAGCCGCGGCGGATTGGCGCTCACCCCTTGCCCAAAGGTAGAACTGCCGATGTTGCCAGTCGGCGGACTGGGGTCCGAAGAAGTGAGCGTGATTGAAATAATTTAAAACCCTCCAGCCGGAATTGGAGCGAATTTCGATTCCGTCCAACCCACGTTCTTGGCCAGAGCCATATCATAGTTGTCCAACCCCGGTCCGGAGAAAAAACGCCGCTTTGCGGTCGCCGGCGCGCCCAAGGCATCCTCGCTGAATTGAAGTGTTTAAATAAGTCCTTCCAGTACTCGGATCGTGATTTAACTCCAGAGCACCTCCCGCATGAATGGGGGCTCATCAATTTGAGGTCGACTTACTGCGGTTTCGTGTTCTTGATCAGCTGCCGATCGATACTGATTGAGACCTCATCTGCGACTGCAATCCCGCCCGACTCCATCGCCTCATTCCAGGTGATTCCAAACTTCTTGCGGCTGATCTGAGTGCTCGCAGCGAAACCGACCTTCTCGTTTCCCCGTGGATCGCGGATCGACGCGGTTGGACCTTCGCCGTCCAGAACCACCTCTCACGTCATGGCGTTGATAGTAAGGTCGCCAGTGACTTTGGGTTTGCCCTCACCCGCCCTCTCCACTCGCTTGGACTTGCACTTCATCATATGATACGGCACAGTCTGCGCCACGCCGTCATCCCCCGCTCCACGCCTTACTGATGTTCCCACCACGTATTTACGAGAGCTCGACAAAGAGTTGACAATCAAATGACATTTCGTCCGCATCTCGTCCCTAAATCCGCGCGTCTAACTCAACATACGCAGCAACAAACGGTTGATAAATGAGCCCACAAACGGACTTGTGGAATATAGTCTCGTGAGCACAGTTGTCACTAATGGATAACTAACACCATTTCAATAATGAGAGATCATCAAGACATCGTATTTGACAGCAGTACTCACTCTGACTTGCTGGCTGGGGTTGGGCATCAGTGCCCGAGCTCAGAACACCGAGGGAGTTCGCATGAAAGTTCCGTTTGAGTTCGTCGTTGGAGGCGCGACTCTGCCTGCGGGCAGGTACACGGTTGACCGTCTCTCTGTTGATACATCGTCAGGCATAGTAATCCGCAGCTTCGGTTATGAGGTGTCTGTTCTTCCTCAGGTTGTCGATGCTACTCCTGCTGGGCAGCCAAAGCTTAGCTTGGAGCATCTGAAGGACAAATACTCCCTGAGCGAAACTGACACACCGGAAGGCATCTATAACTTCGCGCTACCGCGGGCGAATGGCAGCGCTGGCGCAGATGAAGAATCAAGATACCATCTTCTCGGATGGCACTCACTAAGTCGAAGACCACATCAGCATTCATACGGTTGTGGGGGAGTTCCGGAATAAGAAGTACATCAGTCGACCCGGATTCCCCTCTGTCCCTCAATAACCGCTCCAGGCGGGAAAACAATACAACGTCATTCAGCGACGTCGTCTGACTATTTAAAAGGCGGTCCGTTTCAGGGAAGACTTCTTTGCAATTGCGGGAACAAGAACCAACCGCAGGAGTTTCATATAAAAGCCAATACAAATTCATAAGAAAAGGAAGGTGGGGCCTAAACATGAAAGACAACGACCTGAAACAGTGCTCGAATACCAACTTGCGCGCTCCAATGGCATTCATAATCATATTTGTGGTGGCGGCCGTTGCGAGTCTCGGTGCACAAACTGCAACCACTGGAGACATCGCCGGGGTTGTTACAGATCCAACAACGGCAGTGGTCTCAGGCGTATCAATCACCTTGACAAATCTAGATACTGGCAGCTCCACTTCCACGACAACCAACTCACAAGGGTCCTTCAATTTCGCTTTTCTACAGCCCGGGAATTATTCGATTGCGGCGGAGGCCTCCGGATTCAACAAGACCGTCCATAAAGTTGCTGTAACCCTCGGGTCCAGCACTACCGTTAACTTGCAACTCGCTATCTCCTCACAGCATGAGACTGTCGAGGTAACAGACGCGGCAAACGGCGTTCAAACGGAGGACGCTAATCTTGAGACAAATATTGGCGCACAGCAAATTGCCGTCCTACCCAATCCCGGCAATGACCTGACCGCAGTCGCACTAACTGCGCCCGGTGTGGTGATGAATACAACTGGAGGTTCTGTGTTTGGCGGCGGTAACTACGAGTTTTTCGGGCTGCCCTCAAACTCTAATGTGTTCACATACGATGGCGCCAATGATAACGACCCATACTTCAACGTCAATAACAGCGGCGCCACCAACTTAACCCTTGGGCTGAACGATGTACAGGAAACCAGTGTAGTGACCAACGGCTACAGCGGACAATTCGGAGGGCTGGCTGGAGCGAATATTAACTACGTCTCGAAGTCCGGCACTAACTCCTTCCACGGGAATGCAGAATACTGGTGGAACGGCCGGGCTCTGAATTCCAACAACTATTTTCGGAATCAGGCGAACGCCGTGGCTGGGAGTCAGATCGACCCGCGCCCGTTCGTGAACGCCAATCAGTACGCAGTCTCGTTTGGCGGACCGATCAGGAAAGACAAATCTTTCTTCTTTGTCGACTATGAAGGCATTCGCTTGCTGATTCCGTCGCTCTTTTCGGTCAACCTGCCGACTCAACAATTCGAAAATGCGGTGATCGCCAATCTCAACCGCGTCAGCCCGGCTTCGGTGCCTTTTTACAACCAGCTGTTCGGTATCTGGAACGCAGCTCCAGGCGCAGCCCGTGCTCAGAATACTCTCGCAGGTGGAGGTTGTTCGAACGTAACCAGCCTGGCGGGAGTCGCATTTGGGCCAGCCAACCCGTGTGCCAATCAGTTGCAAGGCGGGACATCGCAGGGCACCAATGATTACCTGATTGTGGGCCGCTATGACCAGATCATTGGCAACAATGACAAACTGTTCATCCGAGTGCAACATGAAAGCGGCCAACAGGCCACTTACACCGACCCTCTTAGCCCCGCCTTCGATGCCCATAGTGCTCAGCCGGAATGGCAGAGCCAGTTGAGCGAGACCCATACATTCGGCGCGAACAAAGTGAACAACTTCATCGCGTCACTGCAATGGTACAGCGCGCTATTTACGATGACGAATCCAACTGCCGAATTTCAGACCCTTCCTGAAACCCTTTCTCTTGATGATGGTTCCCTGTTCCCTCTGAACAACGAGGGCACTGCCTTTCCTCAAGGCAGAGTCATAACCCAGTATGGGATTGTTGACGACTTCAGCTGGACCCGCGGCCGACACGGATTGCGCTTCGGAGTTAACTTCCGCCGTGACGACGTGAGCGACCATAATTTCGAGGACGTGATTCCGTTTGTTCAAGAAGTGACCCTGAATGACTTTGCATTCGGAGGGGTGGCGCCTGTTCCGTCCGGGGCCACCCCAGGAGGGAGCATTTTATCCCAGAACTTCCCTGTCAATACGAATGTGCCCATAGCCCTCTACCAACTCGGATGGTATGCCTCCGACGAGTTTAAGGTTACTTCAAACCTGAAATTGACGCTCAGCATGCGCTTTGACCATCTTTCAAATCCGATCTGCCAAACCAATTGCTTCCAAAGCCTGTCGCAGCCATTTCAGAATTTGAATCGAGCGGCACCTGTGAATCAGGCCTTAACTACCGGGCTGCACACCGCATTTCCGTCTGTAACGTCGGTTGTGTATCAGCCCAAGGTCGGCTTCGCGTGGTCGCCGCTCGGCGCCAGGAACACTGTCATCCGTGGCGGGTTTGGCATCTTCAGTGATGCTATTCCTACCGGTGGGATCGACGACATCCTGACCAATGCGCCAAATGATCCGTCATTCAACCTATTCAATGGTGCGCTCTCGCCCGCGGCTCCGGGAAACTTGAATGGTCAAGCAACGGCGGCCAATGCCGCTTTCCGCGCCAATTTTGCTAACGGCGGCGTTGTGCCAGCCTTCAGCTTCTTCAATCCTGGCGTGGTGCAGATTCCGCGTTATGACGAGTGGGACCTGGAAATACAGCATGCCCTGGGCTGGCACACCACGCTGAGCGCCAAATATGTGGGCAATCATGGCGAACACGAAGAAATTACGAATCCAGCTTTGAACGCTTTCAGTCCCACGGGCGCGCCGTTCGGAGGTTTGCCGACTACCCAACCTGACCCACGATTTGGAGTGATTGCCCAGACACAAAACGTCGGCAACTCCAATTACAACGGCGTCACGCTGACTGCCGCGCATACGGTGAATGGCGGTTTCCAGTTCCAGGCTTCCTATACCTATAGTCACGCCCTGGATGAAATCTCCAATAGTTCGCTGAACCCATTCGGGGTGAACACCAGCAGCAACGTTGATGTTGTCACACCTCTTAATCCATTCAATATCCGGCAGCTCAATTACGGCAATGCTGACTACGATATACGGCAGTCGTTCGTCATGAACTACGTTTGGAGTGACGCCATCCGTCATCTCACGAGCCGCGGCCCGAATGCCCTGGCGAAAGGCTGGACGCTCTCCGGAACGATTTTCAAGCACACAGGGTTCCCGTACTCGATCTATAGCAGCAACGAGACTGCCGCTCTACAACAAGGCTTGTTCGGCAGTGCAAATCCAGCTACTGCCACGGCTGTGCTCGCCAATGTCGTAGGCGCTCCCAACATCAACTGCGGTGCCTCGGCTTCACAGCTGGTGAACGGTTTGCCTAACCCTTGTTACAGCGCCGCAAATTTTGCCGACCCGACAAATAATTTCGGAATTCAGCGCCGCAATCAATTTCGGGGTCCGGGCTACTTCGACACAGACTTCGACGTGGAGAAGTCCTTTGCGATACCGAAATGGGAGAGCGCAAAGTTCTCCATCGGCGCAAGGTTCTTTAATCTCTTCAATCATCCGAACTTTGCGTTTCCAAACACAGATGCCGACAGCAGCCAGTTCGGCCAAATTACGCAGACTGTTAGTCAGCCGACGACCATTTATGGCTCAGGTCTGGGTGCGGACGCGTCCCCGAGGGTAATCGAACTACAAGGGAAGTTCATCTTCTAATCAGAATGCTTACCAGAGGCGGCCGCTCCTAGGTGGCCGCCTCATTGTTTTGCCCTCTTTACCTTCCTCTGCTCCAGTCTTGATCAGATTGGCCGCTACAGTGCCCCACAACGGGCCCGACGTGAAAAGAGCTGCAGGCTACATAGAACCAAGACTGTCCCACTTCAAGAAATGGCGCTTCCGGCCATTTGGTGGGCGAAGGATCGAGATCCTCCCCCCACAGTGGAAGTAGATCGCATTGATGAAGTTCTGTTTGTTCCGGAATTCGCGGGCGGGGTACTTCACCCATTGGATCTTCGCATTGAACGATTCACTGGCAGCCTTGGTGATCTGATGTCGCAAGTAGGTGATGAGGTTTTTCGAATCGCCGCCTCAGCATCGCCGCTCTTTCTTTCATCGGTTGTAATCGACTTCGCACCGCCCAGTTTTACCACCACTGAAAATGCTTGCGCGCCGGCTTCTCATACACATCTTTGAAAAACGCCATGGCGGTCTCCTTCAGGGGCCAGGCGCGTGCCGTCTTCAACTCGCTCTGCCGTAGTTGCGTGAAGTCTCGCCTCTGTTCGCCCTTGAGGGCAGCCGGATTTCGTGGCCAGTCGTATTTGGTTCCCGTCAGACGATCATCGCCTTCAGCCTTCAGCTGCTTGTGCTCCCGGCGACACACCTGATCCACCGCTTCCCCCAGATGTTGGGATATGAAATTTATCGAACACTATCTTCTTCTCGGCTGCGCTCACATGTTCCCGCACCGACTCCACATATCATAGGATAGTGGGCTATAGCGAAAAAATCGGCGCTCTTTAGCTGCCTATCATGCTTGGTGACTCCTGTGTTCAGGGTGGAACAGTCAATCGTGGCTGCCATAGCGTCCCGCACGTCGGATCCTTCGAATCGTAGGTCACGGATCCTGTGATGCCCGTGAATTCACCGCACACCGTTGAGATCATCATGTGACGAACGCTAAAATGGACGCCACTGTGCAGCGGATCGATCCGCCAGTTGGCCTCCTGGGCCCGCAAGAGCGTGGGAAATATCGGGCAGATGCCCAAGGTTACGAGCAGCAGGCGCACCCTTGTGGTCCAGTGGTTGCCATGTTGATGTACCTCAAATACCCGGCAGCCGCCGCGACAATAACTTAACTTATCGTTCCAGGCTTGGCATCGGGCGAAAAAGCGATCGCGGGGGCGTCCACTGATCCCATCGCGCATCCTTTCTCAATATCGACTATGTGGCGTTCTCGGCGAGTGGCGCCCGATGAACCACTCCGGCTTCTAGAACGATGTTACAAGCCGAAAAGTGTATTGCCGAGACGGGCCGAGCGCGTTGCCGGAGAACAGTCCTCCGAAGTCGATCACTTCGAGCGTGTTGCCCAGGTTCGCGACATCGCCCTGAAAGCGTACCGAGCGTTTTTCCCGCCGGTAGAGATCGACGCCCACCGAAGCATTCTGCGTGAAGTACGGATCGATGCGGCCGAGATTGAAGTTGAGGTGATTAATCACCACTTGACCGTATTCCGTGGCATATTGCTCGGGGGTCAAATCAGGCTGAAACGGAAGGCCGCTGTTGTAATCGGCTCCCACGGCGACCCATAAGCGCGGGGCGACCTGATAGCGGACACGGGCACGCAGAGTATTGCGCTGGTCCTGTGAGTCGGGGAAGTGTCCGGTGGTAGGGTTGATCGCATCATCTCCCAAGAACAATCCGCCGGTTACCGGGAACCAGGCATTTCCGACGATATAGGAGTAGCTAGCGAAGCCTGAGAACCCCTTCCAAGGCAGCAGTTGCAGCTTGCCTTCCGCGCCGTAGAGAATGGCGTGATCAAATGCGATGGGAAAACTGATCCCGGTGCTAAGAATTTGGGAGTCGTCGGCGTAATTGTTCACTTGGCGACGGAACATATTCGCATCCAGCCGCAGCTTCCCAAAGAATGCTTTTGTGGCTCCCAATTCATAATAGTTGCCGTGAGAAGGCTGGACCGGCAGCTGCAGTGCGGGCACGCTGGTGTCGATGGCCTCGGCAGCTGGAGAACTGGATAGAAGTATGTTTTCGAAGGATGGCGTCTGAAAGATACGGTCATAGGAAGCGTGAATATTTAAGCCAATGGCGGGGAAATAGCGCGAGACAGCAAGGCGCGGGCTGACTGCATTCTGATTCAGCAACAGTTGGTAGTGATCCCAGCGGAGGCCGGCATTGACCGTCCAATTGCCGAGGCGGATTAAATCCTGAACATAGGCCGCTTGTTCAAGATCCGGCCGGCTGCCGGTGAAGGCAAAGGTTATCGCGCCGGAATCCAAGATCCCCAGATGGACAGGACATTGCGGATCGGTAGGATCGGCACAATCGGGTATCACGTAGCTGGTGTTTTCGTGCAGGAAGATGGCATCGGATTCAGCACCCGCCTTAAATTCTTGCCTGCCATGATGAACGGAGAAGCTGCCATTGAAATAGATTTCTTTGAAGTCGTTGTGCTGGGTGGCATTGAGGGGCCAGGAGGCAGAGTTGGAATAAAAGTCAGTGGAGTCATCGCGGGACATTCCCCGAAGCACAGCGATCGAGTCGGAGGAAAAAATGTGCTGGTAGGAGATGCTCCCCATGGTTTCAAAGTTGTCGCCGGTCTGAAGCTGGCCGCCGGGAACGAACACGCAATCGCCCGGCTCCGGGGGAACGGGTGGGCAGCCGACGGTGTTGTTCGCGTTCGGTAGAGGGGCTCCGTTCTGTTGTACCAGTTCGTTGGGGATTGCATAGCGCGCCAGTTCGTGGCGGACAATCAGAGTGAGGCGATCTTTTTGTGTGAGTTCCCGCTCATAGCTCAGCGAAAAACTGCCGGTGGTACCGTTGTTCGAGTAATTCTCTGGGACCACCGGGTCGAGATAGTGGCCGGTCATGTTCCCGGAGGCACTCAGGCCAAACGTGTTCTTATTCCATGTGTATTGGTCCTGGGTATTGATCCCAGCCGTATCAAAGGTCCCGCCGAAAAGGGTGAGCTGCCCGTGAAACCCCGGATCTTCGTTTTTAAGCGTATTGACTTCAACCACGCCGCCCATCTTCCTGCCGAATTCCGCCGGAATGCCGGCGGTATAAATGTCGAGGGATTCCACGTCATCGGCTTCGATCTCGGGGCCAAAGCTGGGCGAACGGTTGTCGGTGAGCGGTATGCCGTCGACCACAAATTGCGTCTGATATTCCGATCCGCGCGGGTGAAGAACCGCATTGCCTTCGTAGAGCCAGCCGGGTTCAGAGTTCACCAGGTCCTGCATGGAACGGCCGGGCAGCGCGGTCAGCCGGTTCTGAATCGTCTCCAAACCCATCTCATCCACCGAACCTGCGCGGTAGGGATCGATCAGGGTGGCGGATGCGCTCACCTTCACCGATTCGGAAACTGAAGCCACTTTCAGCCGAATCCTACGGGCCACGGGGAGGGCGGAACGTATTTCCACGGACTCGGATAGCTGAGCGAAACCTTCTGCCTGAATCTGCACCTGATAGATTCCATAAGGCAGGCGCCTGGCATCCAGGTTGCCCTGATCGTCCGTAGTGAACGTATGACGATAGTCGTTGGCCTCGCTAACCAGCTCAACTGTGCTCTTCAGGCCCAATCCAGAGGTGTCGGTGACGGTTAAACGCAATTCCCCAGTCGTCCTCTGCGCAAGCAGGGGAAGAGCCCACAGGAGTACGGCAGCTATCAGAGCCTTTTTCATCTTGAATCTATCACCGTTTGGAATGGGAGAACCGCAGCTTTTTGCCCCTCAACTTGAAAATTCCATTTCCCATCATTTTGTTCAGTGTTTTTTTATCTCATGAGTGGAGGTGAATAGAGGCGCTTGAAAAAACCTTGAACAGAAGAGGGAAGAATCGAATATACATTCTAGAACACGAGCACATGATTCCCAAGGATTCGATCAGCGGGCTGTCTTCCCCAACCATCGCTCGCGCGGTGCTTTCGGCGAAGCCCTCGGAGATCGAGCGCGAGGTGATGGATATCTTTGAGCAGTTTCGCGATCCGCTGCTGAGGTATGCACTTTCGTTCGGCATACCCGTACACGATGCCGAAGAAGTTACTCAGGAAGTGTTCCTATGCCTGTTCCGACATCTCCAATTGCGCCGATCTCGAAAAAACCTTCGCGGCTGGATCTTCCGCGTCGCTCATAATCTCGCGCTGAAACAGCTTTACGCGAACCAGCAATCGTACAAAACAACCTCCGACCGGCAGATTGCGGAAGAGCACGCTGACCCATCGCCTGATCCAGAAGAACAGTTGTCGTCGGCTCAAAGGCGCCACCGATTGCTGGCCGTAGTTAAGGCTCTTCCGGAAGCGGATCAGGGTTGCCTCCGGCTGCGTGCGGAAGGCCTCCGCTACCGGGAAATAGGAGCCGTCCTGGGAATGTCTCTGGGAGCCGTATCGATATCGCTGACACGATCACTGGCACGGTTGATCCGTGCGGACGGGAGATAAAGATATGCTGAGCGAAGGCTTTCACCTGTCGGACCGAGAAATGCTTCTGGCGGCAGACGGCGAACTCTCAACCCGCCGGGCAGCTCAGGTTCACGTCCACCTCGCCGAGTGCTGGGCCTGCCGCGCTCGGATGGCAGAAATCGAACAGGCAATTGCCGATTTCGCGCGAGCTCACCGGCAGACTCTCGATCCCCAACTACCTCCCATCGCGGGCCCGCGGGCACTATTGAGAGCGCGGCTAGCCGAGTCGGCATCCAAGCGCGAGGCCGATTCGTGGCGGCGGTTACTCCACTTCACCCCGGCCACACACGCTGCGGCGTTTTTGTGTGCAGCGGTTCTCATTGCAGTGGTGGTTGGCAGGATTCTGGTCCACCATTCCACCCTGCGTGGAGCAAACTCAATCGTTGCTGCATTCGAACGCGGCACCCTTCCGGACCGCAGACTTACACCAGGGGCAACGCGGAGAGTTGCGATCAGCGATGTTTGTTCGATGGCTCACGAGGAAGTGGTTGAAGCGGTAGCAACGTCGTTGCGTCAAGAGGTCTTTCGGGAGTACGGCATCGTGAATGCTCATCCCGACGACTACGAGGTTGACTATCTGATTGCTCCGGGATTGGGCGGTGCAGAAGACATTCACAATCTATGGCCGGAACCCTACACATCCCGGACATGGAATGCGCACGTTAAGGACGCCTTGGAAGAACGCCTCCACCAAATGGTCTGTGGGGGTGAGCTAGATTTATCTACGGCACAGCGCGACATCGCCACTGATTGGATTGCGGCCTACAAGAAGTATTTCCACACGAATCGACCTCTGATCCTGCATTCGCGCCTCGAATCAGTGAACGTCCTTGGGTTGGCGGAGTTACCCCGGAACCGCGTTAAACCGAGTAACGCTGCCGAGGGCCATCCTTTGTTCCGAGGCCACACCTGAGTTCTGGAAGAAGAGAAAGGTTCGCGCACACCGACTGGCCTGGGATGGCGGCAAGACTTCCACCCGGATCTCCGCCATCTCCGGCGATTGCACCAGGGTGCTCTTCCCGGTTTGCCGGGCGCCGCTTACCAGCACGGCCGGCGTATCCGCCAAAGCATCAGTGAGCCGTGCTCTGGAGGCTGTGCCCGACCCGTTCGCTTCGCAGTTGAAAATGCGCCAGCCGATGGAGTTCCTTGTAGACGATCGGCAA
>Ga0265762_1000059_pt1 | contig 13901 bp, 12 predicted proteins | sample NZIome_4_FD_200870 | JGI IMG/M metagenome (GOLD analysis project Ga0265762, IMG submission 200870) | Metatranscriptome of rhizosphere microbial communities from Maridalen valley, Oslo, Norway - NZI4 (Metagenome Metatranscriptome) | ecosystem: Host-associated > Plants > Roots > Rhizosphere > Soil...
AATTCGGTGAGATTGTCCAGATGGCGACCGATACCATCCGGAGCAACAAGCTGCGCTCGTCGCTGACCGTGCTGGGAATCGTAATTGGCGTCGCCATGGTGATTGGGGTTTCCTCGATCGGCCGCGGACTCGACGACAATGTCCGCGAGCTCGTCGCCAGCATCGGCTCCAACGTCATCTTTGCCTATCATCTTGAGCCCTTCACCCTGCGTTTGACGCAAGAGATGCGTACTCGCAAGAAGTTGACCTTCGAAGACGCCCAGGCCATGGCGCAGCTGCCGCACGTGAAAGCGGTGACGGCCGGCATCCGCTTTTTCCGCCCGGAGCTGGGCGTGGGCACATACGCGGTCAAATACCAGGACCGCAAGGTGAAGAACACGATCCTGGAAGGAGCGACCTCCGCCGCGAAAGACGTTTTCGACTTGCATATCACGGCAGGCAGGTGGTTCGGCGAGAGCGACGATGAAAGGCATGCTCCGGTCATCGTTCTTTGCCACGACACAGCTGGGGAACTATTCCCCAGCGAGAGTCCGCTGGGTCACGAAATCAACATCGACGGCCGATTGTTCACCGTGATCGGCGTGCTGGACAAGATCAAGTCCGTGTTTGGCGGGGGAAAGGATCCTAACGACAATCGCGTTTTTTTCCCCCTGAGCACTTTCAAGACGCTGCATCCGGAATTGAAAGACCACTGGATCAGCGTAAAAGCCACGTCCCATGACGACATGCCGAAGGCTGTGGACGAAATACGCGAACTCCTGCGCCGGCGACGAAAAGTTCCGCCGGGCAAGCGGGATGATTTCTCAGTGTTCACCTCGGATTCACTGTCGGATTTCTGGAACCAGCTTACCGGCATGCTGTTTGTCGGAATGTTTGCGATCTCAAGCGTGGGCCTGATCGTGGGCGGCGTAGGTGTGATGAACATAATGCTGGTCAGCGTCACCGAAAGGACGCGCGAAATCGGCGTCCGCAAAGCCATCGGCGCCCGCAAACGAGACATACTTTTGCAGTTCACCCTGGAAGCCATTATGCTTACCGCCGTCGGAGGTCTCATCGGAATCCTGCTGGGCGCGATCGTCGTCGGCATTATTCCTGCATTGTGGCCATCGCTGCCGGCGCACATGTCGATGTTTTGGACGATTTTTGGCTTCACTTCCGCAGCCGGTGTTGGCCTCGTTTTCGGCATCTATCCCGCCTGGAAGGCGGCGAATCTGGACCCGATCGAGGCGCTGCGCTACGAATAGCCTGGGTGGTGAAGAGCTGGGTCATGAATAACATCGATCGCACCTGCGCATGATGCATTCCATCCTCACCGCAGTTCAGGTTGCCGCTGTTGTCGGCATCGTATCCAGTTCGCTTTACTACCTTTTGTGCCTGTGGAGTGCTTTTCGATTTCTGCCCGAGCTCGGCCGAACCAGCGTTCCACCAATGCCGGCCTTACCGCCGATCTCGATTCTTAAACCGCTGAAAGGAATCGATCCCAAACTCTACGAGAGCTTGCGCAGCCACTGTCTGCAGGATTATCCCGAATACGAAATCATCTTCGGAGTGAACCTCCCCAACGATCCTGCGGTCGAAACTGTGAAAGCATTGCAGCGGGAGTTCCCTGATCGCAGAATCCAGATCGTGGTGAGTGCAAAAATTCTTGGAGCGAATGGGAAGGTCAGCAACCTGACGCAGATGCTGGCGGTAGCACGCTGTGACTACCTGATCGTCAACGACAGCGATATTCGGGTCGAACCTGACTATCTCCGTCGAGTGACCGCCCCGCTCGCGGACTCACAAGTCGGGATGGTTACCTGCCTTTATCGTGGAGTGGCGGGTACGACGCTGGGCTCGCGTCTCGAGAGTCTCGGTATAAGTACGGACTTCTGTGCAGCCGTATTGGCCGCGCTTCAGCTTGAGGGCGGCATTCGGTTCGGACTTGGTTCCACCCTGGGATTTCGCCGCGCGGATTTGCGGAAGATCGGCGGCTTCGACTCGATCGTGGACCATCTTGCCGATGACTACGAACTGGGAAAGCGCATTGCCGATCTGGGGCTCGCGGTAAGGCTTTCGGACGTTGTAGTCGAAACCTATCTTCCAAACTACCGACTGCGGGACTTCTTCGCGCATCAACTTCGTTGGGCCCGTGGCGTTCGCGACGCTCGGGCGGGCGGCTACTTCGGACTGGTTTTCACGTTTGGGATCCTGTGGGCATCGCTGGCCGTCGTGGCCAGTCGGGGGGCACTGTTGTCCTGGGGCGCTCTGGCCGGCATCTTGTTTCTACGCTTTGCGGTGGCGCTGGTGGTGGGTTCGTATGTTCTGCGCGACCGTCAGGTTCTGCAATATGCGTGGCTGATTCCGCTCCGCGACCTGGTCGCGGTCCTAGTCTGGATCCTGAGCCTGGGTGGCCACACAGTCGTCTGGCGCGGAGACCGGTTCACGTTGAAAGACGGGAAGCTTACTCGCGTCGCGCCCTAGCATGAAGGTTCGATCACCGTTTAGCGGGAACAATGTTCCGGCCGAGATCGAGAACCACACGCCCTGGAGTCCGGACTACTCTTTTCATAACTCTTTTCACCTCTTTCACATCGGAAACCGTGAGTCCTAGCCCATGGGCCGAGGACTTGAAACGACGATTCAGGCGGGGACATTCCTAATCGGGCCAGTTTGCTCCGCGCAAAAACCTTGGTCATCGGCATTCCCCTTTTCACGAGCGCCGATCTCCCCTGCTTGATCACGCGGATTCTGTCATTTTCCTCTGTTAACCATCTCTAACCTCGAGCGTCTAAATCAACAAAGTGTTGGGCCTGGGGCAAGGGTAGCCGCCAAAAGACGACGGAACCCGTGCGGGACTTCTTGCGTATCGTCTAGTAAAGAGCCTGTGCGCGGACGGGGAAACGTGACTAATCGCAGCCAGTACAGCTAGGGAGGTTTGTTTTATGGAAAGTCAGCCGATCGAAACCAGGGTCATTAGCAGCCATGCGAACGGACACGTACAGGAAGTGGTGCGCCAGGCCCACGAGGAATTGCGCCAACTCCTGCACCAGCGGGCCGAAGTGATGCGCCGCATCGGAACCATTAAACAAACCATCGCCGGCCTGGCTAACTTGTTTGGGGATGGCGTATTGAACGATGAATTGCTGGAACTGGTCGATCGCAAGAGCAATGGGCGCCAGCCTGGTTTCACCAAGGCCTGCCGCATGATTCTCATGGATGCGAACCGTGCCCTGAGTGCGCGCGACGTGTGTGCCCGGATTCAGGAAAGAATGCCCCCCATGCTCGAGCGCCATAAAGATCCCATGGCCTCCGTCACGACTGTACTGAATCGTCTGGTTGCCTATGGGGAAGCCCGGGCCGTCGCTCTCGACAATGGACGCCGCGCCTGGAGATGGGTTGCGGGCGCGGAACCGGAATCGTCGCCGGTGTTAGCGGCGCCAAACCGACAGTAAACGGACTATCCCGGCGGAAGGAGCATGCCTTTTTCAAGATGCCGCGTGAGGTGCGCGTACGAGGCTGCGTGCGGATCGTGCGTCACCATCACGATGGTTTTGTGAAAGTCTTCATTCAACCGTTTTAGGATTTCCAGAACTTCCGTCGCGGAGTGACTGTCCAAATCACCGGTAGGCTCATCTGCCAGCAACAGGGTCGGATCGCTCACAATGGCGCGGGCAATCGCGACGCGTTGCTCCTGACCGCCGGAGAGCTGCTTCGGAAGGTGGTTCACCCTTTCCTCGAGACCCACGAGTTTCAACGCGGTCATGACGTGATCGCGCCTCTGCTGCGGATTGAGCTTGGTCAACAGCAGTGGCAGCTCCACATTTTCAAACGCCGAGAGCACTGGGATGAGGTTGAAAGTCTGGAAGACGTAGCCGATATGCTCGTTGCGCCAGTGTGCTGCCTGCGAATCGTTGAAACGAAAAACATTCTGATTCTGCACCAGCAGCTCGCCGGCCGTCGGATGGTCAATCGCCGCAATCATGTTCAGCAGCGTAGTCTTGCCCGATCCGGAGGGCCCCATCAAGGCAAGAAATTCGCCGGTCGCAATGTCGATCGAGACATCGTCGAGCGCTTTCACTTCAAAGGCCTCGCGTTTGAAAACCTTGCTCACATTGCGGGCCTGAACCACTTTGCTTCCGGTCGCGATTCTGGTTTCAGCAACTGTGCTCATGAGATTTATCCCTTCACCTTAATTGTGTCGCCGTCCTTCAGTTCTGGTGGTGCCTTCGTGATCACGCTTTCGCCACCCACCAATCCGTCGACCAGAAATCCCTCTGTGCGCTGGCTCAGCACGTGAACCTCGCGCATGTGAGCCTTGCCATCGAAGGCCAGGAACACAATCTTCTTACCCTCATGATCGCGCAGGGCAGCAGCGGGTACCAACGCTCCCGCCGGTTGCGAGCTGCTAGCTTTCGGCTGATCGGCGAGAAACTTCACCGTGGCGTTCATCTCCGGCCGCAAGAAAACGTCCGGGTATTTCCCCGGATTCAATACCTGCACTTTCACTTGCACTGTGGCTTTCTGGCGGTTGGCCTCGGGAGAAATTTGGGCAATTTCGCCGTCGTACGTTTTGTCGGGATAAGTATCCGTGGTGACGATGCCCTTCTGCCTGGGGCTAAGCCGGGCAAAGTCCGCCTGCGCGATGTCGAGCTCAACCTGCAGATCGTTCAAATCCGCCAGCGACACCACCGATCCCTGCGGTCCGCCCGCCGCCGCGCTGGCAAACTGCGCCGTGATCAATTCGCCTTTTTCAGCCGTGCGATCCAGAATTGTGCCCGTGACCGGGGCGCGGATCACGGTGGCGTCGAGTTGCGATTTCGCGTAATCCAGCTGCCCTTGCACCTGCGCCAGCGATCCGCGGGCGCGCGCGATCTCTTCCGGCCGAGGCCCAATCTTCATCAGCTGAAATCCTTTGTCGAGCGAATTCACCCGTTGTTGATCGGAATCAAACTTCGCTGTTGCATCGTCCAAGGCCTGACGGGAAACCACGCCTCCCGCCGAGAGTTCCTTGGTGCGGTCTAGCGTCAGCTTGTCGTTCACTAACGTGGCGAGAGCTTCATCCAGATTATGTTGCGCCTGCTGAATTTCCTCCGGCCGGGAGCCGTGCTCCAATTCGTCGAGATAAGCGCGAGCATTCTCCAGCGCGCCCTTGGCCTGTTCGGAGGAAGCGCGGAACTCTTCGTCCTCTAACCGCACCAGGACTTGTCCCTCTTTTACCTTGTCGCCTTTTTCCACGCCGATCCACGCCAGGCGCCCGGTCACCTTGGAATTTACATTGATGGTGTGGTGAGCCACGATGTAACCCGTAGCCGAAAGGACCGTGCCGCCGACCGCACTCGTCTCCGCCGCGGCACGCACCACTTCGACCTCCGGCGCATCGCGGAACATGACCCGATAGCCCAGGGCGGAAAGGCTCAATACGCACACCACCACAATCCCGATCACGATGTAGCGGCGCGCCCACGCGGGCGGCTCCCCACTGCTTCGGCCGCGCTCCGTGCGGTCGATTCGCAAGCTCTCGAGGTCTTCGTGTTTTGCATCAATCGGCATAAAGATGGATACGTATAACCCGGGAAGCTAGTTTCCCCAATCCTCTCATCAACCGCGCAGAGCCGTGAGGATATTTTGCCGCGCGGCGTGCCACGCCGGGAATAGCCCGCCGAATAGTCCCATGGCCAGGGCGAACAGAATTGCATATCCGGCCACCAGCGGCGTGATTTGCAGGCTGAACACCACTTCGCTGAATGTCACTGCATTCGAGGTGCCCGTTTCCAGCCCATTAAACGGCAGCATCAATAAAATCCCGGCTAACGCACCGAGCATGGCCAACAACAAGGACTCCAGAACAAACGAGGTCAAAATGGCGGGACGGGAAAATCCCAGCACCCGCAAGGTTGCAATTTCCCGCCCGCGGTAGGCCACCGCCGCGTACATGGTATTCATGGCAGCAAAACTCGATCCAATCGCCATGATGATCGCGACCACGATGCCGATGTATTTAATGGGAGCGCCCGAACGGGTCTGCTTCGCGTAATAATCTGTCTCCAACATGCCTTCGAGTTTCAGGCGCTGATCATCGCTGACGCGGTTCCTCAGTGCATCGGCGGCCATGGGATCGGTGGCCCGCAAGTAGGCCGACGAAAACCCGCCCTGCCGGTCAAAGTCGGAGGCCATCTGATTCACGTCGGACCAGATCTCGGATTCATAGGCCGAACCGCCGGCGTCAAACACGCCCACCACTTTCCACGAGCCTTTGCCGAACTCCATGGTGTCGCCAATGTTGGCATGCGAAAACCGCGAGCGGATGGACTTGCTTACCACCACCTCTCGTTGACCGGTTTGAAACCAGCGTCCCTCGATCAGCTTTGCGCTGGGACGAATCTGCAATCCATCCGGCATCATTCCGCGCACGGTAACGTTCACTTCCCCCGTGCCATCTTTACGCGGAAGCACGATCACCACCACCCACTCGCCGGATACCATCGGTTCCCCCTGACTGTCTTTTGCGATGCCGGGCAGAACCTTCAGAGTGGGAAACAGCGCCGCATCAAAACCTCCTGATAACTCCGCCTCTGATCCTTTGCGCAGCACCAGCACATTCAGTGGATTGCCGCTCGAAACGAAAGCCTTCTGCAGTCCCGCCAGCAGCGCCATTAGAAAGATGGCCGTGGTCACGGTGAGCGCGATGCCCAGCGCAGTCATGACGGTGAGCCCTTTTCGGAGCTTCAAATTGCGGACGTTATAGCTGATCGGTATGGCCATAATTTAACTCTCAACTCAACCGAGATGCTCAGCCGATGTGGCGCAGGCCCTCCACAATATTGGTACGCGACGCGTTGTATGCCGGCAGACATCCACTGACAAACCCCACAGCCGCCGCCACCAATAATGAAACCAACATCGTCGGCAGTGTAACCTTCATCTCCGCCGGAATTCCGATCGCGACTGGCGAGTGGGTCAACCCCCGTATCAGCAGAGTTGCCCCCAACACTCCGAGCGCTCCGCCTGCCACCGACAACGCTATGGCTTCGCTGACGAACAGGGACAGCACGCGCCGGCGCGTGAAGCCCAGCGTCTTAAGCAGGGCAACTTCGCGCGTCCGGGCGCGAATCGACATGGCCATGGTATTCGCCGAGACCAGAAGAATCGCAAAAACCACCGCTCCGCAGATGGTAAGAATGAAGGCCTTCACATTTCCTAGAGACGATACGAACGAAAGTCGGAAGGCTTGCTGGCTCTCGGTCTTGGTATGCTGCGGGGCGTTGCGGAACATTTCATCGATCGCCTGGGAGACCGGAGCTACGTCACTGGGCGATGCGACTTGCGTGATATACCATCCGGCTTGCCCCTTGAACCAGCCTACCGATTCCTCCAGATACTTGGTGTTGAAATACAAGGCGCGGGAGGGCGGATCGATCGTATAGATGGCCCGGATCGTAACCTCGGGATGGACCGGGAAATACGGACTCTGCAGAACTAGATGGTCACCGATCTTCCACCCGAACCTCTTCACGAGTTCGATATCAACCATGGCTCCGGTGCGGTCATGCTGCCAGGCGAGCAACTGGTCCGGCGCTACGATCTTGTCCGGCGCGACCTTCGGGTACTCGTCGGGATCGGTAACCACTTGGGCGAAAGAGTTCGTCGCCCGGTCGTCCTTATATACGTTTCCGAAATATGTCATCGGAGCAACCGCGACTACGCCGGGGACGGTGCGAATCTTGTCGCGGTAATATGCCGGCAGAAAGAATGCCAGCGAAACCCGGTCGCGAGTGATGATGGTCTTCATCGCATTCGGAGGCCCCTGGTCGATGTAAAACGTGCGCCAGATCGACATCATCATCGTAAGCAACAGCAGCGAAAAACTGATGCTCAGCATGGTCAGCAGGCTGCGCCGCTTGTTACGAAACGCATTGCGCACCACAAAACCACCCAACGTCATAGCGTCATCCGATATGCCGCAACCCATCCACGATGTTCACCTGCGAGGCGTGATAGGACGGAATCAGCGAACTGACCAGTCCCACCAATCCCGAGATGAACAGAGCTGCTGCCCACATGCCGGGCGTCACCTTCATGTTGTAGAAGCTCATGTAAGGCGAATGGCTGATTGCGTAAATCAGTAAGTAAGCCAAGCCGACACCAATTACACCGCCCGCGGCGGCCAGCGCCACGGCTTCGCTCACGAACAGGCCGAGCACGCTCTGGCGCGTAAAACCCAGAGTCTTCAATACAGCGACCTCCCGCGTCCGCTCGCGGATCGACATGGCCATCGTGTTGGCGGAAACCAACAAAGTGGCAAACACCACGGCCGAGCAAATCATCAGGATGAAAGCCTTCACGTTGCCCAGCATGGCGACAAACTCCAAGCCAAACGCCTTTTCGCTCTCCGATTTGGTGGGCTGGGGCGAGTTGCGGAACATGTCATCCACAGCGCTCGCGATTTTGCTCACGTCTCCGGGGGAAGCCGCGAGAATACTGAAAGTCCCCGCCTGGCCTTTGAAAAATGGAACGGCCTCCTCTACGTACTTCGTGTCAAAATAGACCGCCTTGTCGTCCGGATAAGAACTGAAAATCCCGCGAACATAGAGTTCGAGATCGACCGGATAAATCGTGCCCTTCAATACGATCCGGTCACCCAGCTTCCAGCCATATTTCTTGGCCAGTGTGTCATCGACAATCACACCCTGCCGATCCCGCTGCCAGGCGATCCGTTGCTCTTCGGGCATTTGTATATCGCGATAAACTTTGAAGAATTCTCCGGGATCGGTGCCAAACTGAGCAAAGAAGTTCTCCGGCTTATCGTCCTTGTAGATTCCGCCGAACCATGACACCGGCACCACGGCGACCACTCCCGGAACTGCACGGATTTTCTCCCGATAGAAGCCCGGCAAGCTGAATGTCAAGGAAACCCGGTGCCGCACCACCAGCCGCTCCGCCGACTCGGCGCTTCCTTCGTCGAGATAGAAAGCCCGCCAGATGGTCATCATTAGGGTTAGCAAAAGTAAAGAAAAAGCGATGCTCAGGACCGTGAGAATGCTGCGGCGCTTGTTGCGGAAGGCGTTCTTCGTCACAAATCGGGTCAGAGTCATAGCGGAACCCCCGAATCAAAGCGGGATGCTGGACAGAGGCCCACCTTAGTCCATGCAGGCCACAAGAATAAACGAAGGACAGCACCGCCTACAACCGGCCCAGTCCGAGGACAGCCTGTGCCAGCGCACTGCTTTACCGCCACGAACATATACTCGCCCTCCCCTTGGCTCGCTCGCCAGTGGAGATCGTCACCCGGACGGCATGACAATTGTCACCCCGCGATGCGCCTCACCAAGTTAAACGTTTCGGGCAACAAAAGGTCACGCGAGGCGCTGGCCAATATCCTTGTGCGAAGCCTAGGCCGGTTCAGTTCCCCGATGAAGTCGACCTCTACTTCACCTCGTTTTTTCCGTACCTTGGTTACGCTGAATTTCCATTGATTCCAATGACTTAAGGCCTGATGCCCCAATTTTGGAGACAAGAATTGGGACACGGGGACTGAGTATCAGGAGGATGGAGGCAAAAAACCAATGCGAGGAAGAAAAATAAAAGCAGGCGACAGCAGTTGCATTCTGTTCGTGAGGCACAAGACATCCTGCCCGGAGTACGGAAACAACTCCCCGACACTCGGAGTGCGACGGCATCAAGGTCGTCCAATTTCGCGACGGGAGCCGCCGCAGTACACCACCAATGGAAATGGTCGCTCACACGACGAAATCAAAGGCGGAAGACGCAGCCCGGCGGGTGCTCAGGGAGCGTTTGGGACTGGTCGGTGTTCCCCTGCAAAACCCGAAGGCTACTGCGTTGAAGACTACACCGTGGAGCGGGCGGTGGATCAATGAATCGAAGAACGGGAGCAAGATGGAATCAACAAATCTGAAAGCCGTATACCTGACCAAGAGATCCGTGATGCCGTGGTTCATGCGCTGGGTCTGGAAAGGAGGTGAGGTTGGTGGTCTGGTCGATGGCAATACGTTCCGACTTAAGCAGTGGAATGCTTGGCAGTGGTCTCCCAACCTCTATGGCAACTGGGAGGCTGACCACAGCGGAACCCGAGAAGGGCATTTCGATTTGGCCCCCTTGTCAGGTGGTCGCTTCGTTTTACCCTCGTGGTGATTGTGAGCCCCGCCGTCGCTGGAGTAGTGCTGAACACCCTTGACCTCACCGCTGAGGACTCATTTTCACGGTTGATCCCGATGTCGGTTTGGCGATACGTGCATATCCCGTGCGGTTCACCATTGGGCTATATCCAGTTGCCCACCGGCTCGGTTCCCGGCAAGATGAGAGGGTGTTAGGGTTCCTTTGAAAAGACACTCGCAGCCAGCCGCGCCCGCTGATCGTTGGCATAACAGTGCGCCATGAAAAGGCGCTCGACATCAACGGGGCGCAACTCATGCCGGGAACTGGTTCGCTCCACCCGGTAAGCAATCTGAGCGGCGGTACCCTGAGGAAGCTTGAAACCAACCCCAGACATCCTCAGTTTTAGGTTTCTACTTCTTGGCCTCGAATCCGCGGCCGACGCGGAACACGTGGCCATCCGGATGGCGAAGGTGCATCTCGCGGACGTTCCACGGCATATCGGTGGGCGGGAATGTGACCTCCAGCCCGGCGGCCACGCATTGCTTGTGCATCTCGTCCACGTCGTCCACCCAGACCGACATCCAGACCCTTGTCGGCCGCTTCGTCTCCGTCCTGCTGAAACGTGGTGGTGTTTGGGCCACGGCCACGGCCTCCCTGCGCCCCCTGACAAAGAAAGATGCAAGTTTCCTTGCCCGATCCAACCGCGCCAAACGTCGGAGGCGTTCCCCAGTCCCACAATTTCTTCCATCCCCACTTCTCAAACCACGCGACCGTGCTGGCGATGTCAGATACGTTCAGTATCGGAGTCAAACCTTTGGCTTCCATAACCGAAGCAGGATAACACTCCGCCGACCGAGGAATTTGGTCGATTGCAGAATCGCGATCATCCTCATCGAATCCTGCGGTGGAGTTTTGACCGCCGACGTTACCGATGGACGAGAGATAGCGTCTTAGGAGCAAGCGGTACTCGTCCTCTGCCAGCTCGGTAAAGAACAGCCCAGTTTGTCGAGGATTTCCCCGCTGGCCAGCCGAGTTCGCCACTGTGGCTCAAGAAGGATTTGTTCAACATAACTATGGTAGCGGGCGCGTCGCACGGGGAATGGGTCTATATTCGGTCGCGGGCCACAGCAGCATTTGGGGAATCGGAATGGCGTTCTGGGGATTCACACTCCTCATCTTTGCCTTGTGTTGGCGCCCATCTTCTGCTTGGGCTAACGATCACTTCAACTTCTTCCGTCTCTCCTAGAACCTGCTTTCGGTCAATTCGCGTAAAGTGCGCCGGGAAGTCGCTGGACTTCCATCCGATCCGGTTGCGGAAAATGCGGTCAACGCCATGGCGACCATGCGCCCTGCGCTCTCTGTCTGGTTTCGAAGTAAAGCGAACAGGCGCCGGAGGCGAAACTTGTACTCTGGGCATCAACTGCCTCTGTTGTTCTTCGGTCAATCCGAACTGATCGGCGAGCGTATTGGTGGCGTCCTGGATTTGGTGTTCTTTCCCATCAGCAGCAATTTTCAGGAGCGGAAGCATCACGGCTTGTTAGTCAGGGATCGGCATTCGAAGGTGGAGCGTCCAGCGGTACCCCTGAGCCTATAACTTTCCAGAGAGATAGGGCCAACGGCGTTTAGTCCAAATGTCAGAATGGGCCATGTCGATCAGAAGTTTCACATTCTCCGGACCAGGATTGATTGGATTAGGAAGACTGAGTCAGAGACATCGAGCAGATTCAATAAGCCACTTTAGCTTCACCTCCTGTTGCGCCGATGCCTACATCAACGACCACCGGAACATGGTCGCTGAGTTGTCCCCACTCTTGGAACGACCCGACTTCGACTGATCCCAGCCGCCACCCTTTCGGCACAAATACATAGTCGATGTGGAATGGCTTGTCCTTATGGCGGTAAAAGTAGTAGGTCGGTCGCGTTTCGGCTCCTTGCTTCTCTTCGTGGTGAGCGTGGTACGCGCTGATCAGACCATGACTCTCGAATAAGCGAACTACCTCGCTATGGTTCCGTCCCGGACGGTTCGCATCCCATTGCACATTACTGTTGAAGTCTCCAGCAGCGACCACTGGTGCCTCGCTGAACCAGCCACAATGTTCCACGATGCATCGGTGAACCTCCCCGATGTAGTTGTCGGCCCGCTTTGTGCCGACCGGACAAGCCCAGATTGCAAGCAAGTTGAAATCCGCTACTGCGCCATGAACCCGCACGGGAACCACCCACTTGCCGAACCGTTTCTCCACCGCCTGAAGCGTAAAGCCCTTGCTGCAAAAGACAGCTAGTCCTTTGTTCGGATTGGCACCGAACCACAAGCCGGAGGAACCGTGACTGTGTAGAACACCCACCGACTTCTTGGAGCACTCCTGAATGACTGCGATATCCGGATTGAGCGCCAATAGACTCGGCACTTTCTGCGCAAGAGCCATTCCGCAGTTCCAAGTTACGATCCGAAGGCGTGCCATGTTCCTGAGTTTAGCCGAACCGTCTCCGGTATTGCCTGTTCAAGACTTCAACCCAAGGTAACTCCATCAGTTACAGAAATCACTGTTGAAGAACCCAGCGTGCGCCATAATGATTGTGTCAGCTTCCGGACTGCCAGAACGTCCTGAATCGCATGATTTTCACTGGAGGGACATGAACTGCAAAGCAAACGACTGGATCGAACATCCGGCCTTCGGCTTCGGATGCGTGAGCGAAGACCGAGGTGACAGGTTGGACATCGAATTCGTCACCTCTGGTCACAAAACGATTCTGAAGACCACAGAACTGAAACCCGCCCTGTCCCCTCCTGGTTTCAAGTTTCGCGGAGCGAAAAAGGTCAAATCTCGCGCTCCGCAGTCCAAAGTGGAACCCACGCCCAGCCGGTCTCGATTAGATTTTGACTATCACGTTAGCTGTTTCCTCAATCATTTCTCTGAGGGCTTTGAGGGACAGGGCTTCCACATCGCAGAGCGTGAGTACAAGGAAAAAGCGGCAGGTGTACTGAGGGACAAGCTAGGCAAGGATGCCTTTGAGAGTCTGCTTCGTGACGGACATTACGCAGAGGTCTGTGGATTTGCGAAGCGCATTTTGCAAGCCACCAATCTCGTCTTCCAGATCGGGAAGGCCAAGTTCGCCGACGCCCTTGAGAACCCAGCGAATCAGGAATCTTTTGCGAATGCCCTGTTCGACCTCTTGTACGGCTCCGGCGAAATGGAGGGGCGGTTTACAAGCTTCTGCGATCTTCTGTCGAAACTGGGCGCGAACCAATGGACGATCGCTACCTACTACCAGTTCCTTGCGAGTGATGGCAAATGGATGTTCATGAAGCCTTCGATCATGAAGCGCATGGCCGAGTCGCTTCAGATTTCGCTGAACTACAAGGCGGAACCGAATTGGCTCACGTATTCCAAACTTCAAGAATTGGCGGATCGTGTGGAACTGGAGTTACAGAATCGAAAGCTGACGCCCCGTTCCCGGATCGACGTGCAGGGCTTCATCTTGGCGGCAATCGCCATTGAAGACGATAAATATGGTGAATAGCTGTCACCCGGCATTCCTGTTCCCCCGCACTGTCCGAGTGCCTTAGCAATCGGGAAGGGCGGCACCCACTCACACGTCGGACGCAATGGCAGGCCACATCCATCCTTATCCATATCCGTCCTTTACAATGGTTTCGGTGTAACCCTGGGGGGCAAACAACAATCGCAAGTCTGGCCAAACGGCTTCAGGAACTCCGCAAGCAGCGCAGCCGAGCGCAGTCGCACGTGGAGAAGTTGGATCAAGCGATTTCGGTGATCGAGTCGTTGAACGGTGCGGGAGCATCG
>Ga0265762_1000061_pt1 | contig 13880 bp, 12 predicted proteins | sample NZIome_4_FD_200870 | JGI IMG/M metagenome (GOLD analysis project Ga0265762, IMG submission 200870) | Metatranscriptome of rhizosphere microbial communities from Maridalen valley, Oslo, Norway - NZI4 (Metagenome Metatranscriptome) | ecosystem: Host-associated > Plants > Roots > Rhizosphere > Soil...
AGATATTCGTGGTGAATGGCACGAATCAAATCGGGTTGCGACAGATTCAATTCGTCATAGCAGCGGTTGATGAATACGCCTTTGGAATAGAGTAGCGTGCCCATCGCGCCATCGCAGAGAACGGGGGATTGCTTGATGCGTCGAAGAATGTCTTCCGCCATATTAAAAGCATACAAGATGAACACAAAATCTTGCATCTGAAGGGTAGAGTGGGAGCAGAGCCGGGGACGGAATGAGGGGTGGTGCACCGAGGCTCTGCTATAATCCGCTATTTCGCACTTAAATCTCTGGTTTTCCTGTAGTTAGGAGCCCGACGTTTGAAGAAATCCGCTCTTTTGCTTGCCCTCGTTGTGGTTGCCAGTTTTGGCCTTGTTTGCTGCGGCGGTTACGGAGCGCACACAACCGCAGGTCCCAGTGGATTGACCGAACGCGTTTTCGCTTCGCAGAGCGTCAGCAGCGCCACGCAATCGGGAGGGTTGGTAATCATCAACGGGCAATACGATACGATCGCAAGAGGCGAAGTTAGCGCCGGTAACTCGCCTGGCCTGATGGCCATTTCTGCCGACCGGGCGACCTTATTGGCCTTTGATTCTTCGACCAACAAGGTCGAGGTCGTCGACACCACCAAGGAAACGCTGACCGGCAGCATCCAGTTGCCGGGTGCGACGATAAGCATGGTCGTACCGCAGCCCGGCGCGGCTTACGCAGCTGTGCCTTCAGCTCCGCTGACCGGCACATCGCCCGGTGCCCTAGTGGCGATGAACCTTTCGTCCGGGAGCATCACGGCAACCATCGGTGTGCCGAATGCGCAGACCGTGGCGTCAAATCCCGCCGGAACCGAGCTTCTGGTTTTCAGCAACGACTCGGATTCGGTTACGGTTGTTTCGCCGGCGCTGTTAAACAGCGCCAGTCCGGTCACGCTCACGGTGCCGCTGTGCACGGGGTGCCGTCCGGTAAATGCAGTGTTCAGCAGCGATGGCAACACCGCCTACGTGTTGAATTGTGGCGCCGAGTGTGGAGGCACGCAAGCCAGCGTTCAGATTCTGAACATGGCCGCCACTCCCCCGACAGCCGGCGCGTCGGTTCCGGTAAACGGAGCAACCATCGCGTTTCTGAACGGGTCAACCCTTTATGTGGCCGGCAATTCCCCGACCAATTCTCTGTGCACAGGCGAAACCACGGCGGCCACCACTTGCGGACGCCTCGATCTCGTGAACCTCAATTCGATGACCGTGACTAGCAGTGCAGTCATCACCGACGGCTACCACGACCGCATTGACATGGGCAACGGCGGGCGGCTTTTCATCGGCTCGATGAATTGCACCAACATTGGAAATGTCAACAATGTCGCCGGCGAGGTGCGTGGTTGCCTCTCGATTTACAACACGCCGAACGCGAGCGTGGTGATTCCTCCCGACAACGGCGATGTTACCGGGCTGCAAAGCTTTAATAACCGCTACGTGGAGTATGTCGCCGAAGGCGGCAACCTGCGCGTCTATGATCTATTCACTGACGCTTTGCTCCCCCCCAACATATATATTGAAACCGGGACGATCATCATCCCCGGCTACATCACCGACGTGAAGGCAGTCGACTTTTTCTGACGGGCGCAGCCGGGTTTATTTGGCAGGTTCGAGAGTCAGGCGATAAGCGCCGGAGCTCTCTACTGCTTGCGGCGTGAAAGGCAAGGGGAACGTCGAGCCTTCATACCAGGCATTCCATTGGTCCATGTAGAAGGGGCTCAGGAAATTTCCGCCCTGGCCGGTTACCGTGTTCAAGGTGGCTTGATCGAGGTCTGCCAGGTTCGCGGTGAACCGTTCGGAGGGGCCGTGATGGCCAGTCACAGCCTTGACCGTGTAGCCGCTGCCAGACTGCTCGTTGATACCGGGTGCTGCCCAACGCCGCAGTAGAGGGATTTTGCTGAGAATCGGGTGCTCAATCTCAAGCGCGTTGACGCTGCCCCAATGCCACGATGACAAGTCCTTTGGGGAGTCCGGGGTGTTCACTGCCGCGTCCACCGCGGCGGTCAGCATTTCTTCATAGTTCGGATATTTTTCCGGTAACCAGCGTTTGGGCTGGTGCAGCATGACATTCTGCAACCATACGGTTCGCATCTCCCAGGCGTAGCTTTTCCAGCTCAAGGTTTCCTTTTGTTGCTTTGGATCTTCAGGCGCGGTCCCAAGACGGGGCTCGAGCAGCAAGCGCGTCAGCTCCTGGGCAGAGCGCACGGCGATGGTCGGAGCGGCGGCGGAGGCGAGCATGCGGCCGTCCCAGTTGCGCATCAGGTCGGCAGCTTGCCTGGCCCGCGCCGAAGGCTTGGCGGCGTGGTCGACGGCGTACACAAAACGTTCGGCTGCGAACAGATCATTTTCCGACTGAACATCGTTCTCCAGCGCGAGCATATCGGAGGGACCGAACTTTCTGCCCGACTCCAGCACGTGATAAATGCGGGCGGTGCGCCACGGCGCCTCCCACTCCACACTGACGGAATACGGAAATCCATCCGGCGTGATGCGGCCGTTTGCGGTTGCGATGATGCCCGAGGGAGGATTGTAGATATTCGGCAGCTTGTCAAAGGGGATGTAACTGGTCCACTCGTGGGCGCTGTCCGCGCCGCTGACTGGGAGGCTGCCGTCGCCGGAGGCACGGATGGGAATGCGCCCCGTGGCCTGGTAGCCAATGTTCCCGTCGACATCGGCATAGACTACGTTCTGTCCCGGCGCGTCGAGTTGCGAAAAAGCCTTGCGAAATTCCTCCCAGTTCTGAGCCGTATCAACATCGAAAAATGGCATGTGCAGCCCATCGTAAAGCGTCCAACGCAATGCCACCTGCCGGATCTCGCCTGGAATCAGTTCGCTGATGATTGGCCCGTGCCGCGTGGTCTTCACGTCCACTCTGACATCCGATTTTCCTTTGACGTGAATGACCTCTTCGCGCTGCTCCGGCTGCTGCCAGCCTTGCGGCGTCTGGTATGCACCCTGCGCGTTGAAGGTCTCGATGAAGGCGTCGGTTACGGTGGGGCCGAGGTTGGTGAATCCCCAGGCGATTCGCTGGTTGTGGCCAACGATCACATAAGGCATGCCTGGCAGCGTGACGCCGGCAACATCCAGCTGGCCGGATTTCAGATGCGCCTCATACCACAGGTTTGGCATCTGATGGCCAAGATGCATGTCGTTTGCCAGCAGCGGCCTGCCGGTGACGGTATGCGCTCCTGAAACTACCCAGTCGTTTGATCCGTTCACTGCTTCGGGAGCGGGCTGCGCCCAAACTTCGAGGGCAGGGCTACGCTGGGTCACGGCGTTGTCCGGGCCGGAATCGTCATCCTGGTCGTCATCGTCCTGTTCCGAATCGCCCTGGTTCTGCTGCTCGTTGTTGTTAATGTCCTCGCGCATGACAGTGGGCGGACGATCATGCCAGGAGTGGTTTACATATAGATCGGCAGTCAACTCGGGCCCCAGCTTGGCTAATATCTTTTCACGCGTGAGCGAGTCCCGGAAGGTGTAGAAGTTGAGGTCCTTCACCATCTGGTTCGCAATGACAATGGAGTCCTCCGCCTGCCACGGCTTCGGCCGGTAGTGCAGAATGCGGAATTCGATAGGAAGGGATTTTTCGTGGGCCTCGATGAATGCGTTCACGCCCTGCGCGTAAGCGTCAAAGTAAGAACGGTCGCGCGGGGCAGCCAGGGTGAGAGACTTCTTCGCCGCTGCCCGCAGTCCAAGAATACGCTGCTCGCGGTCGATGTTGAGCGTGTCCTCACCCAGAATCTCGGATAGTTCTCCCGCGGCGAAGCGGCGCATCACGTCCATCTGCCAAAGCCGGTCCTGCGCCGTGACGTAGCCTTGCGCGAAAAACAAATCCTCCAAGCCTGCCGCTTCGATGGCCGGAACGCCGTGCGCGTCGCGCGTGACTTTCACCGGCGCGGATAAGCCTTTCGCCGGTAGATTCCCGTCGAGCTGGGGTAAGGCAGAGCGACCCACGAAATAGGCGTAGGCGATCGTGCCCCCGAGCAACAGGACCGGGATCGCTAGCAGCCAGAGGAAAATGCGTAGTCCGGTCGAACGCCGGGATCGAGGGACGGCGGTTGCGGTGAAGGTACTCATGAGCAACTTGATTCTAGGGGGAGAGGGGCATACGGCACAAATGAAGCTGGGTCGTGCTGCACAACCGATCCTGCAAAAATGAATTCATTTGCCAGATGTGCGAATGCTATCCTGACCTTTCATGCTGCAGAAGCGCATTGATGACCAGCCTTCGATCTCGCGCGAGATGGTGCGCGAGGCGCAGGACATTCTCCATCAGCATCTCAAGCGGGTGGGCCTGAAGCAGACCGCCCAGCGCGATACGATTTTGCGCACATTTCTCGAGACCCACGACCATCTCTCCACCGATGAACTGCACCGCCTGGTGCAAACAAAAGACGCCGGCATTGGCTACACCACGGTTTATCGCACGCTTAAGTTGTTGGCCGAGTGTGGACTGGCCAGCGAAGTCGCCTTCCACGACGGGATCGCCCGCTATGAACACCAGTACAACCGGCGCAGCCATCACCACATGGTCTGCACCGAGTGCGGCAGTTCAGTAGAATTCTTTTCCCGCGAGGTGGATCTGCTGGAACAGGAGATCGGACGCCGCCACAATTACGCCACAACCCGCCACACTTTTCAGATCTACGGGGTTTGTGAAGACTGCCGGAAGAAACCACAACGAGCCTGAGGTCCTCCTGATCACCGCGAGGCTGAGCCGTTGCTCATCGAATGCCGGCGAGAGCCCCTCACGTCAGTCTTGACCAGACCGGTTTCGTGTCGGAGCAGAACGATTTGCTGCCAGTGCGGTCGCGAACCACAGGGTAGGCCACCCCCAATAGTGCAGGTTAGTTAGCGCCGACAATCGTCCGTATCTATTGATTGGAGTGGGCCGCTGGGGATCGAATGACCCTTGGCTGGGAATTCCTGTGGAGTGGGACGAAATCTCCGGCGCGCGCGTGATTGTAGAAGCTGGATTCCGGGATTTTCGCGTGACGCCTTCGCAAGGCAGTCATTTCTTTCAGAATCTGACCGCATTCCAGATCGGCTACTTCACCGTGAATCCGGATGCCGGAGAGGGATCGGTCGATTGGGACTGGCTGACCGAGCAACCATCCGTGGCTGAAGACGGATGTGTCCGCCACTTGCGTTTCGATAAGCCCATGCGAGTGATCATGAACAGTCGCACCAGCCAGGGCGTTATCTTCAAGCCCGAGTGGAGAGACCCGCGGTACTGACTCCTCAGCCGTAGTTGCGGCCGACCTCGACAATTACCCGAAACTAGTTGTCGGAACACAGGCCAAACAACCTTTACCGCATCGCTACCCTCTCGACGTGGAAAATGCTCGGCCTGGACGGCCTGCTCGCCCCGAACTGCATCCTACTGGTAAAGTGGGAACAGAAGGTCCCTCGCTTGCGACGCGATCCGAGCGTGGAATTCATCCTGGAAGGTGGGGGAAGCTGACCGCAGAATCGCGGCCGAGTCGTTCTATCGAAATTTTGTGAAACCGGCGGACGGTCAGGATTGAGGAGTCTATTTGCGAAGAATGGACTGCCAACAGTGGACGGCCAACATCGCCTAGGCGACACTTTAATCAACTGGACCTGGAGCCATCATCAATTTGAAACTGAGCCATTCAGCGCGTGTAGGCCTACTCATCGTGTCGATCTTACCTTCTGCGGCCTTTTGCGTGAATCAAAGCGCCCCGCAGACTCAAACATCGGACCCTGCCCAATCCTCCCAATCGCCCGCGGCCGGTGCTTCGAAGCAGGCTAAACCCGGAGACCAAACGTCTGCCCAGAGTAATTCTCAGGATCCGAGCACTCCCGTCCAACCAGATACAAAAAAAAAGAAGGGCAAAGACGACCGGATGTTTTACGTAATGCCGAACTATCTGACGGTAGATACTCAATCGCAAGTGAAACCAATCTCCTGGAAAGAGAAGTTCGCGATCTCAGCGAAGGGCTCCTTCGACCCGTACGAATTCACCATCGTGGGCATTGTGGCGGGTATTCGCCAGGAGGAGAATTCCTTTCCGGCGTTCGGACAGGGAATGGAGGGATACGCGAAGCGGTATGGAACGGCGTTCGCCGATCAGGTGGATGGCAATATTATGGTGGGCGGCGTTTTCCCTACGATCCTGAAAGTCGATCCGCGCTATTTTCAACGGGGCAGGGGCTCGTTCCTGCACCGCTTTGGCTACGCCTTCGACCGGATCTTCATCGCTCGAACCGATTCGGGGGGGCGGATGTTCAACGTTCCCGAGTTTGCGGGCAACGCAACCGCGATCGCTATTTCCAACGTCTATTATCCTGCATCCGATCGTAGTTTTTCGTCGAGTCTCTCAGACTGGGGAACGCAGATGGGCCTCGACGCCTTTGGAAATGAGCTGAAGGAGTTTTGGCCCGATATTCACCACTATTTGCAGAGAAGACACGAACGCCATTTGCAGAAACAGCAGCAGAAAGGCCCCGACTAAGGTTTCGGATTCGGGTCCCACACTTACGCGTCTTCTGCCAGGAGTGTGCATCCTAACGCCCATTCAAACAATCCAACCTTGGGTAACTGGCAGGAATCACTTGAAAGCACGGTACATAGGCCCAAACGGGAAAATACGGACGTGGGGGGAGATTTGATAGCGATTCGATTATTGTGCATGGCGGTAGCGTTGGGCGGGATGTTGGCGGCGGCGCCTGTTCAAGCTCAGGAACCAGCGAGCGCGCGAGAACAATCCCGGGACGGAACGGTGCCGTCGGGGCTGGACGATGGATCGCAGACCGCTAGAGTTGCGCTGACCGAGGTTTCGCAAAACCAGGTTTCGCAAAACCAGGTTTCGCAAAACCAGGATCCGCAAAACCAGGATCCGCAAAACCAGGATCCGCAAAACCAGGTTACACAAAACCAGGTTACACAAAACCAGGATCCGCCGCGAACCTCCACCACCAAGGATGGAAAATCCTCCCTGCCCGACGCGCCGACGCCGGAGGTCAACCCTTCAACTCCAGGTAGTCCCACCGAAGAGTATGGTCACCAGAACAAGAGAATTCTGTGGATCATCCCCAACTACCGTGCGGTCAGTGCCAACAGCCATTTGCCCCCCCTGAATTTCAAGGGTGAGCTCTGGCTGGCGACCCAGGATACGTTCGACTACTCCGATTTCATTCTCGTCGGGGCGCTCGCGGGTATTGAGATGGCTGGCCGATCGCAGCCAAGGTTCGGGCAAGGAGCTGAGGGCTTCGGCAAGTACTACTGGCACGTCTTTGTCGACAGCGCCATAGAGGACTACATGACGGAAGCGATCGTGCCAGCGGTGACGAAAGAAGACCCGCGATATTACACCATGGGCAAAGGCGGATTGGTTAAGCGGACCGGTTATGCGGTAAGTCGGCTTTTCATCACCAGGACCAACTCGGGAGGCAGCACCATCAATCTGTCGGAGATCCTGGGGGCAGGAGCGGCCGCGGGCATCGGCAATGCGTATTATCCGGCAGAATCCAACGTGTGGGTGAAAACCTACCAACGTTGGGGGACGCAGGTCGGCTTGGACGGAGTGTTCAACGTGTTAAAGGAGTTCTGGCCCGACATTAACCAGGCGGTATTTCACGGAAAATACTAGGCTCGCCTTAACATTCCAGCTGACGCCGGGAGCGCAAACTTCATCGCCCAGGCTATCTCCCTGGGGAAAGGCACGCGGGGACAAGCGTAAAGACGATGTGGATCCCGCGGTGGGGCCATTCGCCTTGGAGAGTTGTCCGCACCGACAACCAGTGGGCTAGGTACTGTAGAATCAACCAGCAAAACTTCAAAACGGCGAGGAAACCCATGGCAGAGCCCACGTACGAAGAACTGAAGGCCCGATTGTCCCAGTTAGAAAAAGAAGTTGAGACGAAAAAGCGCAGCGGAGATCTGATATTCAAAGTTGGGGAAAAAGGCGGTGTCAGTGTTTACGGTCTGGGGCGTTTTCCCGTGACCCTGTATTACGAGCAGTGGAACCGTCTACTGGGAGCGGCCAATGACATCAAGGCTTTCATGGAAGATAATAAGTCGCGATTGAAACTGAAAGAGCAGGGCTGAGGTCGTACTCCGGTTCCACTCGAGTTTCCACAGTGTGGAAGTGCGAGAAGAAATTGATCGTGAAACCTGGAACGGTTGAGGCTATAATTAAACCACTGTGCCAAAATATTCCATCGTCGTTCCCCTGCACAACGAACAAGAGAACGTCACCGATCTGTACGACCGTCTGAAAGCGGTGATGGAGACCTCAGGCGAAAGCTTCGAAATCGTGCTGGTAGATGACGGTTCGAGCGACCAGACGTTTGCCATGCTGCGCGAGATCGCGGCGGTGGATAGCCGCGTGACGGTGGTGAAGCTCCGCCGGAATTTCGGGCAAACCGCTGGACTGGCCGCGGGTTTCGACCATGCTCGTGGCGAGTACATTATCGCCATGGATGGCGATCTGCAGCACGATCCCGCCGACATCCCGATTTTTCTGGAGAAAATTGCGGCTGGCTACGACATTGTGAGCGGTTGGCGCAAGGTGCGGGTGGATAATTTCTGGATGCGCCGCATCCCCTCGCGCATGGCGAACTGGCTGATGGCTAAGCTGAGCGGCGTGGATATCCACGACTTCGGCACCACCTTCAAAGCCTACCGCCGCGAGATCCTCGAACAAGTTCCGCTCTATGGCGAGCTGCACCGCTTCATTCCGGCGCTGGCGTCGTGGTATGGCGCATCGATTTGCGAAGTGCCAATTCGCAATGTCAACCGCGAGCGCGGCGCTTCTCACTACGGAATTTCGCGCACCTTCCGGGTTTTCTTTGATCTCATCACGATTCGCTTTCTGCTCCGCTATCTTTCCCGCCCGCTGCACTTCTTCGGCACCTTCGGTCTGCTGAGCTTGCTCGGCGGGAGCGCAGTCGTATCCTGGCTCGGGGTAGAAAAGTTCCTGCGCCATGTTCCCGTCATGGCCTCTCACGGCCCGCTGATGATGCTGGCGCTCGGCTTGCTGCTTGGCGGCTTGAACCTGCTCGCCATCGGCCTGCTCGGCGAGATGCAAGTCCGCCACTATCATGAACCCCGCCACCGAGCTCCGTATTTCGTCGACCGCGTGCTTCGTTCGCAGAACGAAGAACACAGCGTCTCAGAGTAGAGCGCGGCTCACAAATAGATCAGTTTTAGCATTAGGATTTCGTCGAACCTCCGGCCTGCCTCACAGCGAAAATTTCGGGTTGCCTTCGAGAATCTGCATCTGGAGTCTTGGAGACTCACCATCTTTCCAGAGATCGGTGCGAAACTTGACGCGATAGCTGAGAGCTCCTCCATCCGCACGGTTACTCCGTTCGACTGGCCGAGGAATGCAGACAAATTCGGTCTCGATGAATCCGCTCGTAGCGTGAACCACCGAGTAGCCGTGGCCTCCCATGTCAACAAACGAAAGATGGGGCGACAAGTCGGGATTGGACTGCGCCCGTGCTTTCGCAATGTCGCCACTCTGCAAGTATTCGAAGCATGACCGAACGCCGTGCCGCAAGAGCAGGTTCAGGGTGGGTTGCGCGGTGTGATCACCGGGCCCTTGTCCAACGTAGAGCGGCCGCAGGGGATGGTCTTTCGGCAACGCGTGTTCGAGTGCCTCGACCACTCCCGGGGCAGAGATCGAACCCGTAACAAAGGCAATGCCGATGGGCACAAAGGGTTTTGGGGGAAGAGACTTCGCCGCTAACCCTGCCCAAAAACTGTGGCGATCTCCCGCCACCGTGACAAAGCCAGTGATTCGGTTGGTTTGGACGAAGTCGTAGATTTCTCCGCGCTCCACATAGGCGCTGCCGTGATCTCCCATGGGAGAAATTGCGTAACCGCTCTCCGGCCACGGCTTCGCGGTTTGGGGCGGCAGGTTTTGCAGATCGGCGCGCATGTCGAGGGTTGCCGTAGTATTGCCCCAGATCTTCCAGGTGGCTTGCGACTTGCGCAAACGCTCAAGAAACCAAGCCTTTTGTTCAGCGCCGAGAATCGTCTGCGCCGGTGCGTCTTTGCAGAAATTCGCGATCTCGACACTTCCGAAGCGGATCGACGCCGGTGGTCGACCACCATTGTAGGTTCGCCCGGCATCCAGGATTTCGACAGCATCTTCCGGGACGAACTCGGGAAAGTCGTCGCTTGACAGAGGCGTCAACTCGGGACGATCGGTTGGTTCTTCGGAACGATAGCTGCGCTGGTCGGTGACGATCAACTCCAGGTTCCGTCCCCATCGTAAGGTGCGGTATCCCTTGAGGCTTCCAACCGCGGCAAGATTGTTCGCTTCCTGACCGAAGCCGTGTTCGTCAAAACGACTAATCGGCATATCCACCACCGGAGGAGGATCGAACCGGTCCAGCGAGGGCCCGCTAGGCTTCGTGATGCGTGCGGGCTGGTATTCGAAGAATGCCTGGTTGGCCGCCACTTTGCGGGTCTGCGCGGGCAGATTCTTTCCCCCAAATCTTTCGAAAGATTGCCAGCCCAGCCAACTAAACTCGTGGTTATCCCACATGTTGACGAAGGGCCAGCGTGCGCGTGCGTCCTGCAGGTCCGGATCACTCAGATAGGCGCGATAAACCGCACGATAGTCTTCGACCGTAGTCGGGATGTGAAAGTCACTGATCTTCTCGCCATGCGGGTAGCGGACGATGTCGCGCAGGCGACGGTCATACATACCTTGCGGACGGTCCTCCGGGTACCAGACAATTTCATAGATGAAGTCGCCAAGGTGCAAAACGAAACCGATGCGCTCCGCCTCCGAAGCGTGTTCATCCTCGAAGATCATTCGCCGGTAGGCGTTCTGCGCCCCATCGTTCGCATTTTGGCAACTCACAAAAACAAAACGAACCGGTCTCGCATCGTCAACCTCGGGCGCCGTAATCGTCCTGCCCACACGGCTGCCACGACCTTCGGAATCGGTGAAGCGGTACCAATACACACGGCTTGCCCTGAGCCCTCCAACCAGCACGCGGCAAGTCCAGTCGGACGCCGCAGAAACTGGAGCCACGGCGGTTGCTACCCTGCGAGTGAACGTCTCATCTTCGGCGATCTCCAGGTTCAACTTCACAATTGGCTCTTGACCGTGTGGCAGCCGTCGCGTCCACAACAGAACGCTGCTGCTGTCGGGATCTCCGGAGGCCACTCCCTCGGGGAACAAGTCGCGGCGTTCTTGCCATGCGAGGCGGGACTTAGTTCCTAATCGATCCCCCCACGCCGCCGTGGCGCCGATAGCAGCCGCCATTCTCAGAAAAGCTCGTCTAGTGATGGTGGACATCGGTTCCTATCCTTCAAACCAAAAGTATACGAATCCTCAAGGGGTGGACGGCCGCCGCTGGTATTTGTGATCAGGTTTCTGCTTCCCGCTGGCTCGCATGGCGGGATGGGATCACGGGCAATTCCGCAGTAATCCACTTGAACCTAAACGGAACAGCTCAGAACCCGGCCTGGGCGGAACTGTTATGAACCGAATTTTCCAGGGAGGCGACTTCACCGAGAACTCCGCCGACGGACAGGTCGCTGCCCTCTGGTTACTTGTAAGGGATCGCCATTCGCGGTGCAATTGCCATCAGGAGGTACACATGGGCCGCCTGTTCGGTTTTCTCAGCGTCGTGATTGTATTAGCCGTTGGCATGTACATTTACTCCAGGCAGGCGCAGAGCTCTTCTGCCGCCGCCGGAGCCAACAGCCCGAAGGCCGCGATCAACATTACCGGTGTACGCAGCGATCTGATCAGCATCGCCACGGCGGAGCGCCAGTATTACGCGAGCGAAGGGAAATATGCCTCCCTGGATGATCTGGTCTCGAACCACTACGTTACCGTCGCCCGGCAACGTCCTCCTTATACCTACGAGATCCAAACCAGTTCCACTGGATTTCGTGTGGTCGCTGCCCGCTCTGGTGACGACAACTCGGGCACGCCGGCGCAGCTTTCGATTGACGAAAACATGGAAGTCCAAACCTCCCAATAGGGCAATCGAGCCCCCGGCTACTTTCCTCTGATGGCTGTCCTGACCAGGCGGCTCCGCCGCATCTGCCTTCCCGACCCCGGCGTATAATGTGCCGTTCAGCACTGCGAGGATCTTCAAGAGTCATGCCAACCACACAACATGAATTACAGCTGGCCCGCCGCATGTCGAGGTTGGGCACGGAAACTGCTTTCGAAGTTTTGAACAAGGCGAGGGCGCTCGAGCGTCAGGGCAAGAGCATCATCCACCTGGAAATCGGGGAGCCGGATTTCGACACTCCCGCGAACGTGATCGAAGCCGCCGTCGATGCACTGCATAAAGGCTGGACGCACTACGGCCCGTCGGCCGGGTTGCCGGAACTGCGCCAGACCATCGCCGACTACGTCAGCCGCACTCGTGGAGTTAAAGTCGCTGCCGAAGATGTGGTTGTAGTCCCCGGCGGTAAGCCAATCATTTTCTTCACAATTCTGGCATTAATTGATGAAGAAGATGAAGTCATCTATCCTAATCCAGGCTTCCCCATTTATGAGTCGATGATTCGTTACGTGGGCGGAAAAGCGATCCCGATCCGACTCCGCGAAGATCACGATTTTTCGCTGGATGTAAACGAACTCGCGGCGCTCGTCACCGACCGGACAAGGCTGATCATCCTGAATTCGCCCGAGAATCCCACCGGGGGGGTGATGCAGCGGAAAGAGGTTGAGCAAGTTGCGAAGATAATTGGCGACCGCAACCTTCTGGTCTTGTCGGATGAGATCTACAGCCGCCTGCTTTTTGAAGGCGAGCACTTCTCCATCATGTCGGTGCCGGGAATGCAGGAGCGCACCATTCTGCTTGACGGCTTCTCAAAGACCTACGCCATGACGGGATGGCGCATGGGCTACGGCGTCATGCGGCCTGATCTGGCAGCGCACATCACTCGGCTGATGACGAATTCCAGCTCCTGTACCGCCAGCTTTACGCAAATCGCAGGGATTGAGGCGTTGCGGGGGGATCAGAGTTCGGTCGATCACATGTGTGACGAGTTCAAGCGGCGTCGCGACGTGTTTGTTGCCGGATTGAATAAGATCAAAGGCTTCTCCTGCCAGATGCCCAAGGGTGCGTTCTACGTCTTCCCCAACATCATGAAGACAGGATGGAAGTCGAAGCCGCTGGCGGATGCGCTGCTGGAACAGGCGGGAGTCGCTGCTCTGTCGGGAACCGCATTTGGCGCCTTCGGGGAAGGTTATCTGCGCTTCAGCGTGGCCAATTCCCTCGAGAATCTCGAGCAGGCGCTCGATCGCATCGATCAGTGGACGAAAAAGCATCTCTAAAGTTCGTTGGCACCGATCAGAGTCATGCCGGCGAGAAAGCTTCGAACGCGAACTGGAAAGCCTGAGGCCAGCCGCCTCGATGCGCCCGGCTACGGCCTGCCCACAGGCAACAAAGGCTTGCTCCCGTGGAGTTGGGCGGAACAGCGCCTGAAGAAATCGCACAATTACTGGATCACCACGGTCAAGCCAGACGGTTCGCCGCACACCATGGTGGTGTGGGGCTTATGGCACGACGGCCGTTTTTTGTTCAGCACCGGTAGCCAGTCGCGCAAGGCCCGCAACCTGGCGCACAACCAAAATTGTGTGCTGTCGACCGAGCACGCCCAGGAAGCGGTCATCGTGGAAGGCAGGGTCGAGGTTGCCGACGTTTCGGCGCGGCGCAAGTTCCTTCCCCAGTACGAGCGCAAATACCGGTTTGACATGAAGGCCATGGAGCAGGACATCCTTTCCATGAAGGAGCCGGTTTTCGCGGTTCACCCCCGGGTGGTATTCGGGTTGTGGGAGAAGGAATTCGTGGGCAAGTCCACCCGCTGGAAATTTGAACCGCAATAGCCAGATTGAAACTCAC
>Ga0265762_1000062_pt1 | contig 13850 bp, 13 predicted proteins | sample NZIome_4_FD_200870 | JGI IMG/M metagenome (GOLD analysis project Ga0265762, IMG submission 200870) | Metatranscriptome of rhizosphere microbial communities from Maridalen valley, Oslo, Norway - NZI4 (Metagenome Metatranscriptome) | ecosystem: Host-associated > Plants > Roots > Rhizosphere > Soil...
GGAGGATCCTGCGCGCGCAATCGTTACGCTGTTGTCGGAGAGAATCCTGTGCCCGCGAGAAACTTTCCCCGCGCGAACTCCGTCGACTTCCAGCGGAATCGTCTCCCCATCAAGCATCGCCACCAGCCAGCGCACCGGACGCACAAACCGCTCGTTCGTCTTGCGCCAATACATACTTTTCGGCCAGTAGATAGTGGAAATTTCCTTCGGCAGATTCTCCGCGAGAATCTCGGCCGCCGTGCGGCCTTTCCTCGTGACTTTGGCGGCCACGTACTCGCCCTTGGGCGTGCTGACTTTTTCCAGCTGCGCGACGTCCACTCCAGATTTCTTCGCGAAAGCCTGCGCCGCGGGCGTGGGCTGCCCATCCTTATAGGCCACGTTCACCGAAGGTCCGGTGACTTGCTCGGTGACGTCGGCCTGGGCCGCAGAAATTCCGGATGCGAGCACCGCCAACCGCCGTGGCGAATCAAAATGCGTGACTTCGCCCGCCGCCAGCCGCTCGCGCCGGAGCAATTCGCCGACGCGCTCGCGCAATTCCCGCGAGGCCGCGTCAATCATCCGCGCCGGAATCTCTTCGCATCCGATCTCAAGTAGAAAATCTGCCATGCAAGAAGTCTCTATTATCGCAACTCAGAACTTGCGGTGTTGTGACCGCAATCACGCGCTACAATGTGATCCTACCGCTCAGGATGACGGAACTCGCAAATTCAAACCGTCGCGGGCGCCAATTTCTCGTCCTTAACTTTTTTCTCACTGACGGGTGCAGGCTCGTCGGACTTCTCAGCCGCGGCCTCGCTCTTCTGCTGATCCACCCAAGCTTTCGCGATTCCCACCGCCAGAGCCCGAACGCGCGCGATCACGCCTACGCGCTCGGTTACCGAAATCGCGCCGCGCGCGTCGAGAATGTTGAACATGTGCGAGCACTTCAAACAAAGATCGTACGCACCGAGAAGGGGAAACCGCACCTTCGCGCGCACGATCCAGTCGCCCTCGGCGTGATCTTTCGCCAGTGCCGCATACTTCTCCAGCAGCCCCTTGCACTCCGCCTCGCACAGCTCGAAATGCTTCCAGGCCTTCGCCACGTCCGCCATTTCGAAGTTGTACACTGAGAATTGCAGTTCGTCCGCCAGGCGCACGTCGCCGTACTTGACCACCGCGCCCGTCTCCGGATCGCGCGCCCACACGATGTCGTAAATCGAATCCACGTCCTGCAGGAACGCGCCGATGCGCTCCAAGCCATACGTAAGCTCTGCCGAAATCGGAAACAAATCCACGCCGCCGCACTGCTGAAAATATGTGAACTGCGTGATCTCGAGACCGTCCAGCATCACCTGCCAGCCCACGCCCCACGCGCTGAGCGTGGGCGCTTCCCAGTTGTCTTCTTCGAACTTGATGTCGTGCTGACGCAGGTCAATGCCGAGCGCGCCCAGCGACTCCAGATACAACTCCTGCACGTTTTCCGGCGGAGGCTTCAGGATCACCTGCAGCTGCATGTGCTTGAACAGCCGGTTCGGGTTCTCGCCATAACGCCCGTCCGCCGGGCGCCGCGAGGGCTGCACGTACGCCACCTTGTACGGTTTGGGCCCGAGCACACGCAGAAAAGTTTCCGGCGCCATCGTCCCCGCGCCCACTTCGACGTCGTGCGGTTGCTGCAGCACACATCCACGCTCGGCCCAAAAGGTTTGCAGCCGCAGGATGAGTTCCTGGAACGTCGGCGGATTGGAAGTGGATGGATGCATGAGATACATCTGCTAGCTACCAGCTGCTAGCTCCTAGCGAACCCTTGATCCACACCGACCGCTCGCGGTTGGAAGCTAGAAGCTCTGTCACAGTGCCATTGGAGCCCAGCAGGTAATCCATGATTGTAATGGAAGCGGCGGGCAGCCGTCAGCTAGCGATGGCGGTTGCGGGCGTATTTACAAAACGTTCCGGAAGGAACACCGTGGAAAAGTCCAGCAAAATCCCAGCTAAGTCGTTGATAATTTCGCCCGGTGGTGAAGGGAAAAGAGTTAAGTCGTGGAAAAAGTGTCTACTTTCGTAGACGTTCGAGTACACGAGAGTAGACTTAACGGCAGCGCTGGTTCGTCTTGGCTGCCCACGCTAGAATCCGCCTTTTTCCAGCATGCTTGCCGTGACCAGCTTTTTCTCGATCTGCCGCTGCAGGGTCTGGATCAAGAATTTTCGGAGGTCGGCGGCTTGCGATTTGGGCCAAGGCGTTCCGGCGAAACTCTCTACCGGGGCACGGAACATTTGCGCGGCCAGCGCGCGCGATTCGCTGGAAATTTCGGACGACGCCAGGCGCTTGTCTTCGGGACACATCAGGCCATCGGCCAGGGCGTGGAACCAGGCGCGACTGCCGTTCAGGGTGCGCCCGCAGGCGATGCATTCCGTGAGCTCGGGAAGGAAGCCGACCAGGCGCGTCAGCCAGAGTTCGAAATAGGTGACCGGCATCCAGATCTCTGAGCCGGGCTTTGTGTCGGACGTCTTTTCCGACCCTGTTTTTTCCGAGCCCGTCTTCAAACGTCCGCCGGTCTTTATTATTGCGATTGTTGCGGCATCGATCTCAACATGCTGCAGGGCATGCAGCACGGAAAGTGTCAGGCGGAAAATGGCGTCGTTGGCTTCGCGGTCGGGGAGCAGTTCCTCGAGCAACTCGGCAACGTGCGCCAGCGCGACGGCGCGCGCGTAGCTGACTTCGGTGGCCAGCGGAGACTCGATGACCTCGCAGGCATCGAGGCGCACCAGCTCCTGGCGCTCGCGGACGTCGTAAAACGCGCGCACATAGGTCATGGGCTCGAGCGCGCCGCCGAAGCGGCGCTTCGATTTTTTTGCCGATCGAGCCACACCGCGAACTTTGCCTTCCGCGCGTGTGAACAGCGTGACCAGCAGATCGGCCTCGCGCAGAGGATAGGTGCGCAGCACGATCGCTTCCGACTCCATCAGGGCCATGATTCTCAGCTGCGGAACTAAGTGATTGTAAATGCAGGAGAGCTGTCCAACGTCAGGGGTCCGGGGTCAGGAGGATCAGCGGAACTCCAAGGTCAAAGGCGGCGGACTAGACTGTCCGCCCTACACAAGCAACGTCACAATCCCGTCCAGCCCTGCACTGCGGCCTGGGGGGAATCTAGTTGCTACCGTTAACTAATGCGTTATCAGGCTTTTATATCAGTAATATCCGTGATATAACCGCCACTGAGCAGGAGAGCGGGTTTCTGCCCGCCAGGAGCTTGGTTTGACGGCGATGGTATCGTCCGCTGAACAACACAGACCAAGCCCGTACAGAGGAGGAACTGTGTCCGAAGAAGCGCGGACCGGGAAAAGGTTTCCCCTGGAATTGCCGATCAAGATTCACCAGGAGACCAGTGGAGACGCAAAGGGAGTTACCGGGAACCTGAGCGCGGCCGGCGTGTTCATTCGCGCCGATGCTTCGTTGAGCATTGGCTCCCCCGTGGAATTTGAAATCACGCTGTCGCCCGAAATGACGGGCGGAACAGAGAACGTCAAAATCCAGTGCAAGGGGCGGGTGGTGCGCGCCGACGAAACTGGAGAAGGCGGAGAAGGCCGCGGCGTGGCCTGCGTGATCGACTCGTATGAGTTCGTCCGGAGCTAAATTTTTGGAGCGCTGATCAACATGCTCAAATTGATTCTGGCGGATAATCAGGCAATTTTTCGGGCGGGCATCGCCAAGGTGCTGGCCGTGGAAGACGAGATGCGCATTGTGGCCCAGGCGCAAACTCCGGAACAGATGTTCATGGCCCTGGACAAGTTCCGGGCCGCGGTTCTGGTGGTGGCGGCGGGATTCCACAACGACTTTGCGGCGATTGTGCAGGCGGCGAACCGCGCCAAGACTCGCGTGGTGGTGCTGGCCGATACCGGCGAGAGCGCGCAACGCCACATGGCCAACGGGGCGCATGGGGTGGTCTATCGCAACGTGACCAGCGCCGCGCTGGTCGACTGCGTGCGCAAAGTGGCGCGCAACGAAACTTGGGTGCAGGATGTGGCCGTGCCCAGCGAGCTCACCGAAAACGATATGGTCGGGTTGCGGGTGCGCGACCGGCTCACGGCGAAAGAGTTGCGCATTGTGGCGCTGATCGTGCAGGGTTACAAGAACAAGGAAATCGCCTCGCAGCTGGGAACCACCGAGCAGGTCATCAAGAATTATCTGCGCAACGTGTATGACAAGATCGGCGTGTCGGACCGGCTGGAGCTGGCGCTGTTCACCATCCACCACAGGATTCTGAACGAGGCGGCAGCCGCGACTGCGGCGGGTACCGTGCCACAGCCACCGGCGGGGGTTACACCGTAAGGTTTTTGATTTCTTGTGAATCGAGGCCGCCGCGCAGGCGGCCTTTACTTTTTTCGTGTGGGGACGGGCACTCTTGCCCGTCCAGCCGAGCGCAGTTCGGCTGCTCTTTTCTTCTTCCACCCTTTTCGAACGAGCGCATCGTTCGTGAGTTTGGCCGCATCTACTTCCCATGGAATTTCGCACGCTGGGACGCTCTGGATTGAAAGTCCCTGTGCTGAGCTTTGGCACGGGAACGTTTGGTGGAGGAAACGAGTTCTTCCGCGCCTGGGGCGCGACGGACGTGGCCGAGGCCACGCGCCTCGTGGATATCTGTCTGGAAGCAGGCGTCAATCTCTTCGACACGGCGGATATTTATTCCGACGGCCTCTCCGAAACGGTGCTGGGAAAGGCCGTTGCCGGACGGCGCGCCGATGTTCTCATCTCTACCAAGGCGACGTTCCGCATGGGGCCGGGGCCGAACGACCTGGGCTCGTCGCGCCATCACCTGATTCGCGCGTGCGAAGCCAGTTTGCGCCGGCTGGGGACGGACTACATCGACATTTATCATCTGCACGGCTTCGACGCGCTCACTCCGATCGAGGAAGTGCTCAGCACGCTGAATCATCTGATCGTCAGCGGGAAGGTTCGCTACATCGCGTGCTCGAATTTTTCCGGATGGCATTTGATGAAGTCGCTCGAGGTTGCGGACAAATATGGCTGGGCGCGGTACGTGGGCCATCAGGTTTATTACTCGCTGATTGGAAGAGAGTACGAATGGGAACTCATGCCGCTGGCGGTGGATCAGGGGATTGGGGCATTGGTGTGGAGTCCGCTGGGATGGGGGCGATTGACAGGAAAAGTCCGACGCGGACAGCCGTTGCCCGCGGAAAGCCGGTTGCACAAGACTGCTGATATGGGCCCGCAAGTGGACGATGAACATTTATTCAAAGTGGTAGACGCGCTTCTCGAAGTTGCGAAAGAAACGGGAAAAAGCGTGACGCAGGTTGCGCTCAACTGGCTGGTGCAGCGTCCGTCGATTTCGACGGTGATTTTTGGAGCGCGCAACGAAGAACAGTTACGGCAGAATCTGGGCGCAGTGGGATGGAGCTTGTCCAGCGAGCAGATCGCCAAGCTGGATGCGGCGAGCGACGTGACGCCGGTATATCCCTATTGGCACCAGCGGCAGTTTCTGGAGCGGAATCCGTTGCCAGTAAGCGGCAAGTGATCTGTTTGTGGCCTATTTCGAGCGGGCACTCTTGCCCGCTTGCTTTATTCCGCCGCATGCAAGCGGGTAAGAGTGCCCGCTCCACACGAACCAACAACCGTTCAGATGATCTTCTCGCCTACGACTTTTGCCTGAGTGAATAGATACAGGTAGTCGGGGCCGCCGGACTTGGAATCAGTGCCGGACATGTTGAAGCCGCCGAAGGGATGCGCGCCCACCATGGCTCCCGTGCATTTGCGGTTGATGTAGAGGTTGCCGACATGGAAGTCACGAACGGCGCGATCGATTTTGTCGCGCGACTTGGTGTAGACGGCGCCGGTGAGGCCGAATTCGGTGTCGTTGGCGATTTCCATCGCGTGGTCGAAGCCGTGGGCTTTGATCACGGCCAGCACAGGGCCGAAAATTTCCTCCTGCTCGAGTTTCGATTTGGCGGGGATGTCGGCGATTACGGTGGGTTGGATGTAGTAGCCTTCGCCAGCTTCGGTAGAGCGCTCGCCGCCGGTAATGAGGCGGCCGTCTTTTTTCCCCTGGGCGATATATTCGAGAATCGTGTTCATCGAGCCTTCGTTGATGACCGCGCCCATGTTGGTGTTTTCGGCAGGATCGCCGATGGTGATTTTTTCCACGCGCGCTTTGAGTTGTTCGAGGAATTTGTCGTAGACGCGCTCGTCGACGATGGCGCGGGAACAGGCCGAACATTTTTGTCCTTGAAACCCAAAAGCCGCCTGCGCGACACCTTCTACGGCGGAGTCGATATCGGCATCGGCGTCGACGATGATGGCGTCTTTGCCGCCCATTTCGAGCACGGTGCGTTTGATCCAGAGCTGGCCGGGAGCCTGCGTGGCGGCGGTCTTGTTGATGTGGAGACCAACTTCGCGAGAGCCGGTGAAAGCGACGTAACGAGTTTTGGGATGAGCAACGATGGCGTCGCCAAAACTTGCGCCGGCGCCGGGGCAGAAGTTGACCACGCCCTCGGGCATGCCCGCTTCTTCCAGTAATTCAATGAATTTCGCGGCGATGGTGGGCGAATCGCTGGACGGTTTCAGAATCACGGTGTTGCCGCTGACGATCGAAGCCACCGTCATGCCGGCCATGATGGCGCAGGGAAAATTCCACGGGGGAATTACCGCGCCCACGCCGAGCGGGACGTAGAGGAGGGAATCGCGCTCACCGGGCAACTGCACGGGAGTTTCTGCTTTGCCCAGGCGCAGAGCCTCGCGCGCATAGAACTCGAGGAAGTCGATGGTCTCGGAAATGTCGGCGTCGGCCTCAGCCCAGTTCTTGCTGACTTCGAAGACCAGCCAAGCCATAAAATCCATTTTGCGCTGGCGCATGAGGTCGGCGGTGCGGAACAGGAGGCCGGCACGTTCCTGAACGGTGGTGCGGCTCCAGGATTCGAACGCCTGCAAGGCGGCGGCCATGGCGGGTTCCACGTGATCTTTGCCTGCCTTCTGATGGATGCCGACAATCTCGGAAGGGCGCGAAGGATTCAGCGACTTGATCTTGTCGGCGGTCTTGACTCGTTTGCCACCGATGATGAGGTCATACTCGCGGCCGAGTTGTCCGCGGACGCGTTCGATGGCGGTGCGCATTTTGCGCGCGTTCTCTTCGTGGCGGAAATCATAGAACGGCTCGTTGATGAAAGGGCCTTCATGGGATTGCGATGATGAGGATGTGCGCGGCCGGACTGGGAGTTCGAGGGTTGCCATGGAAGTAATCCTTTCGACCCTAAGATCTTGGACAGTAGTAGAACTTGTATATTTTACACCCCAAGCCATCGAGCCATTGGGTGGTTGGGCGTCGAAACCCGTCCAGAATACTCGCTATGTCGGAACCGAGCATCAGAGTTTTCGGGGTCTCAAACCCGAGATCCCGTCGAGTGTTTATCGGGAACAGTGGCAGATTACCGAATCGGACTCGGCGACCGACGCACACTTTGAAAAGCTCGTACTCGTTGAGGCAGTCGTATCTTACGCGGACGAAAGATTCACGATGAAAGATCTGGGGCACAGTGTGGACGTCCCGGGATTTCGACGGCATGTCCAGCGCGCCCACGATGAAGCGTTACTATCGGCCGTTGGGAATACTTTGATCGACAGACGTATGAAGTGCGTCTATGGTACCGGTGACCTTCGATTTGCTTTTTACCTTCACTTCTATGACCCGGCGCGTCCTCTCGAGTCTCCTTACGGCCTCGTTGAGTGTCCGACCATCCAGCCAGTTCCCGTCCGACTCAAAATTCTTGTGCCGTATCGAGCCTGCACTTAGACGGTTGATCGGACCAGAACGCTCGAAAATATCGCAACCGTAGCCAACCTAGGCTTCGGTTGTGCCGGGCTTTCTCTGACGGATCGAAAGTCAAAATCCCCTCCCTATCGTCGCAAAAAGCGCGACGTCAGGATGGGGACGGGGTTTGTCTGGATTGAAAGAGTGCCCCGAGCGACGGCACTTCCTACACGACGCCGGATGATAGACTCAAGCGTTTTCCCAAAGGCAAAGTTTATGGATATCAGGAATGTTGGAGTGATCGGCGCGGGGACCATGGGCAATGGCATTGCGCATGTGTTTGCCCGCAGCGGGTACACGGTGACTTTGTGCGATGTGGAACAGAGGTTTCTGGAGCGGGGGCTTGAGACCATCGCAAAAAATCTTGATCGCGAAGTGGCGAAGAATAAGCTTCCTGCCGGCGATAAGGCCGCGACCCTCGGGCGGATCGCGGGCGTGGTCGATCGCGGCGCGCTGGCAAAGTGCGATTTTATTGTGGAGGCGGCCACCGAGAAGTTTGAGGTCAAAGCGGAGGTTTTTCGCGATCTGGACCGGTTATCGCGGCCGGAAGTTATTTTGGCATCGAATACTTCCTCGATTTCGATCACAAAACTCGCGGCGCTCACCAAGCGGCCGGAAAAAGTGATCGGGATGCACTTCTTCAATCCGGTGCCGATGATGAAGCTGGTGGAGGTGATTCGGGGGCTGGCTACGTCGCAGGAAACTTTTGCGGCGGTGCGCGAGCTGGCGGTGAAGCTGGAGAAAACTCCGGTGGAGGTGAACGACGCGCCGGGATTTGTCTCCAACCGGGTGCTGATGCCGCTGCTAAACGAGGCCATGTTCGCGGTGATGGAAGGCGTGGCTACGACGGAAGCTGTGGATGAGGTGTTCAAGCTGGGGATGGCGCATCCCATGGGGCCGCTGACGCTCGCGGATTTTATCGGGCTCGACGTTTGCCTCGACATCATGCGCGTGCTGCAGGAGGGGCTGGGAGATCCCAAGTACCGGCCGTGTCCGCTGCTGATCAAGATGGTGGATGCGGGGTGGCTGGGGAGGAAGAGCGGGCGGGGGTTTTATCGGTATTGAGGAGGGGCAGGGATCAGGTGCCAGGGGCCAGCGGTCAGAGGTCAGAATGCGGAAGTCAGATTGCAGGTTGTAGAAGTCAGATTGCAGAATCCTGGGTGCTGAGTGCCGAGTGCTTCGGATGACGACTACGGGAGGCCGCGATGCACTCTTCTATGCCTTGGCGGCGTTGTGCGGGATCGGCACGGGATGGGCCGACGTCACCGTTAACGACTTGCTGTTTACGGCGTTGCTGGTGCTGGCTTCGTGCATGCTGCTGGGGACGCTGCGTCCGCGATGGCCGTGGCGGTGGGTGGTGGTGGTGGGAGGGTTCATTCCGCTGACCGAATTCGTGGCTTTCGTGGTCCTCACAGTGAAACCTACGCGGGCGCAGGTGTATGGATCGTTTCTGGCGTTTCTTCCCGGGATTGCTGGAGCTTACGGCGGATCGCTGATGCGCGGGGTGATTGATAATTTGTGGCAGGGAAAGTAGGGACGGGTGGCGCCGGGCCTCGCCCAAGCTTGGACAGCCGAGGCGGCTGTCTCTACGTGGGCCGCGGCGGACACTTGGTAGCGGAAGGCGGGGGCCAAAGGTATCGGCTAGCTAAAAAGTTACTTCTGATTCCACAGGGTGCGCGAGTATGCTGCCGATATGGGTGTGAGCGTTTCGATGCTGGCGAGCGGGAGCCGGGGAAATTCGGCGGTGGTGGCCAGCGCCTGCACGAAGATACTGGTGGATGCCGGAATTTCCTGCCGCGAGACCTGCAAGCGGCTGAGGACGCTGGGAGAGGATCCGCACAACTTATCGGCGATTCTTATCACGCATGAACATTCCGACCATGTTTACGGATTAGTAACGCTGGCCAAGCGACTGCGCATCCCCGTGTTTATGACGGGGGCAACGCACCAGGCGTGGGCGCGTGCGGTGCGCGATGCCAGCGGCGAGAAACCGCAACTGGAGAAGCTGGAACGGTTTGAGTCGGGATACGGGTTCCAGGTGGGCGACATTGCGGTGAAGCCGTTCACCATTCCACACGATGCGGCCGATCCGGTGGGGTTCACGTTTCGCGCCGAGGGGATCAAGATTGGGATTGCCACCGACCTGGGGTATTTGCCGGTAAGCGTGCGCGATCATCTTCGCGGGTGCGACGTGCTGGTGTTGGAATCGAATCACGATCTGGAAATGCTTCGGGTGGGGCCTTATCCGTGGTCGGTAAAGCAGCGGGTGATGAGCCGGGTGGGGCATCTTTCGAATGATGCCCTCGCGGATTTCCTGACGAACGACTATGATAATAATGCAGCCTTTGTCGTGCTGGCGCATCTGTCAGAACAGAACAATCATCCGGAAATAGCCCGGAGAGAAGCGGAAAAGGCGCTGGCCAGCCGGGGTAGCCTGTTTCAGAACCCGGTGCTGCTGGCGTCGCAGACCGAGGCGCTGGCGCCGATACGGCTGTAGTCGGGCTTGGTTGTTTTCCCCCCCATGAGTCAGCAGTGCATTGATCCGATCGTTGGGAAAATTCTGGCGGGCTGGAGGTACGACATCTCCGGGCTGGCGCCGGAGATGCGCGGCGATTACGAGAGCCACTTCGCAGCCTGCGAACACTGCCGAGGCCGGCAGCAAATTCATAGAATCGTCGATGTAGGACTGATTGCGCTGGCGTCGGTCTCCGCCTTCGTATTTCTGCTGGCTTTTGGAGTGATCCGGCACTTCAAGCCGAGCCATGCGCTGTGGCTGGAACTGGCGGCGCTGTCGGGCTTCGCGCTGTCTGCGCTGATCTGGCTGGGCGTGGCCGTGGCTACACCGGCTCCGGTGACCGTGCTCGATGCTGCCAAGGAAGGTGCGCGGCGGGTGCATGACCGTTTGCCGGAAGAGATTCGCCAGCGGCTGCCGGAAGAGATTCGCATCAAGATTACCGGGACTTAGTGTCATGTGGCCGAAGGTTTTTCGCAAGATCGCCGTCCGTGGCCTCGCATTCCGCACTGTGGCGGTTTTGCTGCTGGGGGTGACAGCTGCGAGCGCGATGAACGCCGCGGACGTGGCGCTGCCTGCCGGAACTTTTTCCGAGCGGCCCTCGGCAGATCCGGCTTTGCAGCCTGCGCGTCCGGCGGGATGTCATAGTCATGAAAGCCTGGCTTCTCTGCCCCTGCCGATTGTTCCCGCAACGGTTCCTCCCGCGCCTCGCAGCTACCAATGCTGCGTCGCCGGACATCACGCGGTAATTCCCTTCGCTTCGTTCTCGCTCCGGCTCGTCTTGGCACGCGTAGGAGACGCGAGTAGTACGGTGCGACTTTCTTTGGGGACGGTGGTGCATTCCTCTTCTATCCCTCTGATTTCACCTTTCGGCAGCCCCCCTCGCGGCTTCTCTCTACGGATCTAGCCCGGGGCATTCTTTTCTCCGTCAAGCTTAAAAAAATTCACCACTAAGGTCACGAAGAGACACGAAGGAAATCTCCCGGCGTGTCTGCTTCTGTGTGGGTTCGTATGAAAGGAGCTCACTTGCGGAGCGTTATCTTTTGGTTGGTTTATTTCTCTGTGCTGTCGGCGCTGGCGGCTGGGCAGGATTCTTCCATGAGCGGAATGCGGATGGGTGACACGAAAATGGAACCGCAGGCAGTTTCCACGCTGCCATCGCCGCATGCCGGGTCGGGCACGGCGTGGGAACCGGCGTCGGTGCCGGCCCATGAGTGGATGGTGATGCGCGGCGGGTGGGAACTGATGGCGCACGGCGTGATCTTCACCGACTACAACCAGCAGGGTGGGCCGCGCGGAGAAGGCAAAGCGGAGTCGGTGAACGTGGGGATGCTGATGGAACAGCACGCACTGGGTTCGGGGACGATTCTGTTGCGGCAGATGTTTTCCGCGGAATCGCTGACTTCTCCGCACCCCGGCTTTCCGGAACTTTTCCAGACGGGAGAGACGTATCACGGCGAGCCGCTGGTGGATCACCAGCACCCGCACAATGTGTTTGCGGAGCTTTCGCTGCTTTACACGCTGCCGCTCGGCGAGAAATTCTCGTGGGAACTTTACGGCGGGCCTTCGGCCGAGCCGGCGCTGGGGCCTGTGACTTATATCCATCGCACTTCGGCCGCGGAGCTGCCGATGGCGCCGCTCAGCCATCATCTGCAAGACTCGACGCACACCAGCTTCGGCGTGGTCACGACGGGGTTCAGGATTGAGCGTGTAAAACTGGAGGCCTGCGCCTTCAACGGACGGGAACCGAATGAGGAGCGCTGGAGCATCCAGCCGGCGGCGCTCGATTCGTGGTCGGGACGCGTCAGCGTTGCGCCGACCCGCGACTGGACGGCGCAGTACAGCGTTGGACGGCTGGAACATCCGGAGGCGCTCGAGCCAGGCAGCCAGTGGCGTCAGACGGCGTCGGTGGAGTACAACCGGCCGATCGCGGGAGGCAACTGGGCCAGTTCGGTGGTATGGGGGCGAGTGCAGAAGATCGCGACCAATACGATCCTGAACGGATACGTGGCGGAGTCGACGCTGAATTTTCTGCGCCGCGATTATGCTTTCACGCGGCTGGAGCTCGTCGACAAAGACGAACTGTTTCCGCAGGCCACGGTGCATCCGGCTTACCGCATCGGGGCCTATACGTTCGGGGGCGTGCGCGATCTGGTGCAGACCCGGGCGTGGCAGCTGGGCCTGGGCGGGGATGTGATTTTCTACTCGAAGCCCGCCGTGCTCGATGCGGCTTATGGAGTGCATCCGGTGTCGTTTCAAATCTTTCTGCGGGTGCGGTCGGGGCTGGCGAAGTCTATGCACTAAGATAAAATCCGAGGCAATTGTCGAGGCTTGGTCGGTCGAAGATTGACTATGCGGCTTTCGCGCAATCTGGGGATGCACGGCAGATCGATGCGTCTCTGGCGGGGTGGGATAGCGCTTGTGCTAACGACGCTTCTCGGCTACGCCGTGATCGCGCAGGCGCCGGCCGCACAGGAATCAGCCTACAGTCCTCCAAGAGCGGCGTTGCTGCCGGCCGCGCCCGAAGCGATCTATTCGAGCGATCCCCGCGATCCGTGGAACCGAATTTTTTATTATTTGTTTTCGCGTCGCATCGGGACGCGTCTCGACTATGAGTTTCCGGAGGGCGCACCCTTCGTCGATAGCGTCAGCACGCGTACGTTTGAGCGCGACGAAATCGGTGACCGCGCCATTGACCCGTTGTATCCATCGCATTTTGTGATTACCGGGAGCCGCTTGGTCCTGACCGAGCCGGCCTATACCGACCTCAGACAAGCGCTGCACGAGGCACTCGATGAAAAGGCGGCGCGTTCTACCATCGCCAGAGCCTTAATGCAGAGCGATCTATGGGGTGCTCACGACACACTCTTCTTTCCATTTCAGCCGGCAGACGAAAAGGAACTTGGACAGCACCGGCTTGAGGCTCTGGAGTTGATCTCGCGCCTGATCCGAAAAGTCGCCTTGACGCACGAGGAGATCAAAACGCTTTCCGATAATTATTCTACGACGACGCAGAATCATGCGTTTCCTGACGTGTTCGGCAGGGACAGTGGATGGGTCGAGGTGGTGTGGTTCCATCCCCGCGCGCACGATATGTTCGCCGGTTTTCGCCGGACTGCAAGGGTTTTCCTAAAGCCCACGCAGCCGCAGCACAACGTGCAAAAGTTTCTGGATGGACTGCCGGAGCGAAATGAAAGCGATCCGATCGCGGGACTGGATGGAGTCGCGCTGATCACGCAGCTTCTGCTGATTGACTCGCGAGGTAGGTTGAGACCGACGGCTCTTACTTCGGAGGCGCAAGTTCGGCTCTTCGGAAAAACAAACGCCGGTCGTCTAAAAAGGACTTCGTTAGAGGTGTGTGAGATCAGCAGGAAGCTTTTCGTGCGAGAGCCGCGAAGCGGAGGGTTGGTTGCAGAAGCTGAGAGCACACCCGTATACGGAGGCGGTTATGGCTTTGCGGAAGGCGAGCAAACCGGGCCGGATGCACCTGTGGTCAGTCCGCCGGTTCAGGTTACGCTGAGGGCGCGCTGCGCCTTTTGTCA
>Ga0265762_1000063_pt1 | contig 13740 bp, 17 predicted proteins | sample NZIome_4_FD_200870 | JGI IMG/M metagenome (GOLD analysis project Ga0265762, IMG submission 200870) | Metatranscriptome of rhizosphere microbial communities from Maridalen valley, Oslo, Norway - NZI4 (Metagenome Metatranscriptome) | ecosystem: Host-associated > Plants > Roots > Rhizosphere > Soil...
GGCCCGTGCGATGCCGAGCCCGTTATGCCGCACTGGGGGGAGCGGGTTTACGGCCGTTACTTTCCCCAAAGCCTTGTGCCCGGCGGATCGCAAACGCGTCCACGATCTGTTTGCGACGTTCGGCGATGTCGTCGAAATTCCGGAGAGCAAGTTCGATTTATTCACCGTGACGTTCTCGCCCAGCCACGGCTATCACGCGCTTGCGACCCTGGCGCGGGTAGCGCAAGCGGTCGGCCTCGATCGGAAAACGGCGCTGCTGGCGGGCGCACACGCCCTGGCGGATGGGATTGTCGCCTGGCGCGAAGAAAAACACGCCTTAGAATCGCTGATGGAGGAAGCAGCCACTCCTGGCGGTACCGCGGCAGCGACAATGACCGCGATGGACGCTGCCGGATACGAACGCGCGGTTCGGCAAGGCGTCGCTGCCGGAGTGCGGCGCGCCCGTGCGAACTGGCGAAAACAATTTGTGAAGGAGTCACAAACCGGCGGTAGAAGATTGACTGACTAGATGCTTACCTATAGAGTCAGTGGCTCCGCCCTCGTGCGCGACCTGGAGTTTCAAGACCGCGTGGTAGCTGAAACGCGCGCCTTTCTGTCGACGGCTCCGGCATAGATAGATGCTACCGAAGATATGCGAAGCGATGTGTGTTTTACAGTACTAACCGATCACGACGGATACGTAGCTTCGGGCATCTTTGAGTAGCTCCTTACCGGGCATACCTGCCTTGGCGCGGAGAAGCAGTCCCTGCATCAAGTCGACGAGCGCGCGCGCCCGTACGTGGGCCGGAATCTTCCTCGAGAGACGCTTAGCTCGAATCTCTTTCTCAAACCGCTCGGCAAAGATCTGCGCACTTGCGGTAAGCCCCTGAGTAAAATAGGAACGAATCTCGGCGACACGCTCAGACTGCCCGAGCGCGGCGGACGCCATCAGGCAGCCGATCCGCTGTTGGTTCGTTGCCGTCTTCACTGTCGCCTCGCAGAATCCCGTCACCGCCTTGCGAATGTCTGGTTCAGCGAGAAATGCCTGGATCATCGGAGCACCGTAGCTCTGCGCATACCGTTCCACTGCCTTGAGCAGCAGCGTGGGCTTATCGCCGAACGCCCGGTAAAGCGCGGGCTTGGTCACTTTCACGGCTCGCGCAATCCTGTCGACATCAACACCCTCATAGCCATGCGCCCAAAACATCTCTACGGCGCGATCCAGCGCCTCCTCCGGATTGAAGGACTGCGGACGCCCCGCTGATCGCTTCGGAAGGGAATTGTCTACCATGGAGTACGAAACCCCTAGCTTTCCTGTCTTGATTATCGTACTCTGGAGTACGTAATGGCAATCACCATGCGGAAAACGGGCTCATGCCGACCCTGTTCAACCTGGAAGTAAGCCTCGCGGCGACGGCCCGATTTCGCGCGCACTCGGAAAGCGTTTCATCGGACACTGGAGGCAAAACAACCCAGATGGGTCGGTAGTCTCTCGCGATCTGAACGCATCGCGTATTCCATACCCGGACAACGATTGGATTGCCGGTGTGTACGCTCCTCCCGAAGTGCAGAGAACACCCGGGATGCAGGGGCCCTCGCCCTATCTGCCGAACTGATCGGAGAACTTCAGGCTGCAGGTCTTCTGCTCATCAGCACACCGATGTACAACTTCACCATTCCGGCGGTGCTCGGGTCTTGGATCGACTATGTCATTCGTCCCGGCTTCACCTTTCGCTTCTCGACTGCTGGCCGGGAATGCTCGAGAACAAAAAGGCGGTTCATTGTGGTTTCGCGGGTTACCGGCACAGCAGGCGAGTTTAGCGAAGCGGCAGCGATGGTGACGCCTGTGCTGCGACAGAGATGAAGACCAACATCAGTAAAGGTAGATTCGGGCCGTGGGCGCTCATTACTGGCGCATCGTCGGGTATCGGTCGGGAGTTTGCCCGCCAAGTGGCGGCCTCCGGAATAAACGTGGTTGTTGTGGCCAGGCGTGCATCCTTGCTCACGGAGCTAGGCGCCGAATGCTGCAAGCAATATGGGGTAGAGTATCGGGTCGCCGCTCTGGATCTCTCCCGGGAGGGCTTTCTCAAGCAACTCTCCTCCTTTACCGACGACCTTGACATCGGCCTTGTGATTTCCAATGCGGGCACCGGCAAACCCGGCAAGTTCCTCACCAATGACCGACACGAGATGGCTGAATTGTTGCGGCTCAACACGCTCGCACATCTTGACATCGCCTATCATTTCGGCCAGAAGCTCGTCGGGCGCGGACGGGGCGGATTTCTGTTCGTCGGAGCAATGGGCGCGGATAAAGGAGTCCCCTACATGGCAAACGACGCCGGTGCAAAGGCATATGTTCAGAGCCTCGCCGAGGCCCTTCATGTGGAATGGAAGCAACTCGGCGTGCATGTGACAGTCTTGTTACCAGGGCCCACGGACACGCCCGTGCTTGCGAAGTTTGGCCTTGACCGCGAGAACATGCCCATTAAGCCTATGAAGGTGGAGCAATGTGTCCGCGAAGGCCTCAATGCGTTGCGAGATAACCGCTCTCTGATTATTCCAGGGCACGTGAATCGGATAATGAACGCGTTCGTCCCGGCGTTTGTCGTACGCTATTTGATGGCTGGCATGTTCGAAAAGATCCTCGGCGGCAAGACGCTGGATGGGACAGGCGTCGAGTGAATGAACCGGGCCGCCGTTGTCATGCTGTAAATGCCGTGGCCACGTGAGATTCCATCACTAGCTTTTATCGACGACCTCGAATGAATACCCGTCCGGGTCGAATACATCGGCGGAGAGTCAACATTAACGCTGTGAGCGAAGGCCGTCGGTAACTGTTGTTTTTCCACCTGCATCATCACGTCAGCTCCATTGGTATTGTTCATCGTTCGCTCCAGTTCTTTCTCAAGGGATCGTCTACACTCTGCATCGCATTCTCCGTTCCGGCATACCGCCGGTTATATCTGAGCCAAGCCGCCATCGACGAACAACTCGATGCCGGTTACGTAGCTGGCGTCGTCGGAGGCCAGGAACAATACGGCTTTCGCGATTTCATCCGCGGTGCCGGGACGGCCCAGGGGAATATTGCCAATCGAGCTCTGCACAAACTGATCGACTTGTTCCTGCGTCATCCCAAGCGAAGTGTTGTAGCCCGGCGTCGGGATGATGCCCGGACTGATTGCATTCACCCGGACCTTGCGCTCCTTAAGGTCTACGGACCAGGTGCGTGCAAACGAGCGGACCGCCGCCTTGGTCGCGCTGTACACGCTGAAGGCCGGACTGCCGGTGGTGGAAACTATCGATGCATTCAGTACGATCGATCCCCCCGGTTGCAGCAACGGGAGCGCCTTCTGCACTGTAAACAGCAGTCCCCTCACGTTCACGTCAAATTGCTTGTCAAAATGTTCTTCACTGATTTGCCCAAGCGGAGCAAACCCACCGGTGCCGGCATTGGCAAAGACGATGTCGAGCTTGCCCTCCTGCTCCTTCACCGCTGCATACAGCTTGTCAAGGTCGGCCATTTTTGAGACGTCGCTCTGGATGCCTGTCACGTTTTTGCCAATCTGGCTCACGGCGGTTTCCAGTTCGGTTTGCCGGCGCCCGGTGATGAACACGTAAGCGCCTTCATCCACGAACCGTTTTGCCGTCGCTAAGCCGATTCCACTGCTGCCGCCCGTAATGACTGCTACTTTCCCTTCCAGCTTATTCATGAGCCTCGCTCCTTCTTGGTCTGCTGTGTCTTTCTTTTGACTTGTGTATCGAATAGTACAGATGTCGCGGACACCTGAGCGGTTGCAAATATGTGTACCGATAGGTATGGAAGGGTCATCTAAAATGCATGAAACGGGGCAAATCTTCCGGGCGAATGGGGCGTCCGCGGTCCTTTGATCTCGACAAAGCCGCAGATCGTGCGCTGCACGTGTTCTGGCAGAAAGGGTATGAGGGCACGTCCTTGTCAGACCTGACCCAGGCAATGGGTATAAATCGCCCGAGCCTCTATGCCGCCTTTGGCGGCAAGGAAGCGCTATTTCGCAAGGCGCTCGACCGGTACCTGAAGGGGCCGTCAGCCTACGCGCAGGAAGCGCTGAAGGCGCCGACCGCACGCGTAGTCGTCGAAAAACTGCTTCGGGGCGCCGCCGACTTGAACACGGCGCGGCGTAATCCCGGCGGATGCCTTATGGTGCAAGGTGCGCTTGCCTCGGGCGAGACGTCGGATTCGATCCGGCGGGAACTAGCGGCGTGCCGGGTGGCGGGGGAAGCCGCGATACGCCGGCGCCTGCAACATGCGAAATCAACAGGTGATCTGTCGGCCAACGCGGATCCCGCCAGTCTTGCCCGTTATATAGCAACGGTCATCTACGGAATCGCAGTCCAGGCAGCGAGCGGCGCAAGCCAAGATCAATTGCAACACGTCGTCGAGCTGACGCTGCGAACCCTGCCGCTGTGAAACTACGAGTCTCTGGAAGGGTTTGGGGATTCAGTCCCATTAATAATGAGGCGATGAGAGCTCAGCCTTTGTTTCGAGGCGAGCCTGGGGAGACCGAATCGACGTATACCGCCGAAGGGCGGCGGGCTGCGCGGGTCCCCCTAGAAATTTGTACGGCAGATATAGGAGCCTCGCCGAATGTTTTCGATTGTAGAGCAACGGCAAACACTCGCTTGCGGCCGACTACTATCGAGACCTTCTGACCCGTGCACGACAGGCCGCTCAGCGGGAAGGTGTAATACTGACAACCGAGCTTGTTGAGGGGAACGAAGTGCCGGCGATCATGGAGTGTGTACAGAGAAACCAAAGCGATCTGCTTGCGCCGGGCTTGCACAGGCATTCCTTGCTTTTTAGCCGACTCTGGAATCACACCACCCACGATCTCGTACAGCAGCTTAGCGGCAGCATTCTGGGCGTTCCCTTAAAAAGAAGGGCAGCGCCTCCGTTCGGTCGCTGGTTTGACTCAGTTGTGCGCGCCGCCGAAGCCAAGTTTCACTTCGCGCTTCAGCGACGATTCGAAATTCCGCAATAAAATGGACTGTGGCGAGCCAGTTCTTGACTCTTGCCAATGTCCCCGAAAGGCGGCCTGTTCCCGTATTACTCCAAGAGGAGGAGTGTGGCGATAAAGCATTAGTCCCGGCACCTCCGTTGCGCGTTCACCCGAGTGACCAAGTGAATTGCTAATCTTCTTCGCTAGCTCGGTTAGACTTACCCTCCCGGTCCGCTTTCAGGCAGCTAATTTTCGGCGACATCCGGTTCGGTTCCTGGTTACGATGAGGGTGAAGGACTTAACCTCGAATTACCTCTCGGGTCAGTCCGCTTTCAGTCCGCTTCTGTCCGCGGCATGGCTGAAGATCGCAATCAGCATTGCCCCTCCGTTTCCTTAGTTCCCGTTTTGCCAGTCGACTTCAGGATTGCTATGAACGCCATGAGTACCGTCGGGCAGGGATGTGCGCCTCCCAGTCCAGGCATTTCCGCCGATTTGCATCGAGATCCAGAATGAGATGCCTTGTCGATTGTCAAGTCGCGACGCCAACCAGGGATTTGATACTCAGTTCGTTGCCCGTTTCGGGGTAGCGTCAAAGAACTTCGAAGATGCTATAAACGGGCCCGTCAGGGAGCCTGTGGCCAATACCGACGGCAATGATGCGGTTCATCCAGTCGTATTTACTGGAGCGGTCTCAAACACCGGATTCATTCGAAAATAGTAGCTCGTGGGACCGACGTCCTCGCTCTTGTCCAGTCTCTCCATCACGTCTGGAGTGCCAGCCCGCAAGCACTGGCAAGTAACGAATTTGACATGATGTTCTCCTTCTATTCATTTCCGCGCGCCTCATGAATCACTCGTCGATATTGCCTGGATTGCAACAAGAACCAACTTTCATGCGATTCGCCCTGGCTCAAATAAAGGCCAAGAGGGCCTTCACCAGCGCCTCGGGCTGTTCTTCGGGGACAAAGTGGCCTGAATCAGAGATCACTATAGACTTCACATCCTGAAAGTAAGGACGCAGTAAATCGCCCATATTCGGAATGGAGTATTGCCCGCCGACCGCCAAGAGACGTATGGGAAGTTTGCTCTTGAACTGTTTTTTGTTGAACTCCATGTCATCCACGATTCTGCGGCAATAGTCGAAAGCCGCATCCATGCGCCCTTCCCGCCCGTAGGCTCGTACATACGCGGCTACAGCGTCAGGTGGAACGGCTCCGGGCTTATAGACCTTGTTCTTGAACCACCACCCAACATAAATACCCTCTTTCCCCTTAGTGAGTTCGGCAGGCAGATCGGGCAGCATCTGAAAAATGAAGTTCCACTTCCTTTTGTAGTCTGAGAGTTGAATGTCGTTCAATAAGGTGATGCCTGGAATTCCTGCTTCGATCAAAGTAAGCGACTTGAAATCTTCCGGGAAAAGAAGCGCCCAGCTATATGCGCACCATGCCCCGAAATCGTGAGCAACTACGTGCAGCGGTGCGCCGAGGCTTGCTACGAATTCGTGAAAAATCCTTCCAACGTTCTCCGTAGTTGCCGGTGCAGCAAGGATTCCCGAGTCCCCGAAACTCGGCAAGTCGGCCGGAATGGTTTGAAACTTCTGAGATAACAGCGGAATCACCCTGTTCCAGGACAAGCGTGTTTGAGGAAAGCCTGAAATCAACAGAATTCTATCCCCGGCGCCGACGCGGTCGAATGCAATCTTCTTTGCTTCGCTCGCTGCATCCAGCGCGGGAGTGGATGATTTAGGCGGCATGCCGCTCTGACCGGTCGAGCTTGGATCAACCAGCGTGGAAGCATTGATCGAGTTGCGCCCCATGCCTACGCTCTAAGCACCGACAAGTGCAATTCCTCGTTTTAGGAGCTCACGTCGCTGCTGGAAGGTGGCGGCCGCGATGTGATCACTCTGACTCGATTTGTTGTTGCTTTTGCAAATGGCCATTGCGTTCCCTCCATTACATTCAACGGGCGTCAGGTCAGAATCACGGTCTTCCCGCCGGCCCTGTTGTCCTCCATCGAACGATGCGCCTCCACGATTTGGTCGAGCTGAAAGGTTTTCCCGATTTGCACATGCAGGGTACCCGCCTCGACCTGCTCAGCGAGCTCTTGAAGAGGCGTACGCATAAAGTCTTCTGATTCCCCGGCATAAACGGTCAGGCAAACGGCAGTTGGGATTGAATCCATTGGAGCGAATTCATCAAATGACCATTTGTTTCCGACTATTCCCGTCATGCAAACGATGCCCCCCTGCTTGACACAGTGCAAAGAGTCCTTGAGCGTCGTGGTACCTACAAGCTCAAGCACCTTGTCGAAACCTCCTGGGCAAACTTCCTTGACCTGTTCAGCAATGGAGCCGGTATCAATAAACACTTGGTCAGCACCGCTCTCCCGCAAGAGGGCGGCGCGCTCTGGGTTGCGAGTTGTAGAGGCGACGGACGCCCCCTGGTTCTTTGCGATCGCCGCGGCGGCCAAACCGACGGACGTTGTACCGCCTCGGATGAGCAAGCGCTCCCGCTTTTCGAGACGCAGCGACGTGAACAGCGAACCCCACGCGGTCTGAAGCATCTCCGGTAACGCGCCGAGGGTTTCCCAGGGGAGCTCGGTTTTGATCGCCTGTACCTGGACGACAGGTACGCAAGTGTACTCGGCATACCCGCCATCAAAATCGCGACCCAAACCGCCCATGGCGGTCGCCACTTTGTCGCCCTTGCGGAATTGGTTCCCCGGTGCGCTCTCGACGAGCCCGACCGCTTCAATGCCCAGAACACGGGGGAACTTCACATTGGGCGAATGACCTTGCCGCGTGAAGAGTTCGGACCGATTAAGTCCGAAGGCCTTTATACGGATCAGGACTTGGTCGTTTCGCGGTTCGGGGGTCGGGAGGCTCTCGATCTTGAGAACCTCGGGTCCACCCGCGGTGCGAATGACGGCAGCCTTCATCATGGCCATTGCGAGTCCCCATCTTTACCTTATGCACGCGCCGGGTTCGTGGTCGAAAAACAATAACGAGCGATCTTCCAGTCGTTGCCGACCTTTTGAAAGACAAAGAGTTCCTGGTTGGCCTCTGGGCTGCTCTGGCCAGTTGCGTTAACCTTGACCATCCCGGCCGAATTCGTGCGCGCAAATGCCCAGTCGGAGCCAACCTGTTTGACTTCAGCGACGGCAAACTTAACGGTCAGTGTGATCGCCCGGAACACGCCGTCGTATGCGGCGCGGACAGCGTCCGCGCCGACGCTCGACGGAAAATTCTGCGCCATGAAGACTCCGTCAGAGGCATAGAGCTTCATCACGGTTGCGGTGTCAGATCGATTTAACGCATCTTCATACTTTGCGAGTAGGGTAGCAATTGCCTTTTCGTCCGTATTCATCGTTTTCAACCTCTTGCGATGGTGACATTACTCCATTGCGATAGTGTTCACTAGGTGGCAAAGTTGAAAATCAGATTTTCAGAAATGGAACAATCATGACAGACCTGAATTCTTTGATCATTTTTGCCGAGGTTGCGGAGGCAAACAGTTTCTCGGAGGCGGCACGACGTCTCAAAATGCCAACCTCAACCGTGAGCCGCAGAATTGCAGATCTGGAAACGCAACTCGGCGTGCGTCTGATCGATCGTTCAACCCGGGGGCTGCGGCTCACAAACGTCGGGTCAGAGCTTCTCGAACATGCACGTCGCACCGTCGAACTCAGTGAGGCGATCGACAATATCGCTTCGAATCATTTGTCGAAGATTTCGGGCACACTACGCCTTTCGGCGCCGCCCAGCATTTCCGATTCGTTACTCGTGCCCTTGACTGGCGCCTTTCAGGCCTCCTACCCTGACGTCCGCATCCAGATATTTATCTCCGAACGGTTCGTAGATCACATCGCCGACGGCATTGACCTCGCATTTCGCGTCGGCGGGCGCCTGGAGGATTCGTCGCTAGTTGCGCGCAAGATCCTGACCTACCGGAATCAGTTGGTGGCAAGTCCTGAATATCTCAAGAAGTCGAGGCCACCCCAAATACCACAGGACCTGCTCTGCCACCGGCTGTTCTCGTTCTTGCGTCGCGGGAAGCCCGAGAGCACCTGGATGTTTTCTCATGTCAACGGAAAGGACAAGGGCACGGTCACCTTTCAGCCTTTCGTCTGCATGAACGACTACGCCGGTCTTGCCTATGCGTTGCTAAAGGGAGCCGGTATCGGTGACCTTCCACCGATTGTGCAACCGCAGTTGCTACGCGACGGACAGCTGATCGAAGTCATGCCGAAGTGGCGACTGCGCACCATGAATTTGTGGTTGGTTCATCTCGGCAACCGGTTTACCAGGCGCTCGGTTCGTGTGTTCAAGGAATTTGCTGCGCAAATGGTCCCGAAGCTGTTCCCGAAACTTCCAACTTAGCATTGTGGTTCAAACTCTGTATCCTGATGCCCCCGCATGACAGACCTTTTAGCCAATCCGATCTGGCATTCGCTTTCGACCCGCCACTCGGACCTGGCACAACAGGGGAATCACCTGGCGAAGCGGTACAGGTCCCGAGGCCTACATCCACTTCTCCCTAGAGAATCGCCCTCACGACACCGCCATCTACTCGCAGTGCTGCCCCATTCGTCGCCGACGAGACCTCGCCGGCCACGTAGGTCGCCATCGCTGCGACTTCATCCATGGTTATTCAAGGCGGAAACGCTTCAGCCTAATAGTCGCGAGTGGAAAGAATTGCCGACCTTCAGAACGCTGCCTTGTCGCGACAGTGGCCTGAGCTTCTGTGCTCTCGCTGGTTCGGTCCACTCAGTCGTTCACATGGTCGCCATGCCCTCGGCAGACCTTTCAAACGTGTTCTCAAAGAGAGTCCGAGCGAGCGGCGTAGGAGCAGGAAAGGGCATCATTATGCAGTTTCCGTCAAGACTGAGCATGCTGTTCGACGCTACGATTTGGATGCATATTGACCTGCAGAAGACAAGAGTGCATTCATTCCGTTAGGAGAGAGGTGGGTTCAAATGATTCGCCGCCGCTACACGGGCAGCTTCGTTCACTAGTTTCCGTTGCAATGCAAGAAACTTCCACTTCAAGAAATCCCCCATGGACTGCGGTATTGCGGCTTCAACATGGCCGCTGCGCGGGCTGAACCACGAGTGAGCTGGAAGTTCTCCGCATCCCATGCCAGGACCTCGTGCGTACGAACCGCAATGCAGCCAAGCAGCAGTGCCTCCACAATTGGTGCCTCGTAACCATAATTCGCGCGAGCAGGTGGACCACCTTGGCACGCTCGCACCCACTCCAGGAAGTGCGCAGCGTCCGCGCTGCTGGCGCTGTTGCCCAGCTCTGGCCTTGCCGGCTGGAAGGGCTCTTCCTTTTTCGCGGGCGTTCCGAGAGGCATGACCATCTTTCCCTCCACAGACAGCAAGCAGGGATTCTGCCCCATGAAGGCTGTCATCAACTTGCCGCTGTCACCGGTGTAGATCACGCCCTCGCCGTCCATTCCCATCGCTCCGTCGTCGCCCAATTCCGGCGGACGTCTCGGCTCAATGCCGCCGTCGTACCAGTTCAGCTTCACCTCAGGGCGACTCGCCGTTTTCGCAAAGTTGAAATGCACTGACGACGCGACGGGGTAACACTCGGGAAACAAATCGGTGGAACTTGCCTCGATTCGATCCGCCGCTTGCAGTCCGACTGCGCGAGAGATCGTATCGAAGCCATACTCGCCCATGTCCCCGAGTGCTCCGCAGCCGAAGTCGTACCAGGCGCGCCACACGAACGGCAGATAACTTCGGCTGAACGGCCGCATCGGCGCCGGTCCCAACCACATGTCCCAGTTCAGCCCGTCAGGTATTTGATCGGCATGTGTCGGTGTCGCAAGTCCCTGCTTCCAGAACGCGGAGGCACGCTTTGTCCAAATATCGATAGATCGCACCGGACCAATCCCGACGCTACTCAACAGCTCGCGCACCTGTTGCGATGCAGGGGAATTCGAATTGAAGACGGAAACCTGGGTCGCGCGTCCAGTCTCCTTCGCCACGCGCGCCATCTCTCGACACTCCCACACGCTGTGCGCCATCGGCTTCTGGCTATACACATGCTTTCCTGCTCGCATCGACGCGATCGCGATAGGGCCGTGCCAATGATCGGGCGTGCTAACGATTACCGCGTCAAGATCGTTCTCCTTCCCAAGAAGTTCGCGAAAATCTTCATACGCCGTGCATCCCTTGTAGTTAGATCTCCCGCGTTCCTTCGCGTAGAACGCGTTAATGATCACCTGCGCCACCTCGCGTCCCGCACTGGGTCCAGGCAGAGTTGCACCCCACGAGGAATCCTGCAGAACCGTGCGCACTTTGTTTCTCAATTCGTTCGGACCCCAATCCAGGTAGTCGCTGCTGCCGCGGTTCACATCGCAGACGGCCACCACCTGCACCTCAGGCAGTCGCAGCATATCCAGCAGAACGCGCAATCCCTGCGAACCCACGCCAATGCACCCGATCGTCAGCTTGTCGTTCGCTTCGATGTTCGCCCCGATTCGCGGCATAGCCAGCCCGGCCCTATTCAGAGACAGCGAGGACGCCGCCAGTCCAAGAGCCCGAAGTACCTCACGCCGGTTCACGCTGTCCTCCTGCCGCTGCGATAACCGATAGGTAAATGTCGGCGGTGGTTGCCGTACCGAAAGCTGCCCATGGCAAACAGCTTAAACCCACAACTCTGGCTTTGTCTCACCCGTATCGAATGCCTCAAAAGACAGCCATTCAGAGCACCCGGTGGAGACTAGTGAATGAGCTCGTGAGCGGACGGGTGAATCAGTTGGGCGAGCAATATGACAACATCATCGACAATCGCTTCCGCTTTGGGTCGCCTGGCGAGGTAAGCCCACTCCCTCGCCGCCCCGTACAACGCCCAGCTTACAGTAGCTGCCACTAACTCCAATGGCAGCGGTCCGTGCCATTCCGGCTGTTGCTTCAACCCGCTAACGGACATGGCCCTGACAACCGACAGGATCGCAGATTCCAGGTAAGGGTCTACCGGGTACCGGCTGCGTCTCGGGCCGTCGATTGTCTGCTTCAGATAATCACACACACCCAGAAAGATCGCTCGGAGAGCGGATCCACAGGTGCCGTCAAAACGAACACCTCGTTGGTCAAGTAGGGCCTGAAAGCGAGTCGATGTCATGGCGTTGAGGAGTTCGTACTTGTCCGTGTAATGGGAATAGAACGTCGCTCGGTTCACGGTCGCAGACTCCGCAATGTCATTCACAGAGATTCCCTCGAACGATCTCGCCCTCAACAGCTGACAGAGCGATTCTTGCAAAAGGGCCCTTGTTCGCTTTACGCGGGGGTCGCTTTCGCTTTTGGGATTCTGGAGCGCCATAAAAACAATTCTAAACTATGCATCGTTCGTTGTCTATGCAACATCTGTTGCTTATAAACACATTCCGGAGGGGTGCCGGATTACGGCGCCGCCGCGGGAATATGCAAAATCAATCTCTTGGAGGATTTATGAAGAAAGTCGCAATCGCCGCTCGCCTTCTGCTCGGGACGATATTTCTCGTCTTTGGGCTCAATGGTTTCCTGCACTTCATCAAGCAACCACCCCCAACTGGCGTCGCACTCCAGTTTCTGGGCGCGCTCGTCACGTCGCACGAGATCGCTGTCATTATGCTGCTTCAGATCATTTGTGGCGCCCTCTTGCTGACCAGCCGCTATGTGCCACTCGCTTTGACACTGCTCGCTCCAATCATCGTCAATATTCTGCTCTTTCATGCTTTCATGGCGCCGCAAGGCTTGCCGGTCGCGTTTGTTGCCGCTCTACTGTGGCTGATCACCTTCGCCAATGTACGGAGCGCCTTTGCAGGTCTCTTCCACTCTCAGATCCGGTCTGAAGAGAGCGCGTAAGACCAGCCCGAAGTTGAGAGCACGTCTCCAGAAAGGCGATTACAGATGCTGAAACTCAAACCATTCGATGAAATCAGCGGGGCTGATGCTGGATGGCACGAAGCAAAACACCGCTTCGCAACGGGGCCTTATGGCAATGCAGCGCATCAACCGATCGGCAATCTCATCGTTCTGAACGACGATGAGGTTGCGCCCCGCAACCGCTTCGGTCTCCGTCACCACGACAACGTAGAGATTGTCAGCCACGTCCGCGAAGGCGTTGTCACGCATGGTGATGACCAGGGAAACATCGGTAAGACCCACGCGGGTGATATGCAGGTGATGAGTGCTGGAACTGCTCTTCGACACTCAGAACACAACGAAAGACATGTGCCGGTCCGCCTGTTTCAGACATGGCTCAGGCCCTCGAGGCCGGGAGGCCATCCTCAATGGGGGAATAAACCAATTCCAAAGGCAGATCGTGCCCGGATGTTTGTTCCCCTCGACAGCGGTCGCAACGCCGAGGGATTACTGCCGATTTGTACCGACGCCGAGGTGAACGGGGCCCTGCTTCAGGCCGGGCCCAGAGTAATACACGCCTTTCGCAAAGCGGATGCTGGCTACCTCGTGCCGGCTGCCGGTCAGATTGAAGTGAATGGCGTGCCGGTCCCACGCTCGCGAAGGGTTGATCATCCGGAATGAAAAGCGAATCTCCATCAAGGCCGTGGAGGACTCTGAACTCGTTCTGATGGTCACCGCAGCCTAGTTAAATCACCTGCGCCGCAAAAACTCTCCTTGCAGTGATAGAACCGAGGAGAGTGGGCGGCGTCTGATCCCACTCTTAAAACAGTCGATCTGGAATACGAAAGAGAGGAACTCAAATGTCGACCAACTTGACTGCGGTGCTTCAGCGGCTTCTACAGAATACAACGAATTCCAAAGTGCTCGGACA
>Ga0265762_1000064_pt1 | contig 13712 bp, 13 predicted proteins | sample NZIome_4_FD_200870 | JGI IMG/M metagenome (GOLD analysis project Ga0265762, IMG submission 200870) | Metatranscriptome of rhizosphere microbial communities from Maridalen valley, Oslo, Norway - NZI4 (Metagenome Metatranscriptome) | ecosystem: Host-associated > Plants > Roots > Rhizosphere > Soil...
GGTGATGGTATCATGATATCATACGAGGGTGCGTTGGTGCGGAACCACCGTTTTCGGGTACTAGACTTGAGGACGGGTCGAGGGTAAACCACCTGACGATTGGCAGTGGCGAACGATTTTTATGAATGCGGATGTAGACAACTTCGTCAACCTAAGGCGGCGTTTCTCGACCGATAGACGGCTTTAGCTTTTTCATCGCGGAGCCGCCGCAGATCCAATCTCGTCAGCATGCCCGCATAATCGGCGCCCTCGAAGTACAAAAGGACCTCTCCGGAAAGACGTTGCTTTATACGGACACATACTTTCTTGCCTCAGAACCGGAGGTTTTCGTCTATGCACGCCACAAATCTTCTTCGGAGAATTTCTTTAATGAGCTTAATTTTTTCGTGGACGACCTGACCAGGGAAATGCCGGAGCTTCGCAGGGAATTCAACCTCATATTCAACATCTCTGGGAAAATTGGGGCTGACCCACGTGCATTTCCAATCCATCCACGACAAAACTTTTTGAGCAGGATTCGATTTTTCCGCCTGGACTTTCCGTTTGGAGCGCTGACGATTGAATTCGGAGCGGGCTACTCCGCGGGCGACCAGATCGAGCTTCTCAAGGAAGGCATGCTCTCGCGGAAGTCAGACTCTCCACTGATAGGTTGCGACATGATGGAGGGACCAATCTTCTCGCCCCTGCTTATGCGATTGCACTGGGCAACCGGACAAATTGACCGCCGGATTCTGGAGAATCTTATTGCCCAAGTTACGCCCAATTCGGTCTCTGTTTGAGAAGCTCATCCCGGGCAAGAAAAACGATCGTTTCGTTCTGAACACTGTTCATGTCAAGAACCGGGTCGTCAACTCGAAAGGGGACACCATAACCCCTACTACAGGTCGGCGGAGCCTATGGTCACAGCATTGAACTCGTTCGGAACTACGCTGTTTGGCCCGTGACCGTTCGCGCCGAGGCGAACATTGCTGAGAACGGACAGCTTTCATACCGAACCGATCCGAAAAAGTGGGGGCTTAGTGCTGAGCTACTTCCGAATCATGGCTTGGGTCCCGTGACTGAGGTTCTATACTGCAGGGCAAAGCGATCGGGGAAAGACGAGATCATAACGAAGGTCACCTGCAATTCCCAAAAAGCCGAAGCGTTACGGATTGAAGTCCGCCGCTTCAGTGTCCGCCTAACTCCCGCACGATTGCGCCGACGAACTGCTTGGCGTCGCCGAACAGCATCAGGGTATTGGGAAGGTAATAGAGGGGATTGTCGATGCCGGCGAAGCCGGGGCTCATGCTGCGTTTGATCACCATGACGGTGTGGGCTTTGTCGACGTCGAGGATGGGCATGCCGTAGATGGGGCTGGAGGCGTCGGTGCGGGCGGCGGGATTGGTAACGTCGTTGGCGCCGATGACGAGGGCGACGTCAGTTTGGGGGAAGTCGCCGTTGATTTCGTCCATCTCGATGAGGCGGTCGTAGGGAATATCGGCTTCGGCGAGCAGGACGTTCATGTGGCCGGGCATGCGTCCGGCAACGGGATGGATGGCGAAGCGAACTTCGACGCCCTTCTTGCTGAGGATGTCGTAGAGTTCGCGAACCTTGTGCTGCGCCTGCGCGACGGCCATTCCGTAGCCGGGGACGATAACCACTTTATTGGCGGCGGCAAGGATGGCCGCGGCTTCCTCGGCAGTGGCGCTGTGCACCGGCTGGACTTCCCCGGCACCGGCGGCGGCCGCTTGTACCTGGCCGAAGGCTCCGAACAAAACGTTGCTGAAGGAACGGTTCATCGCCTTCGACATGATCACTGAGAGGATCAGTCCGGAGGAGCCGTCAAGCGCGCCCGCGATGATCAGGAGCTTGGAATCGAGGACAAATCCCATGGCCGCGGCAGACAGGCCGGCGTAGCCGTTGAGCAGCGAGATCACCGTGGGCATGTCCGCGCCGCCGATGGGAATGATGAGGAGAATTCCGAAGATCAGGGAGACGCCGACGATCAAGGGAAAGAATTGTTTGGCTTCGGGATGCAGGACGAGATAAATGGCGCTTCCGATGGCCACCGCGAGCAAGAGGAAATTGACGAGGTTCTGTCCTTTATATGTGATCGGCCGTTGGGGCAGGATCTCCTGCAACTTTCCCGCCGCCATGAGGCTGCCGGTGACGGTGAGGCCTCCGAGGATCACTTCCATGGAGAGCACCGACATCATGAACTTGGGAACGTTCGGAGTGCGCAGATAAAACTCTGCCGAGCCAACCAGAGTGACGCAGAGTGCGCCGAAGGCATGGCTGAGCGCGGTTCGCTGAGGGACAGCGGTCATCTGCACCATGCCCAGCGGGATGCCGATGCCGCTGCCGAGTACGAGGGCGATGATGATCCATTTCCAGTCGACGATGCCGTGGCGTAACAGAGTGCCGGCAATGGCCAGCACCATACCCACTTCGCCGGCCCAGATGCCGTGGCGGGCGGTGGCCGGCGAACTCATCCACTTCAGCGAGAAGATAAATAGAGCGCTGGCGATCAGGTAGGTGAATTCGATGACGTATTGGCTTCCGGCGAAATCGGGATTCATTATTTTTTCACCGGGCGACTGGACTTGAACATTTTGAGCATGCGGTCGGTGATCAGGAATCCGCCCACCACGTTGCTGGTGGCGGCGACGATGGCGATCACGCCGAGCACGGTAGCAAACTCGCTCTTGCGCTCGCCGACCAGGACGATTGCGCCCACGACGGCGATGGCGTCGAGGGCATTGGTCAGCGACATCAGCGGAGTGTGCAGCAAGGGCGAAACGTGGCGAATGACTTCGAAGCCGATGAAGCAGGCCAGCATGAAGATGAACAGGGCGTCGATCAGGTTTGAGCTCATGGGACCTCGGTTCTCAGTTCTCAGTTAAGACTTGCGCAGAGACTTATCCGCCCATTGTGGTTAATGCCGGCAGCCTGAAAAAATCACGCACTCGACGGTTCACGATTTCGCCGCCGCGGGTGACCATGGTCTCGCGGATGATTTCGTCCTCGAGATTGAGCTGCAACTTGCCCTCTTTCACGATGTAGGTGAGAAATGTGGTGAGGTTGCGGGCGTACATCTGGCTGGCATGGTAGGGAACACTGCTGGCCAGATTGATGGCACCGAGGATCGTGACGTCGTAGGCTTTTACGGTTTCGCCGGTACGAGTGAGTTCGCAATTGCCCCCGCGCTCGGAGGCAAGATCGACGATCACCGAGCCGGGGGCCATGCCTTTGACCATTTCCTCCGTGATCAGTACCGGCGACTTCTTGCCCGGAATCACGGCGGCCGTGATGACAACATCGCTTTCTGCCACCACCCGGGTCAGGAGTTCGCGCTGGCGGGCGTAGAACGCTTCGTCCTGAGCGGTGCCGTAGCCGCGGGCATCCTGGGCATCTTTTGCCTCGATCGGCAACTCGACGAAGCGGCCACCGAGGCTCTGCACCTGCTCTTTGGAGGCGGCACGCATGTCGTAGGCGGAGGCGACGGCTCCCAGCCGGCGGGCGGTAGAGATGGCTTGCAGCCCGGCTACTCCAGCGCCGATGACGAAGACTCGCGCGGGCGTGATGGTACCGGCGGCAGTGGTCATCATGGGAAAGATGCGGATGGATGTTTCGGCGGCCAGAAGCACGGCTTTGTATCCGCAGATCGTGCCCATGGAGGAGAGCGCGTCCATGCTTTGGGCGCGAGTGGTGCGGGGAACCAGTTCGACCGAGAATGCGCTGACCCCAGCGGCCGCAATCTGCTGAATGACCTCGGCGGAGCCAAAGGGCCGTAGGAAACCGATGAGCAATTGATCGCGGCGCAGCAGCGGAAGATCAGCTTTGCCGGTGACGTCATTTGAACCATAGCAGAGCACCTGCACAATAATGTCTGCGGCGCCGAACACAGCAGCGCGATCCGGGAGGATCTTTCCGCCTTTCTCGACGTAAGCCGAATCAGCATAGCCGGCTTGCGCTCCCGCGTTCGATTCGATCACCACTTCGAGTCCGGCCTTGGCGAGAATGGGTGTCACCGCGGGAACGAGCGCGACGCGGCGCTCTCCCGGATAGCTTTCCTTAGGAATTCCAACGATCACGCGGTTGTCCTTTCCCGGTAAGAAATGTCATCGAAAGCGCTTAGCTGCTAAGACTATAAGTCGCGGCCACACGCCGACCCTCACCTTCATCGCACGCGGTTGCGGGAAGCAGCATCCAAGGATTGGTGGGCACAGGTTTACCACCGCTACAAAACCGGTTTCGACGGACTAAAAACACTATCAGAAACAAGGGGTGGAGAAAAGCATGGACCGGCGCCCAGCTTCAGCGGCTGGCTCGATCCGCTCCACGACCCGAATCTGCAGTGAGCACCCTATTGACCCTCGCCTCGTCAGGCTGAGGTAATGAATTGGGACCGTTGTGGCAGCTATTTCTCAAGCACGCACCAAGCAACAGCGCTGGTGGAAAGTTGCCGGCATCATCACTTGCATTGTTTTTGCCGGCGCGGTGGTGATCGCCCGTTTCGTCGTGGACCGCGCACAACCGATTTTGCGGGCGAGAGTTATCGAAACTTTGTCGAATCGATTCAAGAGCAAGGTTGAACTGGGGACGCTGAATGTTTCCGTGATCAAGGGGTTGGAGGTCTCAGGCAGTGGCCTAAAGATTTACGGCCCGACGGATCCGAATCCTTACGCACCCGGAGTGCAGACCTTGATCAGTTTAGAGGAGTTCCATTTCCACACTGGAATTCGCAACCTGTTCCGTCCCACCGTACACGTCGATACGGTTTACCTGAAGGGCATGGAATTGAACGTCCCTCCGAAAGAAGATCGTTCAGAATACAGGGGCATGAGTTCGCAGACGAGGAAAATGTCGATTTTTGTCGACCGGTTCGTTTGTGAAGATACGAAGCTGCTGATCAATACTTCGAAGCCGGGGAAACCGCCACTGGAATTCGCCATCGGCGCTCTAAGGATGAACGACATTGGTCCCGGCCAGCCGATGCGCTTTGAGGCGACCCTGGTCAATCCTAAGCCGGTCGGGGATATTCACTCCACCGGGCTGTTTGGACCGTGGAATGAAGGTAGTCCGCGGGACACCCCGCTCCAGGGGAACTATTCTTTCAGCAACGCCGATCTCGGCACGATCAAGGGCATTGGCGGAATACTCTCATCCACCGGCGAATACTCCGGAACTCTCGACGATATTGTGGTCGACGGAACAACCGATACGCCGGAGTTCCGAATCGCGAGCAGCGGGCACCCGGTTCCGCTGCACACCGAGTTTCACGCGATTGTCGATGGAACCAGCGGAGACACTTATCTCAAGCCGGTGAAAGCGACGCTGCTTCATTCATCCTTTACAGCCAGCGGCTCGGTGACCCGGGTGCACGATCCGAAGGGGCACGACGTGGAACTCGACGTAGTCATGGATCGCGCCCGCATCGAGGACCTGCTCAAGCTCGGGATCCGTACCGATCCGCCGGTGATGAATGGTCCGGTGAAGATGAAGACCAAGTTAAGCCTGCCTCCGGGCGAGGCGGACGTAGCTGATCGTTTGCAGTTAGCAGGGACCTTCCATGTGCTGGGGGCGCACTTCAGCAATGAGAAAGTGCAGTCCCGGCTGGATTCGTTGAGTCTGCGTACCCAGGGCAAGCCCAAAGAGGCGCAGGATCACGTGGAAGAAAATGTTCCCGTCGATTTAAACGGGGTGTTTACCTTAAAGGATGGTTCTCTGGCTTTCTCGGGGCTGCATTTCCTGATCCCGGGGACGCATGTCGACATGTCGGGGGAATACAGTCTGGATGGGCGGACCTTCGATTTCCGCGGCAAGGCGCGGTTCGACGCGAAATTATCGCAAATGACAACCGGTTGGAAGTCCCTTCTCCTGAGACCGGTCGATCCGTTTTTCCGCAAGCACGGTGCGGGCGCGGAGATTCCCGTCAGGATTACGGGGACCGAGTCGGCGCCGCGTTTCGGCCTGGATTTTCATCATAAGGAGGAAGGCCAGACGGCCAAAAAGAACTACGACTCAGCCGCCCAACGCTGAGAGATTTGGGTGTGCCTTTTCGGCTTCACGGCATCGCACCAGCCTGATCCAAGAACCTAGGGTCAAGCCTACCCGGTAATTACAGCCACAACCCCATAGATACCTCCTAGCGCTCCTTTTATGCTCCCAATCAGGTTGACGCGATTGCCGCCCGCTCCGGCATCGACGCCGAAGAAAGGACTTTCCCGTGAGCGCTTCCCTGGCGACCCCGCTGCCTCAAGTAAAGACTGATCACGAACTTATTTCGCGTGCGCAAGACGGAGATGCGCAGGCCTGTGCGGCAATTTTTGATCTACATCGAAGGCGCGTGTATTCCACGTGTTTGCTCATGACCAAGAATGTTTCTGACGCCGAGGACATGATGCAGGACGCTTTCATTCAGATCTTTCGCGGGCTTAGCAGTTTTCGTGGGGATTCGGCATTTTCGACGTGGATCTACCGCGTAGTAGTAAATACCGTTCTGATGACCCGCCGCAAGCGGCATTTGCTGGAGGTCTCGCTGGACGAGCCAGCGTCGGTAGATTATGCCCCGGTACAGCGGGAGTTCGGAGGGGATGATACCGAACTGCTGGGCACAGTCGACCGCGTCGCATTGACCCAAGCGGCGAAGGAACTGCCGGAAGGGTGCCGAACAATTTTCCTTTTGCACGAAGTCGAAGGCTACGAGCACCACGAAATTGCGGAGCGGCTGCGGTGTTCGATCGGCAATTCGAAATCGCAACTGCACAAGGCGCGGCTGAAGATGAGGAAGCTCCTGGCTTCCGGCAGGAAGCGCATTGGCAGGAAGCGTATACCGGGCACGCCCAGCAAAGGGCTGGCGATCCGACCGCTCCCCACCCCGGCTTGAGTTTACGGGCGGGAAACCACAGTCACGGTTTGGCCAAGATTATTCCGTCTTGCGAGTTTGTCCGGCAGTATCCAGCTCAGCCGGCAAAGCCGGTGCTGGCGCGCTCGCCGCCGGGCTGAGAGGTAGGGTGACTGAAACCTCCGTACCGGCCGCGCTGGATTGAATATCCAGGTGGCCGCCCAGCTCCCGCACCCGTTCCCGCATTCCCGAGAGGCCGATGCCGAAGTGTGTTCCTCGGGTCCGAAATCGAGCTAATAATTCCGGAGGAATTCCTTTTCCGTAGTCCTTCACGCGCAACACGACTTTTTCCGGGAAAGCTTCGAGCCTGATTTCGGCCTTCGCGCTCTTCGAGTGACGATGAATATTCGTCAAACTCTCCTGCAGGACACGGAACAGCCCAAGCTCCAAGGTCCGGGGAAGACGGCCCAGACAATCGGATATTTGCAGTTCCACTTCCACTCCACTACGTTCCGAGAAACCCTGGGCGTACCATTTGGCGGCGGATGAAAAGCCCACTTCGTCCAGAAGGGGAGGATGCAACAAGTGCGATATGGTCCGGGTTTCTACGATCGACTGGTCGAGAAGCTGAATCGCATTGGCCAAAAGTTCATCGCTCCCCTGCGTCTGCGAGAACATCTCCAGATTCATTTTCACCCCGGCCAAGTATTGGCCAAGGCTATCGTGAAGCTCCCGGGAAAACTTGCGCCTCTCTTCATCCTGCATTTGCAGCAAGCGGGTGGTCAGTTTACGAAGGGATGCTTCGCCATCTCGAGCGGCGCCTTCGGCCACAGCCCGCGCCTTGAGTTCGCTTGAGAGAAGCCGGTAGTGAAGGAACAGGAGCATGAGTGCCAGGGAGAAAGAGACCGCCAGAATGATGACGGTGAGCCGGTACAGACGATTGGAGGCCCCCCTGCGAAGCTTCAGCAGTTGGCTTTCTTGCTGGCGCATTTGCTGCATGGTGGAAGCATTCTCGAAAGCCAGGGACAGGATTTCCCCCGCCAGGGCATTCTGCCCCGCCTGATCCTGCGGAGAGGACTTCCGGAGCTCAATTGATTTCTTGAATAAGGCGATTCTTTGGTCGGCTACCTTTTCCAGCTGCCTGCATAGCTCCTGCTGCCTGGGATTATCCTCAGTCAGCTTTCTGGTTTGTTGAAGTTTCTGCTCTACTTCGGGAAGGGCTCGATCGAATGCGTCGAGGAGAGCTTCATCTCCGGTGAGCGCGTAACCATTTCGGGCTCGAGCCAGTTTTGCGATGGAGGAGTCTATCTCTCCGAGCGCGGTCTCTACTTCGAAAGAATGGACCACCCAACCAGCGCTTTCGCGGAGACGGACAATGGTCGCGTAAGCCGCGATCGAACTCAGGAGCAGCACAGCCACGGCAGATGCGAAGGCTAATTGTGCATTCTTGCGAGGGGACATAGATCGGGGCGCGGGCTTGTTCTTCCAGCCGTTGGCCTACTGTCCTCGCCTTTACCGTCCCCTGCATGAAGAGGACTGACGGTTGCAAGCTGCCTCGGGCTGGCTTTAATCGTATCCTGCTCGGGAATTTGATGCCACACGTATATCGACGTCTTTGCCACTGTAAATACAGCAAAGACCTGATTGCCGCAACCTGGGCGCTCCTGTATTCAGTACAATCGAACGAAACTGTGAGACGGGTTCGCAATTCACGCTTGAGGATGAATACAAGTCACTGGACCTATGCATTGGCACTCCAAACATTGCCGGAACTACGGTGCTGGGTTCCGTTCCGATCCTTTCTCGCGTTTCGTAACGCCCGGGAAAGGTCTTAGAGAGAGATTTGCACCGCGCGGCCCTTCTCCGGACACGCGCGAGGGCGGTTTCATCTTTCTGTGCTCAAACTGGGTGATCAGCCGGGGGTCGGGAGTCGACTGTTGAACCTCCGGATTCTGATAGCGGACGATCACGAGGTGGTTCGTCGCGGTCTCTCATCCTTATTGCAGGCCCAGGCGGGGTGGGAGGTCGTCGCGGAGGCGGCGGACGGACGCGAGGCGGTGGAAAAGGCGAAACAGCTGAAACCAGATTTTGTGATTCTGGACATAGGCATGCCCAATCTTAACGGGCTGGCCGCTACCCGGCAACTGGCCCAGTACGATCCCACCTGCAAGATCATCGTTCTGACCATCACCGATTCGGACCAGGTGATCCGAGAGGCTCTGGATGCGGGTGCGCGCGGGTTCGTGTTAAAATCCGATGCCGTTCGAGACTTGGTTTCCGCCATCGAAGCCCTGCAACGCGGCCAGATGTTCTTTACTCCGCGAGTGAATGAAATGGTATTGGCAGGTTTTCTGGAAAAGGGAGCCGTAGCTCCGCGGGGAACGCCACCCAGGTTTCCGACTCTGACCCCTCGGGAACGCGAAGTGATCCAACTTCTGGCGGAAGGAAAAAGTTCCAAAGAAGTGGCCATGGTGCTCAATCTGAGCACCAAGACCGCGGAAACTCACCGCAGCAATATCATGCGAAAGCTGGGGTTCCACTCCATCCGGGACCTGGTGTTGTACGCCGTCAAGAACGACATTATTCAGGTACAAATGCCGGCCAGCGACCCGTCGCGGAACGATCCCGGGACCTAGAGTCGATTCCGGGAGCGATTTCCGGTCGACCTCATTACCCTCGCTTGCACGAAAAAAACCGCCGGGCGATACGAACCGGCGGCCTCGTGGGCATTCAGCTAGGATCGATCGAAGTCTACGAAAATTATCCAGCCTTCCTCTCGGACCTCAACTTTCGCTCTTCTTCGTCCGCGTTCGTGTCGTCGATGTCGCCAGGTGCGCGATTCTCCTTGGCGGCAGACTTGGCTGCGTCTTTCGCCTTGCCCCACGCATTCTGCACTTTGCCCTCGGCTTGCTTGGCTGCACCCTCGACCTGCTTCTCCGGGTCGCCCGTCCACTCGCCCACTTGCCGTTCCACACGGCCCGCGACATCCTTGATTTTCCCTTCAACGCGATCTTTATCCATGATCATTTGCTCCTCTCTCGAATCGAATGTGATGCTGCAACGGACCACTGGTTAAGCCTTTCGACCGATTGCCACATCCAGGCTGCAAGCATCCGTGCTCGCGGCCGGCGCAGGCACCGCCGCTAAATCGGATTGCGGCCCTGAATGAGGCGAACCAAAACAGCAATGATCGCCAGCACGAGCAAGATATGAATGAATCCGCCCAAGGTGTAGGAGCTGACCATCCCCAGCAACCATAGAACCAGAAGTATTACCGCAATCGTCCAGAGCATCGTAGTCCCCTTTGCTGATGCGCTAATTTCTGCAACTGTTTGGCTCAGCCAGACTAGGGGAGCGGGGATCCCGGGAATATCGGGTTGATTCTGTAGCAGCGCAGCGCGCTGGCCGTAAAAGCTGGGGGACAAAGATTCAGATGGCTCGAAACCGCGGGAACCCTTCGGCGTTAGCAATGGATCGTGCACGAGAAAAGACAGAGCCGTGTCAGATCTTGCTCTGTCCTCGCGCAACTTTTCTTATCGGACTCCAGTGCTGACTTCGACTCAGGCGGCCTGGTCAGCGCTGGTATTGGCGGTATCGGAAATCGCGGTCAGGATGGAGTCGGCGTGCTTCTCCTCTTCGAGCGTTTGATCAAGGAGTTCAGCCTGGCTGTCGTTGCCCAGGATTTCTGCGAACGTTCGCACCGTGCCGTAGGCGGCGATTTCATAGTGTTCAACTTTTTGCGCCGCCCCGATGATGCCGGCATCGCGCACCGATTCATCGGTCGCGTCCTTAATGATGTCTTCGCCTTCCGTGATCAGGGCGGCGATGCCTTTGCATTTTTTGGAGTCGACCGAACCCATAGCCTGCTGCAGAATTTGCTCCAGACGCGCCACGTGGCCCCGGGTCTCCTGGAGATGGGTTTGCAAGGCATTTTTCAACTGTGGCTCGGTAGCCGCATCGATCATCTTGGGCAGGGCCTCGGTGATTTGGGTTTCGGCGGAGTGCAACTGCTGGAGTTGGTCGAGGTAAAGTTTTCTGAGGCTATCGAGATTGGCGGAAAAAAATCTCATGGCGGGACCCCTTTGTGCTGTGGAATTGGGAACTCGCGTTTAGGATGCGGAGGCGAGGGCTTCTGTTGTTGAAAAAGCGGTCGAGCGAGCCCGCCGACGGTCCTAATAAATCTGGACGATTCCGTTACGAACTGCGTATAAGGTGAGATCGGCGATAGAGTGCAGATCGAGCTTCCGCATGAGGTTGGTGCGGTGCGTTTCCGCGGTCTTGACGCTTAAGCTCAGAGTGGTGGCGATCTCCTTGGTGGTTTTGCCTTCGGCCACGAGTTGAATCACCTCCCGTTCCCGAGGCGTGAGAACATGTTGTTCAAAACTGTCACGCTCTTGCTGCGGGCGAAGGTATCCGTCGAGCATCATCTGCGCCACTTTGGAAGTAAAAAACGTTCTCCGGTTTTGCAAAGCTTCCACCGCAGCCACCAAGTCACGACCGGCATCGGACTTGAGCAAAAAGCCGCGTGCGCCCGCGGCGAGCACTTCGCGCACCACTTGCTCGGAATCGTGGATGGTGAGGATCAGAATGCGAGCCTCGGGCATAAAGGCAAGAATCTGCCGGGCGGCATCCAGGCCGTTCAGGTTCGGCATTCCGATATCGAGCAGCAGCACATCCGGCGTTGACTGGCTGGCCAACTCCACCGCTTCGCGGCCATCGCTGGCCTCAGAGCAAACCTCCCAGCCGGGGTGGCCCTCGAGGATGGAACGAATTCCCTTCCTCGCGACCTCATGATCGTCGGCGATAAGAATCCGAAGCACGCGCACTCCCTCCTCATTCCAGCAACAACGCGAAAAGTCGATCTTAGCGGAGCGAAGCGCTGTGTTGAGATAGTTGCAAATGCAAGTTGGCCGGTTGCCACAGAACTGCCAAAACCCAGTCGTGGAGGACCAGAACATGCCCTCCGGTCAACCAGAAACTGGATCTATATTTGCAATGTTGCTGCCAATCCGAACTGCATTCAGTTTCAAAACGTTGCGCAACCGTTTCCGGAATCTGATGTAAGTTTTTCCCACTAGGGTGCAATGCGTTCAGGCGCAGCCCCCGGTCAGTTCGCCCCCCATCAATCAGGTATTTACTTTAGCGCCAAAACCGTGCCACGCGGTCGCCGCGGACCCTAGAGATGGCATCTAAACGGGCCGACGGAGGATTTCTTATGCGCTCAGCCGCTCCCTGGAGCGTCACCTCGATCGGTTTGGCCTGCTCGATCGCCATCGTCTTGGCCGCAAGCGTCGCGGCCCAGAGTTCGGCGCAGAACAGCTCGGCCCCGCCCCCCGCACCGGCCACAACCACACCCGCTGATCAACCATCGACCGTCGGAGCATCCGCCCCGACCCCGGCGGCAAATGACGTCCCTCAATCCGCCACGCCTGATCAACCGCCCACGGCGCAGGAACCTAGCGGTCAGGAGCCTGGCGGTAATGACCAGGGCATGTTCGTATTCAGGAAGCAGATCGAAGAAGTTGTGCTGCACGCCACGGTGGTCGACCCGGAACAACACCTGGTCACGGGACTCGATCGAAGCGCCTTCACGGTCTACGAACAAGGGACGCCGCAGACCATCACCTCGTTCCGCCACGAAGACGTTCCCGTCGAGATAGGGATTGTGGTGGACAACTCCGGCTCCATGCGCGACAAGCGCGGCCAGATCAGCCAAGCGGTGCTGAATCTGATTCGCGCCAGTAATCCTGAGGATCAGGTTTTCGTGGTGAATTTTGGCCTGAAGCCTTATCTCGATCAGGATTTCACTTCCGACGTGAAGCTGCTGGAAGCAGCATTGCATCAAGTCTCGGCAAAAGGGAGCACCGCGCTGTATGACGCCATTCTGGCCTCGGCGGTTCATCTGGAACACAATCCGCACCTTAACAAGAAGGTCCTGCTGGCAATTACGGATGGCCAGGACAATATGAGCCAGGAGACTCTCGAGGAAGCAGCACGCCGGTTAGAGCAGGCGAACGGGCCGACGCTCTATGCCATCGGGCTCACCGGCGGCGAATTAGGGGGCTCGGGCCGAGCGGCGTTACAAAGCTTGGCTGCGGGAACCGGCGGGGTGGCTTACTTTCCCGACTCTCTCGATCAGGTCGATAACATCACGCGGACGGTTGCGCGCGACATACGGAGCCAGTACATCATCGCTTATAAGCCGCACAACCAGAAGGGCAAGCCGGACTACCAGTCCCTGCGCGTAGAGGCGAACGCTCCGGGATATGCGAAACTTACCGTGCGCACGCGAAGCGGATATTATCCCCAGGAGGCGGCTCACTAAGAGCCGCGTTTTTCAGGCCACGGTGGTTTCCGGAGCCGTGTGGATCTGAGCCGGCATCTGGATCTGGATGATGTTGTTCTTGATGGCGTAGACCACCAGATCGCGGATCGAGTGCAAGCTGAGTTTGCGCATAATGTTGCTGCGATGGGTTTCCACGGTCTTGGTGCTCAGGTTCAGCAGGGTAGCCACTTCCTTGGAGCTCTTGCCTTCCGCGAGAAGCTGAGTGATTTCCCGCTCCCTGGCCGTTAAGGTGGGCAGGTTCGGTGCCTCGTTGCGAGCCACGACGTGCCCTTTATCCAGGAATCCGGCCAACACCAGATCGTTCACCCGCGGAGTGAAGAACATGCGCTTGCTCTGCAAAGCTTCCACGGCAGATACCAGATCGCGCGCCGCGTCAGACTTGAGCACAAAACCGCGAGCACCTGCATCGAGCGCCTCACGAATAACCTGATCGGAATCGGTTATGGTCAGCACGATGACTTTGAACTGCGGATCGTACTGCATCAACTGACGGGTAGTGTCCAAGCCGTTGAGGCTGGGCATGCCAATATCCACAATCAC
>Ga0265762_1000065_pt1 | contig 13706 bp, 10 predicted proteins | sample NZIome_4_FD_200870 | JGI IMG/M metagenome (GOLD analysis project Ga0265762, IMG submission 200870) | Metatranscriptome of rhizosphere microbial communities from Maridalen valley, Oslo, Norway - NZI4 (Metagenome Metatranscriptome) | ecosystem: Host-associated > Plants > Roots > Rhizosphere > Soil...
CTCGAACTGAGTTGATCCGCGCTTCTTGATCTAAGTACTCCTGCCTCCCGGGCCCCCCGCAGCGTCGGCGGACCCTTGGCGGATGAGGAGGATTTCAATCACGATTCTGCAGCACAGGCATTTTCGGACAGAGCGGTTTTCCTCAATTCCTTCGACTGCGGGTTGCTCTCCAGTTCTGCTCTTGACCAGTCGTTCGCGGCGATTAAGAAACATCATGATTAGCGCAAAGCCAACCAAGACGTAAAGATACAGATCCAGCCCGCCGAAATAAAGGATGATCCAAGGCAAAGCGACACACACCGCTCCGGGCAGGGGACCGCAGGAAAAGTCAGGAGCGACGACGTGCCGTACTAGCAACATCTATGGCTCCGAATGGGGCCTCCCTTCGCCCATTTGGGGGAGTTTTCCACAGCTTTTTCACCGCGGGAGATTGCAGCCGCACTCGGGCACCTGCTAGATTTCTTCACTAGCAGAAATACGAACCCTTGATACTACTTGCCCTGACTTTGATCGGCGGTCATATAGTAGAGGAGTGGAAGTTTTGCTTCCTCGAAGGCTCAGTTCCGCAGCCGAGGTGGCCTAGTTGACAGTCCTATTTTTGGCCATTTTTCTTGTTTCGCTGGTCCTGGCGTTCATCCTGACCCGGTCCGTCCGCGAGTTCGCCACCGTCCGCGGCTGGGTAGCCGTTCCCTCTCAGGAAAGGCATCTCCACAGCGCTCCGCTACCGCGTCTCGGCGGAATCGCGATTTTTATTTCTTTCGCCTTAAGCATGGGCCTCGCGGTCGCGCTCGGCCGGTCTCGTGCCAGCCTGCATGCGGTTCTTTCCCTGAAGATGTTTTTGACCATCTTTGCCCCGGCATCGCTGGTCTTCCTACTCGGAGTTTACGACGATATTCGCGGTGCGGGGCCATACTTAAAGTTCGGCGTCCAAGGGTTGGCCGCCACTATGCTGTTCATGGGTGGCTTACGCATCGTCGATATCCCCTTGGTTTTCGGATCGCACCGGCTGCCTTGGTTCCTGGGTTTGCCCTTCACCATCCTCTGGGTTGTCGCCATCACCAACGCCTTCAATCTGATCGACGGTCTGGATGGGCTGGCGGCCGGATCCGCGCTGTTCTCCACCCTGGTGGCCTTCGTCGTGTCGCTGACCTACGGCCAGTCGCTGGTGACGATAACCACCATCGCCCTGGCGGGTGCCATTCTTGGTTTTCTGCGCTACAACTTTAATCCCGCCACGATCTTTCTGGGGGATTCAGGCAGCCTGTTTATTGGTTTCGTACTGAGTGCTCTGGCCCTCGAGGGCGCGCAGAAGGCTCCCACGATCGTGGCTGTGGCCATTCCCGTGGTTTCTTTCGGCCTTCCCATCCTGGAGACGTCTCTCTCCGTCATCCGCCGTTTGATCAGCGGACGCCCGGTGTTTACCGCTGACCGTGAGCACATTCACCACAAACTGCTGCAACACGGCATGACCCACCGGCAGGTGGTCATCCTGCTCTACGGCGTTTCGGCCATTTTTGCCATGCTGAGCCTTTTTCTGCTCTGGCCTACCGGCAGTTCTCTGGGCCTCGTGCTCGCGGTGTTGGGAGCTGGCGTCTGGATTGGGGTGCAGCATCTCGGCTACCTGGAGTTTGGCGAACTGGCGCGGGTGGCCCACCGCACTCTCGACCAGCGCCAGATTTTCATCAACAACCTCGCCATCCGCCGCGCTTCTGAGGAACTCAAAGTGGCCCGCGACTATCCCCAAGTTCGCCGCATCCTGGTGGCGGCCTTCGGAACCAACGACTTCGACGGTTTTGATTTGAAAGTAAAACTGTTGCCGAGTGAAACCGTCCCGCCCGACTCGCAAGACGGCTCGGCTCGAGCCAGCGAGTTCTCATTCCGCTGGAGCAAGCCTGGAGTCGCCAAGTCGCGCGACGGAGCCCCAGCCTGGACTCTCGGCCTCGACCTATTGAGCACGGCCAACCGCCGTCGGGGCACGCTGGCGGTGCACCGCGGCTATTCGCAACGCGATCTTCAAGTCGACGTAAATCTCCTGACGTCTTCGTTCCCCACAGCCCTTGCCGACGCCCTGGATCGCACTCTCTCTCATTCGCCCCACGTGATCGCGCTCCCCGACCAGGACGGAATGATTACGGCCCAAGCCGGCTAGCCCATTGCCAAACCAGCCACAATCGTTGATCTGGGTCTAAGTTTGACCTTGTCATCCCTCCGGCGCGTTTTTCATCGCGCCGGAGGGATCTTAGTCTCTACGGCGGTGGAGCCCTGCAGCGCGGCGCAGTGCTCGTGATCACCGATTCGGGAGGCATGCAGGAAGAGACCACATTTCTGGACGTGCCCTGCCTCAACAGTGCGCGAAAACATCGCGCGCCCAGTGACCATCACGATGGGAACAAATCAGTTAGTCGGACGGGATCTTCAGAAGCTACGAAATGTCGCGGCGGAAATTCTCAGCCAGAGATTGGAAGGCGGAACAAGAAAGTACGAAACAAATCGCGAACCCCAGCCATGTCGCATCCCGCTCTGGGACGGACACGCAGCGGAACGCATCGCAGAAATTATAGTGCGACCAGGAAGTTCGACGAGGAACTCTCTAACGTCAGAGCTCCTCAGCGACCGGTCCAGGCGGAATTCGGCTTAGAGCTTCGCGCTGGCGTAGGAGTTGATTTCGCAGTTCAAGCAAACTTCTTCAAAAGTGGGTGCAGTCCATTGCATGATTTTTCTCCAATGTCGTTCCGAGCGTCGCTGCCTCGAAATGTGCCTTAAGCTTAGCCCACCGCAGCCCCAAAATCAATACGCCAAAACTCTTTTGCCAAAACTCTTTATGCCAAAACTCTTTATGCCAAAACTCTTTAGTCGACTGGTTTCCGGAGATGTTCCTGTGGGGGCAGCCGCCTCGAGAGCTTGCCCCGAGCGAAGCCGAAGGGTCCGGTCGAGCGAAGCTCGATGGTTTCTTCGCTAGTGCAGGAGACGCCGCCAGACCTAATGAGCGCAAATCCCGCAAGTCGAGTGCCTGACAACCCCGTCTAAAGCGAACAAGGACGCGAAGGAGCGACTGAAAAATAGCAACCGACAAAATTTGTCGCTCCCGCAACGATTTCCACAGCCGGAACCACCACCGTCACTTTTCCCTTACGCGACACGTGTTTACCGTTGCATCTCCAACAAGCAACCGATAAGCAACCTCAAATGAACAACCTCTGATGAACCGGCTGCAATGAACAAGCAAGGAGTCAAGCAATCATGTTTGGCAAGACGGTTTATGGCACAACTTTCAAAGATGTCAGTTTTGTCCCCCTGCAATTGGCCACTTTTTGCGTCCAGTGCGAGCTGATCAGCGCCAACCATCGCCCACACTGCCTGGCCTGTGGCAGTCAGTCCCTGGTCAGCTTGTCCCGAGTCCTTGGGGGCTCGCTGCTTGCCCAGCAAACCGCTCATCTCATCACCGATTCCGAGCTGGACAGTCTGGTCCGCGACTTGTTGCGCACGGTTCCCGATCCCCAGGCCGTGAACACTTCCGACGATTTTGCCGACCGTTCCCGCCTCCCGGCCCTCGCCCACCGCAGCCAGCTCCGCTTGTCGAACGTAGCTCATCCCGCCTCCGGCTTTCGTGCCGTGTCGATCAACGGAGAGCTCATCGAAGAGATGGAAATCCGTCCCTCCGAGCTGGAACTGGAGCCCGCCATCAGCGCAATAACCGAGCGGGCTCAACACCTTACAGGCGCGACCGGAGCCGCCATCGCCCTCCGCGCCGGCGACGAAATCGTCTGCCGCGCCCGCACCGGACGCACCGCTCCCGACCTGGGAGTTCGCCTGCAAACCGACGCCGGAATCTCTGCTGAAGCCGTTCGCACCGGCGAAGTCATGCTCTGCAACGATGCCGAACGCAATCCCCGCGTCGATTTAGCCAGTTGTCGCCGTCTGGGCGTCCGCAGCATCCTGGTTTCCCCGCTGCGCCATTATCGCCGCACTCTGGGCGTGTTTGAGGTGCTTTCCTCGTCCCCCAGCGCTTTTGACCATCGCGACGTGGCCACCATGCAACTGCTTTCCAGTCTGATGGTTGCGGCCATTTCCCGCATCTCCAGCCTGCACCACGCTCAAATCCTGCGCCGCGTCAGCTGAAGAACGACCCGGATCACACGGCTCTTCACCGATACCCCTCTTGTTTCTGTGCTTAGGTCTGTGGGTGTAAACCCGCGTAGATCCGTGGCCCAGGAAGTTGACCTAAACTGGCTCGCAGCCTGAGCGGCGTGCAGCGCGACTCGGCCCAAGTTGGGCCAGCGTAGTTTTCTTTCTGCTACTTTTCCACAGTCTCGGGGTAATATGTACCAGCGTTATTTTGGCGCCCTTTCGACCCTAGATGGCTGCTACCAACACTCCTCCGCAAGCCGTTCCAGTCAATCGTCGCCGGCGTTTCCGGCACAAGGTCCGCACTCCTGCGTATGCTAGTTTCATCGGAGAATCCAAAAGCATTGCGCTCGATCTGAATGCCATCTCTGACATCAGCGAAGACGGAATCGCAATCGAAGTCAACTCCGTTCAGGAACCGGGACGCCGTTTTGATCTGCACCTGGACCTTTCCGAATCCTCCGGCCCGGTCTACACAAGTGGCGAAGTTATCTGGTCCAGTTCGGGGCGCTGCGGGCTCCGGTTCGCGGAACTTCCCGGGCCCAGCCTGTTCCGCCTGCGCAGTTGGCTTTTCCTGAATGCGATGACGGCCGTCGCCGACTCCCAGGCCACTTCAGACCGCGCCCAGCTCGTGCCTCTCGAAGAAGCCGCCCCGCGCCCGAACTACAGTGATACGCTCGCTGCCCTCGCCGCCGTACAGCGCGAAGTTGAATCGCTCGGTGCTGATCTGGTTGCCGCGCTGCAATTGATTGTCTCCCGCGCCCGGACGCTGGTTCGCGCTTCCGGCGCGGCGATTGCGCTTGGCGCCGAGAATCGCGCCATAATGGTTTGCCGTGCCACTTCCGGCGACGACGCTCCTCCGGTCGGCGCCGAGCTGCAAATCGGTTCCGGTTTTTCCGGAGAATGTGTTCGTGCCGGAAAGCCGCTGCGTTGCGACGATGCCGAGTCCGACGCACGCGTGGACCACGCCAGTTGCCGCGCTCTCGGAATTCGCTCCATCCTGGCAGCGCCGGTGCGGGTCGGCGGCAGAGTGATCGGACTGATCGAAGCATTCTCTCCCCAACCAAACGCTTTTTCCGAGAGCGACGCCGTGGTGCTGCAACGCCTGGCGGACGCAGTGCTGGTCGCCGTCAACCGCGCGGCGCGTGCCGAAGATCTTGAGGTTCAGGCGCCCGCTCCCGCAGCGGTGATTCCCACGCAGGGCAGCGTCCTGTTCACTTCCGAGGTCACGAAAGGTAATGCAAAAGACGAGAACAGCGCCGAGAACCTGAAACTGGACACCGAACGCCCTGCCGGAATCCATCTTCCTCAATACCACCTGATTATCCTGCTCTGCGCCGCCGGCTTGATCGCCGGAGTACTCGCCGGTGCGCTTGGATTCATCTTGGCCCCGTGGATCCAATCATCAGTCGCGCCCTGGGTCCGCGCGAAAATGCAGGCCCATCAGCCGGGGCCAATGCAGACGGTGCTCGCCTCAGGTCCTGCCTCAGCACAGGCATGGAGCGCCGCGAACAATTCTTCCCGGTCGGTCGACACCTCCACGCTGGCGCAACTTCGACAACTCGCCGAACAAGGCGACCCGTTGGCGCAAAATGCTTTGGGCCTTCGCTACGCTCAGGGCGACGGCGTCAAACTGGACGAGCAAGAAGCTGCCCGCTGGTTCACCAAAGCCGCCGAACAAGGCAACGTCGCCGCCCAATCGAAGCTAGGCTCGCTCTACTGGGCCGGTCGCGGGGTGCCAGCCAGTTTGCACGACGCATATTTCTGGACAGTGCTGGCTCGCGCCGGCGGAGACAAAGGCAGCAAGGAACTCGCCAAGCTAATCGGCGACCACATGACCCGCGCCCAATCCGAGCAGATCGAACAAGACGCCAATACCTGGCTCCAGCAACACCAAATCTCCGCCAAACCCTTCGCCGGCCGCTAAGTGCGATCTCGAGAAAATTCACGGCACATCGCCGCGTGCGCCAGCAGAAAACTGCAACTACAGCTACAACTACAACAAGGTTGACGTTTCGCCCGGCCGAGCGAAGAGGAACTGCCATGAGCTGTCAAGGCACACCCAGCGCTGCGAACTGAACCAACTCGTGGGAGTCTCGGGAATGTGAAGTAAGGTGTGGCCGCGCTCGCAGACCAGTTCGGTCCCGTTCCAATCGAGGAACGTTCGCGACGGTTGCCCGACCTCAACTGGATGCGCCATTTGTCTAACGCAAATAGGACATCGATGCTGCTGATCGCGAAAGGCCCACCCCAGGCCCAAAAGACAGAGTGCAACGGAAGAAGTAACCTGGACATAGGCCGACGATGGCGAAAAGGGTTGCGCGAGCAGACAACCGAGGTCCAGGGATGCGTAATAAACAATCGCCGTCAACATGGTGATCTTCGCGAACAGGAACGCCCAAAAGCGGCTTCTGCTGGCCAGCGATGGCTTCTGCGAACCATTGCCGTACTCGCCTATGGACGGTCGGTTAACGAAGGGCGATACCAGAAATGCCAGCAAAATTCCGCCGACGGACAGCCCCCAACGCCCATCGTCCAAATAGCCGGCCGGGCTTAGATGACCGACGACAAATCCTGAGTGAATGTTTCCGCCCTCCGGATCAGAACCCAGAAGCCAGACGTTTGCACTTCCGGGAAGGCCCGTTGCACCAGCAAATGCGACTCCCGCAACTACGGCGTCAAAGGAGCCAACGTGCAATCTGGCACCAGCTATGTTTGGCTTACCCCCAAAGTCCCGCATCCATGTGTCCTGACTCAGTACCGCCTGCGTCAGTCTGTCGGGACGTCCTATAAAACCGTCCACTTTACGGACCGGAAGATGAAGTACATCGAAGAAATCGGATCTGGCGTGCGCCACTGTCCATTTGGTTCTCGGCACGTCTTCGGCCCACGCCGTATCCTGCGTGATCCTGTAATGCGAGAAGCCGTCGAAAAACAGCCGCGTGCTGTGCAACGATCTTTGCCCGACAACCAGGTCGAACGGACAGTCGCATGGCGACGCGCCCGTGTCCGACATCCGCCAGGGGTAAACCTGAATGCTCGAGATCCCCGCGGCGACGCGAGTTGAGATATGGGCGATTCCCCAAGTAAAGAACAAGGTCCCGATCAATAGAAGGAGACACACATACGCCGAACCGCGGACTCGCGCGAGAGGCTGTTGTTTTCGCCATGCTCGCCTTCTGAGCCAGACTGCATCCTGGTACGCACCCAAACAGAATGCAGTGGCTAATTTGACGGACTTGGGATCAACCCTGGTTTTCGGGAAACATTCCCGGAGCACGTACCACAATTCCGTCCGCCACTCCTCGGACCATTCTCGACGTTTGGACGCGGGTACAAATAAAGAGGCGCCCCATAACAAGCCGAGATGCACACGACGCACGACAATTTCTAGAGACGGAGTCGTCATGGCTTTGCCTCCGCAGTCGGGATCAATCGCTCAATTAGCGGATAACGCTTCCGTGAAGCATCCAGAGCAGTTCTACCGGCGTTCGTGAGCTGGTAGTACTTGCGGGGTGGCCGTTGCTCGCGGTCTGCGATGGCCTGCCGTTCCCAACGGGAGCGCATCAGTTGATCTTCCTCCATTCGACGCATGGCCGGATATACGGTCCCGCTGGGAAGACCAGTCATTTCCATAATCGAGAACCCGTAGACAGATCCGGAATCAATCGCCTGCAGGATCAGAGCCGTGACGTGCGTCAGCCTGGGTTCTCTGGCCATAATCCATTCTACCCTATGTAGATGTCTACTTGACAAAGAGCGGATCCCGACGTATAAAGAGGACTACATAGGGGTCGCGGTAAGCAAAAATCCAAAATTGCCGTTCCGGAGAAACTCCGATGCATGCAACTAAGCTCTACAGAATTGCCAGTGTCTTGCTCTTTGTATGGGCTGCAGGCAACACGTATGGACTCTTGATGTTCTGGCATCTTGCAGGCTCGATGAGTCCGGTTCGTTTTCCAGTCGGCCATTCCGGCTTTTCCTACGCCCAGGTCGTACTGGGCTATCAAGTGTTCTGCTCTTTCTGTGTTCTGTTTGCAGCGTACCTGGCTTGGCACTTGGGAACGCTGGCTCTAACAATGCCTAAAGCCATGGGAGGCATGGGGTGGATTCTCTTCGCGTACTCACTGGTCGGAGTCTATATCAGTTGGATCGACTTCTCTGGCTTTGTGCTGCTTCTTTCGGCTGCGATTGCTATCTGCATAGGCTGGGCCACTGGGTTGGCGACAGCAAACCGCGATACCCGGTCGCAGCAAGGTGAACGAGCCCTGGCTTAAACGCAGTGTTCATTGGCGACTCGAGTGACAGCCCCATTACCCTCATCAGCGTTAGAATGGGTTGCGAGGAATCGGTGTTCACCCTCCGCACAATTCTCGATCAGCGAGTCCGCGAAGCCGACCCCCATCTGTACGAGCGGCTCGACAAGAATCGCGTCCGCTGTTTTTCCTGCGGACACTGTTGCCCCATCCCCGACGGTCAGCCCGGCGTTTGCAAGGTTCGCTACAATCAGGGCGGAACGCTCTACGTTCCCTGGGGATACGTCGCCGGAACGCAGTGCGACCCCATCGAGAAGAAGCCTTTCTTCCACGCTCATCCCGGCGCTCTGGCCTACAGCTTCGGCATGCTGGGCTGTGATCTGCACTGCGCCTATTGTCAGAACTGGGTGACGTCGCAGGCCTTGCGCGACCCGAGTGCGATCTCGCTTCCCCTCGAAACTTCGCCCGAGTCTCTGTCTCGCGACGCCATCGCCCAGGGCGCGAAGGCCCTGGTCAGCACCTACAACGAGCCCCTGATCACCAGCGAATGGGCAGTCGCCGTTTTCAAAGAGGCGAAAGCCGCCGGTCTCCTCACCGCTTTCGTTTCCAACGGCAACGGCACGCCGCAAGTGCTCGACTACGTTCGCCCCTGGCTCGATCTCTACAAAGTCGACCTCAAAAGTTTCGACGACCGCCACTACCACGAACTCGGCGGCCGCATCGCTCCGATTCTCGACAGCATCCGCCGCATCCACCAGATGGGATTGTGGCTCGAGATCGTCACGCTGCTCATCCCCGGCTTCAACGATTCCGCGGACGAACTGCGCCGCCTCACCGAATTCATCGCCAGCGTTTCGCCCGACATTCCCTGGCACGTCACGGCATTTCACGGCGACTACAAAATGCAAAATGATGTCGCGCGCGACACAAATGCAGAAGACTTACTGCGCGCCGTCGAAATCGGCCAGCACTCCGGCCTGCGCTACCTCTACGCCGGCAACCTTCCCGGTATGGTCGGCCACTGGGAAGACACGCGCTGTCCGCAATGCTGCGAAACTCTGATCAAGCGCCACGGTTATCTGATCGAAGATTATCGCCTCACCGCGGCGGGACGTTGTCCCAACTGTGCCACGGAAATTCCGGGACGCTGGTCTGCTCGCTTCGACGGTCAGATCACTGCGCGCCCTTTCCTGCCGCAGAAGAGGTCGCATTTCGTTACAATCACAGATCGCTAGAAAGCAATCAGCCATCACGGTTCGGTGCGGCTAAACGCCACCTGCGAATTGCTGAAAGCTGAACGTGCTTGTCTGATTCATGCGGAAACTATCCATCTTCGCGCAGTGCCTCGTCGTGGCCTGGTCGCTAACTTCCTGTTCTCCGCGCGACCTGCTCTCGCGCCGCCTGGCCGCCGATCTCATCGAAGGTTCCGACGCATTCAAGACTCCGCAGTCACTGTTTGTGCGCACCGGCATCGTCTCCAACAAGGACTATCTCTCGCCCGAATCGCTGGTGCTGCAGCATCACGGCTGGATCTCCGCCACCACCGCGCCTTGCCCGCCGACGCTCGCGCCTCCGCCATGCTGGGACGTTGTGTTGACTCCCTCGGGTGTAGAGACCGTCCGGCCCTTGCTTGCACCCTCCGACGAAGCCAAGCCCTCGTTCAGTCTTCCGGCTGCCAGAAGGGAACTGGTCGCCGTCACGGGGGTCAGCAAACAGGGCAATGTGGCCGACGTCGATTTCGTCTGGAGATGGCAGCCTGCAAACGAAGTGGGTGCCGCTCTCTATTCGAGCGACCAGCGTTACCACTCCACCGCCGGATTTCGTAACTATGACGACGGCTGGCGCGTCGTGCAGTCCGCTCCCCGTTCTGGTCAGACGCTGGAGGATGCGCTCAAAAACGCCGAGCCCGCACCGTGAGCCAAAGTTATGTATTGCGACTGAACGTCGCCGCATAAGATGATTTCAGGAAGGGCACGGCTTCCGGAGGTTCGCGGAAAAAGTCACGAATGCGGGTAATACCGTGGAAGAACGGCGCTTCAGCGCCGCGTGAAGCTTCAAGATTAGCGCGGGCTTCAGCCCCTGGGGTCGCATTTTGTACCTGCGGCAATTTGCCTCCACAGAACGCGCCGTTGTATAAACCTAATTCCCACCGGGAACCCTTATGCGAATCCAAAAAGTTGTGGGAGTGGCCGTACTGGTAGTGAGTTGTGCCCTATGTATCTTCGCCCCGATTGTCGTGGCCCAAACTAAGCCGAAACTAACCCTCGACGAATTTTTCAATTCCGTCAGCTTTCCCACGATCGCGCTCTCACCCGATGGCAACTGGGTGGTGATCGGCACCGAGCGCGCTGACTGGGACCAGCAAATTTTCCGCAACGATCTCTGGCTCTACCATGACGACGGTGGGGGTGGCACAGCAAAGATTGCCGCAGACAAGACCGCCGAGAGAAAGACCGGTTCGCTTATCCAGTTAACCCAGTCCGGCCAGGATACCGAACCCAAGTGGTCGCCCGACAGCCGCTGGATCGCCTTCCTCTCCGAGCGTAAGGCGTCCGCCGAGAAATCCGACAGCTCAGACTCCGATTCCGACGGCGACGCAAAGGACGCGAAGCACAAGGACCGGGCCAAAGACAAAGGCGGAGACACCAGCCAGATCTACCTGATTTCTCCCAGCGGTGGCGAGGCTTTCCCCATCACCACGGGCGACGAAGACGTCCACGATTTCTCTTGGTCCACCGACTCGCGCACAATTTATTTCGCTACGCGCAATCCCTGGACCAAGACACAAAAAGACGAATACAAGAAGCAATGGAAAGACGTGGTGCAATACCGCACCGCCGAGCGCGGCGACACCATCTATGCTCTCGACCTGGCAGCCGCAATCGAGCGCCACACCGCCTCCCCGGCGAAAGCGCAGAGCGACGCCGATAAAGACTCAACCGGCACGCCGGGAGCGCGCGCCATTGCAACTACGCCACTGCGCGTCGACGATCTCGTGACTTCTCCCGACGGCAGCAAACTGGCCTTTGCGAGCAACGCCATCAACCAGCGTCAGGAGAGGCCCGAAGATGTCGAGATCTACGTAATCGATCTGGCAAGTGCTTCACCTTCCACTGCTCCACGAGCTCTCACTCACAACCATGCGGTCGAAGGCAGATTGCATTGGGCCAATGACAGCCGTCACATATTTTTCAGCGTGGAAGTCGGAGACGTGACCGGACCCTACCGCGATCTCCAGCCGCATCTCTATTGGGTGGATAGCGCAAGTGATGGCGGCGCAGTGCAGCAGTGGAGTAAGGATTTCATCGGTCCGGTAGAACACTATGCGGTTGCGGGCGACAACGTGCTCACCGCCGCGCGTGCCGGAACCGAAGTCCAAATCTATTCCGTCGCCAAGCCTTCGGAGTCGCTGCATCGCGTGAGCGCATGGCCCGGCTCTTACGAGGAAATTTCCGCGTCACCGCACTCCTCCCGCGTGGCCTTCGTCTACACCTCGCTGGGCAAGCCCGCGGAAGTCTATCTTGCCGATAGCACAACCACGCTCGATCAGGCCAAGCCCATCACAGCATTCAACAAGCTGTTCACCGAGCGCGATCTTCCCCAAGGCAAGCCGTATCAGTGGAAGGCGGACGACGGCACCACCGTCGAAGGCATGCTTATCTATCCTCCCGGCAAGTTCGAGGCCAAGCATCTCCCCATGTTAACGTTGATTCACGGCGGACCCGCCGACGCCGACGGCAATGCCTTCGCCGCTGACTGGTACGAGTGGGCCGCGCTCGCCGCCACCAACGGATGGCTCGTGTTCCGCCCCAACTACCGCGGTTCCACCGGATACGGCGACAAGTTTCTGCTGCAGATTGTCCCCGTCATCGTCTCGCGTCCCGGCAAAGACATTCTCGAGGGCGTCGACGCGCTGGTGAAAGACGGCATCGCCGATCCCGACCATCTCACCATCGGCGGCTACAGTTATGGCGGCTACATGACCAACTGGCTCATCACCCAGACCACGCGCTTCAAAGCCGCAGTCACCGGTGCGGGCGCGGTCGAGCACATCGGCAACTGGGGCAACGACGACACCACCATGGACGACGCCTATTTCCTCGGCGGACGTCCTTGGGAAGCCCAGCAGCGTTATCACGACGAAGCCGCGATTTTCCAGATCGATAAAGTCCGCACGCCCACGCACATGGTCGCTGGCGCCGACGACATCCGCGTCGCGGTGCTCGAAGATTATTTGCTCGAGCACGCCTTGTACTCGCTGGGCATTCCGAACGCTTTGCTGATCTTCCCCGGCGAAGGCCACGGCCTCGGCAAGAATCCCTGGCACGGCAAAATAAAAGTCCGCGAAGAATTAAACTGGCTGCAAAAATACGGAGGCGTCCCGGCTGGGAACTAAATGGAGGGGCGGACGCCCTCTGACCACTGATCCCTGGCCACACTGGTTCTACTTCGCGGCCATCTTCACGCCATGCGAGCTGGCTGCGTACCGCGCGATGCCCTTGTACAGGGCTTCGGCGATTTGTTCGCGGTAGCCGTCGCTGCGGAGTTTTTGCTCGTCGGTGGGACTGCTGACGAAGGAAACTTCCGCGAGAATTCCCGGCATGGACGTCTCGGTGAGCACGACGAAGCTGGCTTCCTTCACGCCGCGGTCGCGCAATCCGGGATTCCTGGCCGCCAGGGTTCCGTAGAGTGATCGCTGCACGCTGTCGGCAAGGCGGCGCGATTGCTCGATTTTCTCGTGGAGCTCCGCCGGTGTGAGCATGACTGCGGCGGCGGGTTTGCCGTTGGCGCTGGCCCGCGTATCCACATCTTTCGCGTTCGGGGCGGAGAAGAAATTCGTGTAATACGTCTCCACGCCGCGCGCCGAAGGCAGATCGCTGTAGTTGGCGTGGACGGAGACAAATAAATCCGCCTGCGCCTGATTGGCGATTCCGGCGCGCTCGTCGAGCGGAATGTAGTTGTCATCCTGGCGCGTGTAGATGATCTCCGCGCCCAGACGGCTTTCGAGCAGCTTGCCCAGCCGCTGCGCCACTTCGAGCACCAGATCCTTTTCCAGCAGGCCGCGCCGTCCGACGGTGCCCAGGTCCCATCCGCCGTGGCCGGCATCGACCGCGATGCGCAGCTTGGGCACGTGCGCGCGCAGCTGCAAATCTTCTTTTGTTGGCGGAGGCACGACGATCGCCATCAAGCTCTTCTCTGGTCCAGCGTTCGGAAACAGGTCGACCGAAGTATTCGGAGCGGCTCCGACTTTGTTCACCTGCAACACCAGCCGATACGGATTCGGTTCCAGGCTTACGGAGACTTTTGCGTCGCCTTTGGTCTCCA
>Ga0265762_1000066_pt1 | contig 13660 bp, 16 predicted proteins | sample NZIome_4_FD_200870 | JGI IMG/M metagenome (GOLD analysis project Ga0265762, IMG submission 200870) | Metatranscriptome of rhizosphere microbial communities from Maridalen valley, Oslo, Norway - NZI4 (Metagenome Metatranscriptome) | ecosystem: Host-associated > Plants > Roots > Rhizosphere > Soil...
AACAGTAGTCGCAATGGCCGCACTGCACGACATCCGTGGCAATGACTTCGTCACGATCCTTCATCGTGGAGTAGAGCGTGGACGGCTTGTAATTGCGAGGGGCCGGCCTGGCTTTCGCCCGCTGCCGGTCTAGTTCATCCGCCGCAGCCTGAATGCCAGCGGGAGTCAACGGGTAGTCGCCGAAGTCCATCAGACCAACCATCCGCCCTGGCAGAACTCCAGCGGATCAAGCTTCAACTCGCCCACCTTGGCCTTCAGCTTGTCCGGCTCCGCGAACAGGTCGGCCGCTTCCCGGGCTGGCATGCCACTCGCCCGTAGCATCGCGTGCTGGAACTCCTTGTTCGTCGCAGCCAACCGTGCGGCGATCTTCGGCCGGAACTTCTCTTTGCAGTCCTGGCAGCAAACGTAGTGCGAGGCTGGCTCGACAGCCTTTACGTCCGTACCCGCCACGTCAGCAGGCGTCAGACGAATGTGGTAGTGCGTCGAGTCGGTCGTGTGGAACAACCCATCACAGATGCCGCAGATGATCGTATCCGGCGGCACCTGGCGATTCTTGATCCGCTCCGCCTTCGGTTCGCCCGTGACGCGGGCGTGACAGTCCGGGCACGCGGCGTAAGTCTTCGTCGGGCCATTCTCGGTATGCTCTTGCACGACCCGCAAATGTTCGTCCGGTTGAACGGGACGGTTGCAGCCGGCGCAGATGACTCGTTCCATGTTAGCCCCTCGCGGATGATTAAACCCCTAAACGCATCCGCCATCATTCATTGGTGAACCAAGATCCGGTATTCACGCCGGTAAAGCTCGCGTTTGCGAAGTACAGCCCGATGCCGTTATTGGCGACGGCCGGGCATTTCAGCCGCATGGCCGGGTCGAGCGGGAGCCTATGCGTGGCACGCTGATTCAGGGCGCAGTTGAACAGGATTTGATTCGCCGTGTAAGTCGGCTCAACCGTGCAGTTTACTCCGTAGGAAGACGTTGCGGCCGGGTCTGCCGGGTCAACCGGGTTCGGCGTCTGCGCCGTGCTCGTGCCGAGTGCCGTGCAGCGCTGGAACGACACCTGCAAGGCGTTGTCGGCCGGCGTTGCCGCGGAGCCAAGATCGAAGTCGATGATCTCTGGCCGCACAGTTGTTGCGCTGCCGAGTACGATGGAGGACTTCGTGGGGCTGGCCGTTGCCACGCTCCAGTTGCCGCCGTAGCCGCGAGGATTCGCCATGAGTCACCGTTCCCCTTGTGTTGTGCCTTACGGCCAAATCCCGCCGCCGAATCCGCCCCCGGCGTTCGCATTGCCGGCCGGGAGCATGACAGTTTGAAGCTCGAACACACCGCCCGCTATCTGAATCTGCTCGTTCAAGTCCTTCAGGTCTTTGACGAGTTGAGCTTTATACTCTGTCCAGGAAACCGTCTCGCCGTCGATCGAGTACGTTGGCTTTGGCGCCCCCGTTATCGACGCCAACTGAAGGGCACAGTTCTGGTACGCCAGCTGAAGCGCCGCGAGGACAGTTACATTCGGGGGGCTGGGAGACACTTCACACCCTTCAAGTCTTCGGGCGACACCTCGCCGATCTCGGGCGGCCAGTCGCTCGTCACGATGCCGAATAGCTTCCGGTAGGCGTCCCAAGCTCCCGCGCGGCTGTTGGCGTTGACTACCCGCTGCTCATGTCCGCCGAGCCTGACGAGCCAGACGCCCGTATGAGCCACAACCCTCTCTATCGGCTGCGGAGTCTTCATCGTCGGTGGCTGTCCCGGAACGTGCTGCACCATCGGCTGGAAGCCAGGGACCGACCTATCGGGCGGGGCCGGCTTGACTACCGGGGGCGTCGGAACTGTCGGATTATCCATCACGTCATCCCCTTCCGGCAGCGCTCCAAGAGACTTCGAACAGCCCTTTCGAAGTTGTTCGAACCTTGTTCGGACTCTTCCTTGGACCGGCCGGCCTTTCGCATCGCGGCGGCGATTGCCTGGTCCTTCGGGTGGCCAGCTTTAATCATTTCCGCGATGTTATGGCTCACGACAGAGTCACTCGATCCGGGGAAAAGCGGCATGGGATCACCCAACTGTCAACCGGTGAACAGTTACGCCGACATCGTCACGTCGCCCGAGATTTCGCCCTTCTTCTCGAGCTCGAAAGCCCGCAAATCCTCCGGGCTGTTCATCTCCGCGATCATCGGCGTATGCTCGCTCTTCTTGATCGCGAACCGCGCCTTGAACTTGTCCCACGCTTCCCCTGGCGTGTACGCATCAACCACGTCCGCGCCGTCCGGCGTCAAGACGACGATGTGAGCGTGAATCGGGTGGATGATCTTCCGCAGATTTCGAAGGTAGCGGGTTAACTCGTTGCTCTTGCCCGTCTTGACCGTCACCCCTTCCAGTCTGATGCGGAACTTCCGGAGCGTCTGCACCACCGGCACATTCGACGGGGGAGCCTGCCCCTGCCATACCTTCTGTTGAAGCTCCTGGACCGTCGCCAGCGCCGCCTCGTACTTCGCACGCTCTTCCACCGTCGCCGCGGGGATCGGTTCGGCCAGCGGGGCAGCGCCCGGTAGGTCGAGCATGACCGTGCCGGGAGGGGCGGAAGCCATCGACGCCGAAGCGTCCGGCGTGCGATCCGGCGGACTCCACGGGGGAGCCTTCTGCGAGGCCGGAATGACAGGAGCCGCGGCCGGAGGCAGGGTAGCCTGAGGGGCAGACTGCTGGGTCTGTACGGACGACGGGGTCCGCTTGCCCCGGAGCGCTTCCGCAGCCTTCAGGTTCGCGGCGTCAAGGTTGTCGGCTGGACGTTCGACGTTGTCTGCCATCTCACTTCCTTCGTTGCTTCCTTGGGACGGTCCCGCTCTCAGGAGTTGTGAAGCTGGAACGTGTACCGGGGGTCCATGATCGCCGGTGTGCCGCGCTCGCTCGACTTGAATCTAACAATCAGATCCTGTTCAAAGTCCTTGATCGACTGCGGCGGGGCCTGGACCGTGGTAATCGGCCAGTTCTCCATGTAGATGAACGACCTCTTGAAGTCGCCGACCCACCAGTACTCGTTGACCTGGCCCGATGTCAGCCCCACCCACGCCGGAGCGTAAGGCGTGCTCGCCGCGCCGGTCATCAGCTGGTACGCGATGGGTGACGTGAGGACGTTGAACTTCTTCTTCCACGGGTTCCCGGAAATCATCTGCAAGTTGCCGTAGGGCTCCGGCGCTTGCGGGCTGGAGTTGAACGGCGGGTTAGTGCCCCGGTACTCCGTCGCCATGTTCAACGCCTGCGCGTGAAGCTCGCGGGCTGGCATCACGAACAGGTCTTTCATCTCCGGCGTGTCGAGCGGGTTCAACGTGTCCGGGTCGAGAATCTGACTCGCCAGCGTGAGCGGCGTCTGAATCGAAGAGTAATCGACCAGCGGTGTTCCGGCTTGCGCGTTCGCGTAAGACGGCGGAGACTGCGGCCCGACGTTGTAGGTGTTGTAGGTCGTGCCGTTAAGGCTGTACGTGTTCACCATGCCGAGGAACGTAACGAGGTTCCGCTTTTCCTTGTTGTACCCCAACTTGTAACCCGTCTCGCCCGCAGCCCGGAGCGCCTGGCCCGTCCGGTCGAAGAAGATCATTTCCTTCGTGAGGCTGACGATCAGGCCCCACTTGAGCGTCGAAGGGGTCGTGACGAACCGCTCGCCGAAGTTCGCTTCAGGGTACGGCATGCCCGGATGGATCGGGCTACCTTCCTGGATGACGTGCGATAGCCAGGGGATTTTCTCGCCGTCGAAGTCGGTCGGCTGCCGCTCGAAAATCTGATCGGTCACCAGGGTCGCGTTCTTCCACCCTTCGGCGATCTTGCTGTAGTAAATCTGGCCGACGATATTCGAGAAGGCGGACACGTCCACGCCTTCCCCGGCTTCCATGATCGACATGGAACCGTAGCGCCCCATCGACCGCGGGTTCAACTGCTCCACCCATGCCCGGCCGCAGAAGGCTTCCGCAAGCTCGCGGAGGCTGAACTGCTCGGGAGTGAGCTTCTTTTCGTCCAGCATCTTCCGGAGCCGACCGCACGTCTCCTGAGGCCCCAGTGACTCGTAAAGCTGGCGCAGGTTCTGCCCCATGCCGGAGAAGCCGCCACGCTCAATCGGCCGTTCCCACGACGGGTTGACCGGGCGAATGTCCGGCTCCTCGTAGGGCGAGTCATAGCCCGGAATTCGGCGCGTGGGCTGGTACTCTTCCGCGAGACGGCGAACCATCGTGCGGGTGTCTAGCGCGGGTCGCTTTCGTGTCCGAAGTGCCATCTGAAAATCCCCTGTGCTTTTAGACCGAAAGTCCCCGCATCAAGGCGTGGTGGTTGTCGTGGTGGTGGTGGTCGTGGTCGTAGTCGTGCTGGTCGTGGTTGTCGGCTGAACGGCCCCGCCGATGCCGCCAATCGGGCCCTTGGCACCGAGCTGCATGAAAACCTTGCTGGAGTTGGTGCAGGACCGCACGCACACGCCGATTGCATTCGCTATGGCGGCCACGGCCACAACCTGCTGCGGCAGAATGTTGTTGGAGGCCGGGTTCTTGTCCGGGCCAAGCAGATTGCCTACCGCGAATTGGCTGCCGGCTGCGCATGGGTAGTTGTACGTACCAGCGCGGTTGACGCCGAAGACGCCATCCTTGACGCCGTAGTTGGCCTGGACGTTGTTCAGCGGTGCCTGCGCCTGCCAGCGCTGATTGCTGATACCTACGAACTGCACGGCGAAATTGACCTGCGTCGTGCTGAGGTTCGTCGTCCACGGGAACTGATCTGCGGCCTTGACGCAGCCAGGTCCGAGAGTCGGCCACTGTACCGAGTCGTCCTGAGGATCGAACCAGCACATATCCCCGAGCGAAATCGGGAAGCCGGCTGGACTTGTCGCGCTACTGCCAATCGTCTGATCGAACGGCAGCTGCAACGGGTCTGTGTCCCCGTAGGCGTAGTACAAGTTGTCCATGTACAGAGACATCGCTTACCCTCTTGGAGCCATGAACAACTCAACGCCCGTTCGTTGCGAACCGGAGGAAGTCTTCGTCCTTCATCTCGTGCCGCCCGGACCCCGGGTACACCGGGGCCTGCACGCCCGCCACCAGCCGCCGATCCTCAATCAGTCGGCGCATCTGCTTGGGAGAATCGGCGTCCATCAACAGGCCGACGAAGTCTTCCGTCAACGCCCGCTTCGGCAGCTTGGCCTTGCGGCACATCTCCATCGCAAGCTTGCCGCGTTGCTCCAGCTCGCCCGCGACGCGGAGTTCATCCACTTCCAGCCGCAAACCGTCGTACTGCTCGGCGAGTTGACGAACCTTGGCGTCGGGATGGTAGGCGAAGTAGTCGGAGCCGGCAGCCTCTTGCACTCGCCGGCGGCCTTGAGGCCGCCGGGAGCCACGGGATCGGTCAACCTCCTCGCGAACCGCGCGCCCCGCGCGCCGTGGAGGCTGGGGAGAGAGAGTGCGGAGTAGGCTTTCCGCCAGTCGGCGGGTGCGGGGGTCTTTGCTCCTGGCAAGCTGGCGTGCGTAGCCGATGGATTCTTTCACGCGGGCCTTCGCTTTCGCCTTGATGCCCTTGGACTCTTTGGCTACCTTCTTCGACTCGGCGGCACAGGACGGGCACACGCCGTTCACCATCTCTGCGCCGCAGTCCGTGCAGGTCTTTTCGCCGGACTCATCGTCCATCAGTTCGTCGTCTTCCTCTTCGTCCCGGCCCATCCATTCCGGCTCGTCTTCGGGCTTGTCGCCCTCGCGTTCGTCGCCGTCGCCTTCCATCTCGTCGTCGTCGCCGACCATGTCCCCGCCGTCCTCGTCGAGGTCCATTTCCTCCGCGCCGTCGCCTTCCGGCTCGTCGTACAGGTCCAGAGCCTTGAGGACTTTCTTTTTCTTCGCGGCCTTGTCGAGCGAGGTATCGGCGCACAGGGCCGAGATCAACTTGCCGAGATGCTTTTCCGGGTCGCCCCCGCCGTCGCTGATGTCGTCAAGTTCCGGGTCCATTGCGCCCTCTTGCAAATTGCGGTTGGTGGCGGGTTCGGCGACAAGGTCAACGCTGCGCACGCTGGTTATCCGATGGACTACCCATATCCCGTCCGGCTCCTCATGACCCTCGGTTTCGTGGTTCGGGGAGAACCCTCCGAAGTCAGGGTCATTCTTGGCAGCCCACACGAGCTTCTTGGCGTCTTCGTGTTCGGGGTTGTAGAAGTAGTCCCCGTAGATGCGGCCGTTTTCCAAGCGAGGGTCTTTGATCGTGCCGAGCCTGGCTTGAAAGTCTCGGCGGCCCTTCGGATCGCTCGGGTGGTTGACGAAGGATTTTGCGTTGCGGTAAAGATCGACGGCCCCTTCCATCGCCTGCGTCGTGTAGCGGTTGCGATTCCTGGACTTCGGCCCGAGAATGCACACGTTCCGGATGAGGCACTTCGATTCATCGACTTCCAAACCGCTGTTCGGCTCAGTGTCGAATTCCTCAGCTACGAACCGCCGGGTTAACCGGGGCCGATGGCCGTCTCCACGTCTCTGTCGGGCCGCTGTCATAAGGTAGATTCCAATTGCACGGCAACCTTAAGTCAACGTAGAATGGGTTCCATTATGGGGTTGCGTTCCAGCAAAGAGGACGGAATGGCCGATAAATTAGCCAAACGCTTCGCCCGCAATCTTCGCCGCTTAAAACAGCGTGCCGGCATATCGAGCTGGAGATTGTCCCGGCAAGCAGGGATCGATCACTCGGGACTGAGGGGATTAGAGCGAGGAGAACATGCCCCGACGTGGCGAACCGTGCTGGCGTTGGCGAAGGCGTTGGACGTGTCGGTAGAGGAGTTTGCCTGAATCAGCGATGACGGGCAAGCCACAAGAGACGGTTGATATTCCACAGTTCCGGATTGTGCCATCGGCGAGGCTTTCTGAGCCACCACGCCAGCCACAGATATGACGAAATGACTCTCACAAGATTTCTCCCTAGGCAGGCTTCCTAGCCACGGCGAAGCAGTCCGCCTCTGATACGTCGCACACTTCCACCAGCAGCCCGGCATCCCCACACAAGACCCTCATTCCGTCCGGCAAGATACGCCAGCAATCCACGGGGAACCTGTGGATACACCACTGCCACGGGGCTATCAGGATCATCACCCCGCCCGGCTTCAAGACGCGGGCCATTTCCTTCACCACGAGCCACGGCCGCTCCGCGTGTTCCAGGCACTGCCCGCTGATAACTGCGTCGAACGACTCGGCCGGGATGGACGACGGCCCTTCCGCGGGCACCACATGGTCAACGTTCTTGCCCGGCTCGATGTCCACGCCATGATACCGGCAGTCTGCGAATAAGGGACGGTAAACGCCACCGTCACCGAAGGCGTCCTTGGCACCCCAATCTGCCACCCGCGATCCGGGCTGGATGGCGGCGCGAAGTTCGGCCATGAGACGGTAGCTGTTGTCGTGCATGGTTGCCTCGAATGGGGAATGGTAGCCTAATCCTCGTTCTGACCTGGCTTGCTATCTTTGCGGTCTTGAATTTCACGAAGCGAGCGGCGAACTGCTTGGTCGTCTGATTCTTTGGCTGGCTTTTTCTTTGCGGATGACTTTATCGCCTTGATGATCGCTTCAGCTTCATCAGGACCGCCGACAAACTTGCTCATACTTCCTCCAAGTAGACCGTGAACCGCTTGCGCCCATAGAATTCGGCCATGTCCATGCCAGCAACCTTGTACCTTGTCTTGGCCGACTGGATCACTTCGCTCTCTTCTGGCTTCTTGCTGACGCTTTTGACGGCCAACCCCGTCTTTGCCCTAATCTGAAAAGCAATCCCATTCGTGCCGCCGAAGGACTCGCTATTGACGACCCCCGGCTGACTCGAAGTTGATGTCAGCGAAGGGAAAGCGAACTCGCTACCGGCGTCCATTGCTTCCTTAAAAGCTTTCTTCAGCCTGTCATTAAGCATTAGACTGGAACCATCTATCGAACGATATAGCAAGACCGGCTCAGAGAAGGATGGCGCTTTCGCGATGGCAGATTCAATGTCGTCAAACTTCTTCCGCTGATCTCGGTCGAGACACCCAAAGTCTGGAGGACACTTGCGAGCCGTTTCGTTGAGCGATTCGTAACCTTTACCCGTGTACCATTTCACCGCCGTCGCAAATTTCTTGTTCTCAAGAATCTTCTCGCAGGACTCGGCGTGTTCTTCCAAAGCAGCTTTGTCTTCGTCGCGAACGCCCCAAACCGCTTTGCCTATTCTCTCCGCATCAGAACTGCTCTTGCCGCCGCCTCCCGGCCCGAACTGCCCGGCGTTGTCCGGTTGTCCCCTCTTCTGGTCCGGGTTGAAGTCCTCGGCAAAAGACCGCCCGCTGCTCACCCACTCACACGGCGGATTCCCGCACCGATAGCCACCGGCTGCCATCGGGATTGCGGGGCCGTTGCAGAGACGGCAGCGGACGGGATGGGAGACGGATTCTTCCGCCCGTTTCTTCTTCGACTTTGCGGGCGGACGTCGCATGGCCTTGATGATTGCGGCGGCTTCATCTTGCCCGCCGTTGAACTTCCCCACGTCACACCTCTTCCAAGTAGATCGTCTTGCGGGTGTAGGTCCAAGCGCCCTTCTCTGCCTTGAAATCCGTATCCGCCACGCCGACGACTTTATAGCGTGTGCTCGGGGACTGGATTATTTCCTCTTCCCCTTGATTGACGCTGATCGGATCGACGTATAAACCCGTCTTTGCCTTAATGTGAAACATCAACTGTTGCTGCTGCTTATTCTTCTCGAATCCAAGGGCCGTCGATGCCTTCAGGGTCGTCGATGTCATGCTCGGCAGGGAAAACTCTGATCCGTCATCAGCCTTATTCTCGGCTTCGGCTGCCAATTCGGAAGCCAATTGCGGGGACACGTTGATTGCCCGATAGACCGTCACAGGATCCTTGAACGGCGGGGCTGCGTCTATGGCCGCCTCCAAGTCGTCAAATAGTCCGCGCATATCCGGATCGAGACACTTGAAGGAGGGTGGACATTTTCTCATCTGCGAATTCAGGGAGTTATACGCTTCGTCAGTATACTCCTTGACGGATTCGAGCACGCGCCCGGCCCTGTCTGATCCAAGCCTTTCGATGACCTTCTTGTACTGCGCATTGGCCTCGTGTGGATCAAACTCCATCACTTCGACATCTACCGGCTCGCCTACATACTTCGGTCGTTCCCTCCGATTGCTCTTTGCCGGCTTGGCACCCGACGAACCACCTCCACCGTCGCCCGTAAACTGCCCGCCTCCCGGCCCTTCGCCCTTATGCTCGTGCCCGCTCGCGTCTTTCGCCTCTTGCAGTAGCCTACGCACCGCACCCTCGAAAGACTCCGTCGCGGGCCGCGCCTTCGCAAGCTTCCCCGCAACATATCGCATCCCCTCCGCAAGCAAGATCGGCGCTAGACTGCTTCCCGGCACCGGGACCGGCGTCATGGCGATCACGGCCGACATCACCGCGATTGCCCCGGCACGGCCGTACTTCGCTTCCAAGTCCGCGAACTTCTTCACGGCATACGCCCGAGCCTTGCCCGCCAGAGCAATCGCCTGCTTCTTCACGCCACCCTTCGCAGACGACAGGATTTTGGCCGCTTTCTCGCTGATAGAGGATAGGCCGGGTGATTCATTACCGCCTGCTGTCAACCCCCGTACAGCAGGCGGTTTTTGGCCGGGAGGATTGGGCTTGCCGCTTGGCTGCACTGATGCTTGACCAGCCGCCCCACCTGTGCTGCACGGATAGCCAGTCTTTGTATCGTGGAAGCCCTTGCCGCTCTTGTTCGGCTCGCACGCTTCCACCATCTCCCGCTTATCGCCCGGCAGTTGCCCGCGCAAGGCATCCGCTATCGCTTGCTCGTCAAGCTCCGGAGCTTTCTTCCCGGCCAGACGGAAGACTTCCTCCAGCCACGAACGGGCCTCCTGTGCCATCGCGGGCAAGTGCTTTTCGTCTACAGCACCCTTTGCTGTATGGGGGTTGACACCTGGACCTTTTCCAGGCCCCTGAGGACCGTCAGGCGGAGTGCCAGGGCTGCCGGGAGGCTGTGCCCCTGGAGTACCCGGCGACTGCCCGGGCTGTCCTGGAGCCTGTCCTGGCACACCCTTAGGCTGCTCGGCTTGCTCCTTCTCGATTTGACTCTTCTCCCGGTCCCTCTCAAGGCCCTCTTGCTTGCTCCACGTCTCCTTGGACAGCACGCCCGCCTCATTGAGAGTCTTGGAGCGGGCAGTGTCTTTGTCTTCGTCCCGAGCCGCCACGCGGGGCGGTTCGACGTGGGCTTTGACTCTCTTCATGACTTCCCGCGGCAAAAGGCCCCACTCGACGGCAGCCCGCATGACTCGCCAGAAGACTCCACAGTGTTTTGGCTCACCCTTCCGGCCATCGCCGAATTTCCTTGCCAGAGTTGCTTGGAGCCGCTGGAAATTCTTCGTGGCCGGTGCTTCCGCCACCAGCGTACTGGCGTAATTGGCGTTCTCGGCGTTCGCCGAAATCATGTACTCCGGCTGCACTACCCGACTGCCAATCGCCCGTAACTCCGCCTGCAATACCTCTGTGAGAGCAGAAGAGTTGATCTTCTGCCCGGGAAACTCGTACTCCAGGTTCTCCGGCGTATCAAGCACAGTCGCCGGGGCGTACTGCTTGCCGAACCGCTGCTGCCCCGAAAGCCAGCTCTGCCCCTGAACGTCGGCATTGTTCTGCTGCCACGCTACCACCGATGCGGCGGAATACTGCTTATGCTTGCGGATCATTGCTATCGACGACTGAGCGCGTGCCAGGGCTGACATGTACTGCAAGAGGTTCAACGCCCGCTGAAGATTCTGCCGCACGGGGATGAGCAAAGGATAGCCCCGCTTGGCGGATGGCCCGACGTTCGCCTTGAAGTGAACGATCTCTTCAGCCGGCACGAACCGCGGCGTCCAGGAGTAGCCGGGATTCAGTACGACCCAAAACCCCAGCGTGTCCATGATGTCGTATTCGGGCGTCTCAATTCCAAACGAGCGATGTGCCGACTGGTCCCCTGGTGAGCGAACGTGCTCCGGTTCCACGGGCCGGATCGTCACCTTGCCCCCGCCGAGGTGAAAGAAGCGTATGAACGCCTCCCCGTCCACGTCTACCTTGTGCAAGATCAACTGTTCCCACTGGCCCCAATCGACGCGATCTCCGAAGTCGTCCCACACGACCTGGCACATCTCGCACAGTTCTCGATCCCCCTTCACGAAATCCGGCTTTCGGGAAGATGGCACGGCCGTTATGCCCATGCCCTTGCCGATGGTGTAGGAGATGCGGTTCTCGAGAACGCTGATCGCGTAGGGGTTGAAAGCTGCCATCCACCGGGAGTAATCGCGGAGCAGTTTGAGGCCATATTCCGTCACGTACACCGGCAAAAGCTCCCCTTTAAGCCTATTATCTAGGTTGAAAGGAAGATTCTCGCCAATGAACGGATAAAAAAAGTCCGGCGAATCAAAAAGTGGTGTGGCTGGATTTACCCAATTAGCGAAGTCTCCGCCCCACTGTTCCAGCACTTTGCGAGACTGCTTGATTTCGGCAAGCTGATTCGCCAACTGCTCCCGCTGCACCTGCTCTTGCAAGTCGCGCAGAGATTCGCCCACCGGCTCGGCGATAGGGATGTGATGGCCGTTGGTGTCCATGCCGTAGAGCGTACCACGGTAGGGGCTGGGAAGGGAAGAGAATGACCGGCCGGTGTTTCATCGAACGAACGGTCCCTAGCCGGAGCCGAGAGACGTGAGTTCGTCGCAGGCTCTCCCTGCGCACCATGCCGGCCGGTCAAGTCGTGCGTGCCAAGTGAACCCTGACAACCTCCTTGCCGCAGCCGGGGCAATATTTCGGTTGGCAGTCCATCTTGAACACCGATTTGCAACCCCGGCACTTCAGACGGTAGATAAGCGGTTCCCGTCTGAGGCCGAAGAAGTCTCTTAAGAACGCGAATGTTCGCGCATCGCTCATCTCACCCGCTCCCACACGCTGCGATAGTCCCGATGGTCCCACCCGTCAGACCCGCCGACGACTTCAGCGCGAAGTACCGGGCAGCGCACGTCACGTTGATCGCGAAGTCTGCCGCCCCCGCAAGCACCTGCGTTGCGATGGCGTAGAAGTTCGTCCCATCCATCGATGCCAGTAGGGTTATCGTCGCCGCCCCGTCCGCGTGCCCGAAGGCCGTTATGAACGGGCAGCTGAAGGTGTCCACGATAGCGGAGGCAACCCCGAGCGTGATCGTGTTGCCGCCCGGCCAAGCGTTCCCCTGAACGCCGATTGGTGCTACGTCACGGGCTGCGATGGTACACCGTCCTCTCAGTGTTTGATTTCTCGGCAACTGCTCATCTTAACAGCGATCTTGATGCCGCGCCTTTTGCCGCACTCGAAGCACAAGCACCCATCGCCTTCGTTGAGGGACGCAAAATAATCGTCTTCGTAGCAAACGAATCGGATGCAGTTTGCCGAAACGTGGCATTCGGAACAGATGCCGGGCGATTGGACGAAGCCCAGCGGCCAATCATCTTGGCGAGGCGAAAAATGGACGGGCAGAATTTCGATTCCCTCAGAAAGATCATCGGCATCGTCGGCGAAAACTTTGCCGATGCACGACACCGATCCTCCCATCACTGTTCTCGCCATCGGTTTCCCTCTCAGTGGTTCGTGCTCTTGAAGAACTCCGCTTGCTGCTCCGGCCAGTCGTCAACTGTTACCGGGTTGACAGTCTCCGGCTCCTGCTTACCGGACTCGACGACTCCACTTTCTTTTGGCGTGCATTTTTGCACTTCGGCGGACACGTCAGGTCCGTTATTATGGTCTGCTGTCAACCCCTGGACAGTCATCGCTGCTAGGCAGTTCGGGCACGTCACCGATCGCGCGTCATACGTCCGCCAGCGCCGGCCTTCAAGCTCGTTGGCGGGACAGAGGATGGCCTGACTTTCTCGGTCCGGCATGTAGTGGGTGAAGAAGTCCTCGACCGTGTGCGGCAGATCGGGCTGAAGGACCGGTGCAGCCGAAACAGCAACTCCATCTTTTATCAAGCCAAGGCGTTCCATTTCCTCTCTCAGCCAAGCAGTGTAACCGCCGGGGTAGACGTAGTCCACTTCGGGCGGGACATCGACGGGGTTGCAGTCCACGTTCCCCCTCTCGTCTACGTCCAGGGCCAACACGGCTTTGACCTGCACCCCTTCCCCGGCCTCTCGCATCGCCCCCAGCACTTCCGGCACCGTCTCCCGATCAGGTTGCTCGTCGAGGTACTGTTGGACGTACACCTTCACCACCTCGTCTACCGCGGCGTCGATCACGATACGCTTCACCGGAGTCTTGTCCGGGTCTATGCCCACGGCCTTACAGAGGCGGGATAGCCACAGGTGGCCGGCTTGCGGGTTGATTGGCATGAGTGTCGCTCCTTGTGCCTCGAATCGTACCATGGACTGCTGGAGGAAGTCTATCATCCCACCAGTTTCAACGCATGCCGCCCGCACTTCGGAGAGTCCGGCCCCACTTGCATACTTATCACCGTAGCGTTGCGGCACATCAGCAACGCCAGTAGTTCCTTGACCGTCAACTCTGCCACCGGCCTCTCCAAATGCTCCGGAGTCACCTGCGCCGTTGGCACGTTGATCACGTGATACTGCTCATTGCAGTGCGACGACTGCTCTTGCGTGGCCGGGCGGAAGTGCTTGCACGAGCCGCACGTTCCCCCGAGTGACGTGGCACGG
>Ga0265762_1000068_pt1 | contig 13641 bp, 7 predicted proteins | sample NZIome_4_FD_200870 | JGI IMG/M metagenome (GOLD analysis project Ga0265762, IMG submission 200870) | Metatranscriptome of rhizosphere microbial communities from Maridalen valley, Oslo, Norway - NZI4 (Metagenome Metatranscriptome) | ecosystem: Host-associated > Plants > Roots > Rhizosphere > Soil ...
AGTTGCGCGAGCACAGCACGATAGCGAGCGTCGTCGATGCGTCCGCGAAGAGCGCTCCATTGCGAAACAAATTGTTTTGCCTCGCTGGCGCCGTCGTAATGCAAATCGTAAATCGTCTGGATCACGGTTTGTCCAGAGTGCAGCTTGTAGGTGTATGGCACATGGTGAAAGAACAAGAGCAAGTCCTCAGGCGTGGAAGGCAGCGATTCATAGATCTTCCCCACCTCGGGGGAATATTGCCCGACAAAGCCAGTGCCTGTGGCGACGGTTCGGTCTACGCCAACTCCGTGGCCGTCGGCGCGAATCCATTGGCCCCAGCCGTTGCCTTCCTGTGATTCGGGTCCAGGTCCGTAGTGACTGCCCAGGATGTTGGTGAGCGTTTGCAAACCAAGCACGCCCGTGTAGCTTTCATAAGCCGTCCACGACGCCATTTGGATGCGTGAAATTGTTTCGACCACGGCGGGGTCGTTGCCGAAAGTGAGCCTGCTCCATTCATCGACAATGGCCTTTGCCGTGAGATTCGGATTCCAGGCGAGCCTTCCGAAACCGAACAGGTTGGCCATCGCCAAGTGATTTCCCAACCACTCCTGATCGCGACCGACGTTGACGACGCCGATGTATCCACCAGCGGGGCGCGGGAATCCGTTGCCGGCGACAATTTGCTTGACAGCTGTCGAGCGCCCGTTTACGCGCAGATCGAAATCCAGAATCCCTTTCCACATAGGGACGAGGAAACAAGTGTGCCGCTGCTGGCCGGTGTACTCCTGCGTGATCTGCAACTCAATTCCAGTGCTCGTGTGAGGGAGGCCGCCAAACAAAGGAGAAACCGGTTCGCGCACCTGAAAGTCGATGGGACCGTACTTAATCTGAATGATCACGTTGTCATCGAAGGTGCCGTCCAGGGGGTGAAAGATGTCGTAGGCGGCTCTGGCTCGATCATTTTTCAGATTGGTCCAGTCGAGATGGTGGTCATATACAAAGGCACGGTAGAAAACGACTCCCCCGTGTGGCTTGAGGGCACGAGCGATGACATTGGCCGCAACCGCCGGGGTGCGTCCGTAAAAGGAAGGACCAGGGCGTCCTTCGGAATCTGCTTTGACGACTACGCCGCCGAAATCCGGGATGGCACGATAGACTTCGTCGAACTTTTTCTGCCACCAGTTTGTGACCTGAACATCCAGCGGATCGAAAGTGTCTAGGCTCCCGGCTGTTTTGGGCAAGCTCAGGTCGACTGCGACTCCAAGTTGAACCCCCCAGGGACGAAAGGCTTCGGCTATACGGGCAAGCTGCGGAATGAAATCGGGATCGAGGATGTGCGGGTCGGCTTTGACGTTGTTCACATTGCAGCCGTTGATGCCGACCGAAGCCAACAGGCGCGCGTATTCAGAAACTCGGGCGAGGGTGGGACGGACGCTGCCGTTTTCGAAAAAGATGGAACCTCCAGCATAGCCTCGTTCAATCGTGCCATCGAGGTTGTCCCACTGATTGACCCAGCGGACCGGGGCCGACGGTTGCTCGAATTCGTTCAGCCGAAAGATGTCCTCCTGCCGCGCGATGCGGCCGAGAAGGGCGAAGACTCCGTAGAGCACGCCGCGGTCGGTGGCTGCCGTGATGATGATGCAGCGGAAACCGCGCACTTCTCCGGCAGTCAACCAAAATGCATCGCCGCGCAGGTTCTCGATTACGCGCAAGGTCGGAGCAACATTTCGAAGTTGTTCGACGGTTCCGATTATGATGGCGTTTTCGGTGGGGACTCCCCAGGCAATTCGAAGAGTCCTCCCCAACATGCCCTTCACCCCGCGCACGAGTTCGGCTTGAGCCGTGCTTAGTACGATCGTGTCGCTGAGCGCAAGAGTAGCCGCGGGGAGTGCCCGGTAGTGCTCTGCGGCAGCCGGCTGCAGCCGAGCATAACGAAGCCACGCATCATGACCGGTTTCCGCGTGACCAGTTGCCGCGGCGCACAGGCTGCATGCCAGCAGAAATGCAATAGGAGTTCTTATTTGCAAGTTCTATTATGAAATTCTTCGAGCGAACAAGTCACTTGCTCCACGCAATCGCCTGGTGAGCCCTACCCTCACCTCAAAGCTGACCTCCCGCTGTTCCCGCTCCGGAAAGCAGTTTTCCCGTGCCGCCGCAAAGCTCCGGAGCTTGATTATTCCATACCGCGCAAGGGGGCCATAACCAAAGCGTTAACGTACACGCAAGGCGATTATTGTGGCACAATGGGGCATGCGGAAAAGCGAGGCAACGCTGCGAGTCAATATTTTCGAGCGGGGAAATCCGCGCTGCTCGGTGTGCGGACAGGAGTTTGGGAGCGAAGGGTTTGCCCATAACCTGATCGAAGCCTTTGCCCTTCACGTTCGCCGCCGCCACCTGCCGGACGAGATGAGCCGAGGGGTGGTGCGTACACACGCGAGTCCCGCTACTGCGAGAATGGCGCGCGCGGGGACGCAACAGCGGTAATTGTGGTGTGAAGTTCCCCTTTGACAGTATCGCCTTCCGGCAATTAGAACTGTCCCGCCACCCATTTTGCCGTCCCGATCAAAATCGCCGGTCGCCGCTCCCATGCCTTTCCCCGGATGCGAGCGCGCTGTTGCCCGCTGTCTCAACCGCATACCGTTCATTTCGGAAGGCGCAAGCACGCGCGGTGCTAGCCGGAGTCGAAGAAAAAGCAATCTGCAGGCTCCCTAGTCCGGCAATGGGCGTTTCCCTTTGATCTTAAATGCCGCTTCCGCCTGCGGAGCAGCCGTTCCCGGCTGTCCACCTCCAACGATCACGCGGTAAGCACCGCCGGCGACAATTCGATCTCCCTTCTCATTCACCTCGCTCAAGTCGCGCGCATCCAGTAGAAAATGGACATGCTGAGTGCCGCCCGCGCCTATGTGGATCCGCCTGAACCCGCGCAGCGCGCACCGCGGAGCGACTGGAGACGAAGGAAAACTCAGATAAAGTTCCACGACTTCATCACCCTCTCGCGGGCTCGTGTTTCGCACATCCGCATCCACGCTGAGCGAATCGCCGGCCTTGAGCGCGGCGCTCGAAAGTTTCAAATTATCGTATTCAAATTTGGAGTAACTGAGGCCATAGCCGAAAGGATAAAGCGGCTGGCCGGGAAAATACCGGTACGTCCGGTTCTTCATCGCATAGTCTTCAAAGGCAGGTAACTGATCGACACCCTTGTAGAACGTCACCGCCAAACGCCCTGCCGGATTATTTGTGCCGGCCAGGGTTTGGGCGACCGCGGTACCGCCTTCTTCGCCCGAATACCACCCATCGACAATCGCGTCCGCGTGTTCCTTGGCCCAATTTACCGACAGCGCGCTGCCGTTCATGAGGACGACGACGAGCGGTTTGCCGGTGGGTTTCAGCGCCTCCAGAAGGTCCCCTTCTGCCTTTGGCAGATCGAGGCTGGTGCGGTCGCCACCCACGAAACCGGGTACGTCTACTTTCATCTCTTCGCCCTCGAGTTGAGAGGTGATGCCCACCACCGCTACAACCACATCGGCATTCTGTGCCAACGCGACGGCCGTTGGAATGGGATCAGGCAAGAGATGAAGCCATACCAGTTTGAGGCCAGTTCCGCCTTGCCCATATTCCAGCTTGATCGCGTAGCGATGTCCTTTTTCAAGCGGGAGTGTGGCCCTTGTCGGTTTAGGATCGTGCAATAGAAAGTCATCCACGATGAGCTTGCCGTCCAGCCAAAGACGGTTCATCGAACCCACATCGCCGATTTGATAGTCGCCCGATTCGTCGGGAGTCAGAAATCCCGTCCAGCGCACCGAAAAATCTACCATTCCTTGAGGAGGAGGAAGGGAAGAGCGTTCGGGATGAAAGCGCTGCAGGTCGATGGCTTTGTCCACTCGCACCAGTTGCGGAGTGCCTTCGAAGTTGGGGTTGGAAAAATATTCTCCGGTGAGCCCGGGTTGTCCGTCCGCTGTCGACAGAGCGCTGGACGGAATAAGTTCCTCTTCTCTAAGAAAGTTCATGCCCGGGGTATAGGTCACATGGGCGGCAGCGAATTGCCGGCGAATGCCATCGAGTGCAGAGGTCGCGTGGGATGCTGTACCACTATAGTTGCCATGCAGCACGCGGGTGGATTCAGCCAGCGGGCCGACGACTGCAATGTTTCCTATATCCGGACGCAATGGAAGGATGCCGTCATTCTTAAGCAGGACCATAGATTCCCGCGCTGCCCGCAGCGCGAGCGCCCGGTGAGGCTCGCTATCGATCTCAGAATCGGGAAGGTTCGCATACGGCACCATCTCGGGCGGGTCGAACATTCCCAGACGAAAGCGGGCCGTGAACAGGCGTTTCAGCGCGACATCGATATCCTTTTCGCTGAGAAGGCCCAGCTTCACCGCCTCCAAAAACTTTACATAATCGGAGTTGTCGGTGGCCTGGGTAAAGAAATCAGCGCATTCATTGTCCATGCCGGTTTTCAGCGACACGCTTCCGGCTTCGGCCATGTTCTTGGTAAAGTGGTGGCCGCTGAAAATATCGACGATGGCGTCGCAATCGGATACGACGTAGCCGTTGAATTTCCAGGCGCCGCGCAGCTGATCTTCGAGCAGAAACTGGTTGGCGCAGGCCGGTTCGCCATTCACCCGGTTGTAGGCGCACATAATCGAGGCGGCCTTGCCTTCCGTAATGGCCGCGCGGAAGGCAGGGAGATAGGTATCTTCTTGGTCGTGCTTCGAGACCTTTACGTCGATGGTGTGGCGCGACGGTTCCGGCCCGCTGTGGACGGCGTAATGCTTGGGTGTGGCAATTACTCGATAATACTTTGGGTCCTCGCCTTGCATTCCGGTCACGAAGGCGACTCCCATCCGCCCGGTCAGAAATGGATCTTCGCCGTAGGTTTCCTGACCGCGCCCCCAGCGAGGATCCCGAAAAATATTAATGTTCGGCGACCAGAAATCCAGGCCTTCCATGATGTCGCGACGCCCGGCACGCACGGCCAGGTTATGTTTGGCACGCGCTTCTGTGCTGATCACGACGGCCATGTCGTGGATTAAAGGAGAATCAAAAGTTGCGGCGAGTCCAATGGGCTCGGGGAAGACGGTTGCAGTTCCGGCGTTGGCAACTCCATGGAGAGCTTCACTCCACCAGTCGTAGGCGGGCACTTGCAGCCGCGGGATGGCTCGGGCCTGGTTCACCAGTTGAGAAGCCTTTTCCTCGAGCGTCATTCGCGATACCAAGTCGTCTACTCGTTCACTGAACGGAAGCGAAGGATTCAGGTACGGGGGGGCGCCGGCAGGCGGTGTGGTTTGCGCGACAGAACGGAATACTGCTACAAAGATGAAGGCGACGACTAAACTGCACACGCGAGCACGAGGTTCAGGCATGAAGAAGATCTCCTTAGGAAACAATGTCGGGCAGCTGGAAATTGCTTCGAAGCCGGGACGAAGTATAGCACCGTCAACGTACACGGAGCGTGAGCCTGGGCCTGGCGTCGGCGTCCGACGCACCCGAGCCGGCTGACTGAAGCGGGCAGATGACTGGGGAAGCAGGCTAGAATGGAACAGAGAGAGGAATGAGCGCGGCCAAACACAAGAAAGATAGGCGCGGAATCCACCTGATTGCGGAACTGGCCAATGTTTCGATTGGGACGGTAGATCGTGCTTTGCACGGGCGCGCTGGCATTAACGAATCCACCCGCCAGCGGATTCTGAAAATCGCCGAGCAGATTGCCTACACACCGAACCTGGCGGCGCGCTCTTTGTCGGTCTCCAAAGCGAGCGCTCGCATTGGAGTATGCATCCCGAGAGAAATCCACTTTTTCTACGATCAACTGTGGGGCGGAGTGCTGGATGAAGCTCGCAGTGTGGCGCAGCATGGCATCCAGCTTGTATACCGGCCGGTTCACACCTTAGGAGAGGCGGACACCCAGGCCTTCAAGGAACTCATGCGGGAAGGCGTGAACGGAATTATTCTCACGGCAGGAAATCCGCAAGCTCTCGCACCCTTGATTGATGAAGCCGAAGCAAAAGGAATACCGGTGGTTTGCGTATCGACTGACGCCCCTGAGAGCCGACGGTCAAGCATCGTGTGTGTAGAACCGTTGTTGAACGGACGCTTGGCGGGAGAACTCATGGGGAAGTTCGCACCTCCAGGCTCCAAAGTGGCCGTGATTGCCGGTATGTTGAGCGCCGAAGATCATCGGCAGAAGACCGCGGGTTTTTCCGACGCTTTTCCGCGGCACTGCCCAGGGGGCCAGATCGCGAGCGTTGTAGAAGGACACGAAGACGAAGACGAAAGTTTTCAGAAGACCTTTGATCTCCTGGGTCAGGTTCCGACTCTTGCCGGTCTCTACGTGAATACGGTCAATTGCCTTCCCGTGTGCCGAGCGCTCGGGGCGCGCGGCCTTGCCGGAAGAACCAAGTTGATCACCACGGATCTTTTCGCAGAGATGTCTCCCTACTTTGAGAAGGGGACCATCACGGCGTCTATTTATCAACAGCCACACCGGCAGGGCCAGTTGGCAGTTCGGCTGATGGCAGACCATCTCACGGGCCGGGTGCCTTTCCCGCCAACCGTCCATCTTAGCCCCGGGGTTGTGATGTCCTCCAACCTGCATCTTTTCCGGGAGATTCGGCTGGCGGACGTGAAATTCGACGACTCCGCCATTCGACCTCTGACTCGCGCCAAGGCTGCGAACAAGTCTCATCTCCGCGACAAGACTGAAGTCGTCGGTTGACCTCCCAAGCAAGGCACTTGTCCCACGGGAATCCGTAGAAGCTCTGCCCCGTTACTTTGCGGCGGGCGCCTGCCTGTCGGAGCCGATCGGAAGTTTTGATATCAGGGATTTAAGATTTTTCTTGACAAAGGCCTGTCGAAAAGAAGATAAAAGCTGCGCGTGATCGTTAACGTTAACGCTTAAGGCTTAACGCCAGAGGGATGTGGACTATGAATGCTCGCTCGTCTCAATTCTGGGGCGTTGTTGTTGCCATGAAAGGCTGCGGCCGGAGTCTCGCGGTCCTTGGTGTCTTCTTGCTGGGCTTGTCATTCCACGCCTTCAGCCAGGAGGCAACCATTCTCGGAACCGTTACCGATCCCTCCGGTTCCGTCGTGCCCAACGTGAAGATCAGAGCGACCCACGTGGAAACGAACGAAGTCCGTAACATTGTGACCAACGACTCGGGGCAATACGTCGTGGCCGATCTGCCCATCGGTCACTATAACGTCAGCGCCCAAGCGTCGGGGTTCAAGATGGCGGAGCACAAGGATGTGGTGCTGAACGTTGCCGATCGTGCCCGCGTGGACTTTCAGATGGAACTCGGCTCAACCACCGAGACCGTCACCGTGGAAGCTAATACGGTTGCCGTACAAACCGACAGCGGAGAGGTGAGTTCCGTTGTCACCGGTCAACAGATCACGCAACTTGCCACCAACGGGCGCAACGTCTTTGGACTCGAAGCGCTTAGCCCCGGTGCTTCCAGCATTCAGGCGGACTTCCAGGTTCCGACCGCTTCTGGCGGCGATTTCAATGTCAGTTTTAACGGCCAGCGTGTGAGCCACAATCTCTGGCTGATCGATGGTGGCGAGGCCGCGGACCGCGGGGGTGGCGGCGGGGCCATCGTGCTGCCCTCTGAAGATGCCATCGCTGAATTCCGCAGCCTGACCTCGAACTACAGCGCTGAGTATGGCCTGTCGTCGGCGGGCACGCTCAGCATGGTGATCAAGTCGGGCACAAGCAAGGTTCATGCGACGGCGTTTTATTTTGGGCGCAATGATGCTCTCGATGCCCGCAACTATTTCAACCCGGCACCGAGTCCGGTGGCCGAGTTGCGCCTTGACGATTTCGGCTTCAATGTCGGCGGCCCGGTGGCGCTGCATGAGAGCGGAAATCACAAAACATTTTTCTTCTATAACATGGAATGGCGCCGCTACATTCAGGGCGGTCTTTTCAACGTTACCGTGCCGGAGACGAGCGAATACCCGACCGCCACCGGCGCCGTAATCACCAGTGCAATCACAGACCCGACAACGGCTCAGGTTCCAGCTTCGATCCAGTTCAGAAACTGCCCCGGCGGGGTTGCGCCAGCTGGAATTACCCCGGGCGGAGCATTCCCCGGCAATACGATTCCCTCGTGCATGATTGACCACAACGCGGCCCTGTTGCTGGCAGCGAAAATCTTTCCCGCCCCTACTTCGGGCGACACGTTTATTGGTGGCAACAAGCAGCCGACGACGGGTAAGGAAGAAATTGCCCGCATCGACCATCAGTTTAACGATAAGCTCTCTATTTTTGGCCACTGGATTTCCGACCAATCTGTACAAACGTATGGTACGACGCAGTGGAGCAGTGACAATGTGCCGACCATCGGTGACACTTACAACGTCCCGTCCTATAGCGCTATCGTGCACTTGACGGAGCAGATTCGTCCCAATCTGCTGAATGAGATTGGCTTCAACTACGATGGCAACCGCATCCACATCCTTCCTCTCGGTGTTTACACGCAGCCTGCCGGATACACCGTGCCTCAAGTCTTCCCCAACGCGGTCAACGTCGACAGCCGCATCCCTGACATTAATTTGTCTGGGACGACCAACACTCACTACACGGTAAACTGGCTGCCCTGGAACAACACCGCCAATGATTATCAAATTCGCGATGATCTTTCCTGGGTAAGAGGATCGCATCAGTTCAAGTTCGGAGGTGGCTGGGCGCTCTATAAGAAGGTTCAGGATTACTTTGCCGAGACCCAGGGCGGCTTCACCTTCAATGGTTCATTCAGCGGAAACGACTTTGCCGATTTCCTGCTGGGGGACGCACAGGGCTACAACGAGAACGCCTACAAAGGCTCGGGGCATTGGAATGCCATCTCGCCCCAAGCCTATGTACAGGATAACTGGCGGGCAACTCACAGGTTGACTCTGAATCTGGGACTGCGCTGGGATGGAATTCCGCACACCTACGAAGCCAACCAAAACCAGTCAAACTTCTATCCCAATCTTTACAACCCGGCAAGTGCGCCTCTGTGGACAAACTCCTCGGATTCGCAAATCGCCGCCAACAGCCCTGGTCTGTCATCGGGCCCAACCACTATTCCCGCGCTGACCCCCTATACCTTCTACACCAATGGGATGGGCATCGGAGGCAAGAATGGAATTCCAAAAGGACTTGCCAATAATGCCTGGTGGAACTTCGGGCCGCGCCTGGGCTTTGCCTACGATCTGTTTGGCACTGGCAAGACCGTGATTCGCGGTGGTTACGGCCTCATGTACGAGCGCATTCAGGGCAATGACATGTACAACGGCGCAACCAACCCACCCTTTGGATTGTCGTTTGCGACCAACAACGTCCTTTTCGACAATCCCAGCCAACTGGCCAACGGAAGCGGCACCATCACGATCCCAGTCGTGCCCGGGTCGGTGACAGGAATCAACCGGAGCTATCCTGCACCCCGGACCTCGTCGTACAGCGCGGGTGTCCAGCAAGCGATTGGAGCCAGGACGGTATTCTCAATCTCTTATGTCGGCAGCGTGGACCGGCATGAGAGCTACTGGCAGGAACTTAATCTGCCTCCCTATGCGGACTTGGCCGCACTTCAGGGTGGAACCAGCCCCACACCATTCAACGGTCTGGTCCCCTACCAGGGCTACACCCAACTCAAGATGGCATACAACGGAGCGGATTCCCGTTACAATTCGCTGCAAACCGAACTGCGCGGAAGGGTCACTCGCGATCTAACCTTGCAGGCGGCTTACACCCTATCCCGCGCCATCGATCCCAGTACTGGCAGCAGTGGGAACGGCTGGGATTTGGATTATGACAGTAATCCGTATGCGGGCTGGAAATATGATGTCGGCCCCTCGGTTTTTGATCGTACGAATATCTTTTTCGTCAACTTTGTCTACGAAATTCCGTTCCTGCGAGACAGCTCCAATCGTTTCTTGAAGACAGCCGTGGGGGGATGGGAGTTCTCCGGCATTGTCACTGCCGAATCAGGCCCTCCAGAGAACCTCGGTATCAACGGCGAGAACGTTGCCAGCGTTTTCCCGGGAGGCGACGTCGCCAACCGGCCGGATGTGACCGGAAGCCTCTCCTATCCCAAGACGAAGGTTGTGGGTAGCACTGGGCAGGTGACCGGCGTTCAATGGGTCAACCCCTCAGTATTCTCCAGTCCCGCAACAGGAACTTGGGGAAATTTTGGCTTCGACGGACTGCGCGGCCCTGGACGCGACAACTGGAACCTGGCGCTGTTCAAGAACTTCGTGATCAGCGAAGCCCGCGGCTCTTCGTTCCAGTTCCGGGCGGAAAGCTTCAATACCTGGAACCACACCCAGTTTGGCGGAGCCGGACAGAACGGAGGTTTCAGCAACAACTTTGGCGCGGGGAACTTCGGCCAGGTGACGAGTGCCTTCGACCCGCGGGTTTTCCAGCTGGGGGCAAAGCTCATCTTCTAGCAAGACTTGCTAATGTTGATCATCCCCCGCTCGCAGCCTGTGAGCGGGGTTTTTTTCCTGATCGATTTTCCTGCGACGGCAGCTGGAGATTGCCAGAAGCTTATGATTGAGGGGTGCCGGACGGGATATTGGAATAAGGTGCCCGGTCCGGCACGGATTACCGGCTCATCTTGCTGGGAGTTCGTAGCTTTTATGACGAGTTCGAAATTGGATCGGTGCGTCATTGCTCCGCTTGTTTTGTTCGCCGTTCTCCTGATTTGTTTGTTTTCGATCCACGCCAGTGCGCAGGCCGCTACTCCTTCTGAGGCAATTACGCTTCAACAAGAAGGAAAATGGCTTGAGGCTGCCGAAGCCTGGCGCGCTGTCATCCGCAACAAGCCCCAAGACGCGGATGCTTATGCGAGCCTGGGAGTGGTTCTTTCCAAGGAGCACAAGTACTCGGAAGCGGCTTCGGCGTATAAAACAGCGCTTTCCCTCAACTCGAAGTTGCCTGGCATCGAACTCAATCTGGGACTGGCGGAGTTCGAGCAGGGACACTTCGATGCGGCAATTGCAGCCTTCCGCGTGGTTCTGGTAGCGGAACCACGCAATCGGCAGGCCTCGACGCTGCTGGGGCTTAGCTATTACGGCGCCAGGCGGTTTGTGGAAGCCGTGAGATACCTTGAACCCTCCTCGAAATCCGACCCTGCAAACGCCGAGCTGCACGAAGTGCTGGCCCAGAGCTGCCTGCGGGCGAAAAAGTATTCGTGCGCCCTCGAAGAATTCCGTCAGATATTGCAACAGCAACCGGACTCGGCAGCTGCGCACATACTGACCGGAGAGGCCCTGGACGGCCTGCAAAGAGACCCCGAAGCCATCGCCGAGTTCCAGGAAGCGGCCAGGGTTTCGCCCGAGGAACCCAACGTGCATTTCGGTCTCGGTTATCTCTACTGGAAGTCGCACCAATACGAGGAAGCCAAGGGCGAGTTCGAGAAAGTGTTAGCTCTCGATCCTAACCACTCTCAAGCGCTGGCGTATTTGGGGGACATCGAGATGAAGAAAACGAATCTGGACGAGGCCCTCACCCTACTCCGCAAGGCAGTCAGCGAAGAAAAAGATATACGCCTTGCCTATATGGATATGGGTGCGGTTCTCATTCAGCAGAAGCGATATCCGGACGCCGTGGCCGCGCTTCGGCGCGCGGTTGAATTGGATCCTGCACAGCCGGATGCTCATTACCGACTAGGTCGAGCCTATCAGGCTATGGGAAAAGCTGCAGAATCGCAGAAGGAGTTTGCCAGGGTTCGCGAACTCCATGAGAAGTCCGATGAGCCGCTGGCGTTGAAGATTTCGGCAAGTCCGCCCCCACTGGCTCCGTAGGCCTAAGCCTAACTCCCGCTGTGGGGAGAGGCTCTGCTTCCCCTGATGAGAACAATACAGGGCTGCGAGCAAGTTGGGGAACTTTTGTTAAAGTTTACAACCTTAGATCGTGAGAATGTATAGCCGTAGGTTAGGACAGTAGTCGGGCGTTTTGGCCGTTCTTTTGGTTGCTGCGCTATTGATGTCCCCGCGTAAAAATTGGATCGCCCGCGCCTCTGAAATACCAACGCCAGCGGTGATTCCTTGCAAGCATGTGGCTTCATCACGATTATGTGCCGTTTTCGACGCGCGCTTTTATATCCGAGTACGCCGAATCGATGAGTCTGCTGAGCGCTACGGCGTTTGTGGCCGTTCCAGGTCTCAGCTTCACGTGGCGCATGAACTTGCCGGTGCCTTGCAACAAGCGCGCCGGATCCGGCAACGCTGCTCCGTGAAAGAACCCCACGTTTACGTGCGAAGTGAATACATTGACGTAGCCGAAGGGCGCATCTCCCAAACACGCAACCGGACAGCCGTCATGCAAAAGCTCCCGGACTTCGTCCCCGCATTTTCGCATCACTCCAAACCACTGCTGCGCGATGGCTCCCAATCCACCTGCATGCTCTTTCATCCACGCATCGATGGCGGGATCGCGCTCGACGGCGCCGTTGAATCGCAGCAATTCCGTTTTCATCGTCCTCCACTTTCTGCCTTCGAGATCTGTGATTACGTAGTACCCTTACCCTTCCTCCAGCAAAATCCCTCGCCCGGGACAGTCGGTGGTGCCGAGAGGGGGGCCGCTCCGGATAACCAGGTAGCCTTTTATAACCCGGATCGTTCCCAGACCGGCCCGTCGGCGACTCTTCCCGAAAGCCTGTTCCTCAAAGCCTTAACGGCAGGTTTACTCATGATTCACCCCGCAGCTGTAGACATATGCCGTCCGATGATGGTCAGATCCGGAAGGCACACATGAAAAAATACATGCTCACCTTCTTTGGCGGCAACATGTCGTTGCGGTACGAGAATCTTGATACGGCAGACAAAGAGGCTCGGAAAAAGCATATGGCTGCCTGGGGGAAATGGATGGCTGACCTTTCGAAGGCCAAAAGTCTGGAGGTCGGATACCCGTTGGAAGCGGACGGGAAACGGATCGATCAGAACGGCGCCGAAGATTACCGCTTTCCCAATACCACGGAAGGAGGCTTCATCATCATAAACGCGGAATCATTGGAAGATGCCGCGGAAATCGCGGCAGAGGCGCCGATTATCGGGAATGGTGGACATATTCTCGTGCGCCCATGCGGCGAGATGAGATAACTCATCAATTGTGACCGACCATTCCTGTGCTCCCACGATCACAAGCGTCCCTGGTCCGCGGTGGCAGTTTTCGTTGCCGGAGACACCTGGCTGCTCGCTATCATGACACAACGCGTCCCTCGATCCAGTCGAAGTAGAGCAACCGCTCGGCAAACAACCACCTGCTATCCGGCCTAACGAACCTGTCGAGGTAGCGTAGCACGCCGATCATCAGCCGTCGTTTTCCACCGTCAGCAGTGAGGTGAGGAGCCAGACACTAGGCTTCTCCGGTGCCTTGGTCAACCGTTAGGCTAAGAATCGTACTCTGCCCGACGAGGTGCATGGTGGCGGCGTACTTGTTCAGATCTGCAAAAACTGGAGCGAGCGCCTCGCGCGAGTGCAGTTCCTGCGAAGGCTTCGGATCCTTGGCGTTCATCGATACGACGAAGTTTGTATCTGGGGTGAACACAGACATCTGGTCTTTCGCATCGCGACGATCGGCGCAGTGGGCGTATGATTCGACGAGTTCCCGGATGGCGAGGCGGTCCGCGGCCTCATTGGAGGAGATCGTGACATGCTTGCTCATGGGTGGTCTCC